>ENA-OUOG01000622-OUOG01000622.1-marine-metagenome-genome-assembly--contig:-NODE-622-length-45727-cov-5.775882_pt1 | contig 45727 bp, 34 predicted proteins | sample MGYA00248635_ERZ508505 | MGnify/ENA primary metagenome ERZ508505 (study PRJEB26176, sample SAMN06267871) | marine metagenome | isolation source: Saanich Inlet, British Columbia, Canada | place: Pacific...
GCGGGCAGAGGTTGCAGTCCGGGCAGTTGCGTGTTACCTTGCCGTGCGGGCATCCGCTGCAGTCCGCGCAGCTGCGTTTCTCCTTGCCGTGCCGGCACCGTTTTTGGCGACCCATGGTACGCGCGCCGGTCGCCTCGGGTCGCCCCCCCGAGCCCACCGCGCGCCGCGAAGTGCGCGTCCAGAAGTCGTGGCTTTTTGTGACGTGACTTTTGTGACGTGACGTTTCGCGAGTTCCGAGAACGTTTTCGCGTTCGTCGCGACGAGAGACTTTCTCTCGGCCGCGCGACCTCCGCGGGCGCACTTGGAGCGACGACGCGCGCGGAGGGTCGAGCGATGCGCGCGCCACCGCGACGCGCGCTGCTTCGCGCGGCGGCGTGCGCGGCGCTCGCGGCGTGCGTGTCCGCGGCGGAGCCCGCGGAAACTGACAGCGCGAGGCGCGGGTGGCCTCTCGGGGAGCGCCCCGCTTTCGGACTGGCCACGGACGCGGCGCAGCTTCGCGAGGTTCGCGAGGCGACGGCGCAAGGAGGCCGCGGGCTCGTCACGGAGACGTCGCTCTCCGCGGATGCCGCACCGACCGATACACACGCGCACAGCTCGTCGGCCGGCGCGGAGTCCGGCGACGTCGCGCGCGACGTCCGCTCGCGCGAGCCGCGGGTTCGCGACGCGCGCGAAGACACTCTCGCCCGAATTCTGTCTCTGTCCGAGGGCCTCCCCCGCGACGCGCGCGACGCCGTCGAGCGCGCGGTCGCGGTCGCGCGCGGCGCCTCCGACCTGCAGCTGATCCTGGAAGACCTCGCGGGCGCCGCCGCGCACGCGCTGCGCGACGAGGCGTACTGGCGCGGCGAGGCGGGAACCGCCGCGGCGGCGAACGACGAGTCAACGTCGTCCTCGGCGTATGACGCGTCGTCGGCGGCGTCGAACGCCGCGTTTGATTTCCGCGCGCGCGGCTCTTATCGGGTCGTGGTGGAGAAGAGGACGTTCTATTGGCCGCCTCTCGGTTTTGACTTCGCCGAGCGGGTCACGCCCTGGGTCACTGTGGTGGTGTACCTTCCCGAACCAAAGGCGGGCGCGATACCGACAAACAAACCGTTCCCCGCGGTGGCGTTCGCGGTGGGTTGGAACTCGTGGGTCGAGCGGTACGACTTAACGATGCGCCACCTCGCGTCGCACGGGTTCGTCGTGATCGCGCCCACCGTCGCCGACCGCCGCGCGCGCCCGCTTTTCTCCTTCGACCTGCTCTCGAAGCACTTGCTCGCGTCTCTGGCGTGGCTCGTGCGCGAGTCGCGCAGACCGAGCAGCGCGCTTTTCTTCGGGAAGATTGACGTCGCGAAGCTCGGTCTGCTCGGACACAGCTCGGGCGCCGGCGCCGCCGTGCGCGCCGCCGTGGACGCCAAATTACGCGTCGCGGCGAGCTCGGTACCGTCGACACACGACGCCTCGCGTGCGTTCGGTGCCTCTTCGTTTTCTTCGGAAAGTGGCTCGTCAGAGGACACCGACGCGTTACACGCGTTCGTCTCGACCGGCATTCGCGCGGTGGCCGGCATGGGCGCCTTCCTCGAGTCCTCGGGCCTCGATCACGACGCGCTCGCGAATCTGCGCGGCGTCGCGATGTTCCAGCTCGCCGGACGACGGGACTCGCACGTCACGCCGCGCGCCGTCGCGGACATCGCCGCGGCGGCCGTGCACGCGGCGCCGCGCGCGGTGGCCGTGCTTCGCTACGGCACGCACTGCTTCCTGGACGAGGCGAGCGAGTACGAGTACCCCGACTCGCAGTGCGCCGCCGCGCTCAGAGGCGAGTCGCGGTTCTTCCCGCGAGACGTCCAATCGACGAGCTCTATGTCCGAGTCCACGCCGTTCGTACAGAGTGTCAGCGCCGATCGAAACGATAACGATGCGTCTTCTTTAACACAAAACAGCGCGTCGGTCATGTCGCCTTCGGCGCAGTTAGAAGCGACGCGCGAGTACCTCGCGGCGTTTTTCGTCGCCGAGCTTAAAGGCGGAGACGAAGACACCGCTGAAGAAACCGAAGCGTTTTTGGCGTTCGAGCGATCGTGTGTGTCGGAGGCGCGCCGGAAGATGTGGGGCGTCGAGGGCGACGACGGCATTAGACGCGGCGCGGCGACGCACTCGAGCCTCGCGCGCGGCGGCGCGGGCGGCTGGGGAGACGTCGATTCCGTCGACGACGCTTCGACCGAATACGCGCGCGCTTCCCGGTCCCGATCGCTCTCGCTGCGTTCAGCGTCGCCCGTGGAACGCACGGGCGTGGAGTCGTTCGGAGAGCCTCCGCCCGTGGACGTCACGCTGGCGGAGGACCCGCGCATGTCGCGCGTCGAGGTGCTGGCGTGGCGGTAGCGAGCGAGCGAGAAATCTCGTAAAATGGCACCTCGTTTTCGTTTCACGCAGTCGAAACGCTCGCGAAAACGCCGATGCCCGCCGATGTGCGACCAAGAAAAACCTCGCGCGCACGACCTCACTCCAGTCGTGGCGCGCGCGATGGAATGGAGCTCGTCCCCGAGGTGTCCGAGGTAGAGGGAGCGGTCGATGCGCTGTTCTGGGACCGCGCGGACCGACCGAAGCGTCTCGCCGCGTTGCGGACGCTCCTCGCTGCGGCGGCGTGCGAGCCCGGCGTCGAGGCCATTCGTTCGCACGGAGGCGTGGACCGGCTTCGCAAGGCGCTCGCGTGGGACGACGAGGATTCGGTTGACATCGCGGCGAAGACGCTCGCCATGTGTAGCGGGTCGACCGCGCGAGGGCCGGGCGTTCGTTTATTCGAGTTCAGCGGGACGGGCGCTCACGCGCACGTCAAGCACGCGGTTCGTTTGCGGGAGACGGATTACGTCGAGGGTGGTTTAGGGTGGCGCGTCTGGGCGTCCGGGGTGGTGATGTGCCGCGAGATGATCCGGCTCTCACACGAGGGCTCGCTCGTGGTAAACGGCGCGGACGTGTTGGAGCTCGGCGCCGGGTGCGGCGTCGCGGGGTTCCTGTGCGCGAAACTCGGCGCGAAGCGCGTGACGTTCACGGACTACCTGCCCGGTCTGCTCGCGAACCTGGACGCGAGCGTCGCGCTCCAGGCGGAAGATAAAGATACGAACGAAGACGAAGGCGGCGCGCTCTCGGCGTCGTCAAAGTGCGCGTTTCGCGTGCGCCACCTGGAGTGGCTCGCGAGCGACCCTGGTTTGTTCGCCGAGTGGGCCTCTAAACGCCCCATGGGCGGCGACGGCAGCTGCTCCGCGAACGCGTCGATGAACGACGAGATGGTTCAAACGCGATTCTTACCGAACGAAGAGACGTTCGGTTTGATCATAGGGAGCGACGTGTGTTACGAGGACCCGCTGCCAAGGGCGCTAGCGGCGACGGTAAGCCAGCGACTGGCGCCAAACGGAACAGCGTGGCTGGTGCTTCCCGTCCGCGCGTGGCCCGGCGAAACCGGCTCGCAGGTGATCGGACGGTTAGTCGCGGAATTTGAAAAACGGAACCTGCGCGTTTCGGTGGAGAAGGCACCGGACCTGGCGGACGAGGAGTACGAGGGCGGCACATTCGTGCGCCACGAAGAGGGGATGGTGAGCGTCTTCGTGACGCGCGCGTAAGTAAAAATGTTTCTACCTCGTACGTAATACCGAAATACCTCCTCTCGTCATCAGTCTCTGTCCGCGGAGAGCCCCTTGAAGTACTCGCGGTAGAGCTCCTCGCGCACCTTCCCCAGCTCCTGCACGTACGCGCGGTAGCCCGCCATTCTTTTCGCGTCGCGCTTGGTCATTGTCGGCTCGAACTTCCACGTCGCGCGCTTGACGTACTCGACGAAGCCTAGCACGGCGGCGAGGAGAAGCATGGCGTACGCGCCGCCGTGCGGAACCCCCAGCCATCGTTTTTTCATCAAACCGGTGGTAGAGTCGACGTCCGGCAGAAACGCCTCCAGCGTCGCCTCTAACACGTCGTGGTCGCGTTGCCGAGCGAACGGCAACAGGTGGTTCTTAACCGTCGCCGTCACCGGTCCGAACGCGAACGTCTCGCACAGCGCGACGTACGCCAAAACGCTCGCCACGCACCAACCGACGAACGTAAACGCCCACCCTTTCACAGCGCGCGCGTTGTTTTCTTTCCGGCGTCGCGCGTCCAGGTCGTGCGCGTCGTCGATGGACTTCAAAATCTTCGCGCAGTCGTCCTTCATGGTGGTCAGGTTCTTCTGCACGGTGAGCCGAATGGCTTTGTCCACGTCCTCGCACACCTCCTCCAGCGCGTTCGGGATGTTGGCTTGCGACGAACTCGCGCCGTCGCGGGGGAGGTAGATGGTGGGGAGCTTAAACGCGTGCGAGTTTTTGATTCTGCCCGCGAGGTTCTGCGTGATCTGAATCAGCACGCGCTGGCGGTCGTGCTCCTTCTCCACCTGGTCGGCTTTGCTCATGTAGTAGTGCAGCTTCTCGGCGTGTCGCTCGTTGAGGCGCTCGACGGCGGTCATCGTGCGCTTGCACAGCGCCTGGCCGATGGGGTCGAAGAAGCACAGGATCATATCCACGTGGTCCGCCAGCCAAACGATGCTCTCCACGACGTCGAACGGGTACTCCATCTCGCCGTCCACCAAACCGGGCGAATCTAACAGATCAACGCAGGAGAAGTTTTTGCTCTTGCTCGTGGAGATCTCGGTGAAGACGTTCTCCGTGATACCTTTGAACTGAGCTAAGCCGTCGATGTGATCGTAAAACGCAAACGTCGCGTCGCCTTTCAAGGTTTCGCGCTTGCGACCGGACGTGACGTACGTGAACCCGCGCGTTTCGATCGCCACGCCGGTGGTCTGCACGTCCTCGCCGATGTACCAGTTGATGAACGAAGACTTGCCAGCGCTGTGATTGCCGATGATCATCACGTTCACCTTCTTGCGAGGCTTGTGCACGTCCGTCAAACGAAGCAGGGGATCGGACGCGATCTCCAGTATGCCCACGGACCCGCCATCCTTTTCCGTTCCGTCCGAGTGCACGAGGCCCTTCTCGTACAGGTCGTGGATGCGCCGCAAGATGCGCTCGGTGCTGGACATCCCGAGACTCTCGTCCGCAGAGGTCTTACCACCGTTTTCCTTGCTCTTCTTGCCCGCGTCCTTGCCTCCCATGGCGGCGGGGGTCAGATCGCGCGCGCGCGAAAGTGACAGATCGGCTCAAAGGAAACGCGTTTTCGCCCGCGGCCTGCCCGACGGCGGTCGCGGCCGAAGTCTCGCTCGCTGCACGACGAAAAAAAAAACTCCAACGTCCAACGGGCGTTATTTTTTTCGTCTCTAGGACACGTTGGAGGGGACGAACCGCACTCCGCCGCACACGACGCAGGCGCGATGGAGGATGAGAGCGGCAAGAACAAGGCCCTTGGTGTGCCCGGGCTGATGCTCGCCGCGGGCAGGCACGTCATCGAGGACGTCAAGGGACTTCAGGCGCGCGCGGCGCCTTGGCGTGAGCTCATCGATCACCGGGCGGTGAGCCTTCCTTCCGGCGTCTACGACGGACTCGCGCGGTTGCGAAGGAACTGCAACGACCTCGGGTACAACTACTTCCTCATTCTGCTCGCGCTCGTCGCGACGTGCCTCGTGCTTAGGCCCAGCCTTCTGCTGCCCATCGCGGGGATCACGGCGCTGTGGCTGTACGTGCTCCGCGTCCGCGCCGCGGACGTGCACGTCGGCGGACGCGCGTTCGGCCTGCACTCGCAGAGGATCGCGCTCGTCGCGTTCGCCGTCGTCGTGCTGCACTTCGCCACGAACGTCTCCAGCGTGCTGTTCAGCGCCTTGTTCTGGGGTGCCGTCGCGTGCACCGCGCACGCCGCTCTGCGCACGCCCCCTCCCGGGGACGACTCGCAGAGCGAAGGCGGATTCGTCAACGCGTTTTTCACGCAGGGCGCGTCGGCGTACAGGCAAGTCAAGGACGGCGTCGAAGCCGTGGGCGTGCCCTCGCAGTGGTTCAACGCCGCCGACCAGGCGTGGGCGAGGCTCAGCGGCGCGGTATGATGGACGGGCACGGCTTGTGCGACAGCGTCGTTGGCTTTGTTGTCGAGCGTTTCTCGAATGATATGTAAAGACTATGGTATCTACCTCGCGCCGAGACGCTCCGAGTGGGAATCCTTCGAAACGTTCCTACATTCTTGTCACCTCGGGTACGCGCCGTCGCGTCCGTGCGGCGCGTCGAAGTCCCAGTCCGACCCGATGGGCACGACCGCGTTGGCGTTCAGAACGGGGTGGCTGGTGAAGTAGTGCGTCTTGATGTGCCACATGTCCACGCTCGGCTTCACACCCTCGGTCTGATACACGTCTCTTATATACCCCGAGATGTGTTTGTATTCCCGCAGCGCCTTCTTGTTGGTTTTGAAATACACCACGTACACCTCGTCGAAGCGCGCGAGCGTAGGGAAGAGACGCACGTCCGCCTCGGTGATTGTAGAGCCGGCGAGGTACCGCGACTGACTTAAAATGGCCTCGATCTCGTCCAGGCACCGAAACAGCTCGGTGACGGCCTCGTCGTACGCCGCCTGCGTCGTGGCGAACCCGCACTTGTACACGCCGTTGTTCACGCCGTGGTAGATCCACTCGTTCAACGCGTCGATCGTGCCTCGCTTCGACTCCGGGTACAGGTCCAACGAGTCGTTCGTTGCGAACGCGTCGAACTGATCGTTCAAGTCCCGGATGATCTCCGAGCTCTCGTTGGAGACGATCGTGGAGGTTTTCTTGTCCCACAAGATGGGGACGGTGAAGCGCGTCCCGGTCGCCCCGACGCGATCGTACAGGTCGCGCACGAATCGCACGGCGGAGCCGTGGACGGGATCTCTCTCGTAGTTACCGCCGCTGAAGCTCCCGCACCCCGAGGGCGACGAAAGCGCCTCGCCCGCGTCCGCGAACGCCCAGCCGGCGTGCGTGTCGTCCGGGTCCGCCGCGCGCGTCTTCTGCCACGTGGGGTGCACGGAGGACCACGAGATGACGTCGCCGAGGCCCTTCAGGCCGATGGTGGACACCACGCGGCACGCCCACGGGCACGCGAGCGAGACGTAGACGTGGTACCGACCCGCCTCGGGCGGGAACGGTCCGTCCTTCTCGATGCGGTTGCGGAAGATGGAGTCCTTGCGCACGAACGCGCCGGTCGCGCTCACGTCCGCCACCGCGGTGTCGCCGGGGGTGGCCACCTTATCGAGCCGCGCGCCGGCGGACGCCATCGTGACGAGAGGGCTCGCGCGATCCGGCGAGGAGGGGACGCGCGCGCGGCGGAGCGGCGGGAACGCGCGGCGCTGGGCGGCGGAGACGGCGCGGGAGCCTCGGCGGAGAAGCGAGGAGGTCGAAGTCGCGGAGAAACGCGCGAGCATGTGACGGTGCCGCGCGCGTCGGGAAGTGCGAAGCGTCGGCGGTTCGCGACGACGTTTCGAAGTTTCCGCTCGCGTTCGTAGCGTGAGCGCTCGCGTCATTCGCGTTCGGGTCACGCGACGGGCGCGCGAGGCCGAGTCGTTTTCGTATAGGAACCAGTCACCCATTTTCGCGAAATCGACTGTCGTCTTCGCGAAATCGACTGTCGTACGCGTCGTCCCGGTGCGTTCGGGAGTCATTAGACCCTCGGATTCGACAAAGAGAGGCATTTTGACCGCCGCTTCGCCAAAAACCTAGCGGATACGCTTTTGCGCGAAAAAGCAACCGCTGACGGGGACGCTCGGGTCACACGTCAACGCCCGTCCCGACGAGCCTCGATCCGTCGCGCGCATCGAAAAGATGCACGCGCGCGCTGTGTCCATGCCGCCGGCTCGCGCCCTCGCGCCGGCCACCGCCGGCGGGCGCGCGCGCATCGCGAACGCCCACTCTGCCGGTTCGTGGAATCTTTCGGGTAGGGCAAACAACGTCAAAACCAAGGTCGGAGACGCAAATGCGCGCGTGTCCCTCCGGTCCGGACCCCGCCGCGCCGCGCGCCGGGGGCCCGCGCCCGCGCGCGCCGAGCTCACGGACGCGCAGGACGCGGGCGAGATGCAGAAGGTGGTCGCGCGGCGCGTCGCGCTCATCTCCGAGTCGGACGAGTCCCTGGTGGCGCAATGCGCCGCGCTGGGCATCAGCACCGAGGGGGGCAAGGGCGAGCTCGTCGACCGGCTTCTCCGGAACGAGCTCGGCAACGAGGCGTTCATCCTGTACAACGGAGGGCGGACGGGGTTCCTGGCAGGGGCACCGCCGGTGCCGACGCCTCCCAAGCCCGCGGCCGCCGCGAAGACGCCGGCGGCCGAATCGCCGGCGACCCCCGCGAGGCCTGCGATGCCGGCGACGCAATCGGTTCCCGCCCCGCCCGCGAGCGCGGTAACTCCGCCCACGCCCCCCTCCGAGTCCGCCGCGCCCGCCGAGTCCGCGGCGTCCGCGCAGGCCGCGGCCGAGCTGGCGGAGGCGGAGGCGCAGCTGGAGGCGTTCGAGGCGGCGAACGCCGCCATGCTGGACGCCGAGCAGGCGCAGGCGCAGGCGCAGGAGCGCGCCGCCGCGTCCGCCGCCGCGCTCGAGCAGGCGCGCGCCGACCGCGAGCGCGAGAAGCGCGAGGAGGCGGAGAAGATCGCCGCCATGCTCGAGCGGGCGGAGGAGGAGAAGAGCGGTGCCGAAACGCCCGTGGCGTCCGAAGCGCCCGCTTCTGAAACGCCCGTGGTGGCCGAAACGCCGGAAACGCCCGCCGCACCCGCCGCGCCCGCCGCGCCCGCCGCGCCCGCCGCGCCCGCCGCGCCTCCCTCGCCCGAGGAGAGGGCGCGCGAGGAGCAGGCTGCTCGCGACCGCGCGGCGGCGGCTGCGGCCCGCGCGGCGGCCGCGACAGCCGAGCTCGAGCGCCTCACCAAAGAGGAGGCTGAGGTCGAGGCTGCCGAGCGCGTCGCCGACGCGGAGGCGAAGGTGAAGGCGGCGGAGGCTGCCGCCGCCGCCGCCGCGGAGGCGGAGGCTGCCGCGGCGGCGGAGGAGGCTGCGGCGGCGGTGGAGGAGGAGAAGGAGGGCTTCGCGCCGTTATCCCCCGACGGGTTCGCCGTCCCCGAGGAGGCGGCGACGGCGCCTCAGCCCGAGCGCGCCGCGCCTTCCGACGTGGAGAAGGAGCAGAAGGCGGCGGCGGACCTCGCCGCCGCCGCCGCGAAGGTGCAGGCGGCGGCGGAGGCGCGCGCAAAGGCCATCGCGCTGGCGGACGAGGTGAAGCGCAAGGAGGAGGAGGAGAAGCGCGCCAAGGAAGAGGCGAAGCGCGCCGCGGAGGAGGCAGAGAAGCGCGCCAAGGAAGAAGAAGAGGCTGCGCGTCTCAGGGCGGAGGAGGAGGCGATGGAGCGCGAGCTCGCGGAGATCGCCGCCGCGCAGGCGCAGGCTCTGGCGGAGATCGAGGCGCGGCAGAACGCCGACCAGGCTGAGCTCGAGGCTAAGGCGCAGGCGAAGGCGGATAAGAACGCCGCCGCCGCCGCCGAGCGTGCGGCGGCTGCGCAGGCGCAGGCGGAGGCGGATGCCGCCATCGCCGCCGCGGAGGCGGATGCCCTCAGCGTTCCTGGTTCTTCAACCGCCTCGGACGCGTCCGCCCCGCCGGCGGCGCCGTCGGAGGTCCCCGTGGACCTCACCGCCAACGCCACCGAGGAGGACATCGCGGCGCGCACACATCGTCTGGGCGCTAACGTCACTAGCATCGGGTGCGCGTTCGGCGTTTGGGCGCCTCACGCCGAGAAGATGACACTTCTGATTTACGGCGGCGCGCCCGATCCGCTTCGCGGATACGACGCGTCCGCGCCTCTCCCCGTGCCCGCGCGCTACGATATGTACCGCGACCCGAACAACAACGCCAACTGGCGCATGGAGGTGCAGCAAGTGGGCGCCGGGTGGCGATACGCGTTTGAGGTGACGATGCCCGGCGGACACACGTTCACGCGACGCGATCCGTGGGCGCGGGAGACGGATTTCGACAGCGACGTGTGCTTCGTCGTCGATCCCGCGCAGTTTCGCTGGTCCAAGTTCGACCGACCTAAACACGACGAGCTGGTGATGTACCAGTGCCACGTCGGGACCTTCACCGGCAGAGGCGACCCCGAGCTCGGCACGTCGCCCGGCACGTTCGTGGCGCTCACGCGCAAGCTGGACCACATCAAGAATTTAGGATTCAACTGCCTGCAGCTCCTGCCGCACACCGAGTTTGGCGGCGCGTGGGGGTACAACCCGCGTTTGATGCACGCCGTGCACGGCCCGTACGGCGACTCGCTGGAGTTTGCCGAGCTGGTGGATGCGGCGCACAAACGAGGCATCGCGGTGATGGTGGACGTCGCGTTGCATCACGGCGCGGCGAACGGGAACTCGCTGTGGGAATTCGACGGGTGGTCGCAGGATGGCGACGGTGGCATTTACTTCGAGAGGGCGGGCGATACCGGGTGGGGCCAGGGGTTCGCGTTCTGGAAGGAAGAGGTCCAGGAGTACCTCAGCGCGACCGTCGACACGTGGCTGGGCGAGTACAACTGCGACGGCGTGCGCATCGACAGCGCGCACTCCATGCCTCCTGATTTCGTGCGCCGCGTGACGAACCGCGCGCATAAACACGAGGGGCGGTTCGTGGTCGTCGAGCACTCGCCCGAGGGCGGGCACGTCCCGGGTGAGCTCGGCGCGGACGCGTGCTGGCTGTTCAGCAGCTGCGACAACTGCGCGGGCATGACCAACTACTGGAAGGGGAACATGGAGCGCCTGGAACAAGTCGCGCGCGCGCCGGAGGGGTACCACTCCAATTCGTCGTTCGTCAAGTTCCCGCTCGGGTCCCACGACGTGATCGGCAAGAGGCCGGGCCACACGCACGACTTGGGCCACTGGGCGTCGCGCTTCGGCGGCAGAGGCGAGTGGCGCGCGCGCGCGTCCATGCGTCTGTGGTGGGGCGTCGCCGCCGCGGGCGTCGGGATCCCGATGATGTTCATGGGCACGGAGACGCACCAGGACGGGCACTGGCACGTCGAGCCGGAGGCGGAGATGGACTGGTCGACGATCGCGCGCGGCGGCGAGAAGTGGGCCAAGGAGGGCATGGAGTTGGTCAAAGCCGCGAACGAGATGCGAACGAAGCATTGGTCTTTAACTCGCGGCACCGCGAGGGTGTTGCACAAGGACCACGAGAACGGCATCATCGTCATCGAGCGGCACTACGAAGGCGTGGCGGAGGATGGCAAGACGAAGATGAACGAGCGTTTGATCGTCGTCGTCAACGACGGCGACGGGCAGTGGGACGCGGAGAGTTTGTACGGCGTGAACGTCGGCCCGAGTTGGGGCGACGAGTTTGGGCGTTTCGAGGAGATCTTCAACAGCCAGGACGAGGCGTTCGGCGGATGGCCGGGAAGCGGGAACGCGGAGCGGGGGGTCATCGAACAACAAGGCGACATGTTGCCTCTCGCCATTCCCAAGCTCGGCGTGGTTGTGCTGAAGCAGGTGAGCGGACCGTCGCGAGACCCGGATCTCGTCCTCGCGGAGCTCTCCGCGGGAGCGGCGGCTTCCATCTCGGCGCTCGGGAGGTGACTCATGACTCATAGAGAGGGTACACCGCGGCGGTGCGCGTTAGACGAGTCGGTATTACGGTAATCGTGTGAACGGAAGAACGATTGCACAAGACACCCATCACATCTGACGCTTCCGGTTCGTCGGACGTCGTTCACGTCGTCGTCTTCGTTCACATCGTCGCGCTAAAAGGGTTCCCATCGCGACGCCGCCGAGCGGAGTGCGGAGCTTCGAGCGGTGCTACACGCTGCTGTCTTGCCCCATGACGTACCCCGCGTGCGCGAGCCCGACGGCTATGCCCGCGCCGTAAGCCCGGTTGCGCAGGTGGGGGTGATTTCGTAACGCTATGCGTATGAGCGGCAACGCGGGCGCGTAGAGCAGAGGGAAGAGGAATTTATACATGCTCTGCTCTCTTCGCGTCTTATTCAGCTCGTCCCATCGGTTGGAGTTCGCGGCGTCCGCACCCCCGGTGACGGGCGTGGCGGGCGCCATCGCGGACTGAGTTTCGAAAACGAAAAAGTCAGTCTTGGTTTTTCCGTTTCGAAACCTGACAACAGAACCGCGCGCGCACGGCGGCGACCCCGCGGTGGCCCGGGGGTGGCATCTCGAGCTTCCACGTCGTGCGTCGCTTCTGCGAGAGAGGACGCGCGCGCTCGGACGACGCGGCGGGTCACGGAAGCAGAGCGCGGAAGTCACGCTCTCGGACGCCCGGAAGGGCGAGTGCGAAAGAGACCCCGACGCTGCCATGGGCGACCAGCTCGCCCCGACGAGCAGGCACGCGTTCGAACACGAAGGCCGCGTGGTGTACGAGTGGGACCAGACCCTGGAGGAGGTGAACGTGTACGTCTCCGTGCCTCCCGGCGTGCGCGCGGGCGCGCTTGACGTCTCCATCAAACCCTCGGACGTCTCCATAGGCATCAAGGGCAACCCCCCTTACCTGGCGCACGATCTGAGCTTCCCGGTGAAGACCGAGGAGAGTTTCTGGACGCTGGCGAGTTCAGAGCTGCACGTGCAGCTGCAGAAGCGCGAGAGGGGCAAGAGCTGGCCCTGTGTGTTCGTGGGGCACGGCGAGCTGGACGCCCTCGCGGCGCAGAAAGAGAAGCAGAGGCTGATGAAGGAGCGGTTCCAGATGGAGCACCCGGGGTTTGACTTTTCCGGCGCCGAGTTCAACGGCGAAGCGCCCGACGCCGCGACGTTCATGGACGGCGTGCCGCACAAGTAGGTCAGAGTGATACGACACTCTCCGCGACGCGTGCGCTTAAATGACATAAAACATAGTAAACTACTATAAGCCTTAGAAGATAGAGTAAACGACTGTGGCGTTTGTCGTGTACGCGCTACGCGACGGAGTCCACGACGCGACGAGAACACGCGCGCGGCGGAGTCGTAGTCTACGCGTAAAAAAAAAGAAATTAGTTGACGCGTCTGGCGGAGAATGTGCCCACGACGACGTACTCGGCGAGAATCCCGGAGTAGTCTGCGCCCATGAACGACGCCGGCACGTCGCGTTTGATCGTGGCGACGCCAGAAACGAGCCTCGTTTCCGATGAAGACTCTTTCCGTTCCGTTTCGATCTCGGCGTTGAAGTACACCGCGCCGATTGGGACGCACGTGATGTCCGAAAAAGAAATCGGCGACGTCGCCGGCAACGAGAACTTGAAGAACCCCGGCTCGTCGGCGATCCAGTACCCCGGCGGCGCACCCCGGGTCTGTGACTCACCAGAGGTCGAAGAGCCGAAGAACCTGCTTCTTCTCGCCTCTGCGCCTCCCCGGGAGGGGTACACGCCCTCGTCCCGGTCCCCGAACACGCACTCCAGAGTCAACGAGGTCCTGTCCAGTTTCGCGGCGGCTTTCGCATCCAGGGGGCCGACCGGCTCGCGCACGAACAGAGACAGGTCGACCTGCCACACGGCTCGCATCTCCGTCTCGCCTTCGCCGAGACTCGCTAGATTCGCTCTCGGCGCGACGATCCTCGAGATGGCCGCCTCGTCCTTGTCCTCCAGCGCCATGTCCACCCGCTCCTTGAAGAAACTCAGCGCGTTCCGCAGGCCTCGGCGCACCGCGTTCTCATCGCGCGAAGCGCCGGTGGAGACGTCCACGCGGCGCCGAGACGCGCGCGGCGACGGCGCGTCGACGCGCGCGCGACCTCGGGAAGACGCGGCGCGTCGCGACGCGCCTGGCGCGACGCGTGACCCGCCCGGGGTGGTCGCCGCGAAGCGCGTCGACGCCATCGCGCGACGAAGTGTGCTGACGTAGGCACCAGTGGGCACCTCGCTGAAAGGTCGTCGAAAACGACTTGTCGTGACTTCGTCCGCTTCGAGGCGATCCGCCGCGGGCGCCCCGCCAGATCTCCACGCCCGGCCGATGATCCTCGGCGCGCGGCTGAGCCTCGCCCGCGCCGCCACCGCCGCGCGCGTTCGCCCCCCGCTCGCCTCGAGGCGCGCCTCGAGAACGCCGCGAGGCCCCGCGGGCCGGTCCGCGTCTGTCCCGACCACGACCGCGATGGAGGCGTCGACGTACGGCGAGCACTCGGTGCACTCCGCGAGCGGCGGCCAGACGGACGCGGACGCCGCCGTCGCGGCCGCCGTGGCGCGCGCGGGCGTCCCCGTCGTGCTGGGGAGCAAGTCGTTCACGCGCAAGGCCATCCTGGGTGAGATGGGCCTCCCGTACCGCGTCGTGGTGGCGGACATCGACGAGCGGGCGATCCGGATGGACACACCGGAGGCGCTCGTCTCGGCGCTCGCGAACGCCAAAGCCGACGCCATCGTGGCGCGGATACGAGACGGCACGGTTTCGGTTTCGGTGGACGGCGGCGGCGATGCCACGGACCGTCGCGTCGACGACGGGAGCTCAAACGACTCCCTGTCCAAATGTCTGCTCATCACGTGCGACCAGGTGGTGGTGTACGACGGCGCTATTCGCGAGAAACCGTTTGACGCGTGCGAGGCAAAACGTTTCATAACGTCGTACGGCGAGAAGCCCGTGTCGACGGTGGGCGCCGTCGCCGTGACCGACTTGGTGACCGGCGAGCGGTTCGGTCCGCTCGTCGATCGATCCACCGTGCGTTTCGATCCCATCCCACAAGACGTCGTGGACTTCCTCATAGACGAGGGCACGTGCCTGCACTGCGCGGGCGGGCTGATGGTGGAGCACCCGAAGATGGTCGCGCTCGCGGCGGAGACGCAGGGCTCGGCGGACGCGCTCATGGGTCTGTCCAAGGCGACGGTCGGCGCTCTGCTTCTTGAAGCGCTCGAGAAGAGAAGCCTTTAAGAAGCGTCAGAGCTTTCGGTTTATTAACACACGTTCGTTATGGTATCTAACATGGGTGTTTCTTCATGACACGCGTCGCGCGTACCGCGTACTACCCTCGCGTCGCGTACACATCACTCACTCATCCTCTGTTGGCTTCTCCTCGAGCGACTTGGACGACGCGGCGAGCAGGACGAGCAGGAGCGTTAGGTTCATGTACGCGAAGAGGTCGCCGAACCACACGCCCGTGAGCTCGCCCGTGATGAACGGGATGGGTGAAGGGCCCGCGAACAGAGCCTCGAGGGGGTTGCTCCCGTCGGGGTACCGCCACACCTCCAGCGCGGACGCGGGGGACGCGCCGGTCACAGCGGCGAGCGACGCCAACGAAACGATCGGACGCGTCGTCTTCCCCGAGACCGCGCCGGCGATCTCGGGGCGGTCCCCGTCGGCACACGCCAACGCGCGTCCTCGCCGCGTGTCCCTCGCCGCGTGGCGATCGCCGCGGAACGCCACGGCGGCCGGGGCGCGGAGCAGGGCAGACATCGCGCGCGGACGGAAGTGACTGGCCGTGTCGGCACGACTGCCTTTTCTCGGACGAAGGCACGGTTTTTCAAGAGCCGGCGAGGCGAGCCTTTTTCCCAGGAGCGAGCCACGACGTGTTGTTTCACGCACTGCCGCCCGCGCGGTTCGAGATGCGTCACCTCCCTCCCGACCGGCACGTGGAGTGCCTCGCCGAGGACTGGGTGGACCTCGTGCCGCAGCGCGAGCTCCACCACCTCCTCCCGCACGACGACGCGACCCCCTCTCCGAGCGGTCGCAGGTTCACGACCGTCGTCGCGTCCCCTCCCGCTCCGCCTTCGCCCCCCGCGTCCTCCCCCGACGCGTGGCTCGCGCTGGCGGAGGAGTCCATGCGCCCGCCGCGCGCGGACGCGCCCGCCAGGCGCGCGCGCTGCGCCGCGCGGCTCGTGCGCGCGTACGCGACCGCGCTCGAGCCTCGCGACGCGCCGGGAGGCTCCCGGACGGAGGGGACGGAGGGGAAAGACGCTTTTCGTGTTCCCCCTTCTTCGCGAGAAAAAAAAGATAACGCGCGCGAAGGCTCCTTCGTTTCGACGCCGAACGACGACGACGCGTCGTTCGCCGACGCGTCCGCCAAACGGAGACGCCACCAAAAGCGCTCTGACGCTCGAAGCATCGTCTTCCGGCTGAGGCTCTTTTTTTACCTCGCGTGCGTCGTTTTCGTGGCGGGACTCTACCGGTGTCCGGCCGCGCCGCGAAAAGGTAACTCGAGCGCGTCGTTTTTTTTTCCCTCGCCGACGCTCTCGTCGCCGTCGACGTCTCATCACGACGACGTTCGAAACTGTTCGAAACGCACGATCGAGTCTTACCTGCGCTCGAAACTGTCTTTGGCCGAAGAACGCGAAGCGTCGTTGATTGAAAACGTCGCGGCGTTAAGCGCGGCGGCGGAGGCGTTTCAAAGACAGAGCGACTTTTGGTACGACGCCTTCGCCGAGGCGACCGACGCGAACGCTTTCGCGCCGTCGCTTTCGCGGCGGTGGGGAAAAGGGAAAAGGAGGCTTCTTTGAGCGTGTGTTTCTTCGAAGAGTGGGGCCCACTCTTCGCTGGAGCGTCTAAGGTCGGAAGAGAGGAGCGGTCAAGAAAGGAGTCAGACGATACTTCGTACGATGTCTTCGTGGGTCGTTTCGAAACGAGCGTCTTCCAGTCGCGCGGGTCCGACGCGAAAAAAAAAACGCGTTTCGTCTTTTTCTCTTTTTCCAAGAGCGCGAAACCGAACGTGCGAAAGTTGGGAAATCTCGCTCGAGATGTGCCACGGTGTACATTTGGGAAATCCCCATGGCCTTTTAGTCGGCGTTTTCGGTCGATCGCGGGAAATGAACGACGCTCGTGCTTTCCGCGCCAAAAAAAATCCACGCGCGCGTCTCTTCACGGGAAAGGTGTTGAACGTGAGGCGCGGCCGCGAGACGCGCCGCGGCGCACACCACGCCACGCGCGCATCGCACGCGCGCGAGACACGCGCTCTCGACGCTCGCTCGTCTCGTGGCTTTCTGTCCCTCGCGGATTTCACACGCATCTCTCGACAGACCGCGCTCGGAGGCGGGACTGCCGAGGATCACGCGACGCATTTCTCGCGCGACCGACTCTCGCCCGAAGCGTCGCGCGCTTTCTTCGAACGCGCTTTCGACTCGCAAACAGCGAGGACGCCGCGGTGCGCCGGCGGTGACCCCGAACCGAAGCACCGGACGCGCGAGAGCGGGCGCGGAGGAGCGTCGCGATGCTTCTCGGCGCGGTGTTTCTCGGCGGCGGCGCGACCCTCGCGGCGCTGAGGAAACGCGCGGCGCACTCCAACGAGTGCGACGATTTCCCCGAGTGCGACCAACCGTCGGGTCTGGCCAAGTCCTGCTGCAGCAGCACCGCGTCCTTGACCGGCGTGCTGGAGGCGGCGGAGGCGGCGGAGGCGGCGGCGAGCGAGGAGGAGACCACGTGCAAGTTCTGCGACGCCACCGCGAGCTGCAGGTTCTGCTTCGCCGGACCCGAACGCGGCGAGCTCATCGCGCCCTGCGCCTGCGTGGGATCGCAGGTACGAAAGCCGTCCAAAAAACTCGAATCGCGAAATCGCGATGAAGAAGCGCCTCTTGTTTTTCCCGGGAAGTTTTTTTTCACAGCCTCCAAGTCTCTCCTCCGCGCGCGCGCGCTCCGAAAGCTCCGAAAGCTGACGTTTTCGCCTCCCCTCAAAAACCGCGATCGTCACGCGTAAACCACGACAAAAACAAACCCTTGTTCCCGCAGGAGTTCGTACACACGCTGTGCCTCCGCCAGTGGCAGAAGGTTTCCATGCGCACGCGCGGCGTGCGCGAGACCAACTGCCGCGTGTGTAACGCGTCGTTCGACGTGCGGGGCGACGAAAAGAAACCGCTCCGCAAACGTTTAGCGTTGTGGTTTTCGCTCAAGGCCAACGACCGCCTGGACGCGTACACGCGCGCGTGGTGGCAGTCGCTCGTGCACGTGTTCGCGGTGGAGAGAAGGGAGGCGGCGCTGACCGGCGCGAGGCCCACCGTGAAGCGCGCGCTTCAGCGATCGGGAAGCGCCAAAGAACTGCTCGTGGTCCTCGCCTCCGCGGAAGCCGTGGTGTGGGCGGGGCGCGAACTCAAGCGCGGCGGCGAAAGCGGAAGGCTGTCCGGCGAGGCGCGCTTCGTGCGCGCGCTCGCGATGTTCGGCTCGGTGGTCTCGGTGGTCAACAAGCTCAAGGCGTTCTCGGGGGGGAACGTCTCTTTAGCCGTCAAGGCGTGATTTTTCAACACGGACGCGGGAGAGGAGGAGAGACCAACGCGACGATTGCCCTTTTTGTCTCGCGCCGACGACTAAACACCCATTCGCGTTTGCGTTTGTACAACACAAGAAGAGACGACGAGGACGTGCGAAGAAAGAATTCGATCGTCGCGCGTGTGAAGAAAGGGTTTTTACACGAACCGACGCGTCGCGCGGCCGATGTCTTTCAAAAAATGTAATGTGCGTTTGCAAAAAAAAGCCCGCTCTACTCGACTCCGTTCGCCGTCGCGTCGAAGGACTCTCACTCGATTACGATTTCGTCTCATCAATCACTGTTCGATCTTCTCGAGGGCGTCCCCCGGGAACGTCTCGACGTTGTCGAAGGGGAGCACGGACACGGTGACGGTGGCGTTCCCCGCCTTGCTCCACTCCACCTTCTTCACGGTGCCGGTCTTCTCCGCGCCCTGGAAGAAAGAGAAGAAACCCTTGTTCTTGATCGCGACGTAATCGCCGGGCTTGAGTCGGAGCGCGTCGCCGTTTTTCAAAGCCACCTCGCCGCCGGCCCAGCCGCCTGTTAACAGGTTGTCCCTTGCCGCGAACTTCTTCGCGTCCGCCTTGACGAACTTGCCCTTGCCGAGGTACACGGTGTCCTCGCCGGCGACGTCCTCGGGCAGGGGGTTCAGAGGCGACGATTGCACGGGCGTCTCGTAGGGCTCCTGGATGAACGACTCCTTCAACCCGACCTCGCCGCCGGGCCAACCGCCGGTGAACCAGTCGTCGCGCGCGGCGTACTTCTTCGGGTCGTCCTTCACCCAGCGGCCCTTGCCGATGTACACGTCCTGCTCGTCCGCGGCGCGCACCGCGACGGACGCGCGGCGCGCGGAGCGGGGGGCGCGGGAGGAGACGCGCAGCGCGCGCGTCTGAGGAATGAACGAAATGTGACGGGAGGAAAACAACCGAGCCGAACGAGACGCGCCGCGAGGCGAAGCCGAGACGGGTCGTGGCGGTCGGGGGATCGCCACGAGACGGGGGGACGCGCGGGTGTGGCGAGGAAAGGCGGGGGAGGTGCTCGGTCAGCGCGGCGGGCGCGGCGGGCGACGGGGAGGACCGACGCGGGGGGCGGCCGACGGTCGCGGGCGCGATCCGCGCCGGCGCTCGGCGAACATGTTCGGTCACATCTTGAAAAAATACCGCGGAGCTGACTCGGCTCGCGGCGCGCCGCGCGCGCGAACACGCGCGGGGCGGCGCAGAGAGAGCGATCGGGCGGTGACGCACCGGCGCGGCGACGTTAGAGGTAACGGCGAACATTGCGGAGTTCTGTGCGTGCGGTTATGCGGTCACGCGCTCGGCGGGCGCTCCCGCGAGGTCGGGAGCCCTGACTAGGCCGAGCGCCCAACTGGAGCGTTGTGACTGGAGGATAATCAGCGGTCGAGATTTCACCAAAAAAAAAACGAGAGATCTGAATGAGGAGGCAGTCTCTGAAAAAGGTAAATTCGACACGGCCGTTTGTTTGGATTAACGAAACGAGTTTCGCTCTTCGACACGAAGAACTGCTGCGATGCGAATACAACTGCAGCGCAGCCGCGCGCTGCGAAACGTTTTTTTTTCGTCTGTGTCCCCTCTCCGAGCGCCCTAGAGCTCGTCACGCCGCCCCCGTGGCGATCGCGCGCGCGATCGCCCCGAGCGCCGCCTTCGCGGCTTTGCCGACGAGCCACGCCACCGCCGCGAGCAGCGTCGAGAGGATGGCCACCTGCGCGACGCGTTCGGTGCGCTTCCGGCGCGCGACGCGGCTGAATGTCCAGTCCTCCTTCTGCAGCATCTGGATCGTGTTGGGCATGAACAGACCCGGAAGCGCCTTGTGGAAGATCCCGTCCAGGATCAGCGGCAGGACGAACGTCAGGAACCCGCCGTCGAAGCCGCGGCTGATGTCCACCAGCGCCTTGGCGTCCGCCGCGCGGCGCGCCGAAAACAGAGGCAAAGCAGACGTCCACGAGGACGCCGACGGCGACGCGGAATCGCCCTCCCCGGCCGCGGCGGTAGACGCGACTTCGTCCAGGCACGCGTCCAGCACGCACACGTCCTCGAACGCCGAGTTGACGCCTAGCCCGAAGTACGGCTTCACGGTGTGAATGCTGTCTCCCAGCAAACAAGCGCCCCCGAGTTCGAGCGCGTCCGATGTTTTGTTTTTGTTTTTGTTTTTGTTCGCGTCCTCGAAATCGACGCGGTGCACGCTCTTTTCGCCGGCGTGCGAGAAGGTGGGCAAAGTGCTCAGTCTCCGCTTCGCCATGCGCGCCAGGTCGTCGTCCTCCACGTACGGCGCGAACATCGGGAACTGCTCGTCGAAGTACTTGCGGAGCTTGTTCTTGGACTCGAGAATCGCGCACGTCTTCGCGTCGCCGGGCTTCACCAGCAGAATGCCCACCAGCATGCCCTCTTTCGTGGGGAGGCACTCCAGCGCGACGCCCTCCTTGGTGCGCGCGCTGTAGTTGAGATCCGACCGGAACTTTTCGGAGGGGAGGTTGATCGGGATGGTCTTGTACACGCGAGGGTTCGTGTCTTTGTACCGCGTAACGGCGACGCCCCCGTCGCCGTCCATGGCATCCAGCACCGCGTTCGTTCGCGTCGCCCCCTCGGCGCCCACCACGAACGGCACGAAAGGCTCCACCACGCGCACGAACGGAGCGTCTTTTTCGTTCTCTTTCGTCGCCGACGACGAACTCGAATCAATCAACTTGTCGTCGCCGTTGACGGCGTCCGTCGACGCGGGCTCGCGCGTGAGCGTCGCGCCGCCTCCCGGGAGCCACTCGCACTTCGAGCACGCGGTGTCGTGGAACACGGTCACCTGCGCGCTGTACTTCTCCTCGATCTCCTCCAGAAGCACCGCCACCAGGCGGTCGCGCTGGATCACCTGCGTGGCGTATTTCTTATCGCTCAAGCGCATCACGCCGTCGGGGCTCTGCGGCGACCAATCCATGCGCCCGTTGACGCGCTTGCAATAGCGCAGCACGCGCTCGCACGCGCCCAGCTTCTCGAGCGCGATCTGGCCCCGGCCGGAGACGCCGACGTTGTACGAGCGGTCGGGGTCGCCCCAAACCGCCGTGTCGTCCGGACGCGCGGGGCGACGAAGACGCTCCCAGACCTCGACGTTTTCCCAGCCGCGGCGCGCGAGCGCGATGGCGGTGGCCAAGCCAGTCGGGCCGCCGCCGACGATGACGGTGCGCGACGGGGGGGAGGGATTCGGTCGAGCCGCGTCCGCTTCGGCTTTCTTTTTATCGTCCGCCTCGACCTTAGACGCGATCGCGTCGAACTCGTCGTCCATGCTGTGGAACGCGCTCGGCTCGACCTCGAAGGTGACGATGCCGGAATCGCGCGGCGCGTCATCCGACGACGAAGAAGCCTCTGTCTGAGACGCGCCGAGATCTTCGTTCTCGTCGCGAGACGGGAACGTGAACACCACGGGCGCGTCGTCCTCGGTGCCGGCCTTGGGACCCTCGGGCTCGGGGTTGGCGATCGCGCCGGGGGTCTGCACCAGGCGCGAGCGGGAGGCGCGGAGACGCAGACGCGCGCCGGTGGGGTTCCAGGGGGACCGCGCGTGACGCGTCCCGGAGCGGACGACGGTTCCGTGGACGTTATCCGAGTGCGCGGAGGATGCGCGCGCGGAGACCTTCCTCGGCGCGGGGGCGGGCGAGCCGAGGCGCGGCGCCGCAAGAGCGGCCACGGAGGTCGCGGCCATCGCCGAGCCGCCTTGGGTGTGTGCGGATGCGAGACGAGCGCGTCCTGAAGTGACGCGACCTCTCGGGGACATGACGTCGCGCGAATAATCGCCACGAGAAGAAGATCCGACACCGATTTCGCGCCAGATTTCTTGAACGGAAGCCGAAAGGAATCTTGATCGATCCTTCCCGTGTTCGGTTTCGACTTCAACGAGCCTCCGATGAAGCGATTCCAGCCGCGCGAAGACTCAGAGCGTGCCGACCCGCCGCGGCCCATTCGTTCACAATCATTTCCGGGACGCGCCCTGCACCTGAAAGGCACGATGGCCAAAGGCAACGCGAAGAAACGCGCGGAAGACAACGTGGCGCGCCTGAGCGCGCTACGCCGCGCGATTCTCCTCGCCGTGGGCGCGCACTTCCTGTTGCGCCTCGTGGTGTATCGCAGCAGCACCACCTGGTGGGTGCATTGGCCGCTTTTCGCCTTCGCGGCGTGCGCCTCCTGGTTCTGCTACGCGTCGCTTCGGAACGTCGGCGCGCCGACGTGGGACGCCTCCGGCGCGCTCGTGGACGGCGGCGGCGACTTGACTCTGGGCGGCATGAGCAGTTACTACCACGACATCATCTACATCAGCGTGTTTTGCCTCGTCGCCACTGCGCTCGTCTCGGACTGGATCTGGCTCGCGTTCCTCTCGATCCCCGCGTTCGCGACGTACAAGCTGTGGGCGGACCTGATCCTGCCGTGGGTCTTCACGCCCACCGCGGACGAGGCGGAGGCGAACGCGCGCATGAACGAGACCAAGGAGCAGAAGAAGAAGCGCGAGAGGCAGGAGAGGAGGGCGGAGAACAGGAGGAGACGGTAGGAATCGAAGAGGCGCCGAACGCGAATGAACGCATTCGCGCGATGACAAGCTACGCGTTACGACTCCTTTCAGTTACGACTCAGTTACGACTCCACGTTTATTCGTTTCTTCTAAAAGACTCCTTCTAATCCGTCAAACCCGGGTTTTCCTTGTGCCTCTGCTTGACGATCGCGTCGAGGTCGGACATGTACTCCCCGATGACGCGCAGGCGCTCGAGCGGGTTCTCGTCCGCCGCGTACTTCACCGCGCTCCGCGATCGAACGCGGCGGAACAGATGCTCCGTCGCGAAGCACACGCGCCCGTGCTCCATCTTCCGCGTCGCCTCTTGCTTGAGTTTGCCGTCGCGCGCGCGCGCCGTCTCTTGCTTCAACAAGGTCGTATGCTCCAGCGTCTTTTTAAGCCGCGCGATCTCGTTGTTCAGAGTCAAAGCCTCGTCTTTCTTCTCCTCGACGTACGCCGCCGTCTCCGCGCGCACGCGCTCCGACTCGTTCGCGAACGAACGGTGCGCGCGAATCAAATCGGCATTCGTCGCCGCCAGCGTCGCGTGCCTCGCCAGGATATCCTCCACCTCCGTGAACCCCGACAAAGCCTCGGGGTCGCCCGAGACGTGTTCCAAGACGGACTCGAGGTAGGAAGCGTACCTGGCGTTTTTCGAAACCTCAGCAGACGCCGTCTCGTCTCGTACCCGCGCCGCGCGTAATCGCTCGGCGAGCGTCTCGATCTCGGCTTCTTTCCGCAAACGCGATTGCGCCTCATCCGCCGCGCGGCGCTTGGCGCGCGCGCGCTTGCCGTCGTTCTCCTGCAGGAACTTCCCGAACCGCACGAGGTTCTCCTGGAGCTCTAAGTCTTTGCGCTTGATGATCGCCTCGCGCTCCGCGAAACCCTTCTCCTTCTCTTCGAACGCGGCCCTTTGCGCGTCGAGCTGCGCCTGCGCGTCGAAGGTTTGCCGTCGCTTCTCCATCAGACGGGTCGCGGGATGGACGTGCTCGAGCACGAGCGCGTGCACCGCGCTGGACGTGCTCGCGGACGCATCGCGGGACGAGGAGTCGGCTTCGCCGCCGGGGGGGGGCATGATGCGTCGCGCCGGTCGACAAGAGCTTGGCGCGGGGACGGGACAAGAGTCCGAGACGAATCCGGGATCGACGGATGCCTAAAGGGGCGTCCGAACGGCCTCCGACGCGCCGATTCCGACCGGCCGCGACGCGCTCCGCGCGGGGGGTTACGGGTCGGAGAGAGACGCCGCCACCGCGCGATGCGCGACTTGGTGGGCGCGGCGCCGAGCGCGGAAACGCCCGGGTCGACCGCGCGGCCGTGGAGTGCGTTGGGGCCGGGCCGGACGACGGGGAGTCAACGAGCGCGCAGCGCGCGAACGTCGGAGGTGACGATTTTTTTTTTCGTGTCGGCCGTGTTCGGCGTGGCCGAAAGGCGTTCATGAGGATAAAACTCCTTGCCACGTCGCCTGGCGCGTCACTCCATGATGGCCGCGACGGTGTCCCTGGCGCCCGCGTGCGTCACCGTGCGCGGCGCCGCACCCGCGCGCGGCGCGCGCTCCGCGCTTCGCGGCGGCGCGCCGCCCTCGCGCCGCCCGAGCTGGGTGCGCGCGTCTCCCGACGACGCCGCGTCCGCTGGATCGGACGAACCGAAACGCGAGAAGAAGAGCGACGGCTCTACCGCGGCTGGCGAGGGCCTGGAGAACGCGGACGACTGGATCGCCAACTGGAAAGCCGGCAACTTCCCGCGCGCTAAGGGCTGGAAGTTCGGCGACCCTTCGTCGGAGGGCCCGGGGACGTTCTCGGAGGAGGTAAACGCCGGTTCCGGCGACGCGACGGACGACGAGACCGCCGGTCCGGAGGAGGAGAACGCGATCGATCCGAACAACCAGTACGGCGGCGACCCGAACGCGTACGCGTACGTGTTTTGCCACAACCTCATGTCCCCCCCCGAGGACTCGTTCGCGTGCATGTACCTGAAGGATGTCCTGGGCGCTGTGAACGTCCCGCTGCTGACGCCCAGCCTCATACCGGACGAGGCTTTTGACGGCGAGGCGACGGAATCTCCTTCATCGTCGCTCACGGTGACGGACGCGGTGCGACGGTTGCGCGAGACGATCGACGGTTTGCCCGACGACCGCCCCGTGCGTTTGATCGGCTCGTCCCTCGGCGCGTACGTCGCGGCGGTGTACGCGAGCGACCCCGCGAACGAAGGCAAGATCGACCGCATGATGCTCCTCGCGCCCACCTTCAAGCCGTCCGCGTGTCTGCACTCGGTGGAGAAAGAGATGGGCGTGTCTCTCGGCGACGCCTTTCGCGACGACTTGAAAAACCATCCCGATTTCCCATTCGCGCCCTGCCGCGCGTACGTCGTGCACGGCTACGACGACGAGGCTTCGCCTTTAGAGAACTCGTTGACGTGGGTGCGTGACGCGTCCGTGAACCTGCGTGAAGGCACGGGCGAGGCGGGCGAGGTGGCGGAGAGGCGTCTGCTGGAAGTCGCCGGGATGGGCCACGGCGTGGAGAACGCGCTCCCGCAGATCAAATCGAGGCTGGTTGATTTTTTCAAGCTTCCGTTCACCGTCCAGGGGCCGTGACGCGAAGCCGCACGTGTTTTTGGTGAAGACGGACACGACGACGCGTCGACGATACGCGACGAGTGGCGAGATGATGTGGTCACCGCGCGCCTTTATTACGACCGTAAGGTATTCCGTAGACTACCTTTCGTACGATACTCTCGCGTTAATATGAATCATAACAAAACAACGTCCCGCGTCCGGACGCGTCTCCTCCTTTACTCACGTTTCTCTTCCTCAGACGGCGACGAGTTCCTTGCACGCGCCGCTCTCCACGAGGTCCTTGACGTGCGCCCTGGCCCAAAGGTCGCTGGCGACGATGTCGTCCAGGGTGGGGTCGAGGATCAGGTCGTTCTTGTGCGCCTCCATGGCCATCTCGATGGTCTTGTAGATGTCAAAGTAGCCGATTTTCTTGTCCAGGAACATCGCCACCGCCTGCTCGTTCGCCGCGCTGAACACGCCCGTCATGGTCCCGCCCGTCCTGCCCGCGGCGTAGCCCATCGTGAGGCTGGGGTACTTCTCGACGTCCGGCTCGCGGAACGTCAGGTCGCCCATCTTGACGAAGTCCAGGCGCGGCCACGTCACCTCGCTGCACTCCACGCGCTCCGGCCACGACATGGTGTACAGGATGGGCAGGCGCATGTCCGGCCATCCGAGCTGCGCGAGCACGGAAGAGTCCGCGGTTTCCACCATGCTGTGGATGATGCTCTGCGGGTGAATCACCACGTCGATGTTATCGTACGAAGTGCCGTACAGGTAGTGCGCCTCGATCACCTCCAGCGCCTTGTTCATGAGGGTCGCCGAGTCGCACGTGATCTTCGCGCCCATGTCCCAGTTCGGGTGCGTCGTGGCCTTCTTCTGCAGAAACGCGGGGTCCTCCTTGGCGCAGCGGAGCATCTCCTCGTACGGGACGTCGCGGAACGCGCCGCCGGAGGCGGTGAGGATGATTCGGCGAAGCGCGTTCTCGGGCAAACCCTGGATGCACTGGAAAATAGCGGAGTGCTCCGAGTCCGCGGGGAGGATCTTCACGCCGTGCTTCACGGCGAGGGGCACGATGGCGGGCCCGCCCGCGATGAGCGTCTCTTTGTTGGCGAGGCAGATGTTCTTGCCCGCCTCGATGGCGGCGACGGTGGGGGGCAAGCCCGCGCATCCGACAATGCCGGTGACCGTGGAGTCCACGTCCTTGTGCCTCGCCACCTCGATCATGCCCTCCTCGCCGTACAGAAGCTCGGGCGCGGGACCGTCCATGTCCTTGATCATCTCGCGAAGCTTCTCGAGATCCGCGCCGTCGCTGATGGAGACCATCTTGGGCTTGAACTTCTTGATCTGCTCCGCGAGCACGTCCAGGTTCTTGCCCGCGCTCAGCGCCACGATCTCGAACTTGTCGGGGTTCTCCTCCGCGATGTCCAGCGTCTGCGTGCCGATGGAGCCGGTGGAGCCCAGCAGAGAGATCTTCTTGACGTTGCCGTTGCCGAGCGCGGGGACGTCGCTGGGGACCTCCGCGCGGCCGGGCCAGCACGCGCCGTAGCGGGACTGCGGGAACAAGGGTGGGGAGTGATGCGGTCAGCTCGGGACGCGTCTCGCGTCGGTGATGCGTCGATGAAACCGGCCCGCGATGCGGTCGTGGGCGGGCGTTCGCGCTAGAGCGTCGCGACGCGCGGAAACCGGATAATGTCCCGGAGCCGGCGTCCATCGGTTTCGGGAGGGAGGCGCACCTCGTTGTTGGAGTCGGCGCGGGCGGCAGCCTTGACGGCCACGGCGCGCTTCGCCGCCTTGGGCGCTAAGGCCTTGGCGGAGGAGATGGAAACGGTGGAGGAGAGGGCCGCCATCGTTACGCGTGCGAGGTGAAGTGCGGGCCGACGCCGATCGGTCTCGGAGACGTCCTTGTGGATTTTCAGCCTTGATTTCGGCGTGCGATTTCGTCCAAGTTGGCACGTCGGTTTCGTTTCGGTTCTCCTTTCAAACCGGCGTTCGCCGTCCCGTTCGCGCGGTGTGGAGTTCCGACTCCTGACCGGCGCGCCGATCGACGCGTACGGCGCGCGCGTTCGAGTGATCGAGTCCAGCCTGCGTGTTTTTCGCGCTCGTCGAGAAAGGTGCGGGTGCCCGCTCGCCGAGCGCGCACGCACACCCCGACGCGCACCGGCGCGCGGGCCACGGTCGGCGGCGAACGACCGGGTTCGGACGACGCGAGATGATCAAGCTCTTTTCCGCGAAGGACAAGCAGGAGAAGGAGGCCGCGGCGAAGGCTGCGGCCGGCGCGACCGGCCCGAAACAGAGCCCCGGCGAGATCCGGTTGGCGAAGGACATCAGCGAGCTCACCCTGGCGAAGACGATGGCCATCGAGTTCCCTGAGGGCGCGGACAAGATGCTGCACTTCGTGATCACGATCAAGCCCGACGAGGGGTACTACCGGGGAGGCAAGTTCGTGTTCGACTTCAACGTGCCCGCGGTGTACCCGCACGAGCCCCCGAAGGTGAAGTGCACGCAGAAGATCTACCACCCCAACGTGGACGTCGAGGGAAACGTGTGCCTCAACATCCTGCGCGAAGACTGGTCGCCGGTGCTGAGCATATCGAGCTGCGTGTACGGCCTGCAGTTCCTGTTCATGGACCCCAACCCGGACGACCCTTTGAACAAAGAAGCCGCGCGGGACCTCACGGAAACCCCGAGGCAGTTCGAGCTCAACGTCCGCCGCGCCATGCAGGGGGGAAGAGTCGGCGGCGAGAGCTACTCGGACGTCACGCGATGAAGGATTTTTTTTTAGTCCGCGCGAATACCGCTAGTAGGTAGTAGTCTGCGTATAGTCTGCGTATCGGACGTTCTCGTCGAACGTTCCGTTCGAAACCGGGCGCGCGTTATCGTAGGCACGAGAGGTATCGAGACGAACGAGACGTCGCGCGTTTGTATGTGTGGTAGTATCGCGCTTTTTGTCTATCGACGCGTGAAACGAAGACGCGTTCGATGGACTATTCACTCCGCCGCCGCGTCGGGCGCGGAGGTCTCGTCGCCGAGCGATCTCAACGAGACCTCCGCCTCGCTCTTACTCGACGCTTGGCGCGAAGGGCGCGAAGGTCTCGCCGATCTCGGACCCGCGACACCCATCTTCGGCCGCTCCATGCGCGCCTCCGTCTCGCGCGCCCACGAAGCGCTCTCGCCCTTCTTCAGGCCCTTGCGGAAAACAACCACGGACGCCGCCTTCTGCGACAACCGCGGGTCGGACGCGGAGGCGTCGTCGTCGCCGTCGTCGTCGCCCTCCTCCGCCTCCCCCTCCTCCTCCTCCTCCTCCTCCGACCCGGCCTTCACGTCGACGCGCAAGTTGTGCGAGGAGAACTGGCGCACGATGCGCGCGGTCCCGCTTCCTATTTTCGCCTTCATCGAGTCCCGCCTTTGGAGCCCGCCTGCGACGATTTGATTCGAACCCGGAGACGCTCGGTCCGCCTCCATATCGGCGTCGCTCCCCGCGCCGCTGCCGAACCCGGCGTCGTGCACGTCATCGTGCACGCTGTCCACCTCGAACCGCTCGTTCTCGTCGAACAGCAAAAGCGTGACGCTCTTGGACGACCCTTCCTTCTTCGGCTTCGGTTTGCTGTCGCTGCTGAAGCTGTCTCTTCTCAACAAACTCACCGCGGGAACCAGAGCCTGCTCGAGCTCCAGGCTCGACACGATCACCTTCGAGGGGTGCACGCCCTGCTCGCGCGCGGCGGCGAAAGTGCGCTCGCGGTGCAGATCCGCCAAAGCCACGACGTTGGCGCGTTCGAGCGCGTCGTAAAACGTCTCCAGGTACGCGATACACTCGCGCGCCGTCGCGTTCATCAGATTTGTTTTTTTCGCGTTTTCGTCTTTTTCGTCCGCAAGAAACCGAGAACGCTCGTTCTCTTCGCGCGGCGGGTTCTCCGTCTCTTCGGTTTCGGTTTCGTTTTTTTCAGCCACGTCTCCGGTCGACACGTCTCCGCTCGCGGGAGTCGCCGCCGCGTCAAGGCTCGCGACGGCGTCACGCGCGGCGATCGCGTCTCGCGCGTCGTCCACCGCGGCGGCCCAGCCGCGCAAAGTTCGCTGCAGCGTCTCGTCGAAACGTCTGACGGCGTCCGAGAGGTTCAAAACGCCAGTCGCGATGTTTCCCAGCTCCTTTTCTTTATCGCCGAGCGTGAGCCGCGTCGCGCGCGTCGCGTGCTCCGCCATGAACACGCCGTCGTCGACGCGGTCTCCCGGCCGACGCAGAAACCGCGCGCGCGTCGCGGCGTCCTCGTCCAGACTCGCATCCGCGTTGTACAGCTCTTCTTTCGTTCGCGCGAGCTCCTCGACGAGCTCGTTCCGCCGACGCAACAACGCGTCGTGCTCTTGCTGACGCGCTCTGCTCGTCTCGCGCGTCAGCGTCTTGCGCTGCTTGCGGTTCTTGAAACCCTCGATCAGACCCTCGGGCGTGACGTCCGGGATGACGGTGACGAGCTTGCGAATCGCGGCGTCCGTCTTGGCCTCCTGCGTGCGCAACGCCCCGCCGGTCATCGCCGTGATGAACGCCCTCGCGAGTCCGCCCGAAAATCCGGGAAGCGCGGCTTTGCCTCCGCGTTTGCGGTCTCTTTCTTCCTCCGCGAGCTCTTTGTTCATCTGCGCCAGACGTTTGATGAAGGATTCCTTGCGCGCCGTCATAGCCTCGTCCTCGGCGCGCATCGCCACGAGAGTCATTCTTCGTTGCCCGAGCTGCGCCTCGTACGCCTCGCGGCGTTCGTGAACAGACGCGATCGTGCGCGCCAGCATCGAGCGAGCCTGCGACTCCTCGTTCGCCGCGGCGTACGCCCGCGCGCGCTCCGCCTCAATCGCGGACGCGACGTCTTCTTGATACCGCTTCACGAGCTCGAGTTTGCGTCCGACCCACGGGACGCTCGACTCGGCGGACGCCGAGGCGGCGACGGCGGTCTCGCGCGTCGTCGCCAGGCTAGCGTGCGGGTCGGCTCGCCTCGCCTCCGTGGTCGGGTCGCTCTCGCGGAGACGCAGGATCATGTGTCCGAGCGTCGCCGTGCGCAGACGCTCCTCCTCGGCGTTGCGCTCGGCGTCGGCGACGCGAGCCCTGAGCTCCTCAAGCTTCAAATCCGCCTTCGGGTTGGCGCCGTTCGCGCTTCGCGATACCGGTTTGCCGAAGAGCGCGCCGCCTCCCCCGCGAAGAGCGTTTTTATCGCGCACCTGCAGGTTTTGCTTCGTGTCCCGTTCGGCGAAGTCCGTGACCAGCTTCCCCAGCTCAACCGCTTTCAAATCCGTCGCAGCCTTGAGCGCGTTATACTTCTCCGCCATGCGACGCACGGTATCCTTGAAAAAAGTCAGCTCGGCGATAGAGACGCTCGCATCCGCCGCGGACGCTTCGCGCCGAGCTTTCAAAGCCGCCTTCTTCGACGCGAGCGTCTCCGCCAAACGACGTTCCCTCTCGAGCTTGGCTTTCAAACGTTTTTTGTCCAAACGCTCGTCCCCGGTGCTCCTGGGGGGCTTGGGGGGATGCGCCGCGCGGTCCGCCGCCGACCCGGGCGCGGGCGGCTCGCCAGACATGTCCGGCGGCGCCACGAAGACCCCCCCGCTCGTCACCGTTCGGTACTTCGGGTTCTTGCTGAACCTGATCGAAGGCGCGTACGCGACGTTCGCGCGTCGCGTAACGTCGGCGTCGGCGCCGTCGCCTTCGATCTCCGTTTCGAACACTTCCGCGCCTTCCGCGTCGCCGCCGCGCGGAGCGCTTAGCGATTCAGAACCGGGCCGAAAGCCCGCCTCAACCTCGGCGAACGCGTCGTAGTTTCTGGACGCGTCGTCCTTCTTCAGGAGCGCGAGGTCCACATGGACGCGGTTCGCGCGCCTCTGCGTCGGACCCACGCCGATAAGCTTACCGTACTCGCCCTTGGTCAGATGTGTTTTCGGGTTGGGTTTCTTCGCCGTCGTCAAAGGTTTTTTCGACGACGACGCCGGCGGCGTCGCCGACGTCGCGTTGGCCGCGCCGAGCGGTGGCGTCGTGACTGAATGCCCATACGACGACGCCGACAGACGTCGCTTCGCCGCGGCGTCGCGAGCGGACACGTTCGCCGCGCGGCTCTCGTCGCCGGTTCGCCCCGTCGTCCCATCCGAAACCCGGTCGCGCGCTGTTGTGCTGTCGTCCCAAGCGCGAGGCTGCGCCGTCGTCGCCGGCTTCGGTTTCACGGAGACGCCCCCGGACGGGCGCTTCGCCACCACCGGCGCGCCGTAGATGCTCGTCGCGCGTCGCGTGGAGGCGGGCATCTGCGCAGATGTCGTGAAGTGTGGGGTGGAGGGAAAAAAAAGCGGTCAGCGGCATCGCGGGAGTGGCGAGACACCCGGGGCGCGGCGCGAGCGGTCACGAGGGACCCGGACCGCGTCTCGGGGGTGCCGAAACCGTCGTGGAATCGTTCGGCAATCGCGAGAGCCCCGGGCGGGTGTGCGGCACGGCGACACCTCGCGAGCGTTTCACGAGGTGATTTCAGTCACGAGTCAGCCACGTGTGACGGCTTCGTACCTTCGCGTTTTCCTTCTTCGCCCTCGTGGGGGTCTCGGGGCCTGACATCGCGGCGCCGAAAATGGGCGTTCGTTCGTGCGTTGACCGGCGTCGAAAGCGCGATTGAGAGTTACAGACACTCCGTCGCCACCAGGGATGGAGTCGTATCCCGCGCCTTTCGAGCGCGCCGCGCCGCCTCCGTGCTTCGCGGGTGTCTCTAAGCCACCTCCCGCGCGAGAATCCGCCTCGATACGCGTCCGGCGCGCGCGCGACTCGGTATGGCGCGCACGCGGTCGCGAGGGGGAAGAGCGCTTTCGGCCGTTTCGAGAAAAAAGTCCCGGCAGGCTGCCAGGCTCGAGGATCTGATTTCTTCCGCGGTTCTCTCGGCCACGCGTTTCCGCGGTGTCACAAACGATGTCGTCGCGCGCGGTGTGCGGCGCGCTCCGCGCGGTCGCCTCGCGGCTGGCGTCCGCCCCCGCGGCGTCGGTCACGCGCCCGGCTCCTCGCTTCGCGTTCGAACGCGCGGGGACGCACACGCGCCCGTCCTACGATCCCCCCCGCGACTTCCGCGCCAAGGCGTGGGCACCTCTCGCGGACGCGCGCCGTCTGGCCTCGGCGCACGCGCTTCGGCGGGCTCCGCCCTCGTTCGCGGCGAGCGCGGGCGCGACGAGGGGCCTGTCGGGGAAGTCGAAGCGCTTCGTTTCGGACGGCAAGACTTCGAGAGGTTCGGCCGCGAGCGGAAAAACCCTCCCCGAGACGCCCCCCCGCGCGGCCGCGCGCGCGGAACCCCCGCGCGCGGCCATCCCGAAACCGTCGTCCGTCCCCGACGCCGTCGCCGCGGATGGCATGCCGCGCTACCCCGCCTTGTCCGTTCCCGGCGCGCTGCGGCTGGGCGACTACGTGGGCACGGCCATCTTCGCGGTCACGGGCTCGCTCGCGGCCGCCGCGCGCGGCATGGACGTGCTCGGCGCGACGGTGGTGGGCACCGTCACCGCGGTGGGCGGCGGCACGATCCGCGACGTGTTGCTCGGCCGCGGTCGACGCGCGTTTTGGATGGAGGAGCCCGAGTACCTGTGGATCTGCGTTTTGGCCGCGGCGGGGGCGTTTCTTGCGTGGCCGCATCTGGAGGACCGATTTAACGTGCGCATAAGCGATGAGTGGGTGGAATACCTCGACGCCCTGGGCGTGGGCGCGTTCTGCGTGATCGGCGCGCAGAACGGTATACGAGCCGGCGTGCCGTGCGCCGCCGCGGTGGCGTGCGGGATGTTCACGGCGACGTTCGGAGGTGTCGTGCGCGACGTGCTTCTTGACCGCCCTGTGCGGATCCTGCACTCGTACACGGACATCTACGCCACGACCGCGCTCGGGGGCGCGACCACGTACATGCTCGTGAGAGCCCTGGGTTTACCTGTCTCCTTACGGATCATCGCCGGGTTCTCCGTCGCCGTTTTACTCCGAGTCGCCGCCAACAAACACGATTGGCGCCTCCCGACGTACGCGGGGCCTTTGGCGAGTGACGACATCCGCGAGAGTGAGCCTCCTTACTCCACGCGCTTTACGGCGAAAAAAGGCTTTATGAAGAGGAATGCGAGGGAATCTCGAGACGGCCCGAGCGCGAACGAGAGAGACGCGGAAAGCGAGACGCGGAAAGCGCCGCGCGTGCCTTCGGGCGCGGCGGCCGCCGCGAGGAAGGGCGACGACGGGTCCGGCGCGAGGCCCAAACTCGCCGAAGCCGTCACGTCCGCGTTTAGAGCAATCGGCGTGTGACGTGATTATGATCATACTTTACGTGATGCGTTTGTTACCACGGCGCGTGGCGTCCGCAGACAGACGCGGACGCGCGAAACAAAAAGCAGCGCAGACGCGCGTACGCCACTATCCGCATAGAGCTACGTTACAAACACCGCGACGCGTCAAACGCGACGAACGTCGAGAAATACCGAAAAAAAAAAAGTCGTCAGTCGACGGGCGCGACGAGTCCCTGCGTGCACGTGATGGCTTTCCACTCGGCGCGCTGCTCTGCGTCCATCGCGTTGAACTTGGGGTAGCCCTCCTTGACGACGCACCGCTCGGCGTTCTGCAGGTACCCCTCCAGCACCTTCGCCTTGGGCGTGCCCGTGGGGGGGACGGAGTCGGGCGTCCAAGCGCCCCCTGTGCTTTGTAAGTACGCCGCCTGCTCGCGGATCACCACGTCGGTGTTCATCAGCGCGCTGAACGAGTTGGTGTGCCCCTGGTGGTCCCACTTGTACCCCGCGAAGTACGCGTCAGCCTTGGCGAAGTACGCCTCGACGTCGCCCTTGCCCTCGCGGAGCAGGCCGCGCTGGAGCGCGATGAGCTCCTTGGTGTCCGCCACGAAGTCCGCGTCGGACGCCAGCGCGGGTCCCCCCAGGGGCGCCAGCGCGGCGAGCGCGAACGCGCCGGAAAGCAACGCGCGTCGCGAAGGCGTCGCATCGGGGATAACAACGCGCGTATCCTTCGAGGCGCGGACGTCCACCGCTCGGCGCGACGTGGAGGTGGCGCGGCGCGCGAGACGAGGCACGCGCGTCGAGGTGCGCGCGGAGGCGATGGACGTGTGGGTCACGGCGAACATGTGCGAAGACCTCGTGGATGCGCGCGTGCGGAGTGGGCGACGGAGGTTTTGGCGTGATCGCGCAACGAAGTCGATGGTCGTGTGTACGATGTCAGTTTTCGATAAAACGCGGCTACGGTCGCCGTCGATCGCGAACGCGCGCGCGCTTCTCTTCGCGCACTCTTTTCGCGCGTTTCATCACTCGATCGCCCCCACCGCTTTGAGCAGGGCGGTGTGCGTGGGGAACGGGTCCGGCTTCCCCTCGGCGAGCGCCGATTGCGAGACGCCCCAGAAAAAACCGTTGCGCCACTCGAACTCCTTCACGGCGGTGGGGAAGTGCGCCACCGCCCGCGCGTACGCGAGCAGTCGGTCGACCGACCCGTGTTGAAACACAACGCCCTGTGATTCACCGGTCCCGCGCACGAGTTCCTCGATCAAAGCCACCACTTCGTCTTTGTGCGTCGACTCGACATCCCCGACCGTCGCGCCGGGGTGATTCGCGCCGACGAGCATGAACGCGCTGATCCAGATGAGCTTCTCGAACGCGCTCGCCTGAAACGCGGCGTCGTCGAGCACGTGGCACGCCAAATCGGCATTCGCGAGCCTCGCCTTTAACGCCTCCGCGTGCTTGCCGTTCGCCGCGGTCAGGCCCTCGGGGTTGACGTCCGTGACGCCGTCCGTGGGCGCCTCGCCGAGCTTCGCCACCGCGAAGTACACCAGCGCTTGCGTGCACGCGCCGAGCCCGACGCCGTCGAGGTAGCCCTGCAGGTACCCATTCTGCAAAAACACGAGATCCTCTCGTCGTGTCTCGGGGGTCCAGTCGATGACCCCCTGCAGCGCGTCGTTGCGCGTGCAGACGTAGATCGGGCCGGAGGCGGGCTCGGACGGGAACGGGTCGCCGCGCTTGACGATCACGTCGCCCGCGGGGCCCATGTCCTTGAGGGCGCTGCCGACCCGGCCACCCCCGACGATGATCGCGGGACCGACGTCGGAAGACGCCATCGCGCGGGGCGGGACCGCGGCGCGGGGCGCGCGCGCGGGGCGAGAGGCGCGGCCGAGGCGAACGCGAGCGGGGGGGACCGCGGGACCGCGGGACCGCGGGGTCGAGAACATCGCGCGCGCGCGTGTGCGCGCCGAGTCGGCGCTTTCGGATAAAGGCGAAAAGGAACACGTCAGCAGGACGCGTTCAGACGTTTACGTCAACATGACGTTTCTGTCAGAGACCTCCTCGGACGACGCTCCCCTCCGCGCGCCGCGACGCGAGGACGAGTCAAACCTCTTTTCGACTTTTGTTCTGTGCGTATCGATAACACAAAAACGGTCACGGGTATCTAAAAAACGATCGAGTCGAGTCTTCATCGTTCACGCCACGACCCCACCCCGCACGGCGTCGACGACAGCCATCTTCTTCAAAACGGATCCGCGCGCGAAAGAAAAGCGCGCCGTCGCCAGGCGCGCGTTTTCTTTTTCGTTTTTCGATTCGGCATCCGCGCCGTCGCCGTCGGGAGGCGGGCACATGCCAATCTGCGCGCACACCTTCTCGGCGTCCGCTAAAAACGCCGTGGCTTTCTCAACGATCGTCGGCGCGTACGTCGCGACCGCCGCCTCACACGTCGAGGCTAAATCAAACGCCGTGGCGTACTTCTCGCACGCGTCGTCGGCTTTCAGCAAAAGCGCCGCGACGGTGTCGTTGCTCGTGACAGCCTCGTGAAGCGCCTCGACGCCGAACTTGCACTTCAAGCAATCCGCGGCGGATGTGTCTGGGGAAGGACCGTCAATGAGCGTCCGCGTCGCGACCGCGAGCGTCGAACTAAGCTCGGACGACGCCGCGAATGATGACGCGAAACCATCATCGCGTCCTGGGCAGAACCCGACGGCGCCGCACGCGCCTTCGGGGGTGACGTCATCGTTCACCACGCCGAGCGCGTACTCCACGGCATCCTCCATCAGGCGCTCGCACTGATACGTGTTTTTACGCGATACAAGAGAGGGAGTGAGGGGAGTGGTTTTGTCAGCGCGCTCTTCGTGCGAACGACGTTTCGCGCGAAGAACGACCTTTTGACGAGAGGCGGACGTCGAGAGGCTCTTGGTTTTTTTTTAGAGAGAGACGTTTTTCGAAAGAGGGAAAGAAACCGACACCACCGAAAAGAACCTGAAAAGGTTGTGGTTTTTCGAGGTGACGTCGGATGTGACGCGACCCTTTCGATTTGACGCGTCTCGGGTCGCGGGCGCGTGTGGAGCGCGTTCCTCGCGCGCGCGCCTCGCGAACGCTTCGTACCATCTCCGCCTGTTCGCCCGCCTGGTCCTCGCACAGCTTCTTGATCTCCTCGCCCACCTGGTCCAAGGTGGAGGGGTCGTTGATGTACTCCTCGCCCTCGGCGACGAACTTCTTGCACGCCCCGCAGGCGAGATCCGCGGGGTCCGCGGCGACCGCGCCGGGCTCCTGCAGGAGCGCACGCGCGTCCGCGCCCGAGGCGGCGAGCGCGGCGAACGCGCCGAGGAAGAACACGCGCTTCGAGGGCATGGTCGCGCGTGCTGGTGCGCCGTGGGAAGTGCCGGTCCCCCGCGTTCGCGAAGAGACGGAGCTGACTGGGGCGCGTGGTTCGCGCGAATTTCAGATTCGGCGCGCGATTTCCAGTCGTCGAGACGTTCGATGGGCACCACACTTCTTCGCGCGCTCTCGGGAGATGAGCGAGTCGTCCAGCGGGAGCGATGACGACTTCGCCGCCGAGCTGGAGGCGCAGATGACGGTCGCGGAGACCCCGGCGAAGACCCCGGCGCCGCCGAAACCCGCGGTCGTGATCGCCGCGCCGGCGGGACCCTCCCGTCGCGGCGGGCTCGACGCGCTCCTGCGCGACGCCGCGCAGAAAGCCGAGGTTCGCGCGTTCGCCGCCGACGCGCCTCCCGCGGGCGCCGCTCCCCCCCGCCGCGCGGTGAAGCGCCGGCGGGTTCCGGCGCCGAGCGCCGCCGGCGGCGGCGCCCCCCCCTCCGCGACGGGCCGTCCGGACCCGCGGGGAGGGGCGGGAGGGACGACCGCCTCTTCGTGCCCCCCCCATCCGGGGTTCCTGCACGACATCTGCGTGCGCTGCGGGTTGCGACGCGAGAAGCCGTCGTCCGCGGGCGGCGGGTCGCGCTCTTCGGCGGGTCACCCCATTCCGAAATCCACCTCCATGCGGTACATCCACGAGGGCCTGGAGCTGTCCAACGACGAGCTGGAGAAGGCGAAGCGGGAAGAGAAAACGCGGGTGTTGCTCTCCGGCAAGCTGCTCTTGGTGCTCGACCTCGACCACACTTTACTCAACTCGGCGCGCTTCGCCGATCTGACGCAAGACGACCACGACGTCCTCGGCCGAATCGTCGCCGCGCGCGCCTGCGCGGACGCGGGCGGCTCGGAGGAGGACATCGCGAAAGCCGCGAAAGAGGCTGTTCCGCATAGGCCCGATCGAAGTATGATCGATCGAGAAGAAGGCCGAGAGGACGCGGATGGAAAAGGCGACGAGACGAAAAGTTCGGACGATGAGCTTTCGGAAAAGCTCAAACAAACGAAAGAACCGCCCGGAATGGATCCTTTGACCGACTCAACGGTATCTATGTCCGATACCCACTTCCCCGGGTGCTCTCCCCCTTTGAAGCACACGTATTGTTTGCGTCACTTGGCGTTGTTCACGAAGCTGCGCCCGTTTGCGCACGCGTTCCTTCGCGCCGCCTCAGAGCTGTGCCAGCTGTACATCTACACGATGGGCGATAAGCGGTACGCGGCGGAGATGGCGTGTTTGTTGGATCCCGGCGGGACGTTGTTCGGCGGGCGCATCATCAGCAACCAGGAGAGCACGAACGCGCGGGTGAAAGACCTGGACATCGTGCTCGGCGCCGACAGCGCCGTGCTCATCGTGGACGACACCGATCGCGTCTGGCCGAACAACCTCCGAAATCTGATAAAAGTCGACCGGTACCACTTTTTTAAACAGAGCGCGCTCGGGTTCCGGCAGCCCGGCGCGAGCGTCGCCGAGAAGAACTGGCGCGACGAGGGCGACAACGGAACGCGCGCGCAGCTCCGGGACGTGCTCTTGGTGATCGCGAGCGCGCACAGGCTGTTCTTCGCGGGGACGGACGCGAGCGGGAAAGCGGACGAAGCGTTGCGAAGCTTTAAACGCGACGAGGACGGCGAAGAGACGGCGAGCGCGACGAGACCGGAGACGGCGCGAACCGAGACCTCCGAATCCGTCGATCCAGGCAAAGACAAAGACGATGGAATCGTTTTGGGTAACGCGAAGCTCCCCGATTCGGCGCTGGAGACGCTGAGATCGCGGGACGTGCGCGAGCTTTTGCTCGGAGGCGGCGACGACGACGCCGAGAGCGAGGCGAACGCGCCGTCAAAATCGTCAAAATCGATTTTGCCGTTATCAAACGTCTCCGTCGCGTTCTCGCGCGTCACCGCGCGCGGCGATTTAAACCCGGAGCGCCACCCGCTGTGGCTCGCGGCGTCGAGCGCCGGCGCGGACGTCTCCGCCGACATTTGTGAAACCTCCGACGGGAAGAGTCAGAAGAAGACGACGCACGTCGTCGCGCGCGTCGAGGCGGCGGAGGGCAAGATCGTCGCGCGCACGGAGAAGATCGAGTGGGCGAGACGAAACGGAGCGCGCGCGGTGGACGCGGAGTGGCTCGCGCGGTGCGCGGAAGAATGGCGCGCAGTTGATGAGGCGCCGTACTCGCTCTTTTCTGATGCTTCGAATTTGAAGGAGGAAGAGGCGACGCCCCGAGACAAACGGGGAGCTTCGCCCGGGGTCAGCGCGTAGACGAACGACGTCTTTTATTAGTATGACATACTTTCAAAGTACATATTACTTTCAAAGGAGTTAGTTACATAATATCGATACCGTTCGCGCGCGGCGCTTCGCGCCATCGCGTCGCGCGATACGTCGCGATGCGTCGCGCGCACGCGGAGTGCTCCAGACGGACGCGCTTCACGACGTGATTTTTTTACCTCACGAGAGTTTCGCGGCGCCGGCTTCGAACGCGGCTTTCGCGTCCGGGCTCACCGGCGTGTCTCCGAGGTAGACGTCGAAGAGCGCGCGCGCGAGCTCCATGGACGTGAGTTCGACGGTGGCGTCCGCGCCCACGACACCAATCTCCAGCTTCCCCTCGAATCCGGTCACGGTCTTATCGCTGTCGTTCCCCGGTTTCCAGTTGATGAGGACGCGCGAATCCTTTTTTAAGTTGGCGCCGCCGAACAGATCCCGCAGCTCATCCATCGCCGCCATAGCGCGCTCCTCCGCCACCTCGGCGGCTTCCGCGACGGTGGCCATGAAGTTCCCCTGCGCGTCCTCCGCGGTGGCCATGTTCGTGGCGATCTCGCGGATGCGGGGCACGAGCGCCTCGTCCAGCGCCTCCCAGAAGGTCTTGCCGTCCACGTTGCGCACCAGCTGCACGAGAAGCGCCTTGTGGAATTTCCCATCCAGCAGGCTCGACCCGCCCTCGAGCGCGGACGCGCACTGCACGGCGTCCGCGTACATCGCCACCGCGTACACCTTGACGTTGATGATGGCGATCTTCTTCTGGCGCACGCCCGCGCCGAGGCACTTCATCACCGCGGTGTTATCGTGCGTGCTGTACGTGTCGGGGAAGGTCACCTTCGTGGCGGGCTCCACCACCGCCGCGAACACCGCGCGCGTCTCCAGAACGCGCGCCGAGGCGGATCTCGCGAAATGCGCGGGAACGCGAACCGCGCGCCCGAACGCGCCGCGGGACGACAGGCGCGGGCGCGCCGCGCGGCAGGCGGGGCGGACGGACGCGTTCGCGGCGACGGCGTGCATGTTCACGGTTCGAGTGCGTCGAAGGACGAGTGTGCGCGCGCCCTTGTCGCCGAGGAGGGTGCTCGTGAGAGGGTGCTCGTTGTTGGCTCGCGCCCACCGACAAACCACCGGCGCTGAAACGCTTCAAAAAATCTTCGGCGATTCTCGAGCTCGATTGGCTGCCGTCGCAGATGGCCTTTTTTCGGTCTGTTGGCGAGTTAATCTGCCGGGCGGATGGGACGATCAGCCCCGGCGATCGTCGCGCCGTGCGAAGCCGCTGACCGCCATCCTCCGCTGCCACGCGAAAGCAAACACCTTCGAATCGAAGTTTCTACTCTCGTGATGCGCGTCGCGTGTCTTCGCGCGGCGGCGCTCCCCCGGGGCCTCGCCCCCCCCCGCGGGCGCCCGCGGTCCCTTCGCCGCCCCCCCCTCCCCGCGCGCGCGGCGTTCGGCAAGGGCAAAGACGTGGGCAAGCGTCTGAAGGACGAGACCGTGGGCGGCGCGGTGGGCGGTGCGGTGCTGGGCGGCCTGCTCCTGGGCCCGTTCGGCGCGGTGCTCGGCGGGCAGTTCGGCGCGAACCTGGGCTCGGACCGCAAGCGCGCGCGTCAGGCGGACGCGGCGCTGCGCAAGCAGGGCATCACGCCGGAGATGGTGCGCATGGTGGAGGAGTGCGCGGAGGGCCTGAAGGGCGCGGAGGAGGCGCTGCGCACGGCGAAAGATTCCTTCCGACTGACGCTGGAGGAAGCCGCCGAGCTCGACGCGGAGGCGTCCGAGCTGTACAACATGGCGAGCGCCGCCGTGCAGTCCGGCGACGACGACACCGCTCGAACGTACCTCACCAAGCGCAAGACCGTGCAGACCAAGCTGGAGGACGCGAAACGCCGAGCGACGGAGGCCAAAGCTCGAGTCGCGCGCGTCGAGGCGAGCGTCGAGACGCTGTCGTCGCAGGCGAAAAAGCTCGAGTCCATCTTAAAAGAAAACATGGCCGCCGCCGCCGAGCGCAACGCCTCGGAGGCGGCCGCGAAGTTCGAGGGCGCGGGGGAGAGCCTCGGGAGCGCGGCGGACCTCGAGGCGATGTTCGAGGACCCGCTGGAGAAGAAGTTCAGAGACCTGGAGGGGAGGTAGCCAAGAATGGAGCGAGGCGCGTGTGGAGACAGACGCGTTTCACTAAAAAAGAATTTGCGTAAAAGACGCGACTCTCGAAATGTCGAAACGCGCGTGAAGTGAACGTCGTACGGCTCACTCGCCCGCCGTGACGCTCGCGGCGGCGGCGGTCTCCATCGCGCGCAACGCGTCCCGGTTCTGCATCAGGCTCTTCCGCAGAGTCTCGACCTGCCTCGCGAGCGCCGCGAGGCGCTCGGCGGGGGAGGGCGCCGACGAAACCTCCGAAACCTCCGGAACCTCCGCGCGCTCGCCGTTCACGTCCGCGAGGTCCTCGACGCACGCGAAGTGCACGACGGGCACGTCTCTGTCAGAAACGTCACCGTCGCTCTCACCGTCACCGTCTTCCTCGGCCACCGCGCTGCCCACTACGTGAAGGTTCGGACACGTCCGGCTCGTTAAACCGAAACCCGCGCCGTGAAGCGACGCGTCCCGCAACGAGAGCGTCGGGTCCGGCCACCGTCTTTTGAACGGCGCGTCGAGGTCCGCGTCTCTCACCACGACACCCGGGGGCGTTCGTCGCCTCGACGATAAACGCACGGCGCGCTCGCGTTTAACGCGCGCGGACGCAGCCTCGGAGACCGCGGCGACGTCGAACGCGTCGTCCGAACCGTTCGCGAAGACTCGTTCGCGCCGTTCCAAGCGGAGGCTTTCGTTCGCCTCCTTTCCGTTCCCTCCAAACGAAGACGAGAACGTCTCGTCTTCTCCCTGAGCTTCGGCGGATTCGAACGCTCGAAACACGGGAAGCGGGTGTCCCTCCGTGGTGAACACCGCGTCTCTTCGCGTGAGGAAGCCCTCGGGGTCGTCGAAGAGTAAATACAGGTACTTCGCCGTCTCGGCGAGGAAGAAACTCGGCTGGTGGTCCTCCAAAGTCTTTAAGCGAACGTCCTTTAAAGACGCGTACCCCCCGGGAACCTCGTGGTTCGAGACTAAGTCGCGTACGATTTTTATCCCGGCGTGCCTGAACGCGTCGTCCTTCGTGGCGGCGAACAGAAGCGCGGTGCTCTCGACGAGCTCGGGTCTTAACGGGTACTGCTTCTCCGAGGGGTGCACGGCGCTTTCTCGGTACAGGAACCGCTCGGGCTGCGCGCCGAAAAACGTCCACAGCGCGAAGAACTTACTCCACGTCTTATTTGCGCTCTCGAGGTCCCCGAGCAACGTTTGCAGGCCCGGCCAGAACGCCTGCAACGAGGTGGCCTGCATGTGCGTCGGCGCGCCGTTGTCTAAATGCGCCTCGTGGTACCATCCGTCGTCGTGGTACCACTTCATCACCGCCACGTACGCGTCACCGAACACGTCGAGCGCCTCGGCGTCGCCGAAGGCGACGTACGCTTTGAGGAGGTACTCGAAGAACGAGTCGCACCCGGCGCCTATGCCGCCGCTGCGGTTGATCCAGCGCCCGGTCTTGACGTCGATGGTGTTCCCGAGCAAGTCCCTGTCCGACCTTCGTGACCACAACGCTTGAATGGCGCGCTTCGAAGCGCGCTCGAACCGCCAATCGCCGGTCATGCGGGACAGAGCGCCGAACTCGAGCGCGTACGACCCCACCGCCGCGACGTTGGTCTCGGCGGTTTCGCCAACACGAACGCCGAAACGCAGATTGACCCACGCGTACGGCATACCCGTCTCCGTGTCGAAGGCTTTCAGTAACCGCTCGCCGAGGTCCAGCGCTAACCCCAACAGCTCCCCTTTGTATCCGGGAACGACAAGACTCGTTTTTGAAACAAACGCGCTTTTGCTTTTGTTGTGGAGCGCGTCTCGAGAAGTCTCCGCGCGCGCGTCGGAGGTCTCATCGCGCGCCGTCTCCGACGTAGAAATGAGCCCGGCGGCGATGGCGTGCGCGGAGAGCAAGCCTCCTAGGGCGCGTATGTTACACTCGAACGCGTTCACGCGCACGTCCTGGTCGAAGTTGAGGTGCCTGGACATCCACCGGACGTTCTTGGCGAACTCCGAGTGGTTCCCCAGAACCGCCAAAGTGCTGGTCGCGTCGATCAACGTGAGCGCGACGCCGCGGTACGTCGAACTCAGGTGCTCGCGGCGCAAGTTCCCGAGTTCGCCGAGCGAGTCCGTGTACGACTTGCTCAGAGGCTTCAGCTCGTCGTGCGGGAACGCGTGCCGGAGGTAGTTATCGTACCCGTGGTGGAACATGCGTTTGACCTCAGCCGCGGCGGCCACGCGCATCGCCTCCGTGAACGGCGGCGGCGGGCCGGGACCCGACGCGGGGTCGGGATCGAACGCGGGGGCGTCGTCGACCGCCCGCGCGGAGGCCGAGGGCCTCGGGGACGCGGAGCCGCGGCGCGAGGAGGTGAAGCGCACCGTCGGGCGCGTGTGCGTCTCCGCGGGCGCGCCGGAGGAGACAGGCGCCGCGCAGCAGGCGAGCACGAGCGCCAGGAGCGTCACCGCGAGGCGCGCGCCTCGCGCCATCTCGTCCCGACCGGAACAGAACGCGAGCGGGTGCCGTGCTGTCGATGCCGCGGTCCCCTCCAGACGCCAGGCGGCGGTCCGGTCGTCCCCCCCGTGTCCCACGCGCCCTCGCCCTCGCCCCCTTCCCCGAGCCCGAGCCGAGACCGAGGCACGACCGCGTGCGCCCGCGCTCGGCTCTGGCGGGCGCGGGTCGGTCGAGGCGAGGACGACACACGGGTCGTCGAGCGGGACGTAGCTCGAGTGTAAAAAGTCGTGGCTAAAAAACCTCGACGTGCCGCGCGCCTTTTTTTGCCACTGGACTCGCGCGAAACTCGCTGAGCCCGCCACGTATGTCGACGCACGTCGCTTTATCTCGCCGATGGCATCGGTTCCGCGCCCACACCCACGCGCGCGTCCCAGCCCCGCACACACGAGCACAATGAGCTTCTCCGTCGCGCACCTCAGCGCGCGTTTCGCGTGCGCCGCGCCCGCATCCGGGTCCGCGCCGAGCTCCCGCGGCCGCACCGCCGCGCGCGCGGTCGCGCCCGTCGCCGATGCCTCTTCCGATCGCGTCTCCATGCCCACCTCGCGCCGCGCGGCGCTCGGCGCGGCGCTCTCCGCGGCGGCCGCTCTGGCCCTCCCCGCGCGCCCCGCGCTGGCCGTGCGCGGCCAGCAGGTGTGCGACCCCACGGAGGACGGCGCGGAGTGCCGCCAGGCTCTGCTGGTGGGCGACGAGACCTCCGGGTCGCTGGGCGGGTACGAGGAGAAGTCCAAGAAGAAGTTCGAGGCGGCCAAGGCGAGCACCAACCCCGATTTGACCAACTACCAGAAGGACACGCTCGTTTTGGTGGAGGAGGTGGAGGCTGTGCTCGCGCTGGACATCTACGACATGACCCGCGAGAAGCGCATCGGGCAGCTCAAGAAAGACGGGAACACGTGGTCGTCCAAGTACGCTCCCGGGGGAAGCGCCAAAACCGCGTCGGGGCGCGCGTTCTACAACGCCATCAACCAGGTCTCCGGGCACTTCAACGCCAACGGCATCGCGCCGCTCCCGGCGTCGCGCCAGGCGGTGGTCAACGAGAACCTCGTCAAAACCAGGGACCTCATCGCGGAGGGAAGGTGATCCTATGGCGTGTAAAACGGTGCGCAGTGCGCGTAAACGTGATAGTATTCCCGAAAAACGCGTTTTAAGTAAGTGCGTCGCGCGTATGTAAAGAGTCATCGGTATTATTACGTCACGCGTCGACAAAGTCGTCCCGCGCGCCAATCAAATGTCGCTCGCTACGAAAACACCCATCACACGCCATCGACGCGTCGCGTGCCTTTGTCGGCGCCGCGCGCGCCCCGCCCTACCTCCCGCTCGTTCCCCTCCTGCATCGTGTTCTGGACCATCGCGAGCGACTCCCCGAGCGACTTGACGTTGTTCTGGTCGAACAGGTCCGTCATGTTCTTGAACGCGTGCTGCCCGTACTCCATGTGCATCATCCCGCGCTCGCGCTCGGTGTACCGCAGCACGAAAAAACCAAACAGCAACGCCAAACCGACGTTTATGACCATCACCACCGATAAGCCGACGACGATGCCGAAGTGGAACATCGTCCAGACGCATATGCTCGCGTCCGCGGCGATGAGCGCGATCACAAGCAACATCTTGACGATGTTGTACAGGAACATGCGTATGCCCACCTCCTGCGCGAACGCGATAGCGGACTCAAACTCGGCGCCTTCCTCCGTCTGGTCGCCCTCGGCTTTGTACGTCTCGTCGCGCGCGCTCGCCACCGCCAAACGAAGCTCGAGCCGTTCGCGCTCGGCGCGAGTCTTGGGAGGAACGCGGCCGTGTCGCGCAGCCGCGTACTCGTCGTCTTCTTCGTCGGAGTCTTCTTCGTCGTCTTCTTCTTCTTCTTCGTCTTCGTCGTCCTCAACCTCCTCAACCTCCTCCTCACGAGGGAGACCGCCGCTTTTTTTCGCTTCGAATTCGGCGGCGGCCTTTGTCGTAATCTCCTCCGTCTTCCCCGAAACGGCGTCGGCGTCGAACGAGACGCCGGAGTGCCTCCTTTTGCGGCGGCGCCCGATTTGTTTTGTGTCCGCCGACGCGGAGTACGCGACGCGCTCGGCGAGATCGCCGAAGGACGCCGTTTTCCGCAGGTCGCCAGCCTCGGGGCTCCGAGGCGACCGCGGAGAGTCGATGGGCGACAG
>ENA-OUOG01000623-OUOG01000623.1-marine-metagenome-genome-assembly--contig:-NODE-623-length-45719-cov-5.795758_pt1 | contig 45719 bp, 39 predicted proteins | sample MGYA00248635_ERZ508505 | MGnify/ENA primary metagenome ERZ508505 (study PRJEB26176, sample SAMN06267871) | marine metagenome | isolation source: Saanich Inlet, British Columbia, Canada | place: Pacific...
ATAAAAGGTTTTGTTTGGAACAAAAAACGGTTATCTTCACTTAGCAAATCGTTCATGGAAAAGACAAAAAATCAATGAATTGGGATCGCTCAACAACAACCAAAGTAGGTGTTTTTGCAGTTGGAAGTTATCTGTCAAAACGAAAGGTAGTCATACAAAACCTTGGGATAACAGCTAAAACAGTTGGTCAGCTCTGCTCGCAAATGTGGCAGGAGGCCTCGAGAACAATTAAGCATCTAGCCCGCCGAAGTAGCATTAAATTTTTTATTACCCATAACACCAATACCACGTCAACGAGTCAGGTTTTGGCGATTCGATGCTGTGGCATATAATTTAAACTCAAACCAAACAAGGTCGATTAACGACGATAAAAATTAAAATCATAGTATAATGGATATTAAAGAAATTCAAAATCTAATCAAGTTTGTGGCCAAATCAGGCGCATCAGAGGTAAGCCTAGAAATGGACGATGTCAAGATCACAATCAAAACTGGAGAGGAGAAAGTCGCCACTGATCCAGCAAACTACCTACAACAACTTCCGCCTGTAGCATCTGTAATGCCAGCTGCACCCCCAGTTGCGCCAGTTCCGGCTGCACCCGTTGCTGCTCAAGCAATAGAAACAGAGGAATCTGATAAATACATTACCATTAAATCACCTATTATTGGAACATTTTATCGCAAACCTGCTCCAGACAAGCCCTTGTTTGTTGAGGTAGGACAACAAGTAAACGAGGGAGATGTTTTGTGTGTGATTGAAGCGATGAAACTTTTCAACGAAATCGAATCTGAAATTAGCGGTAAAATCGTTAAAATATTGATTGACGATTCTTCGCCAGTTGAATTTGAGCAGCCTTTATTCTTGATTGACCCGTCTTAAACCAAATTCATTTTTATGTTTAAAAAAATATTGATTGCCAATAGGGGTGAAATCGCCTTACGCATTATTCGAACCTGCAAAGAGATGGGAATTAAATCGGTTGCTGTTTATTCTACTGCAGATGCAGAGAGTTTGCATGTAAAGTTTGCTGATGAAGCGGTATGTATTGGTCCGCCTTCAAGTGCAGAGTCGTATTTAAAAATGGCCAATATAATCGCCGCAGCAGAAATTACTAATGCCGATGCCATTCATCCAGGCTATGGATTTTTATCTGAAAATGCCAAGTTTTCAAAAATGTGCTCAGAGCATCGTATAAAATTCATAGGAGCTTCAAGTGAAATGATCAATAAGATGGGAGACAAGGCCTCTGCCAAAGCAACCATGAAAGCCGCAGGAGTTCCAACAATTCCTGGATCAGAGGGTATTTTAAAAGACTTTGAAGAAACCCAAAAGTTGGCTGCTGAAGCTGGTTACCCAGTCATGCTAAAAGCCACAGCTGGTGGAGGCGGAAAAGGGATGCGTGCTGTTTGGAAAGAGGAAGAACTCGAAAAAGCATGGGAAAGCGCGCGGCAAGAAGCAGCAGCATCGTTTGGTAATGACGGGATGTATCTCGAAAAACTGATTGAAGAACCACGTCATATAGAAATCCAAATAGTTGGAGATAGTTTTGGGAAAGCATGTCATTTGTCTGAGCGCGACTGTTCTGTTCAACGCCGCCACCAAAAATTAACCGAGGAAACACCATCACCTTTCATGACCGATGAGTTGAGAGAACGCATGGGTGAAGCTGCCGTTAAAGCAGCAGAATTCATTCAATATGAAGGAGCTGGAACTGTTGAGTTCTTGGTCGATAAGCATCGAAATTTTTTCTTCATGGAGATGAATACACGCATCCAAGTTGAACACCCAATTACTGAACAGGTGATTGACTTTGATCTCATTCGTGAACAAATTTCTGTGGCTGCAGGGATTCCAATTTCTGGAAAACATTACTTGCCAAAAATGCATTCCATTGAATGTAGGATTAATGCAGAAGACCCCTACAACGATTTTCGCCCTTCACCGGGAAAAATAACCAACCTTCACATTCCAGGAGGACATGGAGTTCGTTTGGACACACATGTATATTCAGGTTATATTATACCGCCATATTACGATTCCATGATCGCCAAATTGATCACAACGGCTCAAACCAGAGAAGAGGCCATCAATAAAATGAGACGTGCGTTAGATGAATTTGTTATTGAAGGGATTAAAACAACCATTCCTTTTCATCGTCAATTGATGGATCATCCTGACTATATCAAGGGAGAGTATACGACCAAGTTTATGGAGTCGTTTGAGATGGAAAATTAAAAAAAGAGCTGTGTGAAAAAGTTATGTATCATAAGCTGAAACGAGTTCAGGATGACAAATAAATAATTTTTTCACACAGTTCTTTTATTATCCTTTTATTTTTTTGGTTGTCTTCTCGGGCAATACCTTAAAGCCCATATTGTAAAGGGTAAACCCATAGATGTCTGCCGCCTGTTCAATGCGCTTGTTTACTGGCGTTCCAGCTCCGTGACCAGCATTGGTTTCTATACGGATTAGAATGGGATTTTCACCTTGATAATTGTCTTGTAATCCTGCAGCAAATTTAAAAGAATGTGCGGGAACCACTCGATCATCATGATCACTAGTTGTGATTAAGGTTGCCGGATAATTCACCCCTTTTTTGACATTGTGAACGGGGGAATATCCCTTTAAATAGTCAAACATTTCTTTAGAGTCTTCAGCAGTTCCATAATCATAAGCCCAACCAGCACCTGCAGTAAAAGTATGATAACGCAACATGTCCAAAACACCAACAGCAGGGAGTGCTACTTGCATTAAATCTGGACGCTGGGTCATTGTAGCGCCAACCAATAAACCGCCGTTGGACCCACCTCGAATGGCCAAATAATCGGAAGAGGTGTACTTCTCTGAAATCAAATATTCTGCAGCAGCAATAAAGTCATCAAATACATTTTGTTTTTGCATTTTAGTTCCTGCTTTGTGCCACTCTTTACCATATTCTCCACCTCCTCTAAGGTTGGGAACAGCATAAATCCCACCTTGTTCCATCCAAACTGCATTAACAATGCTAAAAGAGGGAGTAAGGCTAATATTGAAACCACCGTATCCATAGAGGATAGTTGGATTTTTACCGGTTAATTTTAGGCCTTTTTTATGGGTGATTATCATTGGGATTTTAGTGCCGTCTTTTGAGGTATAAAAGACCTGTTTCGACTCATAATCCGCAGCCGAATAATCAATGGGCGGTTCCCAATACATTGTGCTTTTTTGGGTAGCTGGATCAAATTGATAAATAACACCAGGCGTTGCATAATTGGTAAAACTATAATACAAAACAGTATCTTCTTTTTTTCCTCCAAAACTACCAGCGCTCCCTAGTCCGGGTAAAAGAACTTCTCCTATGAGGGTTCCGTTTTGATCATATTGAAAAACTTTTGAAAGTGCATCCACCATATACTCCGCGAAGAAATAACCCCCTCCGCTTGAAATACTCAATACATTTTCAGTTTGCGGGATAAGATCTACCCAATGGTCTATTTTGGGATTGTTTACGTCCACTTGGACTAATTTTTGGTTGGGAGCTTGGTGATTGGTTACAATAAACAGTGTTGATCCTTTGCTGTCCAATAGGTAGTGATCATAGGTATAATTATCGGCAATAAGTTGCAAAGGACTGTTGGCATCACGTAGATCTTTGAAATAAAGTTTGTTTCCAGAAGTTGAAATGGCTGCCGAAATCAACAAGAAATTACCATCATCGGTGACTTGGGCTCCCACATAGCGGTTTTTTTCTTCAGCAGTTCCCCCAAAAATTAAGTCGTCTTCCGTTTGCGGTGTTCCCAATTGATGGAAATATAATTTATGTTGATCGGTTTTTTGGGAAAGCTCACTTCCTTCAGGCTTGTCATAGCTAGAGTAAAAGAAACCTTCATTTTTAAGCCAACTAACCCCACTAAACTTTATGTTCTTTAAGGTATCTTCAATAATTTCTTTTGTCGCTGTATTGATTGTAATAAGCTTACGCCAATCGCTTCCTCCTTCAGAAATTGAATAGGCCGCCAAACTGCCATCTTGAGAAAAACTTAACCCCGCCAGAGATGTGGTGCCGTCTTCAGCGAAGCGATTGGGATCTAAGAAAACCTCCACATTGTCTTTATTTTCCTTGTACCTATAAACGACATATTGGTTTTGTAGTCCTTCGTTTTTATAAAAATAGGTGTATTCACCCTCTTTAAAAGGAGAACCAATTTTTTCATAATTCCACAATTCTTCCAAACGTCTTTTGAGTTCATTTCGGAATGGAATTTTATCCAGTTCTTTAAAAGTAAGATCGTTTTGTGCTCCAACCCAATTTGCCGTTTCTTCGCTTAGGTCATCCTCAAGCCAACGGTAGTTGTCAACAACTTCGGTGTCAAAATAAGTATCAACTACAGCTTTTTTAGGAGAATCGGGATAGATCAACTGCCCTGAATCTTGACAGGAAATTGCTATACATGCTAATCCTAAAATTAAAATTTTTTTCATCATTTCAGATTTTATTTTCTGTAATGTACAAAAAAATAGTACTACTGGCCTAGGAGTCCTTTTTCGACAAGATATTCGGCAATTTGAACGGTGTTTGTAGCGGCTCCTTTACGCAAATTGTCTGAAACAATCCAAAGGTTAAAGGTGTTTTCTTGGGAAAAATCTTGACGAATTCTTCCGACAAAAACATCGTCTTTTCCTTCAGCATATATAGGCATTGGGTAGGTGTTGGTTTCTGGATTATCTTGTACAACTACACCCGGACTGTTGTGAAGTAATTGTCTAATGTCTGCAACTGTAGTGGGAGCTTTTAATTCAACATTGACAGATTCACTATGACCACCAACTACAGGGATGCGAATGGCTGTTGCGGTAATTCGAATGTTGTCGTCACCCAAGATCTTATGGGTTTCTTTCACCAATTTCATTTCTTCTTTGGTGTAGCCATTTTCTTGAAAGACATCACAATGTGGTAATGCATTACGATGAATAGGATAGGGATAGGCCATTTCACCCTTTTCGCCAGCGTATTCGTTTTCCAGTTGTTGTACTGCAGTAACTCCAGTTCCAGTAATGGATTGATAGGTAGAAATCACCAAGCGGTCAATGCCAAAATTGACTTGTAATGGCGCTAGAGCTACCAACATTTGAATGGTAGAACAGTTGGGATTGGCAATAATCTTATCATCTGCCGTAAGCTCAGCCGCATTGATTTCAGGGACAATCAGCTTTTTGGAGGGATCCATTCGCCAAGCAGAGGAATTATCGATTACTGTTGTTCCTGCAGCGGCAAATTTGGGTGCCCAAGCCAAGGAGGTTTCTCCCCCAGCAGAAAATAGGGCAACATCTGCTTTCATGTCAACCGCGGTTTGTAAACCAACAACGGTATATTCATTTCCTTTGTAGGACACTTTCTTTCCAACCGATCGTTCAGAGGCAACGGGGATTAATTCAGTTAAAGGGAAATTTCTTTCCGCCAATACTTTTAGCATTACTTGGCCAACCATGCCGGTAGCTCCTACAACAGCAATTTTCATATGGTTTAATTTTCGGCTAAAGTAGTCATTAATCTTTCCCCCAACAAGATGAAAAAATGAATTATCAAAAAACAAACAAAATGTTATAAATCTGCTTAGCTATTAATAACACGCTGAATACGAGGAGATAATGAAGTTAATAATTCATATGAAATTGTCCCGGCTTGTTCAGCAAACTCATGTGCCGTATGTAAGTGGTCAAACAGCATAGCAGGATCCAAGGGTTCGCAGTCAATTTCAGTAAGGTCTACCATCAGCATATCCATGCAGACATTACCAACAATTGGTGCACGTTTTCCATTGATCCAAACACCACCAACACCTTTGCCAAATTGACGGCTAATCCCGTCGGCATGTCCCAAGGGGAGAACACCAATACGGCTTTCTTTTTGTGCAATCCAACCTTGATTATAGCCTACACTTTCCCCTTTTTGCACCAAATGAATTTGTACAACCCTTGACGATAAGTTTGCTATTGGCTGAAGTAATTGATCCCATTCAGCTCGGTTGGCAAAGCCATATAATCCTATACCTATTCTGACCAAATCCATTTGAAATTCGGGATAATTAAAAACCCCTGAGGTATTTAAAAGATGAAAAAGCGGAGGATTGGTGAAGGTTTTTTCTACTTTCTTTTTGATGGCCAAAAAGGAAGTGATTTGCTTTTGTGTGAAGGTATTGGGTCGCGGGTCTTCTGATGCCCCAAGATGGGAATACACACTTTTTAACCTAAAAGGATAGTCATTCTTTTTTGTGAGGAAATCGTCTACTTCAGAAGCAGACAGTCCAATTCTGTTCAAACCAGTATTGCATTTGAGATGAACAGGGTAATTCATCCTTTTTTTTTGTTTTAAAGCAGTAGCAAATGCTTCGATAAAAGCGGTGCTAAACAAGGCGGGCTCTAGATTGTTATTGATGATTGAGTCGATACGTTCAAATTGTGGGTAAAACACAACGATGGGACAGTCTATCCCAGCCTTGCGGAGGGTTACACCTTCTTGTGCATAGGCAACGGCAAGCCAATCTGTTCCCAAAGAAATTAAATGCTTGGACAGGGCAATAGCTCCAAGGCCATAGGCATCTGCTTTCACCACTGCCATAATTTTAGTTGTTGCTTTTAGTCGTCCTTTAACGGTCGTAAAATTATGGGTGAGCTTTTTTAAATCGAGGTGAAGTTGCGTCACGTTTTATTTTTTTTAGGAAGATGAATGTTTTTTTTCGCAGCGTTTTTTTGATTATTTAGCTTGAAAAAAGCAGCGCGGCTTAAGGGCTCATAGGCTTCTTTTTCTCCCAAGACGACCAAAGTATCATCTGGCGATTTACGAAAACTGTACTGGGCTAGGTTCCCCGTTTTTGTACACACCGCATGAACCTTGGTAACATACTCAGCTGTAGCCATTAAAGCGGGCATGGGGCCAAAAGGATTTCCTTTAAAATCCATGTCTAGTCCAGCAACAATTACGCGTATCCCACGGTTAGCCAAATCATTGCAGACTTGTACAATTTCATCATCAAAAAATTGTGTTTCATCTATACCAACAACATCACAGTCATTGACCAACAAAGGAATGTTTGCGGCAGCTGGGACTGGGGTAGAACGAATTTGATTCTGGTCATGAGATGTTACCAATTCATCATCAAAGCGATTATCAATGGCTGGTTTAAAAATCTCGACCTTTTGTTTTGCTATTTGGGCACGTTTTAGACGGCGGATCAATTCTTCGGTTTTTCCTGAAAACATAGAACCACAAATTACTTCGATCCAGCCGAATTGTTCATTTTGATTTACTGTATTTTCTAAAAACATTTTTGTAATTTCACCGTGAAGGGTAATTTTTTCTCCCCTCATTATAACAAAGGTATCAAAACAATTTGTTCTTAAGAATCGTTCCATGCTTAATCCCATTAAAAAAGAGTTAATTCGACTTGCTCATGAAATTTTAGGGCAAAATGATTCCCTAAATACACAAGAATTGCTTGAAAAAGTGCAACAGCTCTACAAGCAATTAATTTTAATCGAGCATCTCGAAGGTCAAGAAACATCAACAGATACCTCTCAAGCAGAAGTCGCTCCTCTAATGGAAACCATTAACGAAATGGTGACAGAAATGCCATTAGAGCAAGAATCTGCAGCGATTGAGGACCTTTTTGCTAGCGTAACCAATCCTGTTTTCATAAAAAAGGAAGAGGAAAAGCCAGCTTCGCCAAAAACCATTCCTGACAACAGTCTCCCCAAAAACCTGAATGATTTTCTGGGAAAAGGAATACAAATTGGGCTAAACGATCGATTGGCATTCATCAAAAATCTATTTGAAGGGAGTGCTGAAGATTATCAACGTGTTCTCTCGCAAGTACAAACCTATTCCGACTGGGAAGAAGCCCAGCTGTTTATTCAAGAAATGATAAAGCCCGATTACAACAACTGGGAAGGAAAGGAAGAATTTGAGAAACGCTTTTTAAAATGTATAGAAACTAATTTTTAAACAAAATGAGATTTAAACCTACACTCTATTGGGGGTCAACCCTCTTAATTTCATTCATGATGCTAGCAAGTGCTGGCAAGTATTTTTTTAATTACGATGAGGTCACACATGAATTCATTGCCCTTGGCTATCCTGTCTATCTCATCTATTATATCGCTACAGCAAAAATCCTTGCTGTTTTGGTTATTCTCAATAATCAGATGAAACGTCTTGTTGAATGGGCCTATGCAGGTTTATTTTTTGATTTTATTTTAGCCACGATTGCCCACCTTTATATTCAAGATGGTGAATATATTGGTTCAATCTTTGCCGTTATACTTTTACTTACCTCTTATCTTTACAAAGATCACGTAAGAAGTTAAATGACAAAACTCTATCTCATACCAACCCCTATTGGGAATTTAAAAGACATTACCCTTAGGGCGATAGAGGTTTTGCAGTCCGTAGATCTTATTTTGGCTGAAGACACTCGTACCAGCGGGAAGTTAATGAAGCATTTTGATATTACTGCACCATTACAAAGCCACCATATGCACAATGAGCACAGTACTGTTCCTAGGATAATTACTCAATTGAAAAACGGGAAAACAATTGCCTTGATTTCTGATGCAGGTACGCCAGCCATTTCCGATCCGGGGTATTTGTTGGTGCGAGAAGCAATCCTAAATCAACTTCCTGTGGAATGTTTGCCTGGGGCAACAGCCTTTGTCCCAGCTTTGGTTCAAAGTGGTTTGCCCAACGACCGCTTTATTTTTGAAGCGTTTTTACCTCCTAAAAAGGGACGCCAAACCCGAATGGAAAAAATCGCTGAGGAGGAACGAACGGTTATATTATACGAATCCCCTCATAAATTACTGAAAACCTTAAATCAGTTCAAAGAACTTTGCGGAGAGCTACGTCAAATTTCCATCTCTCGGGAATTGACCAAATTACACGAAGAGACCTTTAGAGGAAGCTTGCAAGAGGCCATAATTCATTTTGAACAAAAGCCTCCTAAAGGGGAGTTTGTTCTTTGTCTAAGCGGAAAATCAAAAAAGTAATATGCGCTGGCAACCCTTGCCCCTTCCTGATAAATCCAAGGTCACTTTACTCCAAAAGGAAGTTGGTGTTTCCTCAGTTGTTGCCACTCTTTTGGTCCAAAGAGGAATGGATACATATGATGAAGTTAAAGATTTCTTTCGTCCAAAGTGGGAAGACCTACACGATCCTTTTCTGATGCAAGACATGAACCATGCCGTTGATCGAATCAATAGGGCCGTTGATGCAGAAGAAAAAATAATGGTTTATGGCGATTATGATGTAGATGGAACCACATCGGTTGCTTTAATGACCTCTTTTTTAAAGAGCCTTACAAATCAAGTCACACCCTATATTCCAGATCGTTATATAGAAGGATATGGTATCTCTTATCAAGGAATTGACCATGCAGCTAGTCGGGGAATATCCCTTATTGTTGCCCTGGATTGTGGAGTAAAGGCTATTGAAAAAGTTTCGTACGCCAAAGAGAAAGGAATAGATTTTATCATTTGTGACCATCATTTACCAGGAGAAAGACTTCCTGCTGCTGTAGCATTGTTGGACCCAAAACGATTAGATTGTTCCTATCCTTTCGATGAATTATGTGGTTGTGGAATTGGGTTTAAATTAATTCAAGCCTTGGTCAAGAACAGGTCTTTAGACAACGCTATTTTATATCCTTACCTTGATTTAGTGGTTACAGCCATAGCAGCAGATATTGTTCCGATGGTCGGAGAAAACCGAACCTTAAGTTTTTTCGGTTTAGACCAAGTCCGAAAAAATCCTCGTCCAGGAATTAAAGCGTTTTTGGGAATGTTGAAGAAGCCTGTTGAGATTACTGATTTGGTGTTTAAAGTAGCCCCTAGAATAAACGCTGCTGGTCGAATGGATCACGCCCTAAAAGCGGCAAGTCTTTTAATGAGTAATAATCCTGATGAGGTGCAAGAGTTGGCTCTTCAAATAGAAGCTTTTAATGCCAACAGAAGATCTACCGATGAACAAATCACAAAAGAAGCTCTAGTTCAAATAGAAGAAAGGAATGAGTGTAATTTCCCAGCTACGGTTGTTTATCACGACAAATGGCACAAGGGAGTCGTAGGAATTGTAGCCTCACGTGTCATAGAAACACATTATCGTCCAACAGTGGTTTTAACACGGGCTAAAGACACTTATGTTGGTTCGGTACGTTCGGTCAAAGGATTCAATGTTTATCAAGCATTAGAGGCATGTAAAGAGCATATGATTCAGTTTGGTGGGCATAAATACGCTGCAGGCCTAACGCTACATAAAAATCAGCTAGCCAGTTTTAAACAGGCTTTTGAAACTGTAGTTGCGAATACCATTCTCCAAGAACAAAAAACGCCAACAGCCTTGTACGACCTAGAACTTCCCATAGACCAGATTGATGCAAAGTTGTTTCGTATCATCGAACAAATGGCTCCTTTTGGTCCAAAGAATATGCGACCTGTATTTTGTAGTCACAACTGTATGGATAGTGGCGGAAGCAAGCTTGTTGGAAAAGATAGTAGTCATTTACGCTTATCTATTCAAACAACGCAGGGCCCAATAATTGGTATTGGATTTGGCCTAGGTCACCATATCGAAGCCGTTTCAAAAGGGGACCCATTTGATGTATTGTATACCATTGATCAAAACGAATGGAACGGACAAGTATCGCTTCAGCTGCGGGTAAAAGACATTCGTTTTTCTTCCTAAAAGAGAAGGGATTTACAGCGCTTTTAGATGCTTTAGTAATGCAGTCGTCGATTGATCGTGGGGAGCAATAGTATCACCCGAAATATCTTCCAAAACGGTATTGGCAAGTTGTTTTCCTAATTCAACACCCCATTGATCGTAGCTAAAAATGTTCCAAAGCACACCTTGAACGAAAATCTTTTGTTCATACATGGCGATCAACTTCCCAATGCTTTCTGGGCTTAGTTGGTCAATTAAAAGCGTATTGGTTGGCTTGTTTCCTTCAAACACTTTAAAAGGAGCAAGACGCTTGATTTCCTCAGCGGGAATACCTTTGGCTTTCAACTCATCCGTGGCCTCATCTAAAGTTTTTCCGCGCATCAATGCCTCGGTTTGAGCAATAAAGTTGGCCATCAATTTATTTTGATGATCTTGTTCCCCATAGAGTGATGTTTTAAATCCGATAAAATCGGCAGGGATTAATTTTGTCCCTTGATGAATGTGTTGGAAAAAAGCGTGTTGCGCATTGGTTCCAGATCCTCCCCAAATAATTGTTCCAGTTTGGTAATTTACTTTCTCGCCATTGCGATCAACCCCTTTTCCATTGCTTTCCATAATGCCTTGTTGTAAATAGGCTGGAAGGTTTCGCAGGTATTGGGTGTAAGGAATAATGGCCTCACTCTCGGCTTTCCAGAAGTTGTTGTACCAAATGCTTAGTAAAGAAAGGACTACGGGAATATTTTCTTGAAAAGGAGTGTTTTTAAAATGTTCATCCATTTTATGCGCCCCGCGAAGTAAGGCGTTAAAATGATCTGTACCAACAGCCAAAGCAATGCTTAGGCCTACTGCACTCCACAAGGAAAATCTTCCCCCCACCCAATCTTTCATTGGGAAAACATTATTTGGATGAATGCCAAATGCAGCAATTTTTTCTTCATTGGTTGAGACGGCCACAAAGTGTTTTGCAATAGCTTCTTCGGGCGCATGCATTAAAAACCATTTGCGTATCGTGCTTGCATTGCTCAAAGTTTCTTGGGTGGTAAATGTTTTAGAAACAATCACAAACAGGGTTGTTTCAGGATCTAGGGTTTTAATGACTTCTCGTACATGATCTCCTTCTACATTGGAGACAAATTGGACGTTGAGGTGGTTTTTATAAAAGGCGAGAGCTTCGGTCACCATGGCAGGACCTAGGTCAGACCCTCCAATACCGATATTGACCACATGGGTAATGGATTTACCACTAAAACCTTTGTGCTCTCCTGAGATGACTTGATTACAAAATGATTTTATTTTGGCATTAATCGCATGAATTTCTGGGACAACATCCAATCCGTCAAGATAGATTTGTGTTTCTTCAGGTACACGAAGAGCAGTGTGCAGTACAGCTCGTTTCTCGGTTTGATTGATGGCTTCTCCTTGAAAATAGGCCTCCATGGCTTCTTTTAAACCAATCTCATTAGCGAGTTCTTCCAACAAATTAAGGGTTTCTTTCGTAAGGCGGTTTTTGGAGTAGTCGACTAAGAAATCTTCCCACACAATAGAGAATTCCTCAAAACGATTGGGATTTTCAGCAAAATGCTTTTGAAGAGAAATATCTTTTATTTCTTCAAAATGAGCCCTAAGCTTTTTCCAGCTTTGGGTGCTTGAGGGATTGATATTTGGTAATGCCATGGTTTAGTTCATTGCTAGGGTTGTCAACTTTTCATTTTCAAAAGATAGACATTCAAGTTCATTTGATATAGGTTCTATATGAGCAAAAAATTGTTTTTTCAATTCCTTAGAAATTGGTTTTGCTTCAGGTAGTTTTTGTTTGAATGGATCTACTTGTCGTCCGTTTTTCCAAAAGCGATAGCAAACATGAGGACCCGAGGTATTTCCCGTCATTCCAACCCATCCAATAACATCTCCTTGCTTTACATATTGCCCCACTTTTACTTTTCGTCTTTTCATGTGCAGGTATTGGGTTGAGTAGGTTGCGTTGTGCTTCACTTTGACATAGTTTCCGTTGCCTTTTGTGTAGCTAGCTTTCTCGATTCGACCATTTGCAGTCGCCATGATAGGTGTTCCCACGGGCGCGGCATAGTCGGTTCCTTTATGGGGTTTTACTCTCCCGTAGTAGGCAATTCTTCTCTTGAGATTATAGCGCGAGGAGATACGACTAAATTTGACAGGAGACTTAAGAAAAGCGCGACGTAAGTTTTTGGCATTTTCATCGAAATAATCAACGATACCTTTGATGCTATCGGTTTCAAATTCGTAGGCATATAACCCTTTTCCACGGTGTTCGAAATAGGCGGCTTTTATTTTGTCTATTCCTACTGAGATACTGTCATCTACAAATTTCTCGGTATAAATAACCTTAAACCGATCTCCTTTGTCTAAGCGGGTAAAGTCAATCGTCCAGGCATAAACATCGGAGAGAAAATAAGTGAGGTTGACATTATATCCACTGTTTTGCATGGTTTCGTAGAGGGAACTTTGAATGACCCCTGTGGCCTGTAATTCTACTGTACGAATTGGTTTATTGACTTGTTCCCCGTAAATGCTGTCCCTTAGTTGAATGACACTATAGCCTAGGTTATCTGGGTGATAGATAAACGCTTTTGGTGAAGCAATACTATCGTTTTTGCTAAATAGAAGCGTATAAGGTTTTCCCAGCTGAAGTTTTCGGACATTGACCTTCCCTTTAATTTTTTGAAGCACTTCATATACTTGCGGATAATCAATACCATTCCGTTCTAGAATAGCTCCAAAGGTATCTCCTCGTTTGATTTTTAACTCCTTTACCGTATATTGATTGTAGTCGAACCCATAGCGGATGTCTGGTTCGATTTCAACGACAGCAGCAGCATCTGCTTCAATCGCTTTGTTTTTTGAGTCATCACTACAGCTGAACAGGCAAATGAGAGACATTAAAAGAGAAAAAAGAGGTATTCGCATATGGTGACAAATTTCGCAAACTTTTAAAGGGAACGAAAGCCTTTTAACGCTTTTATTACAAAAGTTAACAACAGTTATTGTACAGCTATTTCGAAGGGATGTTGTAGATTTTTAAAATTTTCTAAGTCACAGTCAATAGACCCTACACGAAGGTCAGCCCGCATTTTTACGGGAATTTTATTGGCGTCGTCACTCACCCAAAGGGTAACACTTTCTTGCTCGTTAAACACTCGTCCACTTTGGACATAGGGACGAAGTTTAATACAACGCACGTCTCCAAATTTGGTTTTGACGATTTCTTTTCCCAAATAGCGTAATTTGAAGAGGTAGTTTTCATTGTCAAAAAACATATTGAGGAAAATGTCTTTTCCTTTTTTTAATTGAGAAGTGTCATAAAAATTACGCAAGTAATAGAATGCAGAAATGAGGTCCTGAACATTGTCATTGATGCTGTGTTCGGCTTTTTGTTTTTTCTTTTTGTCATTCACTTTCGCGATTTTACTATCGTGATCAAAATGAATTTCAACATCTTTGGTATAGCCCCCTTCATTGATGTCACGAATAAACTTTCGCGGTAAACCATCTTGTTGACCAAAATAACTTTGATAATGATCTTCTACTTTAAAAAAGAGGCGGGCAAAGCCAGTTGTCCTTCCATATCCTTTGGCATGAAAAACAGGTACTTGATTTAAGGTATCTGCGTTTAATTCAAGGGTAACGCGACTTGCATTAAAAAAGCCATAATGAATTCGAAACTCAAACCATTCTCCATCTCCAAACGCTTCCAATGGCTCGTCTTTTGGAAGCAGGCTGTTGTCTTGCGCAAAGTTGTAGCAAGCAGGAAATAGGAGTAAAATATATAGAAATGTATTTTTCATCGGAATACTCTAGCGGGCAATTTAATTAAACTTCAGAAGCTATCCAATGCTTTAAACTTTAATTAACTGTTATTATTTTGCTGTAAATAATCGAAAAGCTGTTTTCCTTTCTTGTCACCAAGAACCTTCATTAGTTCGTTCATGGGTGTTTCTTTGATACGTTTGAACGATTTGAATTTACGGATTAAAGTCTCTTTGGTTTTAGGGCCAATGCCAGGGATAGCGTCTAGGCCAGATTTAATGGCGCCTTTACTGCGTTTGTTTCGGTGAAGTGTAATCCCAAAACGATGGGCTTCATTGCGCAAGAATTGTATGACCTTTAAACTCTCCGATTTTTTATCTAGATAGAGCGGAATAGGGTCTTCTGGGAAATAAATTTCCTCTAAACGTTTGGCTATACCAATGATGGCAATTTTCCCTCTCAAACCTAAAAGGTCTAAACTTTTTAGAGCGGAAGACAACTGTCCTTTTCCTCCGTCAATGATGATGAGTTGTGGCAGAGATTGCCCCTCATCCATTAAACGCTTATAGCGTCGAAAAACGACCTCTTCCATAGAGGCAAAATCATCGGGGCCTTCAACGGTTTTGATGTTGTAGTGCCGGTAATCTTTTTTATGGGGTTTCCCGTTGCGAAAAACCACACAGGCAGCAACAGGATTGGATCCCTGTAGATTTGAGTTGTCAAAACATTCGATATGCCTAGGTTCTTCAGACAGGCGTAAATCGGCTTTCATTTGTGTCATTAAACGATTGGTATGCCGGTCTGGATCCACAATCTGCATTTGCTTAAAGCGCTCCATACGAAAGTACTTGGCATTGCGTTCTGACAATTCAACGAGATGTTTTTTATCACCCAACTGGGGTACAGTTACTTTTATTTGTTTTCCTAAATCAATTGGAAAGGGGAGATATACTTCTGGAGATTGAGAATGGAAACGTTGACGAATTTCGATGATGGCCAAAGACAACAATTCTTCGGGCGTTTCGTCTAATTTCTTTTTGATCTCAATGGTGTGTGACCGAATAATTGACCCATGCGATAATTGTAAAAAATTTACATAGCCATAAGCCTCGTCGGTGATCACAGAAAAAACATCTACATTGGAGATTTTTGGGTTTACAATGGTCGATTTGGATTGGTAGTTTTCAAGGACATCTAGCTTCTCTTTGATTTTTTGTGCTGCCTCAAACTCCAATTTTTCTGCGAGCCGATTCATTTGAGTTTTAAAATTCTGTAATGAATCTTTAAAATTACCTTTAATGATTGAACGAATGGCCTTTATATTTTCGTCGTATTCTGCTTCACTTACTTTATCTTCACAAGGGGCGTGACAATTTCCCATATGATATTCCAAACAAACTTTATATTTTTTGGCCTCTACCTTTTCTTGGGAAAGATCAAATCTACAATTACGCAGCGGATAAATCCCTCGAATCAATTCCAAGAGGGTATACACCGTTTTGATGTTGGTGTAAGGACCAAAATATTCTGAACCATCTTTGAAGACTTTACGGGTAACAAAAATGCGTGGGAAACGTTCTTTTTTAATACAAATCCACGGATAGGTTTTGTCGTCTTTTAACAAAACATTGTAGCGGGGTTTGTATTTTTTGATGAGGTTGTTTTCTAACAATAAAGCGTCCATCTCACTAGCAACAACAATGTGTTCTATGCGGACAATTTTTTTGACAAGAATTCGCGTTTTTTGATTGTCATGGGTTTTTGTAAAGTATGAACGCACTCTTTTCTTGAGATTTTTAGCTTTACCCACATATATAATGGTTCCTTTGTCGTCAAAATACTGATACACTCCAGGACTAGAGGGTAGGGTTTTAACCTGTAACGAAATGTCATCCTGTTCCATAAATAAAGGAGGTTCTAACCCAAAAATAATGCTTTTCTTTGTGAGCACAATTCATGTCATGGATAAAAAAAAGCTTCGGCAATATTATAAGGACAAACGCAGATCCATTGAGGACGATCTCAATGCGTCCTATAGTCTAGCCATAGCAAACCAAGTACTGGCTTTACCACTTTGGGAATACAGCTATTTCCATCTTTTTTTAAGCAGTCGCTTATTGGGAGAGGTAGACACGGAGTATATATTAACCATTTTGCAGGGCAAAGACAAACAAGTGATTGTTCCTCGCGTGCAAACCGAACATGAGTTGAAACATATCGTATTGACCGATTCAACACTGATTAAGCCCAACCGATGGGGAATTCCAGAGCCACAAGATGGGATTGAATTACTCCCTGAACAACTGCATGTTGTTTTTGTTCCGCTTCTCGCTTTTGATGAAAGCGGGAATCGTATTGGTTATGGCAAAGGCTATTATGATCGATTCTTGGCAGCATGCAAACCCAGTTGTATCAAAATTGGCCTGTCCTTTTTTTCACCAGAAAAAAGCATTCCAAAAGAAGTTACTGATGTTAGTCTTGATTATTGTGTTACACCCGATCGGGTCTATACTTTTCGCTAACCAAAAATCTTTTTGTTGAATAAAAGTAAAATAGCAACTCCAGTGCTAATGCAGCTGTCGGCCACATTGAATACATATTCGAAGAAGGTATATTCTTCGCCGCCAATCAAAGGCAACCAGTTAGGCCAAGTCCAAGAAACCAGAGGAAACTGAAGCATATCGACCACATGACCATAGAAGAAAGGTGCATAGCCTTCTTCAGGAAATAATGTGGCTACTTGGCCGTAGCTATGAGAGAATAGTACACCGTAAAAAAGAGAATCAATCAAGTTGCCAATTGCACCAGCAAAAATGAGACACAATGCCCAACGAAGTAATTGAGAACTTTCTTTTTTCAATAAGGAACGCAACCAGAATCCAAGAAAGCCAATTGCGACCAAACGGAATAGAGTCAATAGTAACTTGGCAAGATCCTCATCGAGAAAGGGAATGATGTCATTTATTTTAGTTCCCCAGGCCATTCCTTTGTTTTCAATGAATAAGAGTTTAAAAAACCCCCAATCAACAATGGCGGGCTGACCGTAAACAGAAAGTGGGTAGTTGAGTTTAATGTAAAATTTCGAGACTTGATCCAGTCCTACAAGAAGAAAGATCAATAGAACGGAACTTTGCAGTGTTATTTTGGGAAGTTTAAATTTCATTGAATCAAGAAAGTTCAAAAGTAGTTATTTTCTATTTGAATTGATGAAAATATTTCCACGCTTACTTTCTAGTAAAAGTGTTGCGTTTTGTTTAGCCGTTGTTTGGCCTGTAATTTTCCCTTTTTTGGAAAAGGCAAATACAGGGTTTTCTAACTCTTCTGCATAAATATGGGCAGAATTGGTTCTAACCTTCCCACGAGAAAAAGAACTGTTTAGGTAAAGTGAACCCTCGTCCAATTGGATGGCGAGTTGTGGGAACAAGCCATCTAAGTCTACCCTAGCAGAGTAGGCCATTAAAGAAAGCGAGGCCTTTTCGGGGTAGCTTATTTTAAGCGTAGTTGCCATTACTTTGTGTGCACTTAATTTATCTTGAAAAGGAGAAAAACCTGGGTTCAATTGTTCTTCTATGCGTACTGTGTTTTCGTCAATGAAACGACTTAAGACGACAGCTTTTTGGTATTCTCCTTCTGTTTTGTATACCACTTCCACAAAGTTGGTTTTAGTTGCAAGCACAGAAATTGAGTTGGCAAATGGAAGGCTAAGCGAAATTTGTTCCAAAGCAGCCACTTCCCAACGATAACTTTGACGTTGTTGCCCAAAAACAGGCACTAAAATTAAGCAAGTAAAAAGGAGACGAAGAAAGACTATTTCTGCATGTTTTTAGCTTCTATACTCAAGGTCGCGTGTGGCACTAAAATTAACCGCTGTTTTTGAATTAACTTACCCGTTACACGGCAAACACCATAGGTTTTATTTTCGATACGCATCAATGCATTTTTGAGATCGCGAATAAATTTTTCTTGACGAAGGGCCAATTGGGTATTAGCTTCTTTCGACATGGTCTCAGAACCTTCTTCAAACGCTTTAAAAGTTGGCGAAGTATCTTCGGTTCCATTGTTTCCATTGTTCATATATGAACTCTTAAGCAAATCAAGGTCTTCTTTTGCTTTTAAAATTTTTTCTTCGATTAGTACCTTAAATTCTTCAAGGTCATTATCGGAATATCGATTTTTTACTACTGTTCCCATAATTATACTTTTTCTATGTTTACAATTGTGTTTATTTCATCAAATATAATGCTTTCACCAGTGCTTAATTCTTTTTCAATTACAACTTTTTCAGTCAATGTTTCTTGCTGGATATAGGCCAAATGATTTTCAAACACTTTTTCAAGTTGCTTGTCCTCTCTCAAATATAAAACAATTTTATCAGTCACTTCAAAACCGGCATCTTTTCTTAGGTTTTGAATACGGTTGACCATTTCCCGAGCAATTCCTTCTTCGATTAAGGCTTTGTCGAGTTGAATGTCGAGTGCTACAGTCATCCCGTTTCCGTTTGCAACCAGCCAGCCTTCAATGTCTTTCGATTGAATTACAACATCGTTGGGTTCAAGGTAGACGGTTTCACCACCAATATTTACTGCTATGGTTTGATTGGCTTCTAAGCTTTTGAGTTGTTCTTCGTTTAGACCATTAATGATGCTTACAACCGCCTTCATATTTTTTCCAAAGCGTGGTCCTAACACTTTAAAATTTGGTTTAATTTCTTTGACCAAGATGTCACTTGCATCATCAAGTAATTCAATGGATTTCACATTGATTTCAGATTGAATCAGATTAGCAACACGCTCAATGGCTTCTTTTTCGTTTGCATTGCGCACTGGGATCATTATTTTTTGAAGGGGTTGACGCACTTTAATCTGTTCTTTCTTGCGCAAAGAAAGTGCAAGGGAGGAAATGGTTCTTGCCTTGCCCATGCGGTCTTCTAGTCCAGGATTTCGCGATTGCTCTTTTGCAGAAGGGAAGTTGGCCAAGTGAACAGAGGCAAACAATTCTACTTCTGTAGCATCACATAAATCTCTGTACAAACGATCGGCATAAAAAGGAGCGATAGGAGCCATTAATTTACTGATCGTCAATAAACAGTCGAACAGGGTTTGGTAAGCAGCAATTTTATCCAGTGCATATTCTCCTTTCCAGAATCTTCTTCTGGAAAGACGGACATACCAATTACTTAAAATCTCTTGTACAAATTCAGAAATTGCACGCGAGGCTTTGGTAGGTTCATAATCGTTATAGGCTTCATCTACCTCTAGAATCAATCGGTTTAGTTCAGAGATGATCCATTGATCTAATTCGGCACGTTCATTAACTGGAATTGTGGCCTCTTTGTAGCTAAAGCCATCGATGTTGGCGTAAAGGGTAAAAAACGAATAGGTATTGTGCAGCGTACCAAAAAACTTTCGAGAAACCTCTGCAATTCCGTCAAGGTCAAACTTTAAATTATCCCAAGGGTTTGCATTTGAAATCATGTACCAACGGGTGGCATCGGCTCCATATTTTTGTAAGGTCTCAAAGGGATCGGCAGCATTGCCTAAACGCTTGGACATTTTCTGTCCATTTTTATCTAAGACAAGTCCATTGGACACAACATTTTTGTAAGCGATAGAGTCAAATACCAGGGTGCCAATGGCGTGAAGGGTATAAAACCAACCTCTTGTTTGGTCGACACCTTCGGCGATATAGTCGGCGGGGAAGGCTTCGTTTTGGTCTATTTTTGCTTTGTTTTCAAAAGGATAATGCCATTGAGCATAGGGCATTGCTCCCGAGTCAAACCATACGTCGATAAGGTCACTTTCGCGCTTCATGGGTTGTCCACTGGGACTGCAAAGCACGATGGGGTCAACACTATTTTTATGCAGGTCGATAGAGGCGTAATTTTCCTCAGACATATTACCCACTTCAAATTCCTTGAAGGGATTTTCTTGCATAAAACCAGCAGAAACAGCCTCTTCAATAGCGATCATTAATTCTTCTACTGATCCAAAGATACGAGTCTCTTTACCGTCTTCTGTTCGCCAAATAGGAAGTGGAATTCCCCAAAAACGGGAACGAGACAGGTTCCAGTCGTTGGCATTGGCGAGCCAATTACCAAAGCGACCTTCTCCAGTTGATTTTGGTTTCCAGTTAATTTTATTATTGTGCTCAACCATTTTATCCCGAACATCGGTGACTTTTACAAACCACGAGTCAAGAGGGTAATATAAAATGGGCTTGTCGGTACGCCAGCAGTTAGGATAGGAATGAACATATTTTTCCACTTTAAATGCTCGATTTTCTTCTTTCAAGCGAATCGCAATTTCCACATCCACAGATTTTTCAGGGGCCTCTCCTTCAGGATAATATTCGTTTTTTACATATTTCCCACCAATATTGGGTAAGCCAGCATAGAATTTCCCTTGTAAATCGACTAGTGGAACCTTGTTGTCATTGGCGTCTTTGACCAGTAAAGGAGGAATGGGCGGAGTAGCCTCTTTGGCTACCTGAGCGTCATCTGCTCCAAAAGTAGGTGCAGTATGTACAATTCCGGTTCCATCTTCGGTCGTAACAAAGTCTCCCGCAATAACCCTAAAAGCGTTTTCTGGCTGCTCAAGAGGTAGCGGTGCTTCATGCCACAATTGTTCGTATCTAATTCCTATGAGAGCCTCTCCCTTGATTTCAGTTGAAATATAAAAAGGAATTTTTTTAGCATCAGCGGAGTAGTCAGCTAAAAGCGTTTGGTTTTCTACCACTGTATATTTCCCTGAAAATTGTTTTCCAACCAAGGCTTTGGCCAAGAGAACTTTTATGGGAAGGAAGGTATATTGGTTGTAGGTGTGCACAACCACATAATCAATTTTCTTTCCAACCGTTAAGGCTGTATTGGAAGGAAGAGTCCATGGGGTGGTCGTCCATGCCAAAATATACAATTCTTCTTCTCCTTTTAGGACAGAAGGTAAGCTATTGGCGATAGTCTTGAACATGGCCGTGACGGTCGTGTCAGTTACATCTTGATAGGTCCCAGGTTGATTTAGTTCGTGGGAACTTAATCCAGTTCCTGCTTTTGGCGAATAAGGTTGAATGGTATAGCCTTTATACAATAGATCTTTATCGTAAATCTGTTTTAACAGCCACCAAACCGATTCTATATATTTTGATTTATAGGTTATGTATGGATCTTCCATGTCCACCCAATACCCCATTTCTTGGGTTAATTTATTCCATACGTCTGTATAGCGCATCACAGCGTTTTTACAGGCTTCGTTATAGTCTTCAACACTAATGCTTTTTCCAATGGCATCTTTGGTAATCCCGAGCTCTTTTTCAACCCCTAATTCCACAGGCAATCCATGGGTATCCCACCCGGCTTTTCGCTTCACCTGGAAGCCTTTTTGGGTTTTATAGCGACAAAAAATATCTTTAATTGCCCGCGCCATGACATGATGAATACCCGGCATTCCATTGGCCGAGGGAGGCCCTTCATAAAAGACATAAGGAGGTTGTCCCTCACGGGTACTTACACTCTTTTCAAAAATTGATTCTTCCTCCCAAAAAGAAAGGATATCTTGTGCTACAGTAGCGAGATTGAGTTGCTTATGTTCCTTAAAGCCCATAGGGATTGATCTAAAGCTGCGAAAATAAGGAATTTTATACATTTATGCTTTAACTAATTAACAACAAACGTATTATTCTATGTCATTTGATTTTTCTAGTCAATTAATTCTTGAAAATGAAAGGGCTCTACTGCGTCCATTAACCGAAAATGATGTTGAAAGTTTACTGTACTTTTCCGAGAATGAACCCTCATTATGGGAATATTCACTTCAAACTGCAGCGGGAGAACATCAGTTGAAAGCCTACATATCTAATGCTCTAGCAGATCGAGCGATTGGCAAAGCATATCCTTTTTTGGTTTTTGACAAACAAAGCGAAGAAGTTGCAGGCTGTACCCGTTTTTATGACATTAATTTTTACCATAAACGTATCAGCATCGGTTTTACATGGTATGGAAAAGCATTTCAGCGAACAGGTTTAAACCGACAATGTAAATTACTTTTGCTAAGTCATGCTTTTGAGGTTTTAGGAATTGAACGAGTTGAGTTTCGTGCATCAGCGCGAAACCAAAGAAGTATAGAGGCTATGCTCGCATTAGGTTGTGTTATGGAAGGAACCCTGCGAAGTAACTGCCGAGCGGGGGAAGGAAGAAGAGACAGCGTGGTTTTAAGTATTTTAAAAGCAGAGTGGGAAAAGGGAGGGAAATAAGCCTTGAAGGCGAAAACACATTAGAAATCTAAATTTACCCCGAGGTTTAAACTTCTTCCTGGAGCAGAAATTCCTGAAGCAAAGCTGCGGTAATGTGTGTCAAAAATATTTTCTAAAGCAATATTTATTCCTACACCATTGGGAAATTGGTAGGTGCTAAACAGAGAAAAAGTCGTCCATTTGGGCGATCCAGCATAGGTAATTGATGTTCCATCATTAAACACTACAGGTGTTTCTTCTAGACCATCTTCACCTCCTAAACTGTAATCCTCTGGATTTTTTGCTCCATTGTGTTGCATGCGCAAACGAAGACTCAAAGCTTCTTTCTCGTAGCTTAAATCAGCTCCCCCAAATAAAGGAAGAATAGAGGGAAGCGGGCCAATCAATCGATTCTCAGAGGCATCTGTATAAGTAAGATTTGCCGCAGCAGTTAGAGACTCGGTAAGCTTCCATTTTCCCTCAAAAGAAAGGCCGTAAATACGTGCATTTCCAATATTTGCATTGGCTAGGGTTGTTACAACTTCCTTGATAAAAATGACTGTACTTTCTTCTTGGGTTGAGCTATCATCACGAATGTTATAGGGCATTCGTCCAATATAATCTCGTAGGGAGGAGTTGTAAAACCGAAGATTAAGGTTTAGCCGATTATTTTTTGGTACAAAAGAAATTCCACCGTCAATATTATATACAAATTCGGGTTGTAGGCTTGGGTTTGGGACCAAGAGTGTTCCGTTGTTTTCTCGAATTTTTCCCAGGTCATCGACATTGGGCGCTCTAAATCCGCTTGAAAATAAAAGACTCATTCTCCATGGTTTTTGTGGACGATAGGAGAGGGATAGGCTTCCTGTTAAGGCATCATTTTTAGCATCTACACGATTGAGGCGAGAATCAATTAAAGCCTGTTCTTCCCAAGAGGCTTCCAAACGGGTTGCGGTATATCTTGTTCCTAGAGCAAAGGTAGTTTTCGGGTTAATATCCAATCGGTAGTTCCCGTATAGCGCAGCAGTTGAATAGACACTCCCACCCGAAGGGTAGCGGCTGGGAATGGGTTGTGGGTTTTGAAGTCCAATAACAGTTCCATTCTCAACAACAAGTCCATGAGAAATTGCCCTTGAGGAGATATTATTGCGGATCAATTCAAAACCGTATGCAAAACTTGATACTCCTCTTTTGGCAAATTCAAAATCGCCATTAATGCTATACACCTTGACCTTTTCTTGTTGGGTTTCACGATTTAGACTGTTAAAGCGTCGTTGTATTCTCGACTCTTCAACCTGTTGGAAGGCAGTTGTGACTGTTCCTTTATAAAGGAATCTTTTCTTTGGGAAAAGTTTGAGCTGGGGTGAAATCAAAAGTCGTCCTTGAGGGCCATAGTTCCATTCAGCAAATCGCAGGGATCCATTTCGATATTCGTTAAGTTTATCAAAGCGAGGGATGTTAGATGAAGTGGAATAATGTATGTTCAATAAAAACTGAGATTCCATGGGGAGAGTTACTGCTACTTTTTGAAGAATATCCCATTGTGAATAGCCGCTATTTTTTTGAATATTCGGGTTTGGATTTACGCTTGGGCCGACAAAAAACGCTGTTTCAGTATTGGCAGAATAGTCAGGAACCAAGCCCCAGCCCTCATATCCATGTTGGCGATTTTTTCCCATGCGAACATCACCAAAGTTGGAAAAACTCACACTGGTATAACTGGCCCATTTGTTAAAACTCACTTCTGTTTCTAGGTGGTAATTCAAGGCCTTTTGCGCACTTGCATAGCGGGAAGAAATCTCGCTATTGAATCGTTTTTCGTTATTTATTTTAGGGGTTTTGGTATAGTAATGAACCACTCCTCCAAGGGCATCAGAGCCATAGCCAACAGAAGAAGAACCATAAATAACTTCAACTCGCTCAATGCTATTGGGGTCAATCGTAATGGCATTTTGTAGATGGCCAGAACGATAAATGGCATTGTTGAGTCGCACACCGTCTACCACTAATAAAACACGGTTAGCCTCGAACCCTCTTAGGACAGGACTCCCACCTCCCGCTTGAGACTGTTGCAATCGAACACTTGGCGCAATTTGTAATAACTCTGCCCCAGTTCGCGGTGAAAATTTTTTAATGCTAGCTTTATTGATGATGCTAACCTTTTCGGCAATTTTTTTGGATTGAGTGGCTGTTCGCGCGACTGATAAAATAATTTCAGATAATTTTTTTTCATCCAAAAACAAGGCAATAACGTAGCTTCTCCTTTTGATTTCTTTTTGGGATAAAACAAGGGATTCATACCCCATCATTTTAATGGACAAGCGGTCAGAAGCTTCAAAATCGGTTAAGTCAAAAGAACCTTCTTTATCACTAGTACTATAGCGTTTATTGTCTTGACTCACAATAAAAACCTCTTCCAAGGGTTGCTGTGTAAGGGCATCAATGACCTTCACTTTCTGGCCAAAAAGTGTTTGGCAAAAAAGGGAGCACATGAGGAGAAAAATAATGGAGGTTTTAGTCAAAAACGTCATGTAATATGGATAGGGATTTCGGTTTTGAAAACCCAAGCAAATGTAATTCAAAATAGTTAACCATTGCCTCGAGAAGTTCACGTCTGGTATGTTGATTAATTTTTGGCCTTTTGATTCCAGCAAAATTCATGCCCAACAACTCTTTTAAGAGTTGAGCGCTATTGCCTTTAATGTGTTTCTCTAGGGGGGTTGATGATGTAAAACAGCCGCTTTCCAAATTAAAGTACGGTCCGTTTTCTTGATCTAAATGGGGGTAAAATCCTAAAAATTGTGAAAGTTTGAGCAAAAAAAGTAAATGAAAATTGGCAATATCTTCGTTGGAGTCTAACCACAAGAAAGCGTTTTCGAGAAACTCATAGAGCAAGGGATTTGTTTCTTCTTCTTTTAGACTTTTATAGATGATTTCGGAGAGAAATAAAACGAGGGCGTTTTTTTTAATATCAGTGTATAATTGCTGATAGGGATGCAGAATTTTAACTTCTTTGAGAAAGTTTAAGCCTCCTTTGTTTTTGTGTTGAAACTGAATTTCCAACTGTGTCATTGGAAGAAAATATGCCTTTCTAATGCCACCCTTCCTTGCACTCAAAATCCCTTTTAACATAAACGATTGTTTTCCTAAGGCCTCAGTATAACAATGCGCAATTAGACTTGTATCATTGTATTTCAGCGTATGGAGAACAATCGCTTTTGTTTGGATCAACATAGTAAGGAATTAGACTACACCTTGCGCTAGCATGGCGTCTGCTACCTTTACAAATCCGGCAATATTAGCTCCTTTAACATAGTTGGTATATCCATTTTCTGTTCCGTAATCTACACAAGATTGATGAATATCTCCCATGATGTTTTGAAGTTTACCGTCTACTTCCTCTCTTGACCAGCTGTAGCGCAATGAATTTTGCGCCATTTCAAGTCCAGAAACAGCAACCCCTCCAGCGTTGGAAGCTTTTCCAGGAGCAAACAAAATTTTCTTTTCGGTGAAATGGTGAATCGCTTCAGGGGAGGTGGGCATATTGGCTCCCTCGCCTACACAAATACAGCCATTGGCAACCAATTGTTTGGCATCTTCTAGGAAGAGTTCGTTTTGAGTAGCACAGGGTAGTGCAACATCGCAGGCAATTCCCCAAGGGGTTTTCCCTTTATGGTATTCAGCCGAAGGGTATTTCTCAAGATATTTGTGAATACGTTCCCGCTGAACGTTTTTCAATTCCATAATATGGCTCAGTTTTTCTGCTGTAATGCCTTCTTTGTCGTAAATAAAACCAGAAGAATCGGAAAGAGTTAAGACGGTTCCACCCAATTGAATGACTTTTTCTGCGGCATATTGGGCTACATTTCCTGATCCAGAAATGACCACTTTCTTGCCTTTAAAACTGTCGTCCTTTGTGGCGAGCATTTTCTGACAAAAGTAAACGGTTCCATAGCCGGTTGCTTCGGGACGGATCAAAGATCCTCCCCAGCTCACCCCTTTTCCAGTAAGTACTCCAGTAAATTCAGTTTTTAAGCGTTTGTATTGTCCAAACAAATAACCGATTTCACGACTTCCAACTCCAATATCTCCCGCAGGGATATCTCTGTTTGGACCAATATGGCGAAAAAGCTCGGTCATAAAACTTTGGCAGAAACGCATAACTTCAGTATCAGACCTACCTTTTGGGTTGAAATCTGAACCTCCTTTTCCTCCGCCCATGGGAAGGGTGGTTAGACTGTTTTTAAAAACTTGTTCAAAGGCTAAAAACTTTAACACACTAAGGTTTACTGATGGGTGAAAGCGCAGCCCACCTTTGTAGGGGCCAATGGCGGAATTCATTTGAATTCGATATCCACGGTTGACTTGAATTTCTTCTTCGTCGTCGATCCATGCTACTCGGAACGAAACAACCCGTTCAGGCTCTACCATACGCATCAAGATGTTTTGACCGTAATAAATATCGTTTTTAACGATATACGGAATTACTGTTTCAGCAACTTCTGTCACGGCCTGCATAAATTCAGGTTCATTTTGATTGCGCTGACCGACTTCATTTAAAAAGGATTGGATGATTTTTTCCATAACACAAAAAGTATTTAAGACGAATTTTAGTTTTTGAAAGGTAATTTTTTTAGCCGAATAAATGATCAACGACCTCTTCTATTTTACTTAACATAACTATTCTAATTCCCGTTTTTGGAAAATCATCTTGTTTGAATTTTGCTGTTATAATTGTCTCAAAACCAAGTTTTTCTGCTTCTCGAATGCGTTGATCCAGTTTGGGTACAGGACGCAATTCTCCAGAAAGACCGATTTCTGCGGCAAAGCAGGTATTTTTTTCTAGGGCAATATCGTGATGACTAGACAGTATAGCGCCCACCACTGCTAGATCAAGCGCGGGATCTTCACTACTTATTCCACCTGTTATATTGAGAAAAACATCTTTGGCTCCCAATTGGAAACCAGCGCGTTTTTCTAAAACAGCCAACAACATATTTAAACGTTTGGCATTAAAGCCGGTTGTGCTTCGCTGAGGTGTTCCATAAACAGCAGTACTAACCAGCGCTTGTACCTCTAGCATGAGGGGACGAATTCCCTCCATTGTACTGGCAATGGCGTGCCCACTCATTTCAGTCTGATTTTGAGAAAGTAACAATTCGCTGGGGTTGTTCACTCCGCGTAAACCACTCGATAACATTTCGTATATGCCAATTTCTGCAGTTGAACCGAAACGGTTTTTCTGGGCCCGTAAAATGCGATAAATATGGTTGCGATCCCCCTCAAAATGCAGGACGGTGTCGACCATGTGCTCCAAGACTTTGGGTCCAGCAATGTTTCCATCTTTGGTGATATGTCCAACCAAGATAACCGGTGTATGTGTTTTTTTGGCAAATTGAATCAGTTCAGAAGTACATTCTTTAATTTGGGACACGCTTCCGGGACTACTTTCAATATGGCTTGTCTGAAGGGTTTGTATGGAGTCAATAATGACTACATCAGGGACAAGTTCGTTTATTTGATGAAATATTTTTTGGGTTCCAGTTTCGCTGAGGACATAGCAATTTTCATTGCTTGCATCAATTCGATCTGCACGCAGTTTTATTTGTCGTTGGCTTTCTTCTCCCGAAACATAAAGGACTTTTTGTTGTAGTAAAAGAGATATTTGAAGCAGTAAGGTTGATTTTCCAATTCCAGGTTCTCCTCCTAAGAGAGTAACTGAACCGGGGACCAATCCACCACCCAACACCCTGTTGAGTTCTTCGTCGCGGCAACTTAAGCGTTTTTCACGTTGGGTTTCGATTTGTGTGATGGGAATGGGTTGGGCGACTAGTGTGTCTTTTTTCTGAGGGGCTTCCCAGCCTTTCGCAGCAGGTTTTTCGATGATTTCCTCCACCAAGGTGTTCCATTCTTTACAGGCAGAGCACTGCCCCTGCCATTTAGCATGTTGATTTCCACACTTTTGACAAAAAAAAGCTTTTTTTACTTTACTCATGCTTAAAATTAACGAAGCCTATCGGGCTGTCAAAATAAAATGAACCTTAGTTTTTACGATTTACAAGTGGCAGTAAAAAGAAAGATAAACTTCCAAAAAACAAGACCATGATTGTTTGGGCCGACCACATGATCCAGCCAAAGGCTAGACTGGATTCTTTGGAGATGCCATAACTGATCAAAACCAAGGAAACCGAAAAAGGGTAAATACCTATTCCGCCATTGGTGGCCGAAATGGCTAAAGCGCCAACAATAAACCCAATCAAAATGGCTTCAAAACCCAAGGACTGGGTTTCGGGTAAGGATAGTTTGATGATGTAAAACATAGCGATATACATTGTCCAAATAAAGACTGTATGGAAAAGATAGGCCCACTTTTTTTCCATTCGAACAAGGGTTAAAAAGCCCTCAGACAATCCTTTTAACAGAGAGAATATTTTTTGAGCAAATGGATGATTAGTTTTTTTCAATTGTAAAAATGCAACATAAATAAAACCAGTCACAAAGAAAGCAATCAGGAGAATTGACCAAGGATTCACCGAGCGTTCTTCTAGCATGGAATAGATTAAATCAGATTCCAATAAAAGGGCAAGCCCAATCGTGATTAACAACATAAACAAGTCAACCGTACGTTCTGCTATAATGGTTCCAAAACTTTTTTCAAAAGGAATCTTCTCATAGGTTTGCATGACGGTTGCGCGGAAAAACTCTCCAGATCGCGGTACGCCAAGGTTGGCAATATAGGTTATGAAGATCGCCAAGATATTATTGATTAGCCTGGGCTTGTAGCCCAATGGATTGAGCATAAAATTCCAACGATATGCTCGTGAAAGATGACTCAATAAGCCCAAAATCAACGACAAAAAGATGTATCCATAGTGGGCATCTTTAATTGAATTGTAAATGGCAGTACGGTCTTGTTCGGTGGTGTTTTTTATGGATAAATAGATAAACAAAATCCCAATTAATAAAGGGATGATGGTTTTGACTATTTTGTTTTGCGTTGTTTTTTTCAAACCTAATGAAGCAAGTTATTTGATTCATCAGGAAAAACAAGTAATGGGGTCATTTCTTTTGCCTCTTCAAACGGGAGGCTACAATAGCTAATAATGATGATGATATCACCTTTTTGAACCTTTCGTGCAGCCGGACCATTCAAGGTTATTTCGCCAGAGTTGCGTTCGCCTTCGATAACGTAGGTTTCAAGGCGTTCTCCATTGTTGACATTGACAATCTGTACCTTTTCTCCCGCAATAAGGTTGGCAGCATCCATCAATTCACGATCAATGGTTATGCTTCCGATATAATTTAAATCGGCTCCAGTAACGGTAACGCGATGTATTTTAGATTTTAAAACTTCAATTTGCATGCGGCAAAGATATTAAAAATTGACGTTGTCAATTAACCTAACGTCTCCCAATTTCACTGCAATAAACGCACGGGCAGTTTGGTCGGGTTTAATCGTTGTTATGGGTTGCAAAGAGCGGGCGTCTGCAATACAGAAATAATCCAATTTAAAGGCTGGATTTTGTTCAAAGGTAGAGGTGACAATATGATTGATTTCCTCGAGTGATGAACTGGTTTTTAATGCGATTGATTTTTTAAGCGTTGCATATACTAGGGGGGCTTGCGAACGTTCTTTTTGATTTAGTCGCCTATTTCTCGAACTCATCGCTAAGCCATCTTTTTCTCGGATGATTGGGCAACTAACAATTGTCACCGGAAGTTGTTCTTGCGCAACTAACTGATGAATAATGCACAATTGTTGGTAGTCTTTTTCACCAAAATACGCCCGAGTGGGATTAAATCCAGCCAATAATTTATGGACAATTGTTGCTACTCCTTGAAAATGTCCTGCTCGTTTTTTTCCTTCCATGGTGGTTTCGAGCAATCCAAAAGTATACCGATTGGAAGAGGTGGCTGTTCCGGGATAAACATCCCTTACGTCTGGTGCATATACAAGAATTTTATCTCCATAAGGAGCCAATTTCTGAAGATCTTCTTCCAGTGTTTTGGGATAGGCATTTAAATCGGAAATGTCATCAAATTGTGTTGGATTCACGAAAATGGACACAATTACACAATTATTTTCATTCATTGCTTTTTCTACGAGGGTAAGATGCCCAAAATGTAAGGCACCCATAGTGGGAACAAGGCCGATGGAATCAACAGTTTTTGTTTTGAGGTAATTGTTCAGCGCGAACTGTTCTTTAAAAACCTTCATTTAGGAAAAGATTAACACGCTAAAAGTACTGTTTTTTCTAATGATCGGAAGATTTTTTGTAATTTTGCTAAACTTTCGCAATAGAAGGCTAACACGATTTTATGCAAAATAAAAAAGTACTTGTAATTTCTTCAGAAGTTATACCCTATCTTCCTCAAACAGAACGATCTATTAATTCGTTTAAAATCCCAAAGCAAATTAATGACGCTGGTGGACAAACACGAATTTTCATGCCGCGTTATGGATTGATCAATGAACGTCGTCATCAATTGCATGAGGTCATTCGGCTTTCTGGAATGAATCTTGTCATAAACGACATGGACATGCCTTTGATAATTAAAGTTGCTTCTATTCCAAAAGAGCGCATGCAAGTTTACTTTATCGATAACGAAGAGTATTTTAAGCGTAAAGAAATGTTGCACGATAAAGAGGGTGCTTTGTTTCCAGACAATGACGAACGTATGATTTTCTTTACCAAAGGAGTTATTGAAACAGTAAAAAAACTGAACTGGTCACCAGACATAATCCATCTTCACGGCTGGTTTACTGCACTTTTCCCGCTTTATATGAAAACCTATTTTTCACAAGACCCAATTTTTGAGCACAGCAAAATTGTTACCTCTATCTATCCAGAAGATATGGGAGGAACCCTTGATCCCAACCTAAGAGATAAAATTGCATTTGATCAAATAACAACAGATTTATCTTCTTTGGCAACGCCTGGCTATAATCAATTGATGCAATTAGCCATAGATCATTCTGATGGATTGGTGATGGCAGGCGACAAATTTTCAACTGAATTGACACAACAAATCGAAGCAAGCACCAAGCCTACCTTATCTTTTGCAGAGAGCAAAGAGGAGACTGCTCACGTCGATTTCTTTAATACTAATTTCCTTTAATACACCCATGGAAATCTTTCAAAAGACATTCCGTATAGGAATCCTTGCCGTCCTCATATCTGCCTGTAATCCCGAATTTAACACTGTTGGTGTAGATCTAATTGATACGGATCAATTTAATACTGAATCACGCGAATTTCCAGTTTATGTATCGATTGACCCCTTGACCGATGTTCAATCGGATCAATTAACCACTGTTCATTTTGGGATGCATGATTTTGGCTTTCTTGGACGCAGAGAAGCCAACTTCACCACTCAACTATCCATAACCAACAATGCGCGTTTTGGAACCTATACTCAGGAAGCAGAAGAAGCTGGAGATTCAACCAACATTAAGGTAATTAATGAAAACGAGCGTGTAACGGCTGTTTACCTTGAAATCCCATTTTTAAACAACCAATTAGATGATGACAACGATGGAGTGATTAACGCTTTTGATGTTGATCCAGCTTCTAGCGATAGTGACTCTGATGGGGATGGATTAACGGATTTAGCTGAAACTCAGGGAGGGACTAACCCATTGGATCGGGATTCTGATGGCGATGGTATAAATGACGATGTCGACACAGATAATGCTACCTATGAGGCCGCCAACAAAGTGTATGAAATTGATTCAATATTTGGAAATAGGGAGGCAACATTTAATCTCAAGGTAACCGAGCTGAACTATTTTTTCAATACGCTCGACCCCAACAATAACTTTGAATCAGCCAGCACTTATTTTTCTGGAAGAGATTTTTATGAAGAAGGCTTTACTGCCGCTACGTTACACGATGCACCCATACAATTGAACTTTGAGGAAGTACGATTTAATTTTACCGAAGACGACCCAGAAACAACAGATATAGATGAAACCACCCGAGTAGAAACACGACTTTCTCCTCGTATAAGAGTTCCTTTAGACCCATCTTTTTTTCAAGAAAAAATAATTGATGAAGAGGGAAATGATCCTCTTGCAAACAACAACAACTTCACGAATCATGTCAAAGGGATTAATGTTCGTATGGAAAGTCCATCAGACGATCTGTACCTTTTGCTTAACCTTGTTGGTGCCAGGATTACAATAGCATATGACTATGACGTCTATAACGATCAAGGCACAGAAGATGATCTTACGGATGATACAATAGATGTTGCTCAAAACACCCAAATTATAAGTCTAGGGGGTGTGCGAATTAATCATTTAAAAAATTATCCCTCCAATAATTCGAATGCCACTGTTTCTCCTCAGGAGAAGATGCTGCTTAAAGGTGCTATGGGAACTAGAGGAACAATTCGTTTGTTTGATCAGGATGAAACCACGCAAGTTCTTGAAGACATTAGAACAACAAACATATTGATTAATGAAGCCAATTTAATCTTTTATGTAGACCCTACCATTACAAGCAATTGGTCTGAAAATGACCGAATCGCTGAGCGATTATACTTATACAAATTAGAGGACAACATGCCTTTGCCAGACTATTTTTCCGACCCAACAACAAGTAGAGTTGCTTTGGAAAATAAGACAATACATAGCGGTATATTAGAGTACAAAGATGGTATTCCTTTCCGATATAAGTTTCGCATCACCCAGCATATCTCTGATTTAATTCGCTCTACTGGTGATGATTTGGTTGAGAACAATCCCCTTGGATTGGTTGTTACCTCCGACATTAATATGTTTGTCACAACGAAGGCAATCATTGGAAGTGAAATGGAACAAGTCGAGTATCCATTGGGTGCCTTAAACAATCCACTGGGAACCGTTTTGATTGGTCCAAACCCACCCGAAGAATTCCTGGATAAACGTCTAAAACTTGAAATAATTTATACAGATCTCTTCAATTAATTATATTATATGTGTGGAATTGTCGCCTACATTGGAAATAAGCAAGCCCAACCCATTGTAATCAAAGGTTTGAAACGTTTGGAATACCGAGGATACGATTCTACCGGAATGTCAATTTTCAATGGTAGTGCTTTACATACCTTAAAAACAAAAGGAAAGGTAAGCGACCTTGAAGCGCTTATTGCTAAACAGCCTGAACAAGAAGCCACTTTGGCCCTTGGGCACACTAGGTGGGCAACACACGGTGTACCAAACGATGTAAATGCACACCCACAAACGTCCAATTCCGGGAATCTGGTGATTGTTCACAATGGAATCATTGAAAATTACTCTTCCTTGAAAAAGGAACTCCAGCACCGAGGTTTCACCTTCCAATCAGATACCGATACAGAAGTTTTGATCAATTTGATTCAGGATGTACAAGACAAAGAAAACGTTAAATTAGGGAAAGCGATTCAGATTGCTCTTTCGCAGGTGGTTGGTGCCTACGCTATAGTTGTTTTTGATCGAAGAAAACCCAACGAACTTGTTGCTGCTCGTCTAGGAAGCCCTTTGGCCATTGGGATAGGAGAAGACGAGTTTTTTGTAGCTTCGGATGCGACCCCATTTGTTGAATACACCAAAAATGTTATTTATTTAGAAGAAGAACATTTGGCAATTATCCGCCGAAACAAGTCCATCAAAATCCATAAAATTCAAGATGATCTTGAGGTTGAACCTTATGTTGAGAAGCTTAAATTAAGCCTAGAGAACATCCAAAAAGGAGGCTACGATCATTTTATGCTCAAAGAGATTTTCGAGCAACCTACTGCCATCAAAGACACGCTTAGAGGACGGCTGCTTTCTCAAGAAGGGGTGATTACCCTCTCTAGTTTACGGGAGCACGAGAACCGCTTCCTCAAAGCAAAACGAATTCTGATTGTTGCCTGTGGCACTTCTTGGCATGCCGGTTTAGTCGCCGAATATTTGATTGAAGATTTCACCCGAATTCCTGTTGAGGTAGAGTATGCCTCTGAATTTCGTTATAGAAATCCCATTATTTACCCAGACGATGTTGTAATTGCTATTTCCCAATCGGGCGAAACAGCAGATACCATTGCTGCCATAAATATTGCCAAAGAAAAAGGAGCCTTTGTCTATGGTATTTGTAATGTTGTTGGGTCTACGATTTCGCGAATTACCAATACAGGCTGTTATACCCATGCAGGCCCCGAGATTGGCGTAGCTTCGACCAAAGCATTTACTACACAAATAACAGTAATCGCCCTAATTGGTTTGTATTTAGGGAAAGCTAACGGAACCTTGTCTCGTTCTCAATACCAACAATATGTAACTGAATTGGAAGATCTACCGAATAAGGTTGAATCTATTTTTGCGTCTCAATCCTACATAGAAGAGGTTGCTGCTTCTTTTGAAACTTCTAGCAACTGCATTTATCTAGGGCGTGGATATAATTTTCCTGTTGCACTAGAGGGCGCTTTAAAACTGAAAGAAATCTCCTATATCCATGCTGAAGGCTATCCTGCAGCAGAAATGAAACACGGTCCTATTGCTTTAATTGATGAAGAAATGCCTGTAGTAGTTATTGCAACAAAAAAAGGATATTACGAAAAAGTAGTTTCCAATATTCAAGAAATCAAGTCCCGTAAAGGGAGAATCATTGCGATTGTAAGCCAAGGCGATACGCAGGTAAAAGACCTAGCCGATTACTGTATTGAGATTCCCGATTGTTCGGAATCCTTTGTTCCGATTTTGTCTACAATTCCCTTGCAATTATTGTCTTATTATATCGCTGTTCAAAGAGGCTGTAATGTGGATCAACCAAGGAATTTAGCCAAATCTGTTACGGTGGAGTGAGGTTATAGGTCGGAAATTGTAACCCTCGAATACTACTTGTAAAATTCTCAATATCAATAACTACTACCAAATTATGGGATTCAAATTACTCTGAATATCAAGAGTATTTATATAATCGTATTTGTGAGTATAAAGATAAAAGTGTAACCCTTATTGGGTATATATTATATCGAGGTCAATTTTTTCTCCCTATGGAAAATGATGTGGTATTAACGGATACACCATCAGAGAGATTATGGAAATGAGAAAGTGTAGTCCAAGTCTTGTAAGTAAAGTAAAGAAATTAAGAGGTGAATGAATGAATTACAAGGAGTCTAAAAGAAAGAATTAAGAAGAAATTAATCTGTATAACTTTCTTGTAATGTTATAAAGGTTTGATTTTATTAGAGTTTTAATTCCTTTTATTGAAAAAACCCACATTTTATTTTTAAAGTTTAGTTTTTTAAATTCACCTAACAATCTATCATAATCATTAGTGATTAAATTATTAACATTTGAAACTTTAAATAATGACTCTACATTCTCATTTCCATTAATTAACTCAAATCCATTTGTAGTAAGAACGTTTTTTAGAGTGATTAAAGAGAAGTTATATGTGTGTGAATTTTGAAAATATCTGTTCAGGTCGTTTCTGTAATTCTTATGTAGATTTAAAACTCCCGGGACTTCAATGTATAAAACTCCATTTTCATTCAATCTTTTTTTAATTTCAGAAAGTTCAGAACATAGGTCCAGGATATGTTCAAAAACATGAGAATAAATTATCACATCAAATTTTTCGTTTACATCTTTTATACCCCCTATACCTAAATTTAAATTTTTACTTTTTCCATATTCAACGTATTCAGAACCATAGTCAACCCCATAAACATTAAAGTTGTTTTCTTTAAAAGGAACAAGTAAACCACCCATTCCACAACCTACATCAAGTACAGAACCAATCTTTTTATTAGGATTGTTTTTTTTAATAAAATCTAAAACTTTTTTCCCTCTTCTTATTTGATTTTTAAAGAATTTTTCTTTAGTTGTTTTTTTCGGAAAAGAAGTGTATATCTTTCTATACTGACTATCATAAAACTTTACATAACTTATTTGGTCAAACCTTGGAGAAGTATAAATAAGTCCACAGGTCTTACATAAATTTGACTCATAAGGTAACCCATACCTGTCATATTTACTTATTATGGTTGTTTTTTTATTTTCACATACTTCACAAACGACTTCTTCGAAAACATAATCTCCCTTTTTTATTTTAACTTTTAGATGATTTATTTCATTGATTTGGTTTTTTGAGAGGTTTATTTTAGGTTTTTCCTCAAAAAGTCTTTTGTTTAAAATCATGTTTATCTCTTAAATTATTTTGAACAATCAAAAATACTTTTAAAAAGTTAATTGGAAAACAATATATGTTTTAATTTCTGTAGTACTTATAGTAAGGAGAGTGAAGTAACACGAACCTTAAAGAATAGAATTATGGAAGAAATTAATGAACACGAAATAGATGGTTTAATCCAAACCATGAAAGAAATGGAAATTAAAGGATTGATGAAATATCAAGATGTATTGGTATTAAATCACATGATGGAAAGAAGTTGGATACCAAACATCAACGAAAGAGATAAGTTAATTAAAACTCTGAAAGAGAATACGGATATGGGTTATGGAGAAATAACCAACCTTCTTCAGAGATATAATGAATGGAAGAGATATCTACCATCCTACTCATTAGGATTAAATCAGAAGTTAGATTCAATCAAAAAAAATGAACTCAGTAGTTCCTTTTAAGTGGGTTGGAAGTGGTAGTGGAAAAAGATTGATTGGGTTTGTTGATGAGGGGAAACAAAAAAGAATATCGATTATCATTGAGTAAGTCAGGTAAATTACTTTTGGAGCGCGTTTTACCTGTTGTTGTTGGCTTACGTAAAAAAGGAATGGATCAAATTCCAAAAAAAGACTTCGCTGTTTTTCTAACTGTTTTAGAGCAAATTGCCGCAAATTATTCCCTCTGAAAAGAGTTGTTTAATAAAGTAGAGTTTCGCATTTGTTTTGTTATTTTAAACAAAATATTTTTATGCAAACGCAGCAGGCCATTTTATTACACAACCGAAAGGTATTCCATCATTTTTTATCTCGCTTTACCCTTGAGCAACTCAATACCATTCCCGAAGGATTTAACAATAATATCATTTGGAATATTGCACACTCTCTGGTTACCCAACAATTATTGATGTACAAGCTTTCTGGTTTATCCCTGCAGATTCCTGAAGAATGGGTGAGTCTATTTGCCAAAGGCACCAAGCCAGAACGAGACATCACTGCAGAAGAAGTTGCTGCTATTGATGCGGCTTTGTTTTCCACCTATGAGCAAGTGGTTGAGGACACAAAGCAAGGCGTGTTTTCTAGCTTTAGGCCCTATACTACTTCTACCAATATGGAGTTGAATGACATCATTACTGCGCAAACCTTTGTTTTATTTCACGACGGTCTTCACATTGGGACTGTATTAGCCTTGGCAAAGTTAGTTTAAGCTTTTTTGAATTGCTTTGATGATTTGCGGGGCATGTATCCGTGAATTTTCAATAAACCATTTATTGGTTTTTAGTCCACCGCAGACCACTCCAGCAAGATAAACTCCTTTTTGGTTCGACTCCATGGTAGACTCATTATATACCGGGGTTTGAAATTCATCCGAAAGAAAAGCAACACCAAGAGATTCTAGGAGGGAAAAGTTTGGCTGATATCCAGTCATCGCAAGCACAAAATCGTTCTTAAGTTCAACACTTTCTTTAGGGGTTTTAATGATTACTGTTGACGGAGTGATTTCTGTGATTTCAGCTTCAAAATAGGCGGTAATACTACCCTCTTCTATGCGATTAACAATGTCTGGTCGTGCCCAGTATTTTACATTTTTCCCGACTTCTTTTTCACGCACAACAAGGGTAACACTTTTAGCGCCTTTTCGATAGGTTTCCAGCGCAACATCGACAGCTGAATTCGCTGCGCCAACAACAACGAGGTCCATACCGAAATAGGGATGAGGCTCTTTGTAATAATGACTGACTTTTGGGAGATCTTCTCCCTTTACATGTAGAAGGAAGGGAAGGTCGTAAAAACCTGTCGCCATCACTATATTTTTTGTCCTATAATTTCCTTTGGCGGTGTGAACCACAAAGCCGTTGATTATTTTTTCGAAGCGATCGACCCCCTCATACAGACGAACATTTAGTTCCCAAGACGAAGTAACCCTGCGGTAATACTCTAATGCTTCTGCCCTTGTGGGCTTTGGGTTATGGGAAATAAAAGGGATATCGCCTATTTCCAATCGATCTGAAGTGGAAAAGAAGGTCATGTTTTGTGGATAATTATAAAGGGAGTTAACCAGCATGCCCTTGTCGAGAATAAGGTAGTCTAGATTGTTCTTTTTAGCTTCTATTCCACAGGCCAAACCAATGGGTCCAGCTCCAATAATGACAAGGTCTTTCATAGAGCTAATGTATGAATAAATTATGGCTTTAAGGATTTGGTCGATGGAGAAACAAAACACATATAGTTTATACTTATTAAAATAAGTATTTAATCAGTTTAATCTATTTTTATAAAATAACTAAAAAAATAGATTATCATATCTGTGTGTTCGTCATAATAAAATAAGATATATCTATTATAAATTTTTAATTATAAGATATTGCCGTATTAATAATGAAATAATGCAGCATGCAAAAATAGACAAACTCCAATAAACGCTATAATTATAAGCGATAATGGATAGTCCTATACCCCACCATAAAGGAAATAGTATTAGCCCACCCAAATAGTTTATTGTGCCGTGAAACACATGATCATCAAATTGTTTACGCATTAAATAAAGCCCTAAATGAACAGAAATATTGGGCAAGGAGAAGAGGTTGATTAAGACTGCATCAAACAAAGATTTTTTAGGAGCAATAGCCAGGTTGCTGTCTTTCTTTTTTAATTTTTCTTTCAGCTCCTTGAATGGTAGGCCTGTATTTCGGTGATTAATGAATTTTTTTTGTTGTGAATAAATGTCATTATTGTGCGGTAACCACAAGCATTCTTCCATAGCGACTTGAAGGGCATCGCGCATTGCATTGAGCCCTTTGGCTGGATGTTTTTGATAGTCTGCAACAAAGTCGGTGACCGCAATTGCTTTTCCATAGACAACCACACAATCATGTCTTGCATGCTGGTAACTACCATAATTCAATCCGACAGCTTGAAGATATATGGTGTGCTCCGGAGACCGCAATTGTGCCTCCATGGCTAAGCGACTACTCCCTTTTGAGAGTGGTTGTAAATAGTATTGATCGTGGTGTTTTCCCTCCGAAAACATCATCAGATTATTTTTATTTCCTAAAAGAGTATAACAGTACTCAAATACCTCCTGATTGCGTTTTAGTTTCTCGTAGCCGTCACGAATTCGATATACAGGCAGGGTTTGCATGGAATCCAGAAGCCACTGCCAAGGTCCGCCAAAAACATCACTTCGTGTAAGAGAATGCACCGATCTTTTACAAGTTGTGCCAACAAGAAGAGGATCAATCAAGGCATTTTGGTGGTTAGGAGAAAACAGAATTGCACCATCTGTTGGAATATTTTCTCTTCCTAAAACCCTCAGTTTTTGAAAGTAAAAACGATTGTAAAACGAAAGCAACGAACAAATAAAATTGTAAAACCTTTTCTTCATCGAATGATTGAGACATCAAAGATAAAGTTAAGGGAAAACTTCGATAAAAAAACCTGAAAAACAAGCTTTATTAGGCGGTTTATATTTAACGGAAATAGTATATTTGCACCCATATATAACTCTAGCACAAAAAAGATTCCATATGGCAACAAGTACAGGAAAAATTTCGCAAATCATCGGACCTGTCGTAGATGTAGTTTTTGAAGGGAAAGACAATGCTCTTCCACGTATATACGACTCCTTGGAAGTACAAACAAATTCAGGGAAATTGATTCTTGAGGTTCAGTCTCACATTGGTGAAAACACCGTTAGAACAATTTCGATGGACTCTACTGATGGAGTGAGCCGAGGAACAGCAGTGACTGGAACCGGTAATCCAATTCAAATGCCAATAGGGGATGATGTTTACGGACGATTATTCAATGTAATTGGAGATGCAATTGACGGTCTAGGCGATTTGCCAAAAACGGGAAAAGATGGACTCTCAATTCACCGTGAGGCACCTGCCTTCGATCAATTATCTACCTCTACTGAAGTATTGTTTACCGGAATTAAAGTAATTGACTTGATTGAGCCTTATGCTAAAGGAGGTAAAATTGGTCTCTTTGGAGGTGCAGGTGTTGGTAAAACAGTACTTATCCAAGAATTGATCAACAACATAGCCAAAGGGCACGGAGGTTTATCGGTATTTGCTGGAGTTGGAGAGCGTACTCGTGAAGGGAATGACCTATTGCGCGAGATGTTAGAGTCTGGGATTATCAAATATGGTGATGACTTTATGCACTCTATGGAAGAAGGCGGATGGGATTTAGCCAAAGTAGATAAACAAGCCATGAAAGATTCCAAAGCAACTTTTGTCTTTGGTCAAATGAATGAACCCCCTGGAGCGCGTGCACGTGTAGCACTTTCTGGATTAACCATAGCTGAATATTTCCGCGATGGAGCTGGAGATGGACAAGGGAAAGACGTTTTATTTTTTGTGGACAATATTTTCCGTTTTACGCAAGCAGGATCTGAAGTTTCTGCCCTGTTAGGTCGTATGCCATCAGCGGTAGGATATCAACCAACGCTCGCCACTGAAATGGGAGCGATGCAAGAACGCATTACGTCAACCAAAAAAGGGTCAATTACTTCGGTACAGGCCGTTTATGTTCCTGCCGATGACTTGACGGATCCCGCACCAGCTACAACTTTTGCTCACTTGGATGCAACAACAGTACTGTCACGTAAAATTGCTGAATTGGGAATTTATCCAGCGGTAGATCCATTGGATTCTACTTCACGAATTCTAACTGCAGATATTTTAGGAGATGAACACTACGACTGTGCTCAACGTGTGAAGGAGCTATTACAGCGTTATAAAGAATTGCAAGACATCATCGCTATTTTAGGGATGGAAGAATTGTCTGAAGAAGATAAATTAGCGGTATCACGTGCTCGTCGTGTGCAACGTTTCTTGTCGCAACCTTTCCATGTTGCCGAGCAGTTTACGGGAATTCCAGGTGTCTTGGTAGACATCAAAGAAACCATCAAAGGCTTCAACATGATCATGGATGGTGAATTGGATCATATTCCAGAATCGGCCTTCAACCTCAAGGGCTCGATTGAAGAGGCTATTGAAGCAGGAGAAAAAATGTTATCTGAAGAATAATATGTATTTAGAAATTATTTCACCTGAAGCCACCTTATTTGCTGGGGAGATCGAGTCACTCACTCTCCCTGGTACCGATGGTAGTTTTCAATTATTAGAAAATCACGCAGCCATTGTTTCTACGCTAGAAGCGGGTTCAGTTAAAATTAAAGGAAACATCAGCCTTCCAGAGACTGCAAAAGCCCAGTTTGAGTCTGTTTCAAAGGACGAAACGCTCTACGCAATTTCTTCTGGCACTGTAGAGATGCGAGATAATAAGATCATTCTTTTAAGCGATTAGTACTAGTAGCTGAGAGAACACCGACTTTACCCCCTCCCCAAATTTGCCGTCTAATTTTTTTATCATGAAAAAGTATTGTTTTTCCTACTTTCTTTTTTTTGCAGTGGCTATCTATGCACAGCAAGCAAAAGATTCAATAGCAACCAACCGTTTAAATGAGGTGGTTGTAGCCTCGAGTAGGATAGATCTTCCGTTGAGCGAGAACTCCCGTAGTATTCAAATCATATCTGCTGAAACCATTCGACTGTCTGGTGTAACCAATGTAGCCGATTTGCTACAGCAGGTATCCGGTGTAGACATTCGAAGACGAGGGGTAGAAGGGACTCAGGCCGACCTTTATATCCGCGGTGGTAGCTTTGATCAAACCTTGTTATTAATTGACGGTATTAAACTAGAGGATGCACAGACGGGGCATCACACCCTCAATTTTGTTCTTCCCCTAGAGGTCATTGAACGCATAGAGATTCTAAAGGGTCCAGCTGCTCGCGTTTTTGGTCAAAACGCTTTTACAGGCGCAATCAATATTGTCACCAAATCAGCCTTATCTACTACGGCTGTTTTGGCTGCGCGTGTAGGCTCATTTAAGCAGCGCAATGGAGAAGCTACCTTTGGTACCTCAAATGAAAATTCAAGTCTATTAGCCCACTATTCCATCAAATCCTCCGACGGTTACCGTTACAACACCGACTTTACCAACCGCAATGTTTTTTTAAAAGGACAACTCAATAAAAGCAAAACACCCGTAGACATTATCGCTTCTTTTTCTGAGCGTAAGTTTGGCGCCAATGGATTTTATGCTTTACCAATTCATGTCGACCAGTACGAGGAAACTCAGGCGAGTTTAGTTGCATTTTCAACAAAAATCCAAAAAGAAAAATGGGTTTTTAAACCAAGAGTCTATTGGCGCCGTGGTCAGGATATGTATGTTTTTGTTCGAAACAACCCAGCGCTTTATCGCAATTTACATATCACCCATAAGCTTGGGGCCTCTTTGGATGCTTCTTACTTTTCCAGTCTAGGAACAACTGGTTTAGGGATTGATCTAGCGCGGGTGAGTATTGATAGTAATAATTTGGGGGAGAGAGAACGCTTTGTTACTTCGCTATTTGCCGAACACCGTTTTCAATTTTTCACGAATAGATTGGACATCACCCCTGGATTATCCGTTTCAAATTATACTGACTTTGGCATGCAATTTTTTCCAGGAGTTGACATAGGATTTGCTATCAATCCGGCCTTTAGATTGTATGCCAATGCCGGCTACACCTATCGTATTCCAACCTTTACAGACTTGTATTATAGCGATTCGACCACTTTAGGAAATGAAAACCTGAAAGCGGAAGAAGCCATTACAGAGGAAATTGGTTTTCGCTGGACGAAAAATAGATCACAGGTTTCCATGGCTGTTTTTAACCGATCTGCCCGAAATTTGATTGATTACATTCGCCCATCTGCAGAAGGTCGTTTCGAAGCGTCGAACATTCGAAAAGTGAACACTCATGGGTTTGAATTTGAAGCAAAAACACAATTTATTTTAGGGAATAACCCACAATTATTTACCTTGGGCTATACCTATCTAAATGACGATGTGGATCAAATAAATGTTGATTTTTCCCGCTATAGCATCAATTCACTCCGTCATCATTTGACATTTAATCAAATTTCGAATTTCAACAAGAATTTAAGCCTTAGTTGGAATTACAAATTAGGACAGCGTCCAGAACGCGATGCTTATCATGTATTTGACGCAAGTATTCGTTATAGAATAAAGGCCGTTGAATTAAACCTTTCTTTCTTTAATATTTTTGATGAGGTTTATAGCGAAAGTAATCTTGTTCCTCTCCCTTTAAGCAATGGAACATTCGGCTTAGTCTTCGCTTTCTAAGGCTGCAACAGCATCAAAAATTAGGGATGATTCCCATCCGCGGTAGCGAAGAGCATCAATTACTTTCTTTTTACGCGTATACTTGTCTTTGGTTGCATTTGCTTCCCAAAACCGTTCAGCAAGCTCTGTTATGGTTGCTAAATAGTCTTCAGTAGAAATTTCTTTCAGTGCAATTTTAATGTTGAAGGGTGAGATTTTCCTGAACTTTAGTTCACGCACTATGCGTTCTTTTCCCCATTTTTTGATGCGGAATTTTCCGCGAGCAAAACCCTGTGCAAAACGTGTTTCATTGAGGTAATTTTCATCTATCAATTCACCAACAATGATGTCAATGGCTTGGGGAATCATATTCATGCTGCGCAGCTTTTGCACCACTTCTTGGTGGCAGCGTTCCTGGTATGCGCAATAGTACTCTAATTTTTTTTTGGCTTCTTGAACGGTAAAAGAGCTACTTTTTTGCATGAAGCGAATATACTTTTTTTCATAAAAAAAAGCGACACTCATTGAGTGTCGCTTTTGGGTTGTTACACACGTAAGCCTTTGTTATTTTCATCACAAAAGCGATAGTGTAAATACTGATAAGCATCTCTAGGGACAATTGTCACCTTCTTTTTATGCTCAAACCACCATTGCATCCGAATGGAAAAAATGCCTTGGTTGAGATAAGCTGCAATAAAAGGATGTACATGTAACTGTATCTTTTTTTTGCGATGCCTTGCGTCCTTAACAATTTTGATAAGGTCTGCGCTGATTTTGTCTAGTAAAACAATTGGAGCTTCGACTTCTCCGTTGACATTAGGATTGGGTTCTGTTGTTTTAATTTTCATCTCTGGTCGAACCCGTTGACGCGTGATCTGAATTAAACCAAACTTGGAAGGGGGTAGAATTTTGTGTTTGGTTCTGTCTGTACTCATCTCATCTCTGAGATGTTCAAAAAGCTTACGACGATTCTCGCTGGATGCGAGATCGATAAAGTCAACAACAATGATGCCTCCCATGTCACGTAAGCGCAATTGACGCGCAATTTCGGTGGCAGAGATCATATTGACCTCCATGGCAGTTTCTTCTTGACTTTTCGCTTTATTGGAGCGGTTTCCACTATTGACGTCAATGACGTGCAAAGCTTCAGTATGTTCGATAACCAAATAGGCACCTTTTTGCATGGAAACTGTTTTTCCAAAGGCAGTTTTAATTTGACGTTCAACTCCAAATTTTTCAAAAATGGGAAATGAACTTGAATATAATTTTACGATATTCTTCTTTTTTGGTGCTATGGTTTCTATATAATCTTGGACTTCCTCCAAAAGGTCGTTGTCATCTACATGAATTCCAGTAAAGGAATCATCAAAAATATCGCGCAAGATTGAGGAAGATCGGTTGATTTCACTCAACACCTTGGTTGGGTATTTATTGATTTTCGATAGACTAGCGCACATTTTCTTCCAGCGCGTTAGTAATTGCTGGAGATCTGCGTCTAATTCGGCCACTTTTTTATCTTGAGCAACGGTCCGTACAATCACCCCAAAATTCTTTGGGCGAATGCTTTGAACCAGTCGTTTCAATCTGTTTTTTTCTTCTCTGTCTTCAATTTTTTGCGAAATCGAAATTCGATCTGAAAATGGAACGAGCACCATATAACGCCCCGCTAACGATAGTTCTGAACTAATGCGCGGGCCCTTAGTCGAAATGGG
>ENA-OUOG01000624-OUOG01000624.1-marine-metagenome-genome-assembly--contig:-NODE-624-length-45680-cov-5.317874_pt1 | contig 45680 bp, 42 predicted proteins | sample MGYA00248635_ERZ508505 | MGnify/ENA primary metagenome ERZ508505 (study PRJEB26176, sample SAMN06267871) | marine metagenome | isolation source: Saanich Inlet, British Columbia, Canada | place: Pacific...
AGCGACGCTGCCAAACAACAGCTGCAGCATGCCTTGCGCGATTTGCAAGACACCCCTGACCTGGCTCATGAGCAAGGTTTCATCCGCTGTCTGTATGATATTTCTGGCAATCAATTCGCCCCCTTCGCCAGCCATTTGGCTTGTTGGGCCATCGCCCAGCGCTCAACTGCGGTGCCGATGAGCCATTATCAGGCGCTGACCGTGGCTATTTCGCAGGGCGCCAGTGTCGAGGCGCGCCAATGCGCCATAAATTATCTGATTGGCGAATAATTACGCCATAAGGTGACAGAAATCGGCGGCATCTGCGTTATAGTTTCTGAAGATGCAATTCATCGACCGCTTAATGAGGGTGAAATGATGACAGCCTACCAGTCCACGAGCGAAATTGAGCGCATGAGCCTGCTCGATGATGACGCGCTGATGGCTGAAATTGGTAACGGCAGTCAATTTGCCGGTCATGTTTTTATCGAGCGCCACCTCAGCTATGTGCTGCATTTATGCCGCAAAAAATTAGGCCGCGAAGCGGAAGCGGAAGAAGCGGCGCAGGATGTTTTTGCCTCGGTCTGGAAAAACGCCAGCCATTGGCAAGCCGGTCAAGCCAAGGTCACCACTTGGCTTTATCGCGTAGCCAGCAATCGCTGTATTGATATTTTACGGCGCCGCAAACCCGATGTTGCCCTTGATGACGCCGGTGATCCGGCCGATGACACAGTCGATGTTGAAATGGCGCAACAAATGGCCGATCAAAACCGGCTTATCCGAAAGGCGCTTGGTCAATTGAGCCAAGATCAGCAGCAGGCAATTGAATTGGTCTATTACCGCGAAATGGCGCAGCGGGAAGCGGCTGAAATGATGAACATGAGCCTGCCAGCGCTGGAGTCAGTTCTGCGCCGCGCGCGGCAGAAATTACACAATGAATTGGCTGGATATCGTGTCCAGCTGCAAATGGTATAATCAGATGACGGACGATAAAATGCCCAAGACCATGACATTAGAGAGCTTCAATCAGCTGGTCGGCAGCTATGGCGCCGAAGCACACCGCTGGCCTGACGACCATCGCGCCGCCATGCAAGATTTCTTGCAAAGTCAGCCATCAGCTCAAGCGACCATGGGTCGTGAGGGCAAGCTCGACGAATGGCTCGACCGGCGCCTTGAACCAGCGTCCGATGGGCTGCAGGCGCGGCTGATGGCCGACATGCGCGACCAATTATCAGCCATTGAAGCCAGTGACGCACCTAAGCAAATGCCGGCACCTTCCTTGACGCGGCGCGATTATATATCGGCCGCCCTACCTCTGGCGGCGTGTTTTCTCGCCGGAATTATTTTTGCACCCGATGCGTTGGACTTAGTCCTTGGCGGGCCAGATATTCTGGCTTCCCTAGATTTGTTCGCCGACGAGCTCCTCCCAAACTAACACCCCCCAAAGAAAGAAACTAAAATGTTCAAAAACAGCAAACTCCTCACCGTTCTTTTCGCCCTCTCGCTGGCCGCCAATTTATTTATTTTTGGCGCCATTGGCTATTATGGCTATGAATTGCGTGGCTTGGCCAAAGATGGACACTGGATTTCCAAACAAGTCGACCGCGTTGAAAAGCGCTTTTTGCGTCACCTTGATGAGGAAGATCAGCGTTTTGCCCGCAATGTGTTTGCCGAACGCCGCCCAGCGCTGCGCGCCGCCTTTATTGAATTGCGTGACGCCCGCCATGATGTTGGCATTGCCATGCGGGCCGAACAACCCGACGCCGCGCAATTGACCGCCGCCATTGATAAATCACAGCACGCCGCCGATATGGTTAATAAATCAGTGCACGGCGTATTGCGCGATTTGGCGCAAGGCCTGTCACCAGAAGCGCGAGCCAAAATAGGCCAACATTTGCGTGATCGCCATCCACTCGACCACCATGACGACGATGACCATTACGAAGACCATCACGATGACGACAATGACTAATGTCGTCATTCAGTAAAATAGTGTAGCGTTAAAAAAATTTCGGAGAGAGTAGAATGTCCAGTCCAATGCAACGCTACGGCGAATTTGTTACCAAACATCCAATTGTCGTAGCCATCTTATCTATTGCGATAAGTGCGGTGCTGATCATGGGCGTGCAAAATTTGCGCTTCACCAATGATTATCGCTATTTCTTCACCAGCGAAAACCCGTATCTCACGGCATTTGAAGAGCTTGAGCGTACCTATACCAGCCCCGACACATTGCTGTTCGTCTATCAACCCAAAGACGGCAGCAAGGCGGTAAGCCGCGAGGCTTTGTCCTTGGCCGATGAGCTGACCACCAATGGTTGGCAATTGCCCTATTCTATTCGTATCGACAGTCTGACCAATTTCCAAAACACCCGCGCCATTGGCGAGGATGATTTGGAAGTGCGCGATTTGGTGCGCGACCCGTCATCATTGAGCGATGCGGATTTGGCCTATGTTGAAAAAACAATTTTGAACGAGCCGCTATTGGCCGGCCGCCTTTTGGCGCATGACGCGCGCACAGCGGCAGTTTTTGTTTCCCTTAAGGCTCCGCGTGACAATGCTGCGGCGACCAATGAGCTGATTGTCGCGGCCCGCGCCCTGTTGGCTGATATGCGGGCAAAATATCCCAATATTCGTATTGAACTAACCGGCTCGCAAATGCTCTCGCAGTCATTTGCAGAGGCGGCGCAGCGCGACTTGTCAACGCTGACACCGATGATGTTTGTAATTATCGCGGTGATTTTGATTGTCGCCACCCGCAGTGTTTTCGGCACATTGGCCTCAATGGTCGCGGTCACCCTATCAGCCGCCACTGCCATGGGGGCGGCTGGCTGGTTTGGCGTGCCCCTATCGCCGCCGGCCTCGGGCGCGCCGACAATTATTTTAACCGTCGCCGTTGCCGATTGCGTGCATATTTTGATTTCCGCTTTGGTCTCGCGTGGCCAAGGCATGGACAAAAAACAGGCGATTATTGAGAGCCTGAAAATCAATGCCCAGCCGGTGTTTTTGACCTCGGTCACAACCGCCATTGGCTTGTTCAGTCTCAATCTATCCGATGCGCCGCCTTATCGCGACCTCGGCACAATTGCCGGCATGGGCTCACTATTTGCCTGGGGCTTGTCGATGAGCTTATTCCCAGCGCTGCTGTCGTTGTTGCCGATGAATGCCAGCAATGCCGTTGACCGCCAAAGCGCCGCCATGAAGTCAATTGCCAATTGGGTGATTGATTTCCGCAAGCCTTTGTTGATTAGCATGGTTGCCGTCACCATTGGATCAACACTGCTGATTCCGCGCCTCACTTTCAACGACCGCTTTGTTGAATATTTTGACGAAACAATGGATTTCCGCGTCGCCTCAGATTGGGCGGCCGATAATCTGACCGGCATTTATATTCTGAATTATTCACTGCCCGGCGATGGCACTGGCTCAATCTCTGACCCAGACTATCTGGCGACGCTTGATAAATTCGCCGCTTGGTTGCGCAGCCAGCCGGAAGTGAAACATGTGGCCAGTTTCTCCGACGTCATTAAACGCATTAATCGATCGATGAATGGCGACCGCGAGACATTTTATGCCGTGCCCGAAAACCGCGATTTGGCAGCGCAATATCTGCTGCTCTATGAAATGTCTCTGCCTTATGGGCTAGATCTCAATGACCAATTAAATGTCGACAAATCAGCCTCTCGCCTGATTGTCACCACCAGTGATTTGGGCACTAAGCAAATCAAGGCGATTCGCAAACGCGCCAGCCTCTGGCTTGCTGAAAACGCCCCTGAACGCATGGTGGTTGATGCCTCGGGCCAATCGGTGATGTTTTCTTACATTGGCGAGCGTAATTTGCAGTCAATGGTCAGCGGCACGATTATTGCCTTTATCTTGATTTCCGCCTGCCTGATGTTGGCCCTGCGCAGTCTGCGTCTCGGCATCATCAGCCTGTTGCCGAATATTGCGCCACCGGCGGTGGCAATGGGGATATTTTCCATCTTCCAAACCGAAGTTGGTTTTTGGACGGCTTTTGTCACCGCTACGGCCATTGGCTTGATTGTCGATGCCACTGTGCATATGCTGACCAAATATCGCCATGCGCGTATCGAACTGGGCTATCATGCCTCAGATGCGGTGCGTTATAGCTTCGCCACAGTGGGCACGGCCCTTTGGGTTTCAAGCTTTATCTTGGTCGCTGGCTTCATGGTATTGACGCAATCCCCTTTCCTCATCAATGTGATGTTGGGTGCGGTGGTGGCGCTGACCATTCTCGTGGCGCTGATACTTGACTTCCTTCTGTTGCCGCCTTTGCTGATTGCCGTCGACAGTCGCGGCGAAGATCAAACACCGCTGGCCCAGCCTGCTGAATAAAAGGACTTATACAATGACATTTTCTTCAAAACGATTTATCGGCGCCGCCTTTATCGCGCTTTCATTTACCCTGCCAGCAGCCGCTGAAGCACCGGGTTTGCCAGGGCCAAACGAGCCGGAAGCGCGCGGACTGGCGATTGCCAAAACCTCTGATGCCACCAATATTGGCTACGGCGACACGACCACCGAAATGCAAATGATTTTGACCAATGCCAATGGCGATGTCAGCGAGCGTCGTTTGCGGTTCAACACATTGGAAAATAAAAACCCTGATGATGGCGATTGGAGCATGATGATATTTGACGAGCCGCGCGATGTCGCCGGCACCGCCATGTTGACCTATGCACATATTCTGGAAGCCGATGAGCAGTGGATGTTGCTGCCAGCTTTGAAACGCGTGAAGCGGATTTCTTCGGTTAATAAATCTGGCCCCTTCATGGGTTCTGAATTTGCCTTTGAAGATTTCTCCAGCCAAGAAGTCGGCAAATATAGCTATAAATGGTTGCGCGATGAGCCATGTGGAGAGCGGAGCTGCCATGTTGTCGAGCGCCGCCCTTTATATGAATATTCTGGCTATACGCGCATGGTTTCTTGGACTGACACGACCGATTATCAGGTCCGTAAAATGGTCTATTACGACCGCAAAGACTCGCTGCTAAAAACCCTGACATTTGACGATTACCGCCAATATTTGGGCAAATACTGGCGCGCCCATGAGCTTTCCATGGAAAATCATATCAAAAAGAAATCCACTATTTTACGCTGGGATGATTATCAATTTGATAATGGTCTGAGTGAAAAGGATTTTGATCAAAACAGCCTGAAGCGGACACGTTAATCACCATGGTGCGTCGTCTCATTGCCCCATTTGCTGTCTGGCTGAGCCTTGGCACGGCCCCTGCCTTGGCCTTAGATATTGAGTTCGAGGGCAGTTTAGAATTTGAGGCACGGCACTATTTCGAACCGGGCTGGCGAGCCCAGCAAGAGGATAATTTTACCTCAGTGGCCGGTGAGTTTGAACTGGGTTTTTACTCCCCCAGTGGCCGCCATGCGGTGATTATAAAGCCCTTTGCTCGGGTCGATGAACACGATCATGAACGCACGCATTTTGACCTGCGTGAAGCTAAATATCGCTATGTAAATGGCGCCTATGAGTTGACTATTGGCGCCGATAAGGTTTTTTGGGGGGTCACTGAATTCCTTCACCTCGTCGATATTATCAATCAGACCGATAATGTTGAAAGCGTCGATGGCGAGCAAAAACTCGGTCAGCCAATGGTGCGTTTATCGGTCGCCAAAAATTGGGGCACATTGACCGGCTTTTACATGCCGTCCTTCCGCATTCGCCAATATCCTGATGCCGACACTGGCCGTCACGCTTTAGGCTTTGTCGTCAATGATTCAACAAGCCTATTTGAAAGCGAGGACGAGCGCGCCAACCCAGATTACGCCGTGCGCTACACTAATAGTTTCGGCCCCGTCGACCTTGGATTGGCATGGTTTGATGGCACCTCGCGCAGCCCAAGTTTTGTGCCCACTGGCACTGTCTATAATGGCTTGAATGTGCTGAATGCCTATTACCCTTTGCTCAAACAAGCCAGCCTCGACGTGCAGGCAACGCTTGGGCCATGGTTGCTAAAATTGGAAGCCATTGAAAGCGAAGTGAATCATGTCACCACCTCGCGTGCCACTGGCGGCTTTGAATATACATTCTATGACCTGTTCAACAGCGGCACAGATGTTGGCTTGGTCAGCGAATATATGTGGGATGAAAATGAGTTGGCCGCCTTACACCCATTTGGCAATGATATTGGCGTCGGTCTGCGGTGGACAGCCAATGACACGCAATCGACGGCGATTCTGGTCGGCGCCTTGATTGACTTGGATAGCGATAGCACCGCCTATTCGATTGAAGCCGAGCGGCGGCTGGGTCAAAACTTCAAACTGATCGTCGAAGCCCGCGTGCAAGACAACGTCGGCGACAATGATTTACCCGCCAATCTGAATGCCGATGAAGACTTTTTGCGGCTGCGATTGAATTGGTATTTTTAGGCCCTGAAGCGCCGATAAGCCTCGCCAAGCACGATTTTTCTGCCTAGACTTGCGTCAAGGGAGATTCAAATGTCGACATCAGATTCAGCCACTTCATCACCCCCCAGCAATGCGGTGCGCAATTATACTTTAGCGGTTATTGTGCTGATTTATGCGTCGAGCCATGTCGATCGGCAAATTGTGTCGATTTTGGCCGAGTCGATTAAGCAAGATTTACTGCTCTCTGACAGCCAGCTTGGCTTTCTCATTGGCCTTTCTTTCGCCCTATTCTATGCGACATTGGGGATTCCCATCGCGATTTTGGCCGACCGCTATTCGCGGCGCAATATTATTGCCATTTCGGTTATCGTCTGGTCAGGCATGACGGCGCTCAGCGGGCTGGCGGCGAATTTCTTTCAATTGGCTTTGGCGCGAATTGGCGTGGGTATTGGTGAGGCTGGCTCAAGCCCGCCAAGCCACTCAATGATTGCCGATTTATACCCGCTGGAAAAACGCGGCGCCGCCATGGGTATTTATGCCGCTGGCATCAACCTTGGGGTTCTCATTGGCTTTCTTGTCGGTGGCTTTATCGACGAATGGTATGGCTGGCGCATGGCGTTTTTCATTGTCGGCGTGCCCGGTATTTTCCTTGGTCTTTTAATGTTCCTCACCGTCCGCGAACCCATGCGTTCGTCGCCACCCAAGCCATTGCCGAAAAATCTGTTCAAAGAAGTCTGGAACACTTTCGTTTTGATGATGTCGATACCAAGCCTACGCCATATTGTGATTGGCTGCACGCTGGTGGTCTTTGTCGGCTATGGCACTACCTATTGGAATGGTGTTTTTTTCCGCCGCTTGCACGGTCTGTCGCCGAGCGAAACCGGGGTTTTACTGGCCCTGATTGGCGGCATTATTGGCGGCGTTGGCACTTTCTTTGGCGGCTGGTTGGCCGACCGTTTGGCGCAGCGCGACCAGCGCGCCTATGTTTGGTTGACCGCTGCGGTTAAAATTCTTATCGCCCCGTTTGTGGCTTGGTTTTATTTTGAAACCGATACGCGCATCGCCGCCTATCTGCTGGCCTTTATCGCTTTTTTCGGTGGCTTTTACCTCTCCGTCAGCTTTGCCATGACGCAAACGCTGTTACCGCCGGCTAGTCGTGCTCTTGGGGCAGCGATTTTGCTGTTTTGCATCAACATCATCGGCCTAGGCCTTGGCCCATTTGTCGTCGGCATATTGAGCGATTTTTTCAGCGCCGAGCACGGCGCCGATGGCCTGCGATATGCACTGGTCATTGTCACCCTGCTCAATATTTGGGGGTCCTATCACTATTACTTAGCCGGGCGCAGCCTGCGTGCCGACCTTGAAGCGGTAAAGTAAAACAAGCCAGCGCCACTGGCTTGTTTTACCTAAAGCCTAGAAACGCAGATCAATAGTTGCCCCAACGAGGGTGATGCGCATGGATGGCGCGCCTTGCAATAAGGGCTTCTCAACTTCTGCGGTTGAGACATAGTAGCCAAGACCAACGCCATTGGCCAATTTAATGCCACCACCATAGGTGATATTGGTGAAATCAGTTTCCCGACCACCAGCTGAATTATCCTCTTCGCTCTCGAAAAAACTCACACCGAACGAATAATCATCATTGCGATAACTCAGCACCGCATTACGCGCAACGACTTCATGCGCTGTCGGATATTTCACGCTGTTAACGCTGTTCAAGTTCTCAGAATTGGTTTGGCTATAACCGACATGCCAATTTTTATAAGACAAATTGGCGGCGACCGTGTCGCTTTCAGGGTCCGCACTACCTGCCAAATTACTGGCGCGAACGCTCGAAAGACTAAGCTCATAGGCCCAGTTTTTCTCGGTTTTGCCTTTATAGCTGAGGCTCATTTCAAAAATATCTTCCTGCTTGTTAATGCTGCCAGAATTGGATTCGCTGCCATTGGCATTTTCATTATTCGGGGCAAATGAACCGCCAAATTGCAGGCCGACAATGCGTGGCGTAAAGTAAGACACTTTATTAGCGTCGCCAGAAATGAGCTTCGGCGCCGTCGAAATATGCGCATAAGTCACCGTGTCATCGCCAATAACCGAATTGAATGTGTTGAAATATATATTGTCAGTAAGCTCATTATCATGGCTCGACAATCCGGGGACAAATCGTTGTGTGCCAACATGGCCCAAATAGGCGACACCATTTTCAGCGCCAATGATCAGCTTACCCCAATCGGCTACGAGATAGAGATAATGCTCGTCGATTTGATCGCCGTGACTAGACGCTTCGAGCTCGACGCGAAGGCCAATTTCTGTGCCATTTTCAAGGACTGACTTGCCCTTAAAGTGTATCTCGCCATTTTGATCAAGCGATTCATCTTCAAGATTTAGATTGCCGGTTTCATCAACATCAATGATGGCAGCGGATTGAGTAAAATACCCCCCCAAGGAGAGTGTCGTTGAACTGGCAGCATGCGCCAGATTGGCAAAACATAGAGGGATGGCGCACAAACTTAAATGCAGCCCCATTTTGGGTAACGATTTCATCGGCTTTTCCTTTATTCTTATTATTACTTTTATAACTTTTATTATTTTACGGTTTTCCACGAAGCCTTCGCGTCAACCGACTTTAGCTTTAGCATTAAACGCCAAAAAGGTTAAAAACCTCTACACACAGGCGTATGCGCCCTTCGGCTATGGCAAAATACGCTAGTTCGCCTCCTCGGCAAGCAATTATCGGCAGGCAAAAAGCCACTATCTGGTTTTCACTATCAACTGTAGCAAGCCGGCAACAGCACGCATAAGTTGCATGATGACACCAACCCACGCACAAAAAGAGAATGGCGGCGCCGAAGCACCGCCATTCAGGAAACCTCAATCGGGTTGAGGCAAATGTGTGAAGCCTAGAACTTCAGCAAAAGGCCGGCCCCGATAAAGGTGGTGTCGCCTTTTGATGGGTTATCGCTCTCAACCATTTCATAGGAATAGGTGAAGGTTGCACCCGAACCAATTTTGGTTGAACCGCCAATGACCGTAATATCTGTATCGTCATTGCCGGTGGCGCCAGTTTTGTCATCTTCCTGCTGTTGCAATGAAAAGCCGATGGTGGTGGCTGAAGACAATTTATACGACACGCCGACCACGGTAATATCCCAGTCATTGCCAGGGTTTGTGGCTGTGGCTTCGTCTGATTCAAATTTGTGACCACCAATGGTGAAATCGCCGCTTGAAAGGCTCAGACCATAAGCTTTTTCTTCATGCTCGCCATCGACCGTTCCGGCAACAGCTGAGTAATCGCCTTTTTCAGTCGTATAAGACGCCGCAACTTTCATGCCACCAAGAGTGCCATTATAATTCAAGCCCATGGCAATCACATCATCATATGATTTGTCGACACCGCTCTCGACCAGCAGATTATTGGCCCCTGAGCCAACGCCCGTGCCGCCGGAGTTTTGGTTAGACGGTGTGATCGAATAGACAAATTGAACGCCGTTCACGCGTGGTGAATAATAGTTCACCTTATTGGCATCGGCTGAATAATTATCATGCAATGGCTTTTCATATTTAGCCACCTTGCTCCAAGTTTCGAAATTATTGTCATAGGTTTTCCAGCCCAAGAATTTTGGCGCTGTCACTTGGGCTTTGAAAGCCGATGAATTTTCGGCGCCAATTTCAACCTTGCCAAAGTCACCTTTGATGTAGATATAATGCTCGTCGATTTGGTCATCTTTGGTGGCCGCTTCGAGCTGCACTTGGAAACCATATTCCAGCCCTGAATTAGACACGCCTTTACCCTTAAAGATAATTTCTGCGTCTTCTTGCAGGCTGCTTCTTTTGTAGTCTACAGCACTATCGCTATCGACATTATAAAACATTGAATTGTAGTAACCACCCACGGTGACGCCAATTGGGGCGGCCAGCGCAGGCGAGGCAAATAGGGCAATCGCTGCCGTTCCGACTAGTAACTTATTCATCATAATCCTCATTTCTATACAAACCAGAGCGGTCGCGCCCTGAACACAAGCAGATATAGGCGCATGAGACGGGAAAGAAAAAGCATTTCCGGTGTTTCCCAGGGCCCAGAACAAACGCCAACGAAAACTGATGCACACACGCAACACAAACGACTTTCCCTTAACACAACTGTCACGATTGTGAAATTGTTTGACATATTTTCCGCAAATTTTTCACGCCTCAACGGCGAATCATTCACATTTTTAATGCGCAAATTTGTTTTTTAGGTCACTCTTAGCATATGAAAAATCCTGTTCTGATTCCGCGTCAAACTCTTGCAATTTATGGCTTTATGGGCGCTCCATTAGCGCTTGTCGGCTACCCAATCGCAATTTGGCTACCAGCCTTTTACGCCAGCCATGTCGGCGTTTCTCTGGCCGGTGTCGCCACCATGCTCTTATTGGCGAAATTGTCAGATGTCATCACCGACCCCATCATTGGCGTGATATCCGACCGCATGCGCACACCATGGGGGCGTCGACGGCCATTGATTCTTCTCGGCACACCCGTGTTGGTGGTGTCGATATGGTTCCTCTTCGTCCCGCCCGCCGGGGTTGGCGAATGGTACCTACTGGCCTGTATCGTCGGCATGTATGTTGGCACCTCACTGATCGGCCTGCCCTATGGCGCTTGGGGGGCTGAGATTTCGCCCGACTATAATCAACGCGCGCGGATTACCGCATGGCGCGAACAATTCACCTTAATCGGCCTTTTGGTCGCCGCCTTTATTCCGTTTTTGGTTGAACAATATGGCGATGGCTCAATCGAGAGCATCATGCGCGGCATGGCCATTGCGATTGGTTTTACCGCCCCGGTGAGCGCCATATTATTAGCCATTTTCGTCCGCGAAACACCGCCAGAAAACGTCAGTGGCAAAAATGAAATGCCATTTATTGAGGGGGTCAAACGCATTTGGGCCAATAACCCCATGCGGATTGTCATTGGGCTGATTTTAATCGTCACCATGGCTGAAGCTTTCCGCAATGCGCTGTCGCTGTTTTTCATGCGCGCTGTTATTCAAGCCAGCGACGTCGGCACCTTATATTTCGCCTATTTCACGGCGGGTCTTTTGGCCGTGCCTTTCTGGCTGTGGCTGGGGCGTAAATTGGGCAAGCATATTGCTTTTTCTGTCACCCTCATCACCGTGGCAATTATTTCCGCCATTAATATGGCCTTTGACCAAAGCGACTATACGGTGTTTGTGATTTTCTTTATTGCCAAGGGCGCGTGTTTTGGCGGCTTGCAGTTTTTGCCGCTGGCGATTTTGGCCGATGTGATCGACGTTGAAACCGCCGAGACCGGCAAGGCAAGAGCCGGCTCCTATATTGCTTTTGCCAGTATGACGGCAAAAATTTCAACCGCACTGGGCACATTCTTAGCCATTCGCGCCCTATCACTGACTGATTTCAACGCCAAGCTTATGGCGGATAATGCGTTTGATGATTTGTTTTATTTGCGGGTGTTTTACGCACTAGTGCCGGCGCTGTTTTTTATCTTAGCCATTATTATGGCCGTGCGCTTTCCGTTGACCGCCAAAGCCCACGCTGATCTGCGCACGCAAATCGACAACCGGCAGGCCAGCGAAAAAATCTAATTTTGAGGAAAATGGTACAGCCTCCCTGGATTGAACAGGGGACCTCTAGATCCACAATCTAGCGCTCTAACCAACTGAGCTAAGGCTGCACCGGGCTCGCAGCGGTTGACCGCCTTGAGTGGGGCGAAAATAGGCGGCTTTCAAAGAAAATTCAAGCTTCTTTGCAGAGAAACTGACTGACAGGCGAAAAAACCTCGCAATGGCATGCTGGCCGGGCGCCCTTGCCCCTTCCCTTTGTCCCCGAGAGCGGGTAAGAAGTTTTTATTGGCTTATGAGGAGCACGACTATGGGTATCAACACGCCATCTGAAATTGCAGCAGAATTAACCATTGGCCCGACCGATCAAGGCATGGTGCGGATTTTTGTGGTGACCGATAAGCAAGAAATTCCAATGGATTTTTTGCCCGAAGAAGCCGAAGAAATCGCCCGTGAAATAACCGCCGCTGCGGCAGCCTGCCGCAAGTCTTAGCCACCTCACCGCTTGCACTTTGCGCCCTATCAGCCTATCTATAGTTAATAATAATTCGCAATTGCAGGAACTGTGCACAAACCAATGACCGCCGCATCTGCCAAAACCATTTCGCCTGCTTGGCGCCTGCCCAAATTGGATGGCTGGCGTTTGGCGGGGCTGTTGGCCTGTTTGATTTTGGTCTTGCCGCTGGCGGCGCTGGCGCTATTGGCCGCCTCATCAAGAGATCCGATATGGGGCCATTTATGGGCGACTATTTTGCCGCGCCAAATCACCACAACGATTTTGCTGATGGCCGGTGTGGGGCTGGTAACGGCGGTGGTTGGCACTGGCACCGCTTGGCTGGTGACCTTCTGCAATTTCCCGGCGCGGCGTTTGTCCGGCTGGATGCTGCTTTTGCCCCTCGCCATACCAACCTATTTAGCGGCTTATAGTCTCGGCGATTTTTTCGACCCAGCCGGCCCGGCCTTTGCTGCCTGGCGCCAGTTTTTGCCGGTTGAAGCTTTTCCGAGCCTGCACTCCCTGCCCGGTGCCGTCGTCATTTTGAGCCTCGTGCTCTATCCTTATGTGTATTTATCGGCCCGCGCCGCCTTTGTGCAGCAATCGGCCAGTCTGATTGAAGCCGGTCGCACGCTTGGCAGTTCGCCGTGGCAATGTTTTTGGGTAATTGGCCTGCCGATGGCGCGCCCGGCCATTGCCGTCGGTGTCGCCTTAGTGCTGATGGAATGTCTCAATGATATTGGAGCGGTTGAATATCTTGGTGTCTCCACCCTGACCATTGGCGTTTATGACACATGGCTGGTGCGCGGCAATTTGGCCGGAGCGGCGCAAATGGCTTTAATGTTGCTCGGTTTCATGGCCCTGTTAATCGTTCTCGAACGCACGCAACGCCGCGCAGGCACCTATCACCCCGCTGGCGGGCGCCAGCGCAGTCTGCCGCGCTTTGCCCTGTCGCGTCGCCAGCAAATAGCGGCGCTGGTGTTTTGCTTTCTGCCGATTGTTCTGGGTTTTATTTTGCCGCTCGGATTATTGCTCGACCACGCCATGAGTGGCCTGTCGCCGCGCGGCTTTTGGTCGGCCGTGGTCAACTCTTTCTCCCTCGCCGTGGCGGCCGCTTTCATCACCTGCTGTCTTGGCATGGCACTGGCTTATGGCGCCCGCACAGATAAAGGCCCGACCATGCGGCGACTGGCGCAAGCATCAGCCTTGGGCTATGCCGTGCCGGGCACGGTTTTAGCCATTGGCGTGATGCTGGTTCTGGGCGCTATTGGTGAGGCCAGCGGCGGGGCGGTGGTTTTAGGCGGCACAATCTTTGCCCTGCTATTTGCCTATAGTGTGCGGTTTTTATCCTTGGCCTTTGGCACATTGGAAGCGGGCTTTGGGCGCATTTCACCGGCCATGGATATGGCCGCCCGCAGTCTTGGCACATCGCGTTTGGCAACCTTGGGCAAAATTCATATTCCGCTCATGCGGGCGCCGCTTCTGGCGGCCGCGCTTTTGGTGTTTGTTGACGTCATGAAAGAACTACCGGCGACGCTTATTTTGCGGCCATTTGATTTCGACACGCTGGCCAGCCAAGTCTACACTTATGCCTCAGTCGGACAGCTCGAAGAAGCGGCTTTGCCGGCCCTGGCAATTATTCTTGTTGGGTTGATTCCAGTCGCCATCAGCCTGACGCTGATTGATCGCTCACGCCGTTTCAGCAAATAATTCTCGGCCAATCAACATGCGGCGAATTTCTGACGTGCCAGCGCCAATCTCGGCCAATTTGGCATCACGCAAAAACCGTCCGACTGGATTGTCATTAACATAGCCATTGCCGCCCATCAGCTGAATGGCATCTAGCGCGCATTGGGTGGCATTTTCCGCCGCAAATAAAATCGCCGCAGCGGCATCCTTGCGCGTTGTTTCTCGTCGGTCGCAGGCCTGATTGACCGCATAAACATAAGCCCGCGACGCACTCAGCCGCGTGTACATATCGGCCAATTTGCCCTGCACCAACTGAAACGTGCCAATCGACTCGCCAAATTGCTGGCGCTGGTGCACATAAGGCAGCACTGTATCGAGACAGGCCTGCATAATACCGACCGGCCAAGCGGCCAAAACCGCGCGCTCATAGTCAAGCCCGCTCATCAACACTTCAACACCGCGATTGAGCGGCCCCATAATGTTTTCCTCCGGCACTTCGCAATCTTCAAACACTAATTCGCCGGTTTCGGATCCGCGATGACCGAGCTTGTCGAGTTTTTGCGCACAAGAAAATCCAGGAAAATCTTTTTCAATTAAAAACGCCGTAATACCGCGCGAATTAGCGGCTGGGTCGGTTTTGGCATAGACCACCAAAACATCGGCTGACGGCCCATTGGTAATCCAAAACTTGCCGCCATTGAGAATATAGCGGTCGCCCTTTTTCTCGGCTTTTAAGCGCATGGAAACAACGTCAGAGCCGGCTCCAGTCTCCGACATGGCCAAGGCCCCCAAATGCTCTCCCGACACTAATTTGGGCAGATAGCGCTGCTTTTGCTCATCATTGCCCCAGCGGAAAATTTGATTAATGCACAAATTACTATGCGCCCCAAAAGACAAGCCAACCGAGGCCGAGGCGCGGCTGATTTCTTCTACCGCAATGGCCTGCGCCGTATAGCCCATGGCCACCCCGCCATAGTCCTCAGACACCGTCAAACCATGCAGCCCCAAATCACCAATTGGCTTCCACAAATCGCGCGGAAATGTGTCGGTGCGGTCAATCTCATCAGCCCGCGGCATAATTTTATCATCGACAAAACTGCGCAGGCTATCGCGCATCATATCAATTTCTTCACCAAGATTGAATTGCAGCATCGGATAGTGATTGGACAACATAATAAATCCCTAATTTTGGATAAAAAAGGGCCGCCAGAACCCGCCGTAACGGAGTCTGGCGGCCCAATTAATTACTCAGCAGCGTAACCGAGGACGGCTTTGGTTTCGAGGAAATCCTCAAACCCCAGCTCACCCCATTCACGGCCATTACCCGATTGCTTATAGCCACCAAATGGGGCATTCAAATCAGCGCCAGCGCCGTTCAAATGCACATTACCGGTGCGCAAGCGTGAGGCTACTTCGCGGGCGTGGTTAATGTCGCCCGACTGCACATAGCCAGACAGACCATAGACGGTGTCATTGGCAATTTCGATGGCTTGCTCTTCGGTTTCATATTTCAAAATCGACAGAACTGGGCCAAACACTTCTTCGCGTGCAATTGTCATGTCATTGGTCACATTGGCAAAAATCGTTGGTTTCACATAATAACCAGCATTCAGGCCATCTGGCTTACCAGGGCCACCGCAGACCAATTCCGTACCTTCATCAATGGCTTTTTCAATCAGCCCTTGAATTTTATTGAACTGCATTTCACTGACAACTGGACCAATGGTGACGCCGTCTTCCGTTGGGTCACCAACTTTGACTTGCGCCGCAGCTGCTTTGGCGATTTCGACCACTTCATCATGGCGCGCCGCTGGCACCAACATGCGGGTTGGTGCATTGCAAGACTGGCCAGAGTTCATAAAGCAGCTCTGAACGCCTTGGGCGACGGCTTTGTTAAAGTCGGCATCATCAAGAATAATATTGGCAGATTTGCCACCCAATTCTTGCGCCACGCGCTTGACAGTTTCGGCTGATGATTTGGCGACCATAATACCGGCGCGGGTTGAGCCAGTGAACGACATCATATCAATGTCAGGATGGCGTGACATCACGTCACCAACATTAATACCGTCGCCATTGACCATATTGAACACACCAGCCGGTACGCCAGCGTCGTGCAGAATTTCGGCAAAAAGCGCCGCATTTAATGGCGCCACTTCAGATGGTTTCAGCACCATTGTGCAACCAGCAGCAAGGGCTGGGGCGACTTTACAAGCAATCTGATTGATCGGCCAATTCCATGGCGTAATCAAGCCGCAAACACCGACAGGCTCTTTCACAATCATTGTGTTGCCTTGGGCTTTTTGCCATTGGAAATTTTCCAAAATTGAGCGTGCGGTTGTTAAATGGGCAATACCCATAGCCGCTTGCGCCGCTTGTGACAGCCAGGTCGGGGCGCCCATTTCACTGGTGATGGTCGCAGCCACTTCACCAATACGGTTTTGATAAGCGGCAATAATGGCATCAAGCAATTCAAGACGCTCTTGCACGCTGGTGCGTGAAAAGCTCTCAAAAGCCTTTCTCGCGGCCGCAACGGCCTTATTAACATCGGCTTCATTGCCCATCATGATTTGACCAATGACTTGCTCATTGGCCGGATTAATCACATCGAATGGCTTCGGATCGGTTGGTTCGACCCATGCGCCATCGATATAAAATTTCAAACAATTTTCCATTTTCAACTCCCTTTAAGATGACGCCTATGAAAGCAGATTTACCGCCTCAATCAAGAATAATCGTGCCTGCACGCCGCAGTTTTCACATTTAATCGGTGCCGCCCGAAAGCTGGCTTTGCAGCTCAAATGTATGATTTTGCAAATAATGCGCCAAATTGGCGGCTGGCAAATGCCCCTCCAGCGCGGCAAATGGCAAAACATCGCCAATCGCCACACGCAAAGTCGAATTCATCCGCCGATGCACTTCGTGAAAAATCAACGCGGCGCGTAAATCATAACTCAAATGGCTGGCCCATTGAAAAAGTGCCGAATTTTGGCCATCAAAAAACACCGGCAGCACTGGCGCTTTGGCGCGCCGCACCAATTGCCCTACCAGCGGCGCCCATGGCTCATCTGTCGCCTGTTTTTTGAATAATTGCGGCGTCGTCGATATCGCGCCGGCCGGAAAAATAATCAATGCGCCGCCCTGCTCCAACCATTCGCGCGCCGCCCGCCGCGACGCCAAATTCGTCGCCAGCGCTTTGTCGGTCGGCTCAAAATCAACTGGCAGCACATGCCCGGCCATTTCATCGGCGCGACACAAAACACTATTGATCAAAATCTTAAAGTCAGACCTTTGCTGCGCCACTAGCCAGCAAATGGCAATCCCGTCTAACACCCCATAGGGATGATTGGCGACAATCACCAGAGGGCCGGATTTCGGCACGCTTTCGGGTCGATTGCCGGAAAACTGCAAATCCACATTAAGCCGCCGCACCACCTCGCCCCAAAACACTGAATGCGGCAGCTTGTCTTTACGGTACTCCATATAGATGCGCTTCAGCTTTGGTTGGCCGCTCAATAATTCTACCGAGCGGATCAACAAATTGCGCGGCAAGGAATAATCCGGCGACGCATAGCTGAATTCATCTATCAACACATCAAGTCCTTACCCGTGAAGCAACACTCAAGTAACCCGCGTATCTAAATCAAAATACAAAAACCTGACAAGCCAAAATGCGCCCGCTAAGCCAGCGCTTTTTGAATCTCACAGGCCAAAAGCCAGATCCGGTCGCGCCCCCAGCATGAGAATAATTCCTTGCCTTGCGCGTCCAACAGCCGATAGCTCGGCACGCCCCACAGGCCCGAGGCCATCATTTGCAGGCGATTTTCCTCGATTTCCGCCTCCCAATCAGTGTTGTCGACCACTTTCGCCGCCTCATTCCAATCCAATCCGGCCCGCTCAACGGCTTTTTTCAGCCCCTCATCTTCGCCGACATCAACCCCTTCGGCCCAAGCCAGCTGACAGAATGCCTGCAAAAATTCGCCCCCCTTGCCGGCCGCATTGGCCATCGGGAAAAGCGAATAACAGCGCCGCACAGGCGCCCCGACAGGGTCGGCAATTTTGCCAAATGACACACCAATACGATCGGCCTCGCGCTTGGTGTCGCCGAGAATATAAAACCCTTTGCGGCGCGGCACGGGAAGCCCGCGCATGACCATTGGCAGAACCGGCCGCACCACCAGATTGACCGGATAATGATTAGGCAAATCAAGGGTTTCTTCCATTGCAACATAACTATACGGGCTGCGCGCCGAGGGATAAAACTCAACCGTTAAACGTCCGCTAGCTGGTTTGGCCATAAACGACGGACGTTCCTGAAAATGCGCCAATTGCTGGAACCCTTGATGACGTAAATTTGCCTTGGCCAGCCGTTCTTCCAAATAAGGCAAACGGTCAACGCCCCAATACCATTCGCCAGCATAATAAATCACCCCGCCCAAATAATGCCCCAGGCGCTCGCGCATTTTCGTGCCATTTTCAAACACCGCATCGGCTTCTTGCTGGCTCACCAAAGCATGGCTGCTCAGCGCCGCTGTGTCATCACGCCATAAAGCGGCACCAATATCGGCCACGACGCTGATGAGATGGCTCGAGGCCGCCAATGCGCGGCGCGCCAAAGCTAGGTTTTCAGCCGACGGTTGATGGCCCGGATCGGTGAAATGCAATTTGTGATAGGGGGCAATTTTGGCCGCATCACGGCGCGCATAATCTTCCAGTGCCTGCCGCTCAGGGGCGGCATCATCATCTGGCTCAGCAACTAAAATGACCTTCAAATCAACATTATAGCGCGCCTTTAACTCAGGCAGCCATTGCCCCAATAAATCACTATATGGGTCGTCCGGCTGGTGAAAATATAACACTTCATGGTCGGCACCCTTGGCGCTGCGTTTGATTTCAGACAGCCCGCGCCGCAAGCCTTTGAGCCATTGGCTGGTAAGGGCTGAAGTGACAAGGGGGCGTATTTTTTTAGCAACCATAATGATAAGTCCTGTATTTTGAGCACGAAAAAACTTCGCAAATCAGTGTACTCACTCGCTTGACGATTCGCACGAACAACCCATTTAGCTTACATGGCGATGCGTAAAAAATCTGACTTGCCCAGCAAGATGTGTCAAGCATGTGGACGCCCGTTCACATGGCGAAAAAAATGGGCCCGTGACTGGGACCAGGTAAAATATTGCTCCAACCGATGCAAGGGCGAAAGGCAAAAGACCAATCATGGCTGAGCTTATTCTGATTTTGGGCGACCAGCTGTCATCCAGCTTGTCGAGCCTGCAAGCCGCCCCCGAGGCCGAGGTAGTGATGGCTGAATTGGTCAATGAGGCGCATTATGTCGCCCATCATAAGCAAAAAATCGTGCTTGTTTTTTCGGCCATGCGGCATTTCGCTGAGCAATTGCGCCAATCGGGCCGCACTGTGCATTATTTTGCTTATGACGACACCCCGCAGCTCAGCTGCTTTACTGATACGCTGAACCATATGCAGGGGTTGAAAAATTACCAGCGCCTGATTGTGACAGAGCCGGGTGAATATCGCTTGCAGGAAGAATTCGCCGCCTGGGCCGGCACACCAGCGTTGGATATTCTCCCCGATGACCGGTTTTTAGCCACCCACCAGCAATTCCAAACATGGGCCGATGGCCGCAAGCAATTGCGCATGGAGTTTTTCTATCGTGATATGCGCCGTCAAACCGGCCTGCTGATGGAAGCCGATCAGCCGGTTGGCGGACAGTGGAATTACGACAGCGACAATCGCAAAAAACTGCCTCGCGGGCACACCCTGCCACCGCGCTTACACGCCGAAGCCGACGCCATTACCACCCAGGTCATGACTTTGGTCGACGAACACTTCGCCAGCCATATGGGCAATCTTGACCGCTTCGCTTGGCCGGTGACGGCGCAGCAGGCGGAAGCTCATCTGGTGCATTTTCTCGATGTCTGCCTGCCGCAATTTGGCGATTATCAAGACGCCATGAAACAGGGCGAAGTGTTTCTTTATCACTCGCTAATTGCCAGCAGTCTCAATTTGGGTCTGCTCGACCCGCTGAAAATTTGTCAGGCGGCGGAGCAGCGTTGGCAGCAGGGCCTTGCCCCTTTGAATGCGGTGGAAGGATTTATTCGCCAAATCATTGGCTGGCGCGAGTTTATTCGTGGCATTTATTGGCTGAAAATGCCGCAATATGAAACCAGTAATTATTTTCAGCACAGCCGTAAATTGCCAGATTTTTATTATTCCGGCGACACCGATATGGCGTGTATGAAAGACGCCATTGTCGCCACCCAGAACCACGCTTATGCGCATCATATTCAACGGCTTATGATCACCGGTAATTTCGCACTTTTGGCCGGTCTAGCGCCAGCTCAGGTCAATCAGTGGTATCTCGAAGTGTACGCCGATGCCTATCAATGGGTGCAATTGCCCAACACCCACGGCATGGCGCTTTTCGCCGATGGTGGCATTGTTGGCTCCAAACCCTATGCTGCATCAGGCGCCTATATTAACCGCATGTCCGATCATTGCAGTGGCTGCCGTTATGATGTGAAACAGCGCGAGGGCGAGGACGCGTGCCCGTTTAACTATCTTTATTGGGACTTTATGATGCGCCACCAAGATAAGCTCGGCGACAATCCGCGCATGGGCATGGTCTATCGCAATTTGCAAAAAATGGACGATGGGCGTAAATCTGAGGTGCGCGCCAGTGCGGCAAAATTCTTGGAGCAGCTCAAATGAGTGCGCCAAATCAACCATCCAATGACGGTTTACCGCTTGAGGCGCTGTCCTTGCGCATCACCAATTATCTTGCCTGCACCAAATGCGCCGCCGAGATTGCCACCCTCGACCCGCCACAATCGCTGCAAGACTATAGCCAGATTGACGCCGGATTTACCGATTGGGGGGTGCAAATTTGGTGCCGCCGCCACCAGCTTAATATTGTGCATATTGATTTTCAACAACAGCGCTTACCGGCAGATTTCCGCCGCTTAGAGCTGAGCTAACACGAAAAGGAGAGAGATTATGGCCCGTCCATTGCCCTTTACCGCCGTCACCGATACAGCAGAAAAATTCGATATTAATTTTCCCATGCATCCAGCCACCGAGGCCCCCATGCGGGTGCATCAATTAATCGGCGATATTTTAGAAACCGTGAGCCGCGAAGTGCGCCGCGATAATATGGCCAATGGCGATGTTTTGCAGGCCATGGCCATGGCTCTTGCCGTGCGCGCGCGTATGATTGCCAGCCACCCCGACACCACCACCGGACTGGCCCGCGATTTATTGGAAGCGGCAATTGAAGGCGTGCTCGAAGCGCAAGTCAGCGCCCCACCCTCGGGCCAAGCCTGAGCAGCATTAAGCCGGAATAATTTGTCCGTCAAAAGCCAGAACATGACCCGAGTCGCTGGCCTGCGCTTGGTCGATGACGTTCAATAAATAACCGGCTGATTGTAGTGGGGTGAATAATTTTTGTTGCGCCACGGCCGACTGAAACGGCGCCGAAAGCCCGGTATCAACAGTGCCCGGATGCAGTCCCAATACCAGCTTATTCGGGTGCCGCCGTGCCACTTCTAAAGCGGCGGTTTTCACAATCATATTTTGCGCCGCCTTGGCCGCCCGATAACTATACCAGCCGCCCAATTGATTATCGCTAATCGAGCCGACGCGGGCCGATAAATGCGCCATCACCGCCTTGCCCGATGTCGCCATCAGCGGCAGCAAATATTTGCAGATGAGCGCCGGGCCAATGCTATTGACCTGCAAAACGCGGGCCATGCTGGCTGCATTAATTTGGTTGAGTGATTTTTCCGGTGCAATTTCTAATGCGCGGTCGTGTAACACCCCCGTCGCATTGATGATCAGCTGAAAAGGCGGTTGATTTTTCAACGCGTCGGCCAGATCAGCGACCGATGACTCATCGCAAATATCGCAGATATGCGCCACTTTTGGGTCATTTTGCCGCCGCGCCACGCGCACCAGATGAACATTTGGCGCCGCCTCAAGCAGCTCACAAAACCCCGCCCCCAAGCCACCAGAGGCGCCAATAATCAGCACATGTGCAGGTGATGAAAAGCTTTCAAGCATGATTTTCGACCTTCTCAATAATGACACGCGCGTCACTTTTTTCTTTACACAAAAGCGCTAACGTTTCATCATTATCTATACCGCTGAGATAAATTCTCAAGTTGATGATATCGCGGGGAGAGCGGGCGAGGCGCGCAAGGCTCTACTGGTTCAAAAAACCTTGAATTACCATTATGCGCTGCCTCGCATCTTCTGGCTGATAGTCGACCCCCTCGCCGACCCCCCAAATAGGCGCTGGCCAGGCCGCATCATCCATATGTCGGGCAATCACATGCACATGTAATTGGCGCACCATATTACCAAGCGCCGCAATATTCATTTTATCGGCTTGCGCCGCCATGCGCAGCCCATCGGCGCAGCGCATTGATAGATCAAATAAGCGCTGGCGGTCGGCCTCGGCTAAGTCCTGCCATTCTTCGGCGCCAGCAATTTGTGGCACCAGCACCAGCCACCAATAGCGACTATCATTGGCCAGCCGCACATCAACATTATCGACAATCATCACCGACTGGGTATCAGCCGCCAGTCGCGCATCCAGCACAAAACCGCTCATTGGCTTAACCCAGCGCTGTATCAGAGACGAATGGATTGGTTTGTTTTTCAAACCCCAATGTCGATGTTGGCCCATGGCCGGGAATAAAGGTGATATCCAAATCAAGGCTGAACAGCCGGTCGGTAATTGATGAAATTAACTGCTGATAATCGCCCTTGGGAAAATCCGTGCGGCCGATGGAGCCTTTGAAAATAACATCACCGACCATGGCGACTTTGTCTTCCGGCTGCACAAACACCACATGACCCGGCGTGTGACCCGGGCAATGCACCACGTCAAAGCTGACACCAGCGGCCTCAACCTTATCGCCATTTTCCAGCCATTGATCGGGCTCAAAAGCCAGCGCTTCGGGAAAGCCATATTGCTGGGCGGCGGCGGGCATGCCATCGATCCAAAACTTATCTTCTTTATGCGGGCCAATAATCGGCACACCGCGCTGTGTCGCCATTTCGGCAACGCTGCCAGCATGGTCAAGATGACCATGAGTGACCAATATTTTTTCAATCTCAATATTGTTTTCATCAATGAATTTATTCAGCAAAGCCAAATCGCCGCCGGGGTCAACAATCGCCCCCTTCATCGTCTCTTCATTCCAAAACACGGTGCAATTCTGCTGGAACGGGGTCACAGGAATAATTTGATAACGTAACATAGTCTCTCCCAAATCTGGCCCATATTTGGCCGATGCTCTGGCGCCAGCATAAACCTTTTGGCCGCTGAATCAAAACAGCTTAGAATCTGATTCGTGTTTAACAAACGAAAGGAGGTGATCCATTGTCTAGTGAAAGGTCTAATTTGAGGTATCCCATATTGCGACTGAATATGGCCGTGGAACAACCCCTACGTCCGGTCGGTGTGCAAAAATAGACGGATTCCTTGAATCCAATCACGGGGCGCTCGCATTGCGAGCGCCCTTATTTTTGCCCAAATGCAGAAAACTTTTTACCGACAACCCCCTATTCGGGGGTATAAACCCTGATGAGTTACTTTCTCGGCATTGACCTTGGCGCCAGCAGTCTGAAAGCCAGTCTGGTTGACGCGCAGGCACGGCAATTAGCCAGTGCCAGCGCACCGATTGCCAGCGACTATCCGCAAGCCGGTCAGGTTGAGCAAAATCCGGCTGATTGGCTTTCCGCCTTATGCGAAGTGCTGGAAAACCTAAAACAGACCCAGAAAAACATTTTTTTACAAATCAAAGCCATTGGCTTTTCCGGTGGGGCACATATTGCCGTGCTACAGGGGGCCGATGGCGCTGTTTTGCGCCCAGCCATTATGTGGAGCGACCAGCGCGCCCATGCAGAAGCCGCTTTTTTGCAGGCCCAAAATATTGAAGCCATCACGCGCAACCGCCCCAATCCAACATGGAGCTTGCCGCAACTTATCTGGCTGCAAAAACACCAACCGGAAATTATGCAAAAATGCCACCGCATCAGCTTTGCCAAAGACTGGTTGCGCGGCCTATTGACCGGCGATTGGCAAACCGACGCCAGCGAGGCAGTCGGTGCCCTGCTGGCCGATTATCACAGCACCACATGGCACGAAGATTTGCTGGCCTATGCTGGTCTCAGCGCCCAGCATATGCCGCCACTGGCAGATATGCTGTCGGTCGCTGGCCAGGTCAGTGAAACCGCCGCCCAGCTAACCGGCCTAAAAGCCGGCACGCCGGTTTATCAAGGGGCGATTGATACCAGTGTCGAATGGCTGTGTTGTGGCCCGCTAACGGCTGGCACAGCAAGCCTCAAACTGGCATCTGCTGGGGTGCTGGCCTTTGGTGACACGGCGACCAAGCCCCACCCGCCGGTCTCGCTCTATCCGCATGTTTTGCCAAATACGCATTATCATGCGGCCGGTATGAATAATTGCATGGGCGCCTTGCATTGGGTGCGTCAGCTTTATTTATCAGATATGAATTTGCAAGATATGCAAGCGGCGGCTCGAAGCGCCCCAATCGGCAGCAATGGGGTGGTGTTTTACCCCTATCTTAACGGCGAGCGCGCACCGCTTTGGGATGCCAGCCGCACCGCCAGCCTATGCGGCCTCAGCCGTGGCACCACACGGGCCGATATTGCCCGCGCCGCCTATGAAGGCATTGGCCACGCATTGACCGAGATTTTTCACGACATGACAGCAAAAATTGGCAGCAAACCCAGCCGCCTGCATTTGCTGGGTGGTGGCGCGCAAGATGCGTTTTGGGGACAAATGCTGGCTGATATGATGGATGTCGAAATTGCACGCGGACAGCAGACGGATTGTTCTTTCGCCACCGCCCTTTTGGCAATGACCGCAGATGGCGCCTTTGCCGATTTAGCCCAAGCAGCGGCGGCTGGCTATCAGCCTGCGGCATATTTTGCACCTGACAAATCCAAAACCGGCGTTTATGCTGACCTTCACAATTTATTTATTGCGCAGCGCGACCAATAGCGGCGCTCAATGGAGACCACAATGGAAAACCGTATTGATTTCAAAGTCGAAAACCACATTGCCCATATTCATATGGTGCGTGGCGACAAAATGAACGCCCTCGACAATGATATGATGATGGCGCTTATCGAGGCGGGCGAGCGTTTGAAAACCGACAAAAATATCCGCGTCGCGGTTTTATCAGGCGAAGGCAAAGCCTTTTGCGCTGGTCTTGATATGGCAAATTTTGCGCAAATGGCCAGTGCCTCAAGCGGTGGCAAATCTGATGTCACCCGCACCAAACTGTCTGAACGCACACATGGGCTTGCCAATCGGCCGCAACAAGTGGCCTATGCATGGCGCGAGGCCCCAGTGCCCGTCATCGCCGCCGCTCAAGGTTTCGCCCTCGGTGGCGGATTTCAATTATTCATGGGCGCCGATATGCGTTATGCCGCGCCAGAAACCAAATTCTCCATTATGGAAATCAAATGGGGCCTGGTGCCAGATATGGGCACCACACATGTGATGACCCGCGTCGCCGGTGAAGATGTGGTCAAAGAACTGGCCATGACCGGACGCATTTTCCTCGCCGAAGAAGCCCGCGAGCTTGGCTTCCTGACCCGTATTTGTGATGACCCGCTGGCCAGCGCTATGGATACAGCCGGTCAAATCGCGGCCCGCAATCCGCAAGCCATTCGTGGCATTAAGCGCTTGTTCAATGAGCCCGCCGATCGCGACATTGCTGCCACACTAATGCTGGAAAGCGTGTTGCAGGACGATATCATTGGCTATCCGAACCAAATTGAAGCGGTAACGGCAGAATTGGAAAAACGTCCGGCGCATTTCACTGATGAAGATGAAACGGCGAAAGCGGCCGAATAAGCCTCAGCCGCCAAAAAGCGCCACACTGCGCCCAATCAGCCAATAAACAGACAGGCTACCAAGCGCAATAACCGGCGCTTGATAGGCGGCGGCCACCAGTCGCGGCTGCGCCAACTTATTGGCTTGCAACACAATAGCCAGCCGCGAACCAATCAATAATGCCACGGCGACAATCATCAATTGCCCCACCTCAATGCCAATATTGAACAGCGCCAAAGCCGGTATCGCAGCATCACGCGGCAGGCCAATATTGGCCAACACACCGGCAAAGCCAAAGCCATGTAAAAGCCCGAATAAAAACGCCACTGATTGCGGATAGCGCGTTGCCAATATAGAGCGTTTTTCAGGCGCTCGCGTCAGCTCAATCGCCACAAATAAAATCGACAAGGCGATAATTAATTCAACCACTGGCGGCGAAAGCTGCACGGAACCAAGCACTGATAAAGCCAAGGTGAGCGAGTGCGCTACAGTAAAACCAGTGACCACCAGCGCTAAGCGCTTCCAGCCTTGCACCAGCATCACAAGGCCGAGCACAAAAAGAATATGGTCAAAGCCAAACAATAAATGTTCAACCCCCATGCCAAAATAGGCGCTCAGACCGGCACCACCGCCCGAGAATTTTTGTAGCGGTCGGTCTGATGTCAGGCGTAAATTTGTTGCTTGGCCGGTCAAAGGGTTCAGTTGCACAAACACATCGGTGATGGTTTTTTGCAAACCCTCCACGCCAATTTCTTGCCCCAAGAGGCCGCCTTTGCAAATTAAAGTGAAGCTCTCGACCAATGCGCCGGGGCGCCGCCGCATGGTGCTATCGCCGTCGCGCTGGCAATTGACCGGAAACACCGGCCTCAGACCAAGCCCTGAGACTTGCTGGCGGCCATCGCGCACGGGCTGTTTCCAGCTGATGGCGAACACATCTTCCGCCTTTTCATTAATTTCAATATAGCCCGGGCGCACTTCATGGGCTGTTGCCACCGCCATATTAGCCCAAAAAACAGCCAATAAAAGCAGATGTTTCATCGCTCGCCCTCAAGCGGCACCATTTCAACTTGATAGTCTTGGCGCAATTTTTCCCAAGCCGCTTGCTGCGCATTGCGGGCCTGCTCGACGTGCCAATCATTGGCCACTTTTTCAATCATGCTGGCGAATTCCGGCACCTGCTTCTGGCTGCGCGCCGTCAGTTTCACCACATGCCAGCCATAGGCCGAGCGCACCGGCCCGAACCATGCGCCAAGCTGTGCCTGCGCAAACACCGCATCGGTGAAACGGCGGCCCATCAATTGCAGCAAATCGGTTTGCGACTGGCCGGCATATTCGCGATTGAGCATAAATGGTTGGCCCAGCAGGCGCCAATTGGCCTCACCCTCGCCCAATTGCGTCAATAGTGCCGCGGCCTCAACTTGTTTATTGGCAAATATGTGCTGGAAGCTGACCTTTTCAGGCTGGCTATAACGCTCAATATTTTCGTCGAAATATTCCTTCAGACCAGCCTCATCGGGGGATTGGGGCGGTTCGACATCACCGAGGAAAAACTCAACCTTTTGCGCTAAACGACGGCGAATAATCACATCTTGCTGGTCGAGACCAAGCCGCGCCGCCTCACGCACCAGAATTTCTTCGCGCACATAGCCTTCAATCAAAGCGTCAAGTTGGCTTGCATTTGGTGGCGATTTGGTCTGCGCTTGCCATTGCACCGCTAATTTTTCAACCAAAGGCAAGTCAATCAAAATCACCTTATTCTGGCGCTGTTGCCAAGCCCATTCGGCGGCGAATAAAGCACCACCAATCAGCACAAACCATATGAGGCGGTCGCGCAATAGCGTCCGCATGAAAGAAATGACAGCCTGCATGATGCCAGTCTAGTGCTCCAGCCAAATTGGTGATGACCAAACACGTTCTTGAATGGTCGCCGCCAATGACGGGTTCAGCCGCGAGCCAGCCCGCAAAGCGTCCCATGTCGACCAGCGACACGTCGGGTTTTCAATCGCCCGCACATAGTAAAAGGCGTTTTCCTCAGCCTTGAATTGCGGATCGCGCCAATGCGCTTTCAACTCATCGGCGCCGCTATCTGCATTATAAGAACAATCACTCAGGTCAACCTGTGCATTATTGTCCGGGCAACGATTGGTCGTCGCGTCAACTTGTGCACCACCGGCACAGGCAATGTCATAAACCGCTTCATGCGAAACCCCTTGGCTATCAACCCAGCCTTTAATGATTTGCATACGTTGCAAAGGCGCGCTCAGCGGATCGCGTGTCGCCCAGACCAAGAAATCAGGTTGCGCATTTTTGCGGATCAGCAAATCTGACCCCATAGGCACGCCTTTAGCATAGGCTTTTCTCACCAATTGCGCATCCTCAAGCAATTGCGGGCCCATGTCATAACCGGCGAAGAAACGAACCCGCATACGCGGCCCGCTTGTGCCAAATGTCTCTTTGCGACGCATGGCGGCGAAAATAGATTTACGCGTATTTTCCTCTGCCCATACACCAGCTAAACCTGATGCTCCCCAGCTTGACCATTGCATGTGCAAAAAGCCCGGCGCTGGATTTTTCGGCGCCAAACCGGTGCTAGCGCCTTCCGGCATATTAAATTGCGTCCACATATTGCTGAGGCGGAAAACCTGCGCGCCCAAGCGCTGAACCCAGCTAAGCTCTACAGAACCGCGTAATCTACCGTTGAAATCGACCATGCCGATTTTTGACCAATAATTGCTCTCGGTAAAGGCGCCGGCCCCGACATGCGTGTCAGAAGCTGAAATCAGGCCGAATTTGAAAGGATTGCCAGCCCCGGCTTTTTGCAGTTCCAAACCCTTGCGATAGGCTTCGCGGACATATGAACCTTCTAATTTGCTCTCATACCAAGTGGCGATTTGGTAGGGCATGATTTCGAAACTAGCAAATTCATCATTCGGCGACAAAAGCGGATGGGTTTCTGACGTGCCTTTGACCTGAGAAATCTCTACCAGCGGCTCATTGCGCATGCGCATGGCGCTATAGCGGGCGTCAATTTCTTTGCCATCATAGGTTTTGTCCCAGAACATATAGCCGTCTGAGCCATTGGAATTATGCGGAATGGCAATACTATCCATGCCCTTATCGCGCAGACTATCCATCCAGCGCCACAGGTTTTCAGGGTTTTTCGAGATCAGACGCGAAAACGGCTCATCTGGCGCACCGCCTTCAAAAATCACATTTCTGTGCAAATTCTCAAACGTGTCCTGGCTGGATGTATATTCATAAGCGGTAAAAGCGGTGAACTTGCCCGGCTCATTATGGCGTTCTGCGGCGGCAATTGTCTCGGCCCAAGCCGAGCGAACAATATTCATGTCCAGCAAATCATCTTCAACTTGCTGGCCAATATAAGGCAGCATTTGCCCAAAGGCTTGGCGGCGCTCACTGGCTGTTTTGGCCTCGCGCAGCGCCTTTGCCACACGGTGCGAACCAACTGAACTATCGGCGTCAAACATCGCTGGCACCATGCCAAGATACATGGCGTGGTCGGTGGTGGCTTGGAAATCAAGCGGCGCCGGAAGTTTCATCTCAAAACCGGCCGGATGATTAATCGCCTCGCCCTTGGCATAGCGATATGCTTCGTCCGGGCCATTGCGATTGCCAAAAATAAACGCATCGAAAGACAGTTTTGTGTGTACGTGGGTTTCGCCAAATAGCGCTTCACGATTTTGCGGATCGGCCTGCGCCAATGATGGCAAAAGCAGCGCAACCAAAAGGCCAGTTTTGATTTTATTCATGATTTCCTCCCAGAAGTCCAATTATTGCCAGATGAGCCCGAAAAGAACAAGGCCAAAGCTCAAAAATAGGTGCATTGCGTCGGTTTCTTTCTTTCCTATAATCAGGGTCAAGGGAGTTCACAATGAAACAACAAAAATATGCTGATATTTATCAAAGCTGGCGCGACGCACCGGAGGCCTTTTGGGCAGCGCAGGCGGCGCTGATAGACTGGTCAAAACCACCGGAAACAATTTTCCAAGCCAATGAAACCGGCGACCGCTGGTATGTCGATGGCGAAATGAACAGCTGCTATAATTGCGTTGACCGCCATGTCGCGGCGGGACATGGTGAACGCGAGGCGCTGATTTATGACAGCCCGATGACTGGCAAGATTGAGAAAATAACTTATGCAGCGCTGCAAGAGCGCGTCGAATGCGTCGCTGGCATGTTGCAAAATCACAATATTGGCAAGGGTGATCGGGTGATTATCTATATGCCGATGATTGCCGAAACAGCGATTGCGGCACTCGCTTGCGCCCGCTTGGGAGCGGTTCACTCGATTGTTTTTGGCGGTTTTGCAGCAGCTGAACTAGCAACGCGAATAGATGATGCACAACCAAAAATGATTATGGCCGCCTCTTGCGGTCTCGAACCGGGTCGGGTGATTGCCTATAAGCCATTGATTGACGCCGCCATTGAGCTGGCCGAGCACAAGCCAGATCATGTCGTGATGTGGCAGCGCCCACACCAACAGGCCGAGCTTTCCGCCCCGCGCGATGTTGAATGGCAGAGCCAAGAACAAGCCGCGCGGGCGGCCAATTTGCGGCCCGCTTGCGTCGCCGTAAAGGCCACCGACCCGCTGTATATACTCTACACCTCGGGCACCACTGGCATTCCCAAAGGTGTGGTGCGCGACAATGGTGGCCATTTGGTGGCGCTGTGCTGGTCAATGAAAAATATCTATAACATCGCCCCCGGCGAGGTGTTTTGGTCAGCCTCAGACTTTGGCTGGGTAGTTGGCCATAGCTTTATTCTTTACGGCCCGCTGGCCATTGGTGCGACCAGCGTGATTTACGAGGGCAAACCAGTAGGCACGCCCGATGCTGGGGCTTTTTGGCGGGTCATGTCAGTGCATGGGGTGCGCGCTCTATTCACAGCCCCAACAGCGTTTCGGGCAATCAAAAAACAAGACCCTGACGGTAAGCTGATTAAAAATTACGACCTGTCATCGCTGCGCACGCTTTATTTGGCTGGCGAACGGGTTGACCCTGACACGATTAATTGGGCCGAGGCGCATTTGAAAATTCCGGTGATTGATAATTGGTGGCAAACCGAAACCGGCTGGCCGATTTGCGCCAATCCAGTTGGTATTGAAACCCTGCCGATTAAAAAAGGCTCACCAGCGCGCGCCATGCCGGGCTATGAGATTGCCGTTTTGGACGATAATAATCAGCCCGTCGGCCCCAATGAAACCGGCGCAATTGTTATTAAACTGCCCTTGCCACCCGGTTGCCTGCCTGATTTATGGCAAAATAATGAAGGTTTCCAAACCGCCTATATGGTTGACTATCCCGGCTATTACAAAACCGGTGACGCTGGTTTTCTGGATGAGGATGGCTATCTTTATGTGATGTCGCGCACCGATGACATTATTAATGTTGCCGGTCACCGGCTGTCGACGGGCAGCATGGAAGAAGTGCTCGCCGGTCATAAAGATATCGCCGAATGTGCGGTTTTAGGTGTCCGCGACGCCCTCAAGGGCGAGGTGCCACTCGGGCTTTTGGTGCTCAATGATGGGGTCAATCGCCCCGATGCAGAAATTCTAGCCGAGGCCATTCAGCTGGTGCGCGACCAAATTGGGCCGGTGGCGGCTTTCAAACTGGCTTTGCGCGTCGCCCGTTTGCCTAAGACGCGTTCGGGCAAAATTTTGCGCGCCACCATTCGCAAAATTGCCAATGGCGAGACATGGACCATGCCAGCGACGATTGACGACCCAGCGATTCTCGACGAGATTAGTAAGGCACTAAGTGCCATTGGCTATCCGCAACCCATAGAAAATGAATAGGAATACAATGAGTAATTTAATCAGCGTTGAGCACCGTGAGGGCATCGCCCTATTGACCCTTAATCGTCCGGAAGCGATGAATGCGCTATCGCGCGATTTGCGGCAGCAATTATCCGAGACCATTGACGCCATGGAAGCCGATAACAATGTGCGGGTAATTATTTTGACCGGCGCTGGAGAACGAGCGTTTACCGCAGGCCTAGATTTGAAAGAATTGGGCAGCGAAGACGGGGGTCCGGCAGTGACCATTGAAAGTTTCGATCCGGTTAAATCATTGGAGCGTTTTTCAGGCCCAATCATTGGCGCTATTAATGGTGTCGCAATCACCGGCGGTTTTGAATTGGCTTTGGCTTGCGATGTGCTCATTGGCTCTCCCAATGCCCGTTTTGCTGACACGCATGCGCGGGTTGGCATTTTACCTGGCTGGGGCTTGAGCCAAAAATTATCCCGCTTGCTCGGCCCCTCACGGGCCAAAGAAGTATCGCTAACTGGCAATTTCATCTCTGCTGAGCAGGCTTTGGCGTGGGGCTTGATTAACCATATTGTGCCACAAGATCAATTGCTTGAGACCGCTTTCAAGCTTGCAGACGATATGCTGTCATGCGTGCCCGAAACCTTGGACGCCTATAAGGCCCTGATTGATGATGGCTATGCCGCCAGTTTTGGCGATGGCTTGAAATTGGAAGCACAGCGCGGCCGCGCCGCCAATCAGCAGGTCAATGGTCAAGCCATTGAAGCGCGCCGTGAGGCCATTCGCCAGCGCGGTCAAAAACAAAAATCTAGCTAAGGAAAACGACCATGTCCGACACCTCTCGCCTGACCCCAAAATCATCGTCTCTTACGGGATGGCGGGCGCCGCAAAATATCCGCTGGTCCTTGCGCAATTTCTCCATTTTACCGAGCATGATGGTGCCGCGCGGCGAGACCAGTTACCAGCTGGAAAAAGGGCGGCAATTTGATGTCGAAAATTTCACCTATGATTTTCAAGGCCAGCAAGTTCGCCTCGGTGACGCCATGCAAGCTGACAGCATGGATGGCTATATTGTGATCAAGGATAATGAAATTATCTTTGAAAAATATTTCGATAATTTCCGCCACCATGACCACCATTTATGGGCCTCGATGACTAAGTCCTTAATCTCTACCGCCTATGGTATTGCGGTCGATGAATTTGGCATTGATGAGGCCAAAACACCGGCTGATTATGTCGAGGAATTGGCCGATAGCGTGTTTGCTGAGGTGAGTATTCGCGACGTCTTAAACATGGTGACGGCGCTCAATTATACGGAAGAATATGAGGAAATGACGCCGGGTAGCGTGCATTTTGAGTATTTCCGCCGGCTTGGGTTCTTTGCTGATTTCGAATTAATGGCTATCGACCCCATGCAATCCGACGCGCCGCGCGGCATCCACGCCATGTTGCCGCAATTCGAACAGGCAGAAGGCGGGGTCACGGGCGGCAAATTTGAATATCAATCACCCAATGTTGACGTCATTGGCCTATTGATTGAACGCGTCACCAAGCAAAGCATTCGCGACTATGTGCAGGCGAAAATCTGGGGCCCATTGGGCACCGACCATGATGCGAGTTTCAGCACTGATGTTGCCTTTTCGCCCATTGCGACTGGCGGCTTTAACTCGACCCTGCGCGACGCTGCGCGATTTGGCTTAATGGCCTTGGGCGATGGCAAATTGGGCGACCGGCAAATCGCCCCGAGCGCTTGGATGCAAGATACCTATAAACTCACCGACAAGGATTTAACGGCCGGTCAAGCGGCTGTCCAATCCGACCCCGAAAACCCGCGCTATATTCCCGGCTTTGCCGGATATCGCAGTTTCTGGTGGCAATTTGACCAAAGCCAAGGCGAGCGCATGGCGATGGGCGTGCATGGGCAAGTGATTTACGTCAATAAAGCCAAGAATTTAGTGATTGCCAATTTTGCCAGCCCTGAGCAAACCGCCAATATGCTGCGTCCGAGCTTCAAGCAAATGCTGGCTGGCACACGCGCCCTTGCGGCAAGCCTATAAAATGAGCGCGCCGAATGACCTTGATGCGTTTTTCATGCCGTTTACGGCAAGCCGCCAGTTCAAAGCCAATCCGCGGCTGTTAACCCATGCCAAGGGCATGTATTACACGGCGCATGATGGCCGCAAAATCATGGACGGCACAGCCGGTCTATGGTGCGTCAACGCTGGCCATGGTCGCGAAACCATCACCCAAGCCATCGCCGCGCAATTAAACCAGTTAGATTATGCCCCGGCCCTGCAAGTGGCGCACCCCAAGGCCTTTGAGCTGGCCAATCGTCTGGTCGCCATGACGCCGGAACCCCTGCAACACGCGTTTTTCACCAATTCCGGTTCTGAGAGTGCCGATACGGCGCTGAAAATTGCCCGCGCTTATCATCAAGCCCGTGGCGAGCACGAACGCACGGTGTTAATCGGGCGCGCGCGGGGCTATCACGGGGTCAATTTCGGCGGTATTAGCGCTGGCGGTATTGCCAATAATCGCGCCGCTTTTGGGCCGCTGCTCGGCGATAGCGACCATTTATGCGACACGCATGATTTGGCGTTAAACGGTTTTTCGCGCGGTCAGCCGAAAGCTGGCGGGCTAGCCATGGCCGATGATTTATTGCGGCTGATTGACATCTATGGCGGCCATCGCATTGCCGCCGTAATGGTTGAGCCAGTGGCTGGGTCGACCGGCGTGTTAGTGCCGCCAGAAGGCTATCTGCAGCGCTTACGCGAGATTTGCGACGCGCATGGCATATTGCTGATTTTCGACGAGGTAATCACCGGCTTCGGGCGGCTGGGCACTAGCTTTGCCAGCGATTATTTCTCGGTCACGCCAGATATCATGGCGCTGGCCAAAGGCCTCACCAGCGCCACTTATCCATTGGGCGCGGTGATGGTGACGCGGGAAATTCATGATGCCTTTATGCATGGCCCCGAACATATTATTGAGTTTTTCCACGGCTATACATATTCTGGCCATCCGGTGGCCTGCGCGGCCGCTTTGGCGACATTGGATATTTACCAAAATGAGGCGCTGTTTACCCATGCCGCCAGCCTGTCGCAGCAATGGGAAGATGGGTTACACAGCCTCGCCGATTGCCCGCATGTGATTGATGTGCGCAATATTGGCCTAATGGGGGCCGTTGAATTACAGCCGATAGATCAGGCGCCGGTTAAGCGGGCTTTTGACGCCTATTTGCGGGCCTATGACAAGGGCTTTTTAATCCGCACAACCGGCGACATTATCGCCCTCTCGCCACCATTAATTATTGAACCCGATGAGATTTCTCAGCTATTTCAATGCTTGCGCGACGTGCTGCACGAAATTGACTAGCTGGCATCGCCTTTAGAAAACTCAATATCCTTGCCAACCTCGCCGAAATTAACACTGAAAATATCTTTGATATAATTTTGATACATTTTCCACGGTGCCACTGTGCCCTGTTTTGGCAATTCGCTAGCCTTGCGCACCACATAACCCGAAGTGAAATCGAGCAAGGGTTCAACATCAACCTTTGACGGATCAATGGTTGGCAGCGCCTTTGTGTAGCCCTTGCGGTCCATGAATTTCAGCAGGCGGCAGACGTAGGCAGAGGTTAAATCGCAGCGCAAAGTCCAAGACGCATTGGTATAGCCAAATGACGTCGCCAAATTTGGCAGGCCAGAAAACATCATGCCTTTATAATTCATAATGTCGCCGGGAATAATCGCTTGGCCGTCAACATTGAGCTGCATATTGCCAAAGAAATTCAGGTCTAAACCTGTCGCCGAGACAATAATATCAGCATCCAAGGTTTCGCCTGATTTCAGCGTAATGCCGTTTTCGCTAAAAGCCTCAATATGATCGGTAACAATATCAGATTTACCTGAGCGCAGAGCGGCGAAGAAATCACCATCCGGTGCCAAACAGACGCGCTGATCCCACGGGTTATAGCTTGGGGTCAAATGTTTATCGATATCGAAACCAGCTGGCACTTGCTCGGCCAAACCGCTCAGCAGCAGTTTTTTAGCGCGCTGCGGATAGCTGCGGCAATACCAGAAGAACAAACGTCCCATAATCACATTGCGCCAGCGCGTCAGACCATAGGCCAAGCCTGACGGCAGATAACGGCGGACGAAATTGGCAAAACCATCTTCAGCCGGACGCGACACAATATATGTCGGCGAACGCTGCAGCATGGTCACGCTGGCGGCTTTTTCTGCCATCGCTGGCACGAGTGTGACAGCGGTCGCGCCAGAGCCGATGACAACGACTTTTTTACCTTCATAATCAAGGTCTTCTGGCCAAAACTGCGGATGCACAACCTGCCCCTTAAAGGCCTCTTCATTGGGGAATTTTGGCTGATAGCCCTGATCATAATTATAATATCCGGCGCAGACATGCAGAAAATTACAGCTCCGCGTTTCGGTCTCACCACTGGCTTGATCGGCAATCGTCAGCGTCCATGTCGAACGAGCTGATGACCAAGTCGCATTGGTTACTTTTTTGCCAAATTTAATTTTGTCGCCAAACCCGCCATCGGCCACAGCGCCGCGCAAATATTTCATAATTGACGGCGCATCAGCGATTGCCTTGGGGTCTTTCCACGGACGAAAGGCAAAGCCCAGCGTATACATGTCACTGTCCGAACGAATGCCCGGATAGCGGAACAAATCCCACGTGCCGCCAATATCATTGCGCCCTTCTAAAATTTCGAAGCTTTTATCGGGACATTTTTCTTGCAGATAATGAGCCGATGAAATGCCTGAAATACCAGCGCCAATAATAAGTACGTCTGTGTGATTTGCCTGAACCATAATATCTCCTCAGCTGGCGATTTCGCCACTTGTTATTTCATTGTTGGGATGATGAAAGACTGATCTGTCACATCACCCGATGGCCAACGCTGGGTGACGGTTTTCACTTTCGTGTAAAACCGAATGCCCTCTGGTCCGTGTTGATTTACATCGCCAAAGGCCGAACGCTTCCAGCCGCCAAATGTATGATAGGCTACAGGCACTGGAATTGGCACATTGACGCCAACCATACCGACATTCACCTTAGCGGCAAATTCACGCGCTGCAAGACCGCTGCGGGTGAAAATCGCAACGCCATTGCCATATTGATGCTCGCTTGGCAAACGCGCCGCCTGCTCCAGCGTGTCAGCCCGTACCACTTGCAAAACCGGTCCAAAAATTTCTTCCTGATAGCTCTGCATGCTGGCGGTTACATTGTCAAATAGTGAGGGGCCGATGAAAAACCCTTGTTCATGGCCCTGCAGGTTCAAACCGCGTCCATCGACCACCAAATCCGCGCCCTCTTTGACGCCCATTTCAATATAACTCTCAATTTTAGCGCGATGCGCGGCCGAGACGACGGGCCCATAATGGGCGCTGTCATCGGTCGACACGCCGACTTTTAGCTTGCCGATTTCTTCGCTCATACGACCAACAAATTCATCGGCAGTTTGCTTGCCAACCGGCACAGCCACCGGCAAAGCCATGCAGCGCTCGCCAGCCGAACCAAAGGCAGCGCCAGAGAAATCAGCAATTACTTGATCCATATCGGCGTCTGGCAGAATAATGCCGTGGTTTTTCGCCCCGCCCATTGCCTGCACGCGCTTACCATTGGCGGTGCCGGTCGAATATACATAATGGGCAATATCGGATGAACCGACAAAACTAACAGCGCGAATATCATCATGGTGCAAAATCGCATCGACCACGGTTTTGTCGCCCTGCACTACATTGAGCAGCCCCTCAGGCGCGCCCGCTTCCAGCATCAGCTCTGCCAAGCGCAATGGCACAGATGGGTCTTTTTCGGATGGCTTGAGAAGAAACGCATTGCCGCACGCAATCGCCACGCCAAACATCCACATGGGAATCATCGCCGGAAAATTAAATGGCGTAATACCAGCGACCACGCCAAGCGGTTGACGCATGGAATAAATATCAATGCCCGGGCCAGCCCCTTCGGAATATTCACCTTTCAGCAAATGCGGAATACCGCAGGCAAATTCAATGACTTCCAGACCACGTTGAATGTCGCCCTTACTATCAGCAATCACTTTACCGTGCTCGGCCGACAGCATGGCCGCCAAATCATCCATATTGGCTTCCAGCAATTCTTTAAATTTGAACATCACGCGGGCACGTCTTTGCGGGTTGGTATTGCCCCATTCAGGCTGAACCTTTTGTGCCGCTTTTACCGCTGCATCAACATCGCTGGCCTCGCCCAACCACACTTTACCCTGCACAGCACCTGTGCTTGGGTTGAAAATATCTGCCGTGCGTTGCGCATCGCCCTTGGTGGCTACGCCCGCGATTAAATGTGTCAATTCACGCATTGAAATCCCCTATCCTTACTGAGCAAGGTTTTACCACAAAGCGCGGCCAGCGACAGGTTAAAATGTCGCGGCAAAACAACCCATTTTGACGGCCTGTTATTTGCCTGTGGCTTCTTTGGTTAACGCTGCCAAATCTTCTGGCGAGCCCAGCGCATCAGCAAAATCTGAGCGCCCCAGCGCATAGCTTGGTGGCACCACTTCCGGGTGCTCGCCCGGCGCGCCCGGCGGCGTGTAATAGCCGAGCGCATATTGCCCCATGGCATAGCCAATCAAATCTTGAAATTGCGGCGATAAATGCTGCGCCAATTCAGGCGGTGTCGACAAATATTGGTTTTCTTCTTGCCGCAGCCAGCCCAAAGCATAAGTCAAATTAAGACCAATACGATCGCCCAGCGACGCATTTTCCCCGCCGCCATGAAACACCGACCCCGTATAGACCAGCACCGAACCGGCCCGCATGGTTGCCTGACATATTTCTTCCGGCTTGGCTTCGCGGTCATCCGGCCAATCGGAACTGCCGGGCACGACTTGCGTGGCGCCATTTTCTTCGGTGAAATCAGACAGCGCCCAAATCGTGTTGAGCTGTGGCTCAAGATGTGACAAATGCGTGCCCCAAGCCCATTTATCGCGATGAATAATTTGTGCCGTCTGGCCCGGTCGCAAGCGAATGATTTGGGTCAAATGCAATTGATAACGTTCGCAATAATCCAGCAAAAACCCATCGCATAAGTCGAGAATCGTGCGGTTAGCAATCAGCTCACGGCAGGTCGGCGAACGCGACACTAAGCCACCCGTGCGGGTCGTCAAATGACCAACAAAATCATCATTGCCATTGCCGGTATTCTCCATATAGGCCTCGGTTTCAGACAATAATTTGCGCAATTGCTCGGCTGACATCACATCATCCAAAATCACTGCGCCGTCAGCTCGGATGGCATCTAAAATAATGGCTTTATCGGCATCAGCTGCAAAGTGTTGTAATTGAACCATTTTTAACCCCTCAAATTAACGCAAGTCGAAAATTTCATGCTCTTCGGTAACAAATAGGCAGGATTTTTCTAAATTGATAAACCGCGCCTCGTCCTCAATCAGAAACAATCCGGCCTCGCGCCCCTGTTGGCTGGCGGTTACTTCATTCATATGCGCTTCATCGCGGAACCAAACCTCAGTAATGCCATCATAGGGCGCCGTCATATTACGACTTTGGCGCATGGCGTCATTGGTTGGTGTGTCGACACGGTGGCTTTGCACATAGCGCAAAGCATTAATTTTTTCAGCCACACTGCGGACATTCGGCCCATGTGTATTGAGCCAATAATTGTGAAATTCTTCTTGGCTAACGTCTTCACGGCGCCAAACGCAATAGACCAGTTTAATCATCGCCCAATCTCCCTATCTGAGAAGATTAACTTAAGCGCAATGACGCTGTTTATGCAAATACTGCGGCCCAAAAATCGTCGGTCATCCTGACCCGTCAATTTCCTCGCGCAAAACTTCCAGCCGCAACCATTCTTCTTCGGCGGCCGCCAAATCCTGCCGCGCTTGCTGCAAAGACTGGGCCATGGCGTTGAATTTCTCCGGGTCTTTAGCAAATAAATCGGCCTGCGCCAGACCCGCCTCGCAATCGCTGATTGTGCTCTCCAGCGCTTGCATTTCCAGTGGTAATTTTTCCAAGCGGAATTTGTCCTTAAAACTCATCTTGCCAATCGGCTTGGTTTTTGCTGGCTCAGCTTTGCCAGTTGTCGGTTTTTTGCTACGCGATGCCTCGCCGCTGGCCACAATAGCGTTTGCTTGGGCGCGAATTTGCAGTTTTTGCTGCGCTTTCATATCCGAGTAACCCCCAGCATATTCATGCCACACGCCGCCGCCCTCGCTGTGAAAAACCGCAGTGACGGTACGGTCAAGAAAATCACGGTCATGGCTTACCAAAATCACTGTGCCCTCATAGGCGGCAATCATTTCCTGAAGTAAATCAAGGGTTTCAAGGTCTAAATCATTGGTTGGCTCATCCATCACCAAAAGGTTTGACGGCTGGCGCAAGCCGCGTGCCAGCAATAGGCGGGCCTGTTCGCCGCCGGATAAAATATGCGCCGGTGTGCGCATTTGCGATGGATGAAACAAGAAATTCTTCATATAGGCAATGACATGCATGGTCTCTTCGCCCAAGGACACCAAATCGCCAGCGCCATCAGTCAAGGCATCTTTAATCGACCAATCTTTTTTAATGCCGGAACGCTTTTGGTCGAGTATCAGCGGCGTCAGGTTTTTGCCGAGCCGCACCAGTCCCTTATCAGGGGGCAATTCGCCAAGCAGCATTTTTAACAATGTTGTTTTGCCAGTGCCATTGGCGCCGACCAGACCAATGCGTGCGCCGCGTTTAATCTGTGTTGAGAAATTTTCGACAATCACCTTATCGCCGAAAGCTTTGCTCAGATGATCGGCCTTCACAACCAGCTTGCCGGAGCGATCACCAGCCACTAGCGCCGCTTCTACGCCACCTTCCGGGCCGCGATGGTCGCGCTTTTGTTTGCGCAAATCTGCCAAATCGGCCATCCGCTTGACATTGCGTTTGCGCCGCGCCGTTACCCCATAGCGCACCCAATCCTCTTCGCGGGCAATTTTGCGATCGAGCTTATGCTGCTCCAGCGCCTCGCGGGCCAGTTCGGTGTCGCGCCAATCTTCGAAATGACTGAAATCCTTGCGCATGACTTTAGTCTGCCCGCGATCGAGCCAAATTGTACTCGACGCCATATTGGTCAAAAACCGTCGGTCATGGCTGACCACCACTAAGGCCGAATTAAGCTGGCGCAGGCTATTTTCCAGCCATTCAATAGCTGGCAAATCAAGGTGGTTGGTCGGCTCATCAAGCAGCAGAACTTCCGGTTGCGGTGCCATAACTTTGGCCAAAGCCACACGGCGCCGCTCGCCACCCGACAAAGGTGCCAGTTCGGCCTCCGGCTGAATGTGGAGATCGGCCATGATTTGAAAGGCCCGTTGGCGGTCTTCATTATTGACGACGGCGCCCAACACATAGTCGGAAACCGTCTTAAAACCGCTGAAATCTGGGTCTTGCGCCAAATATTCAATGGCAATGCCAGGCTGCACAAAGCGCTCGCCACTATCGCTATCGGCAAGGCCTGCAAGAATTTTCAAAAGCGTCGACTTGCCCGACCCATTGCGCCCGACCAAACACAGGCGGTCATAACGGCCAACCGGCAAATCAGCGCCTGCCAATAATGGCACCACCCCATGGGTGAGGTGTATATCTTGAACATATAATATGGGTGGCGCTGCCGACATGAGCGCTAATCTATCCTCTGGCGGCCTGCTTCGCCAGTGTTTAACTTGCATCGCTCAGCATCTGGCGTGAAGCCACCGCCATCAAGTAATGGCAGCGGTTCCGGCTTCGACGTAAATATCGCGTAAATTGCGCTTCAGCACTTTGCCCGTCGCATTGCGCGGCAAGGCGTCGATAAATTCGACACTGCTTGGCACTTTGAATTTCGCCAGATTTTTAATGCAATGGCCAATCACCGCTTCTTCGTCCAAGCTTTGGCCTGCTTTCAGCACCAGCACGGCTTTGCCGGTTTCGCCCCAACGCTCGCTCGGCACACCAATTACCGCCGCTTCTGCGATTTCCGACAATTGATAGAGAACATTTTCAACTTCAGCCGGATAAACATTTTCACCGCCAGAGATATACATATCTTTCGACCGGTCGACGATATAGACAAAGCCCTCATCATCAAATTTGGCGGCATCGCCGGTTTTCAGCCAATCGCCTGAGAAGGTCTTGGCTGTCGCCTCGGGATTATTCCAATAGCCGGGCGTGATATTGGGCCCACGAATTTGCAATTCACCCACTTCACCGGCAGCCACATCATTCTCATCTTCATCAACAATGCGGATTTCCGTGTGCATTAAAGCTTTACCGGCTGAACCAATTTTACGCAAAGCGTCATCCGGTTCCAGCGATACGCCGCCGGGGCTGGTCTCAGTCATGCCCCAACCTTGGGTAAATGGCACGCCGCGGTCGAGCCAACCTTTCAAAATTGCTTCAGCGCAAGGGGCGCCGCCAACTCCGGCAATTTGTACGCGGCTCAAATCAGTGCTGGCGAAATTCGGGTGCTGCATCATGAATTGATAAGGCGCGGGCACGGCGAATAAATGCGTCACCCCAAGATCGGCATTATCAATGACCTCAAGCGCCCGACCTGGGTCGAACTCACGCATCAGCAAAAGCGTGCCACCGGCGTGCAAAATAGGATTGGCATAACAATTCAGGCCGCCAGTATGGAACAAGGGTAACACCACCAGCTGCACGGTTTTACTATTGACCCCTGCGGGGCTGGCCATATTGACCATATTATAAAACACCATTTGATGGGTAATCATCGCGCCCTTTGGGTGGCCTGTTGTGCCCGAGGTGTACATAATCATGCACACATCATCATGGGTGCTTTCAACCGCATTGAGCGTGTGTTGATTATCCATGGCCGCCTCATAAGAGCTGGCCTCGCCCGGCTCGCAAACTTTCAACCCATGGCTTACATTGCAGCGCTCAAGCAACGGCTCGGCGACATCGGCAAAAACATGGTCATAAACCATCACATCTGGCGTGCTATCGCCTAGGATATAGGCCAGTTCATTAGCCGTCAGTCGCCAGTTCAACGGCAGACAAATGGCGCCAATTTTTGAACAGGCAAATTGCACTTCGAAAAACGCCGTGCAATTGCGAATAAGCAGGGCAATACGGTCGCCCTTTTTAATGCCATTGGCCTGCCAATGGGCGGCCAGGCGCTGGGCGCGTTGATTCAATTGTTTATAGGTGCTTTTAACGCCCGTATCTAAATCATGGATGGCGAGTTTATCGGCCCGCACATTTTCGTGTTGGTTGAGCCAATCATAATATTTTACAGACATGTTTTACTCCCTAAGACTCTTGATTAGGCAAAACCATAGCCAAAAGGGCGCCCTCAAACAAGGCGTTGCCGGTCGATTAAGTGGTGGAAAATTAGCGGGTTTTGCGGATGTAATAAATCAACGCAAGGATAACCGCCACAGCGACAAAGGCGGCGGGTGTCACCATTTTTACAAAATTGGCAACATTATCAACGACCGACACCACATAGGGTCCGGCCGCATTCCCCAAGAGCAGGTAGACAATAATCACGGCAAAGATAAAGGCCGCGCCCAATTCGGAAAACCGAAGAAGCAAAGCCTGTAAACGGGCAGCATATTCTTTGAACTGTTCCATCATATATCCTTACGTGTTTTATCTACTGCTCTTGAGGTTATAGGCAATTAGCTGCGCTGGAAAAGAACCAGAATAACGCCCAATGAGATTAAGCCTGGCAGACCAGCGGCACCCAAGGTTGCAACCAGTGAAGTGATGTTGCCAGCAACGTCACCCAAGAATGCCATATTGGCTGAGCCAACCAGCAGTGAAGCTACGATAGCAAGAGCCAAGAGTGAAACGAAAACATCAGTAAGACTACTGATCATTGATTTAATTTGGTCCATAACGTCTTTCCTCCTCCAAGAAGTTACTCCGCCAATAAAGCGGTAATAAAACAGTAGAAAATATTTCGCCTATTGCATTAAAAAAAGGCATTTTACCGCGTAGCAGTAGATTTTATGAAATTTATGGTCGTTTCTTTGTGTTTTTTAGTAATTAAATTACGCGAAAGATAAAAAACGAATCACATGCAGGTCAATGTGTCGCAGGCGCTTTGAAGAGGTTTTAGTCAGCCGCACGCGCCAAAGACGGTCTCATCAGGCGGGCTAGTAATCATTAATGTCTTTCTTTGCCCTCCCCTTGGGAATGAGTTTCTTCAAAACCAATAAGGTGGCGAGGCTCAACACCGAGAACACAAGGATTGTCCGCTCCCAATAGACCAGCCATGATGGCAACAGCGATAAGTCGATTGTCGCGCCCGTCAATATCGCCCCAATACCAAAGGCCAAGACGAAAAACTCCAGCCCAATAATCACTTCTATAATGACCAGCCCAATGCCGACCAAATACCAAAAGTCTGCTTCGAGCAGCAATGTGTTCAATTGCGGGTCAAATTCCACCGTCCCTACTCCTTATTCCTAAATGTCTCAGCGATAACTTCTGCCGCCCCCAGAGCACCGGTCACCTCCGAGGGCAAAATAAGCGTCTTGGTATTGTCCGATGTGCCAAGCGTGCTGATGGCCTCGGCCTGTATTTTTTTAACCTCAAAGTCGACCGCCAGGGGGCCGTGCTCTTTGCCTATGGCGGCGGCAATAAGTTCGGTCTGCCTGGCTTCCGCTTCGGCTTTTTTCTCGACCGCAAAGGCCTCTGCTTCGGCTGTCACGCGAATGGCTTCGGCTTCTTTTTGCGCTTTGAACAGCTCGGCTTCGGCTTGCAGTTCGACCATGCGCTTATCGCCCTCGGCTTTGGCAACAACGGCGCGACGTTCGCGGTCGGCATTGAGTTGCAGGCGCTGGGCGGTTCTGGTTTGCTCGTCAAGTTCGACGTCGGTTATTTCCGTGCGCGTCACTTCCACACCCCAAATTTCCGCCGCTTTTGACAAATTTGCTGCGATTTCCAAATTCAGGCTTTCCCGCGAGGTCTGGATTGCATCCAAATCGAGGCGGCCGCAAGATGAGCGCACAATCGACTCGGTCGAGGTCGAGAGCGCCGCATCGACATCTTCTATGCGATATTTAGATTTGGCAGAATCGACGACCCGAAAAAACACAGTGGTGTTGAGCACCACTTCGACATTATCGGAAGTAATGACGCGAATGGCAAACTCCGGCAAATTGCGTTCAAGGATGATGACCTTAAAGGCGACGCGATCGAGAAACGGTATGATAAAATTGAGTCCGGCGTTGAGCGTTTTGTAATAGCGGCCAAACCGTTCAACGACATATTCGCGCGACTGCGGCACGATCTTGACGCCAGCATAAATGACGGCGACAATCAAAATGGCGACAAATAATGTAACAATCCAACCCATTGTCTTCCCCTTTTTATTATTCAGACTGGGAGAGTTATTTTGCACTATTTCTGCGATTTAGGCAAAAGGCGCCTTGGCTCGGCTTTGGAGATATCAATGGGCTAGACTTTGAGCATGGCGATGCTAAGCTTACAAATCTAAGCAAAAGAACAAAAACACTTAGAAACGGAGCCAAGCAATGGAAATTTTAGTGGCATTGGGCGTAGCGATACTCATACTACTGCTTTTATTTAAAGGGGTTATCCAAACCTTTCAGCGGCAAGCCATCGTCGCCATTTTATGTTTAATCTTCCTTTTTCCGATTTATTTAATCTGGGTCATTATTGAGTTCTTCTTCCTAGATAAAGCGAGCAATGCGCAGATTGTCATTTTGAAGGAAAAAGACTGAACACTCCCGTAATAGGGGGATGGAGGGGGCGACTTACGAGAACCAATCGCTCCAAAACGCAAAAAACCCCCGCCGGGGCGGGGGGTGTTTTGGTTGCGGGGGTAGGATTTGAACCTACGACCTTCAGGTTA
>ENA-OUOG01000625-OUOG01000625.1-marine-metagenome-genome-assembly--contig:-NODE-625-length-45660-cov-6.108242_pt1 | contig 45660 bp, 26 predicted proteins | sample MGYA00248635_ERZ508505 | MGnify/ENA primary metagenome ERZ508505 (study PRJEB26176, sample SAMN06267871) | marine metagenome | isolation source: Saanich Inlet, British Columbia, Canada | place: Pacific...
GAAGGTACCTTAAGGTAGAATATCTTCTTTTTTTTTCGTACCTTTCTTTATTTTTGTACGTATTACCTTTAATGATGGGCACTAGATTTTAGGAGCAATTAAAGCCAATCGTGGAAAAGGCTCGAAAAGGCGACACCTGGCGCGTTTTCTCTCCCGCGGCCTTCATAATCGTGCGCTTCGCCCGGGCTCTCGCCACTCTTCCCGACGCGACCGCACGTCCGCGCGCACCGCCCGTCGACCCGAGTCGAGAGTGTCGTTCGTTCGAGTCCCTAGACGCGTCTTCGTTGTCTGACACATTCGAACAGTCACCTCTCGAAGCGTTCGTCACACCGCGACGCGCCTTCCCGATTCCGTCCGGAAGCACGCTTTTTTTTGCCAGCCCCGACCGAGCGTCATGAAGACCAAGAGCAGAGCCACCGCCGCCGCCGCGTCCACCGACGCCGCCGCCGCCGTCGCCAAACGGTCAAACCCGCGAGGCCTCGCGAAGAAGCGCCGCGGGCGTTTCCTCCCGCGCGCGATTTACAGCGTCCTCGCGTCGCTTTCCAAGCTCAAGCTCGGGATGCGCACCCCCGTCTCTTCCGAGAAGAAGACCACCGCCGCGCGCGCCCCGCGCGCCAAGAAGCCGTCGCCCCGCGCCAAGCGCGCTCGCTCCCGACGCGCGCGCGCGACGCGCCCCGAACCCGAGTCGGCGCGGAAACCCGCGCCGGACTCGGAGAAGGAACAAACGAGGTCCTCCGCGACGCGGCCCGGTTGGCGAAAAAAAAACGCCGAGCAGAAGCCCCGCGAGGCGGCGTTACGCCCCGCGAAACCGACGACGCGGGGCGTCCGAAAGAAGAAGAAGGCGTCTCCGGTCCGCGGTCGCGCCGCGGCGTGTCCGTCCGCTCCCGCGGTGACCACGCGCGCGGTGATGCGACGCTACGCGCGGAGCGCCTTCGCGCGCGACCACGTGTGCGCCGAGCGCGACGCCCTCGTCCAGCAGGGCTTCCCCGTTCTCGACACGCACGGCTCCGTTCTCGACGCCTCTCGTACCGCCTTTTTCGCCGCGTCTCCAGCGCGCGCGAAAAAAAAAAAGAATCGACGACGACGAGAAAACGACGTCGTGAAAGTCTCTCCTTCAAAAGATGAAAGAACAGCCGACCGCTCCGAACAAGACTCCGATGACGATGACGATATGCAGTTTTCACCGCACGTAACGCGGTGCGACGACAGTTTCGATCACGACGCGTTCGGAACGATGTTGAACGACGTTGACCCGCGCGGCGGGGAATACGCCGCGCGTCTCCCCGCGGAGGTGTTCGGTCTGCGCGACGTGTCGTGCGAAGAGCGTTGGATCGAGTCGGACCCCGAGGGCGCCGACGACGCCTGGGAGAGAGGGACGAACCAAACGCAAACGGACGAAGAGCGCGAAGATATGTCTTCGCGCGACGCGATCCTGCGGTCGCCCGTGGCGTGGACACCGGCGTCCCCGCCGCGGCGCGGACGCGGGGCGCGACGAGAGAGATGAGATGAGATGTACGCGGAGACGCGTGCGATTCGCGCCGACGCGAAACGAAACGAAGCGTCGCCGGCGTCGAGAGCGTCGCCGGCTTAATAGTAGACTATCGAGAAGGACCGAAAGACGCTTTATGTCCGCGAGACTCGGCGCGCGACGGTCCGCTCTCGTAGGTCACGTATGTAATCTCGACGCACAGTCTTAACAACAATCGTACGCGTCCCTTCGTGCCGCTCGCGCGCAAACTCTCGCCACCTACGAAAGTGTAAAACACCGAAAACGAAAACGTCCGATGCGTTTTATCCGCGACAAAAAGCACATCAAAAAGTCGCTACACCGTCGCGTGCGTCCTCAGCACGTCGCGCGCCAACGCCGCCGCGCCGGCGTTTTTGTAGATGAGCGCCAGGTTGTGCGCGGCTTCAAACGCGAGACTCGCGGATACAGGCACGTCGGCGTGTTTTTGCCGGTCCAGCACCTTCTCGTACAGAGGCACCGCTAAGTGCGGCAGGCCCATCTGGTGCAGACCCCGAGCCAGGTTGTAGTCCCCCTCCTGCTCGCCCGCCGACGTCGGAGAGCACAGAGCGCGCAAATGACGCGCGCGCTGGAAAAAAGCCGCCGCCTTCACCGCCGCCGCGCACCGTTCCGTCTCGTTTTCGGTTTCGTCATCCAACGCGTCGCTCTCGGTGGCGAGGTGCGCCGCCGCGACCGCCGCGCAAAGACACACGATGGGCTCGTCCGGCGCGATCAGGAAACATCTCGCGAACGCGTTCGCGGCACGACCCCACGCGCCGCGCGCGCAGTGCGCGAGACCCGACGCCAGCAACGCGGGCGCGCGCGCTTTGCTTCCGCCGCGCAAATCGCTTTTCGTCGCGGAGACGTCGTTCGTCAAAGTCGGAGACGTCGGCATCCGTCTCGAGTCGGTCTCTTTCTCGGTCTTCTCCGTCTCCTCGTCCTCCGCCGTCTCGCGCGCCTCGCGCGCCCGTTCCTCGCGGTCCGAGCGAACGCACGCGCGCAGGAACACCGTGCTCGCGGTCCTCCCCTCGGCGCGCTCCGCCGCGGCCAGGTGCAGCGACCACGCCTCCATACTTTTCGGGACGCGCTCGCACAAGAGTTTAGCGGCTTCCGCGGCGGCGCGGAAGTCTCCGCCGGCGGACGCGACGTGCGCCTTGAGGTAGAGGAACGACGCCTGCTGGTTCTTCTCGAGCCCGCTCTCGCGCGCGCTGTGCTGCAGGATCTCGTCCAGGAGTCTCGAGGCGCCCGTTTTGTCGCCTCTCAGGAAGAGCGCGTGCGCGGCGGACAGCGTCAGCTCGAAAGGCACCGCCAGCGTGATGGGCGCGCGCGTCGTCGCCGTCTCCTCCGCGTCGCTGGACAACCCGTCCTCCCCGTCCTCGCTTCCGCGATCGGCGTCGCGCGCCGGCTTGGGCTTGGATCGGTCGCGTTTCTGGTACCCGACGAAGACGCCGTCCGACTTGGGCACGGCGGCGCTATCGTGCCGCGCCGACTTGCTCCGCTTCGCGAGCGCCGCCTCGCGCGCCGCGCGCTTGCGCTTGCGCGCGGCGACGGCGTCGGCGACGCCGCGCGCGCGCATCGAGTCGATGAGCGCCACGGCTTCCCGCAGAAACGCGTCGTCGCCGCCGACGCGGCGGCGAAGCGCCAGCGCGCGCGCGGCGCGGAACCGGACGCGCTCCAGGTCGGAAACCTGCGCGTTTTTCATCGTTTTTTTTAACAGCGGGGTCCCTCCCACGACGGTCGCGTCGCGGTCGTCCGGAAGCGACGACGACGTCGCCGTCTTGGCGGCGGTCATCGCGCGGAGCAGCGTTTTTTCGTCGGGAAGCGCGTCGAGAATTTCCCGCCCCCGCGCGCCCTTCTTCAGCAGCGCCTCCGCGAGAGGCAGCGTGGCGTCCACGTCGTGTGGGTGCCTCCGCGCGACGGACCGCCAAAACTCCAGCGCGGCGGTCTCGGAGGCGGCGGCGGCGTACGCCGCGTCCCGCGAGCTGCCCCGCACGCGCGCCTTGACGCACTCGCCGACGCGCTCCCACACCTCGGACGCGTCGTACGCGTCGGGAACTTCGTGTATCAGCCTCGTGAAGAGGAGCTCGGCTTGCTCAAACTCGCGCACGTCCTGGCACACCACGCCGCACTCGTACCACAGGTCGTGGTACGTCGCCGGGTCCGCGCTCTGGAGCTCCGCGAGCTTCTCCCGGGCGTCTTTGAGCTCGTTCAGGTACAAGGCGCACATCGCGGCTTTGGCGACGAGGTCCGGCGGGAACGGCGGATCGCGCCGCTGCGCGTCGAGCGAAGCCTGGACGGACGCCGCCGCCGCGTCGTGTCCGAGTCGCTCCGCGCGCTCCGGAGGCTCGCCAGCCTCCAGCGCGCGCTCGCGCGCGTCCAGGCGCGCCTCCTCCGCCCGGTTCACGCGCTCGCGCTTGGCGCGCTCGCGCTCGCTCTTGACGACGGCGTCGCGCGTCGCGTCGATGAGCGCCACCGCTTCGGCAAACGCGTGCGCGTGCATCTTGCTCTCGGCGTGCACGTTGACGAGCGTCAGGTCAACCTCCCCGGGTGTTTTCGCGACGAAATCGTCCAGGGTTTTCTCCGCGGTCTCAAAGTCCCCCAGCTCGGCGTACACCTGCGCCAGCAGCGTGGCGACGCGCGGGTTACCGGGCTCGCGGTCGCGCACGTCCACGAGGTGGTCAAGCGCGCGGCGCGGCTCGCGAATCTCCAGGAAAATCTCAGCCTGCGCCCAGTGGTTGGAGAGGCCGCGTCCGTCGACGCGCGCGTACGGCCTCGGGTCGTTCTTCAGCGCCTCGCCGTAGCAGAAGAGCGCCGCGCGCGGGTTTTTGTTCGCGCGAGACTTCTGCGCCAGCTTGTACCACGTGTCGACGTCGCGCGGTCGAAGCGTCGCGCCGATCATCGAGTAATCGAGCGCTTTCTTCTCGTACCGCGCCGCCAACGAAAGCTGCAAAGCCGCTTCTTCCTCCGCCGCGTCGAGGCTCGCGCGTAAAACGTCCTCCGCCTCTTCTTCTTGCTCTCCGGTTCGTTCGTCTCCAACTTCGATCCCTTCCGGAATCCGCGAATGTGAATCAACGAGTTCCCTCGCCTTCTCCCTGTGCCCCTCCGCGGTCTCGTCGTGGATCATCGCCATCGTGTGGTACGGGTCCGGGTCGTTGGGCGCTAGCCGGATCACCTCCAGCAGAAGCTCCATCGCGCGCGGCCACTCCTCCGGGCCCCGCGCGTACAGCGAGTTCGCCTCGCCGAGTTTCTGCGCAGCCTCGTCCAGCACCACCCGCCGACGCGTTCGCCGGGGGTTCTTCGGCCGGCCGCGGCCCGGGCCGTCCCCGCGCGCGAGGTTCCCGACCGCGCCCGCCTGCTTGGCGGCGCCCAGGAACGCCGCGAAGGCCGGGTTTTTTTTTATCACCTCCTCCTTGTCGATGTTGTGGCGCTCGAGCAACTCGGAGGCGCGGTAGCGGTTTCGGCCTTTACCGGCGTTTTTGCCGCCGCCGCCAGCACGCGCTCCGCCTTTGCCGCCTTTGCCTTTGTCTTTGCCACCGAAACCCTCGAGGCCCTCGACTTCGCGCTCATTCACCCCGAGCGAACGCAGCTCGGCGCGAAACGCGGCTTCGTTCTTTTCGTTCGCCTCCCTCTTCCTCTGCGCCAAGATCTCGTACGGGGCGGGTCCGTCCGCGCGCTCGTCGTTCACCGAACGCAAGACATCATCCACGGTGTGCGTCTCGTCAAACATCTCCTCGTCAGTCTCGTCCTCCTGGTACTCCTCGTCCTCCTCGTTCTCGGTTTCGTCCACGTCCGAGGGGAGCGCGTCCGGCGCGTCCGAGTCGCGACCGGACGGACCCGCCTCTTCATCTTCACCTTCGTCGTCTTCGCTCACGTCCTCCTCCTGCTCCTCCTCGGACGTGGCGACCGCCTCCTCCTCCTCCTCCTCCTCGGGGTCGGCGCCCAACGCGGCCGCGCCGCGTCGTCGGCTCATCGCGCCGGGGGGCGGTCACCACCCGCGCGCGCGCGCCAGATCTGTTGTTACCCAATCTCGCCTCGTTTGAAAAAGGCGTCGCCGTTTTTCCCAGAACGTCACACGCATCGCTCGTACGTCTCTGTGCGGAAAAGGCGAACGACGCGGCTTGGAACGCGACGCGAGACTTTCACCTCGGCGAGACGCGTTCGCGCAAATTTTGTAAACTATTACTTCAATGACGCGCGAGACGCGCGACCTTCGTCAGTCGCCGTCCCCACGCCGCGTGCTAAGAAAGAATGTGTGTCAACGTCTCGTTCGCGTCGCGTCCCCGGTAAGAGAGACGCGCGGCGCGAATCGCCGCGCGCGCCGCCCCGGCGCGCGCTCAAAAAAAAACTCGTCGTTTCCTTCGCGCCGCCTCGGATGTCCCGCGCCCTCGGAAGTCGCCGCGAATCGTCACCGCTGCCCCGCCTGCGCCGCCATGTACGCCCTGTACTGCTCGCGCCTCCTCTCTTCCACCTGGTCCTGCGCGCGCCTGCGATACTCCTTGAGGTCGCGGCAGCGGGGCACGGGGCAGTCCGTCTCCGTGCAACCCTTGCTGTGCACCTGCAGCAGCGTCCACATCTTGCGGCAGAGCTGGCACCCGCCGCCGGCTTTCACCGGGCACGCCGTGGCGTGGCGGAACAGGTGCTTAACCTTCGTGCAGTTGGGCGACCCGCAGTTCTGAGCGCGGCACGTCGTGGCGTGCACGAGCAGCTCCATGGTCCTCTGAATCTGCGCGGCGCGGTCGCGTCGGTCCTCCTCGGTCATGCCCGCGCCGCGATCGCCGCGGTTCGCGCCGCCGCGGCGAAGCGCGTGCTCGTGTCCCACGGTGTTCTTGCACTCCTCGCACATGTCGAAATCGGCGCACGTCTCGCAGCGCCAGCCCTTCCCGGGCTCGAGCTCGCGCTGGCACACGTTGCAGGTCGCCACGAACGCGGGCTCCGAGGGGTTGTTCAGGTGGTACAGCACCATCATCGTGGTGTGCTTCGCGCGCCTTAACGAGTCGAACTGGAAGTGGTTCCCCTGGCACAGCGACAGAAACGCCTGCCGCGTGTCGAAAAACTCGCTCTCCATCGCCTCGCCATCCTCCTTGACGTCCGGGAGCTCCTCCACGCGCTCGCACACCAAGTCGCGTCCTTTCGTGACCGTCTTCTCGTGCGCGGGGAGCGCGCTCTCCACGTCGTAGCACTCCTGGCAAAGCTCGAACACCTGACCGGAAGTCGTCGGAGCGCTGTCGTACCAGCGGTTGTCGTCGGCGATGACTTTGCGGCACTGCGCGCACTGGTGCGCGAGGTGCACCATGATGAAGTCGTGCCGCATGTTCGCGATGGTCGTCCCGAGCTTCTTCATCAGCTCCGTGTCCAGCTCCGCCTCGGGCGTGCCCGCGCCGAGACGCTTGCCTTTCCCCGACTTGCGCGCGGAGACCGAAGATGTCGCGACGACGCCCCCCTTCGCTTTCCCTTTGTTGCGCTTCGCGGTCTCCGCCTGTTCCTTCAAGATGCCGGGGATCCAATCCTCGGCGACGCCCGGGAAGTAGTCGCCGTCAAAATACGGCAGCTCCGTCGCCGACGCGATGTCGTGGTTCTGGTTGCCGAGCTTGAACTCGTCGTGCAGATTCCCCAGGCTCACGACGATCCCTTCCTTCTGCGCCTGCCGGAGCATCTTCAGGTACCACTCGCGCAGCTTGTCGCTCTTCGGGGTCTTCTGCTCCTTCGGGTGGCAGTACAGGATGTAATCCTCCCCCTGGAACGGCGGGCACGCCCAGATGAAGCACGACGCAAAGCCTCTTTGCTTGATGTACTGCAAGTACCCGATGAGGATCTGGTGGTAGCAGTACGTGCGCAGCGCGCCGCCGCCTTCCGCGGCGACCAACACGCCGCTCGGCCGGAAGTACTTCACCGAGTCCAGGTAGCTCAAGTACACGCGGCGCGCGTTGGGCGCCGGACAGTCGCTCCCGTACTCCTGCACGTAGATGCCCAACAAACACACGTCCACGCCCTCGATCTTCTGGAACAGAAGTAAAACTTTGGATCGGTACGGGAACTCGCTTGGGTAGTTCTGGTCCTTGAACGCGTCTCGAAACCCCGGTTTCGTTTCCAGTTTCTTGTCCACCGAGCTCACGACTCGGATCGTCAGACCCTCCGCCGCCGGCATCTCGTCCACCGGCTTGCCCACCGCGCGCGCTCTTTCGCCCCGCTCCGCGCCCATCACCTTGCGCAGTCTTTCTTCGAGAAAGTACGACAAACGCGTTTGAGGTAACACCGACGCCGGGAGCTGCGAACTCGGCCTTTGAGTCGTAGGCGTGCGTTCTTTTTTCTCGAGCTGGCTCAGAATGCAAGAAGGGCACGTGAACGGAGCTTCGCCGCCCTCGTTCCGCCTTCCGTTGAACAAAACGCAAATCTGGTGGTACCAGTCGTTGCAGTAATCGCACTGCACCCAGGGTTCCTCCAAGTCGTCGTCGTTTTTCTTCTTCGCCAGCTGCGTCTTTAAGAACCTCGTGCCTTCCACCTCTACACTGCCGTTGATGGCGTTGTAGCACGCGTTGCACCACGCGTCTTTACGCGCTTCGCCGCCCGTGACGTGCGCCGGGATGTGGTAATACACCTGCCCGCGCTTGATCCTTCCGACGCACCCGTAGCAGTACAGCGGCGGCGGCTCAAACGTCAGGCGCTCGACGCCGCACGCTCGGCACGCCTGCTCGGTGGCGCCGGCGATGGCGCGCTCAGCCTCCTGGTCGCGCCGACGCGCGCTCATGGGCTGACCCTTCGTCAGCGGGTTCGCATCACACAGACGCAGAGACGCGAGGTGCGTGCGAACCTCGTCCGGCGAGAAGCACTCCAGAAGAGACGTGCCCTCGCCCCCGGGCCGCTTCTGACCCACCGATCCCCGAACCGCGCTCGGCGCGGGCGCGCCCGGCCGTCCGCCCGCGCCCGCGTTGAACGCCGGCGCGCCGTCCACGCGCATGCGCTTCGCCGCGGGCCCGCCCTGCTGCTGCTGCTGCTGCATGAGCACCTGCGAGCGCTGCTTGAGCATCGCCGAGCGCACCGGGCCGCACACCGGGCACCGCGCGTCCTTGCAGTTCTGGTGGTGTTTCAGGAGCTCGCGCGACGCCAGACACCGCGGGTAGGCGCACTGCGGGTCGGTGCACCGCAGCACGTGCTCCCACAGCGACTTGGCGACGTGGCAGTGCGGCGTGTACTGGCACCGTCCCTCCTGCGCCTGGCACTTAGACGCGTGCCGCAGGAACAAAAGCCAGCGCTGCTGCTTCACGATGTACGCCTTCTTGATGTGCTCCTCCGTCATCACCCCGCCCGGACCGTGGCCGCCGCCGGGATGGCCCATGTTCACCTGCCCGCCCCCGCCCGGGCCGGGACCGCCGCCGCCCGCGCGCTGTGCGTGCGCCGCCATCGCCGCCGCGCGCTGTTGCTGCATCTTCTGCTGCACAGCCTGCTGCTGCTGCGGAGTCATGTTCGCGTACCCCGGCGGCATCTTGAGCTGCTGCTGCGAGTTCCCCATCCGCTGCGCCATCTGCTGCTGCTGCAGCATCATCTGCTGTTTCTGCTGCGCCGCCTGCGCCGCCTTGAGCTGCGCGGCGGTCATCTTCTTGCCCTTGCCCCGCGCCGCCGCCTGCGCGTCGTTCAGGCTCTGCTGCATGGATGCCTGCTGCATCGCGCGGTGCTGCTGTTGCTGCATCATCAGCATGTGCTGCTGCTGAGCGCCGCCCGGGTGGTGCGAGCCGGGACCGGGACCGGGACCCTTCATCGCGCCGCCTCCGCCCGCGTACTGCTGCGCGGCGGCGCCGCGAATCACGGGCGCGCCGTTGCTCATCATCATGTTCCCGCCGCCGCCGTGCGATGCCGCGGGATGCGAACCCATGCCCCCGCCGCCCTCTTGCTTCATGTCCATTACGCCGCCCCCCCCGGCCATCATCCCCCCCCCCATGTTCCCGCCCCTGAACGCGGGGTTTCCCTGCTGCTGCGCGTAGTGCGCCTGCTGCGTGTGCGATGCGTTCCCGCCGCGGCCCGCGCTGGAAGGCGCGCCGGGCCCGCCCGGGCCCGGGCCCCCGGGCGCGCCCTTCGGCCGCGCCACCATGATGCGCGCAACCGCCTGTAACCGAGCCTCCAAAGTGGCTTCGTTACAGTACTCCTCCTGCGACGCGTCGGATGTTTTCGTTCGCGTGAAAGTCAAGCAAGGGGAAGATATGGTCGGTGAGCGTCGTGATGCGCGTGAAGCGTACGCGTGCGTGAAGCGTACGAAGCGTCCGACCGACGCATCCGGCGCGCGAAAACGCGCCGCGTCGCGATCGATCTTTTCGTTCGTAAAGAACGTCGTCGCGTAGAGTGGAGGGTTTCGGTGGTGCGTAGACGAAAAGTCGGTTCATCCGCGTCGCGTTCGCGGCTCGGTCCCGGGTTCCACGCGCCGATCCGCCGACGGCGTCGCCCGACGACGCGGGTCGCGGACGCGTTCGCCGTCTCGCATCGCGCGATCGGGGCGTCGCCCGCGCCTCCGGAGGCGGTTCCGCGCGGCAATCGCAAACACGGCTTTTTTTCGCGTCGCGAAGAGTCGCTCGAAAACGCGCGCCCGATGAAAGACACCGGTGAAACGACCGAGTTGAAACGAACCGTCGTTTTTCATCGCGAAAAAACCGTCGCGCGAAAGGAAACGAACGTCGCGCACCTTGGAGCGGGCGCCGCGGTACACCGCCTCTTCCAAGCGCAGCACGAAGTCGGGGAGCTTCTGTTGCCACTCCTTCGTCTCGGTGGGTTTCCTCTGCTGAAACAGCCGCAAGCTGCGCGAATTCGGGGGGATTTTGGGTCAACATTCGCTCGGTACGAGCCGTTCGCCGGCACCGAGGTCGAGCGCGCAACGCGCGAAATCGCGATGCGAAAAACGAGCAACGCGGTGCCAGCGTGCAGCGTTAGGGTTGGTACGCGTTCGGTACCGCCGGCTTCGGGGGACGTACATGTGCTGAATCAGGATCTTTCGGCTCGGGATATCGGCGTCGGACTGCCAGGTCTTCCATCGATTGTTCCCGCCGGCGTCATTGTTCATCATCCCCATCGGCTTCGCCCCGCCCGCGCCGTTTCCCTGCTGCATCGCGCGCGGTTTTTTCGCCTACTCCCAGACGCTCACTGCGCGATGCCGCTTTCCGTGATTTCGAACGCCCGGCCCTTCCCGGCGAAACGCGCCCCGACGCGATGCGATCGCCGCTTTCCGCCGACCGACCCGGTGCGCGCACGCGTGACACCCCGGACCGCGTAACTCGCACGTGGGCGCCGCCGCGTTCTGCACCGCCGCGCGCGTCGTGGACGAACCTATCGGCGGACTCGCACGCGCTCGAGCGACGCGTACGGGAAAGCGGGAAAAATTGGCGCTGACCGAGGCGTCCCTTTGAAAGTGAACGAAAGCGAAAGCGAGGCCGGCCGTTCATCGGTACCGCGGCAAGCGCTTCATCGGTCCGTCGGACGCTCGATCGGCGTTCAGCGGGCCAATCGTCCGGCAGCACCTCCGTTCCGCGTCCAGTCACGGCACGGCGATCGATTTCGCGGTGATTTCGGGGCGAACCCACCGCCGCGCGTCAGACGAGGACTGCGCGGCGGCACCCAGCGGCAGTTCGTCACAGGCGCTCGCGGCGTTCGTACGTCCACGCGCTTGCACGTGTGCGACCGAGACGAGCGGACCGCACGCGACTGGACGCCGCGCGAACGCGTCAGGTGACCGGAGGATTTCCCGCCGCTAACGACCATGGCGGCTCTCACCAGCGCGCTCGCGGTGACGCACACCGCGGGTGCGTTTCAGACCGCGCTCAACCGCCGCGCCTGCGGCGGTGAGACCTCGCGCGGCGTCGTGTGCGTCGCGCGCGCATCCGCGCGCGCCCAGAGCGCGCTCGCGGGCGTCTCGCGTCCCGGTCGGGTTGTGTTTTCGGAGCGCCGAAACGCGGAGGGGGTGGGGATCCGCGCGACCGCGCGACCGCGGGACGCGTTCTCCAGCGACGCCGGCGCGTGGCGCGGCGAGGCGCAGCGATGCGACGCCGCCGCGGCCGCGAGTGAGGGGGACGCTTCCGGAGAGGTACGCAGCTCGCACGCGCACCGATACGCCACCCCGGGCCGTCGTTACCCTCAATCCATCCAGGGATAGCTCTCGCTTTTCTTTTTCCGGTTTTCTCGCGGCGACGGCTCGCCGAGACCGCTCCTGAAGCTTCGGTTTTCGCGAAAAGCGCTTTTTTCGCACCCGCCCCTCGTCCGCGATCCGTGATCTCCTCTCCCCTCTGTCTCACCTCTCTGTCTCCTTCGTCATTAACCTCATCACACGTCCATCACACGTCCCTTTTATAACAACTCGCAGAGCGCGTCGGCGTCGCGGGCGACGGTGACCCCCGTGGTGAACAAAGGCAAACTCCAGACGCGCGTCGTGTCGGCGCTGTGCCTCGGCGCGTTTGGTTTATTCGTGACGTGCACGGGCGGATGGGTGTGGGCCGTGTGGATGGCGGGCGCGAGTTATTTGTCCGCGAAGGAGTACTTCACGATGGTCCCCAACATGACCTCCGAGCTCCCTCACCCGCCTCCGAAATGGGCGTGCGACGTCTCAGTGGCAGTGTGCACGTTATTCTGCCTGGTGCTCCAGGCGTGCGGCGCGAGGACCGGCGCGCTGGTGATGTCCGTGCTGGGCGCGTTCGGAGTCGTCGCGTTTCTGCTCACCACGAAGCAAGACGAGCCGCACTTCTCGCAGTACACCGCGGCGTTGTTCGGGATCGTGTATTGCGGTGCGTTGCCCGCGTTCTGGGTCAAGCTGCGCGCGCTGGCGTTTTCCGAATCCGCGACCGTCGCGGTGGGCGCGAGCGGGTCGCGATTCGTAGAAGCGTGGCCGAGCATTTTAGGCGGACCCGAAGCGTGGACCACCGGCCTGATCGTGACGGTCATCACCGTGAGCTGCATCATCGCCTCGGACGTGGGCGCGTACGCCTTCGGCAAGACCTTCGGCCGGACGCAGCTCATCAAGATTTCGCCCAACAAAACCGTGGAGGGCGCGCTGGGCGGGCTGCTGTGCACGATGCTCACCGCGTTTGGGTTGAGGCAGCTCTTCGGATGGCACGCCGGCGCCGTTCAGACCATCGTGCTCGGCGCGCTGGTCTTCTTCGCCGCCGTCGCGGGCGACTTGATGGAGTCTGTCATGAAGCGCAACGCCGGCATGAAGGACAGCGGAGACATCATCCCCGGCCACGGCGGGTTCCTCGACCGCTTCGACTCGTACATGTTCACCGGCGTCTCCGTGTACTTCTACATCGTCACCGTCATGCCGTACTGGTTCGTCGGGATGGTGCTCTGATTCGGTCGCGCTCCGTCGCGTCGCGGAGGAGAGGCGAAGGAAAAAAAGCGCTTTTCGAGCTTTTCGCCGCGGAGATACGCGCGGCGCGGAGACACACTCGAGCCGCCGAGCCGTTTATGATACGCGTCGTAGTCTACTATATACCAATACGAATATCCATATCACGAACGAAGCCACCGAACTCCCGAGTGGTCTGACTACAGAACACGCGAGGCTCCGAGCCTTTTCTTTTTTTCGTTTTTTCTTTTTTCGTTAAAAAAAAGCGCGCCTCCGTCGGCGTTTTCTTTTTTTTTCTAACGCCGTCGCGTCGGCGGCGCGGCGACGATGACGTACGTCGTGCCCAGGTGATACCTCGCCACGGACTGAATCTCCAGGCCAGCCTCGCGCACGATCGCCAGTATGTCCCTGTTCCAGTAACAGCCCCACCGTTTCGCGTGCGGGTCCGCGTGTCTGTCCAGTATGTTCGACAGCCACGCCCAGTCGCTTCGGCCGTGCTCGAGAAGGTAAATCTTTCCCGGCGCGTCTTTTTCTCCTCTTCCCTTTCGACACACGCGGCTCATCTCCCGCAGCGCCGCGACCGGGTCCTCGAAGCTGCACAGCCCGAAGGTATCCACCACGGCATCGAACGAGTCCGACGCGAACGGCGAGGCGGCCGCGTCGGAGACGCGCGCGTCCGCGAGCACGCGAGTTTCGTTCGCGACGTTTTCACGTTTTTCGAGTTTTTCGTTTTTTCCGTCATTCCCGAAAAAGCCGCGCGCGCCAGGCGCGTACCCGGCGCGCTCGGCTTTTCTTTTGCACACCTCCACCATCGGCGCGGAGCAATCCGTCGCGGTGAGCGTCACGCCGGGGGGATAATACGCCAAGTTGCGGCCGGTGCTGGTTCGTGAACGGTTTAGGGTTTTGGGTTTGAGCGTGAGAAAGAGGTCAGGCGCGCGGGCGACGAGCGACTGGAAGCGAAAAAAAAAGCGAAAAAAAGCCTTCGCGTCGCGACGCCGACGAAAAGTCCCTCGGCGCGAACCGCCGAGCGCGGAGTGTCTTGCTCCAGTGTCTTGTTTTCGTTTTCGGTGCGGTCGCGGACGCGCGAGGCACGCACCCGGCCGCGACTTCCAGCACGTCACCCGTGAGCTGGCGCAGCATCCACCACCGCATGAGTTTTATGCCGGTCATGAACTCGTGCCACTCGATCTCCTCGTCGAAGGACTCGGCCAGTCGGTCGTACGCCTCGCGTCGCGTCGCTTCGCGCACGAGGGGAGATTTCGATGCGGTCGCCGAGGCTGAGGACGCGCGGCGCTCGGGGGAACTGCACGAGCACGGCGCCGCGGTCGAGCCGAGCATCGTGCCGTACCCCACCGCGGTCCCCGCGACCACGGTCGCGGCCGCGCCGAAGGCGCCCAGCGCGCCGAGCACCACCCGCATCGCCGCCTCGCGCGCCCGAAACTGACAACAGACGTCCGACGAGTGTGAAGCTTCGTCGGGACTCCCGAAACGCGACGAGTATTTTCGTCTCCCGATGGGAGCGCGCGGGTCCTCGACGACCGCCACAACGCGACGCGCGACCCGGTGGACGCGGAAGAAGCGACCGGTGCGTATTGAGACGCGTGCGATGGCGACGTGCATCGGACGCAGATGCGTTGACGGGTGTCGTACAGGCTGAACGTAGTACTAGAATAGAGTCTCGGACGTGACGAGGACGCGCCGATCGGGCGATGTCGAGTCGCGGCGACGCGATGGACACCGACGTCGTCGAGCGAAGGAGGAAGAAACAGAGACCGGCGAAAGCGCCCGCCGTGCTTCGCGGCGCGTACGCGCGCGTCGTGTCTCTGGAGCGAGCCACGCGAGACGCGTGTCGCGACGCCAGACCGCCCATCGCGCCCCCCGCGTTGCGCAGGCCCGGGGACGACGCGACGTACCTCGACTTCCTGCGCTGGACCTTCGTCGCCGCGCCCGAACCTCTGCCGCGCGACGCCGACACGACCGCGGCGTGCGGCATGGATGAGGTGATCGTCCGCGCGCTGGGGTACCACTTCAAGACGCACCCGAGCCCCTCCAACGTTCTGTGCAACGGCGCGCAGCGCAAAGACCCGCGAAGACCGGGAGGGGGTGCCAACAATCGGCCCGCCGATTGGTCCGCTCGGCGCTCCTCGCGCGAGCGCGAGACGCGGGAGCCGACGCGCGCCGACGCGCCGCGTGAGTGTCGTCGTCCCCTGGTCGCGCCCGACGTGGACATCGTGCACGAGTCCGCCGCGATCGAGAACCTGCGGGGTGACACGTGGCGCACGTACGTCGAGCGCGCGGGCGACCAGCTGGCGTTCCACCTGCTGACGAAAGCCTCGGTGTTCGTCGTCGTGAATCAGGGCGGCGCCGATCGAAGCTTCGGCGCCGCGGGATACCTGCAGCTCTGCGGCAAGCCCGTGAGCGTCGCAGCGCGCGCGCGCCAGATGGCGGACGCGAGGGCGGCGAAGAAAAGCAGAAAAGGCGCGACGATAGCGCGCGAGGACGACGTCGGGAAGAAGGACGCGGCGGATCCTTCCGAGCGGAATCCAACAAGAAAAACCGCGACGATTGCGCGCGAGCGGGAAGTCCGCGCGCTTTTTTTCGGTGACCCGGGTTCGAGACCTCCCCGCGGGCGACGCGGCGGTTCGCGCGCCGAGACGGACCGGGACCCTCGCGTGGGGAAGAGAGACTGCGGCGGCGAAGAAAAAGAAAAGCGGGGCGGAGGCGGAGCGGAGACTCGCGAGGCTCGCGAGGCTCGCGAGGCTCGCGGCGACTCTGCTCCGCGATTGACCCCCCCTCTCGCGCGACGAAACGTTTTCGTTTTCGGCTCGGAAGCGCTTCCTCTGACGTCCGCCGCGCCTTCCTCGGCGGCGGCGACGCTCCTGCGCCGCGCGAGCGGGTTCGTGCGCGGCGTGATCACCGCCAATCCGTTCATGCGCGCGAAGCCGGCGACGACGGCGCGGGATTCCCCGCCCTGCGAAACGTACGCCGCGGTCCCCGCTCCGGGCGCGGACGGCGGCGTCCGTTTTTCTCGCGCGGACGACGACGGAAGCGAAGCGACGGAGGAACCACCGATCGACGGAGCCGTATCCGGATACGCCGGCGTGGTCTCGGAGTCCGCGGTCGTGACGGAGGAGCGAGCGCCGAACGTCCCGCAGTGCGCGACGGCGGAGTGCGCGACGCGCCGCCGCCCGCCCCGGCCGAGCAGCTGGCTGCGCCGCCGAGCCGCGAAAGCCAGAGCGGCGCTCGCTGCGGAAGTCTCCGCCGGCGCGACCGATAAAGTCGGCGACGCGAATGCGCCTTCCCTCGTGTCGCCTTCCGGAGCGGACGTCGCGCTTCCCTCCGCGAACGCCAACGGGGAGGACTCGACGGAGATCGTCCCCGAGACCCCCGACGCGAGCCACGACTCCGGACACGGGAGCTTTTTGCCCTCGGCGCGTTTCCCGCGGCGGCGCGCGGAACCGAGCACGAGCCTCGGCGCGCTTCCCTCCGCGAACGCCGGTCACGACGCGGACTCAGACGCTGACTCGGGCGCGGGCTGGGAACGGCTCGGCGCCGCGGCGGACGAGGAGCCGATGGAGTGTGTGGGTGACCCTTCCGACGACCGGTCCGAATGCGCTCGCGCCGCCGAAAACGCGAGGCGCGCGGCGGATGAGAAGCGCGCGCGCCTGAAACGCGCGCGCCTCGAGGCTTCCGGCGGCGCGGCGGAATCGAAACCGGGCTCGGTTTCGTTCGACGCCAGCGCGTTCGCGCACAAAACCTCGTTCGCGCGTCGCCCGGGTCTGCCCCGAGGGCACATCTTGAACGTGTGCGGGTTCGGACCGCGAGCGGCGCGTCGCCTGTACGCGCACGTCTTCGCCGGTCCCGAGACGCCTTCCCGATCGTCCGCGCCGAAGAAGAACGGATCGAACGCGGCGACGGATGTTTTTCCGGATGGGTTTTCGGTCCCGCGGGCGAGAAAGAAACCCACAGACGCGCGTCGCGTCCCGCGGCGGGACCGCGAGTCGATGCTTCCGCTTCTGCAGCTCATGCTGCATCGCGCGCGGCGGTGCCCGTACGGCGCGCTGCTGGACGCGCACTGCCCCATGCCCGCCGGCGTCGCGCGGCGGCTCGGCGGAGGACGCGACGCGGCGCGTCCCGCGGACGCTTTCGACCGTTTCTTCAACCGTCTCGACGAGACGCGCGGCGGAGCGGAGACCGCGCGTGAGACGACCGCGCGTGAGACGACTGTGACGACCGTGGACCTCACGCGAGAAGAGGAGGACGAGGAGCTTCCGGACGACGCGGACGCGTTGGATTTCGGGGAGGAGGTTTCTTTCTCGACGGAGACGGGGGAGGACGCGGCGTCGGACGACGCGGGGTGTCGGGAAACAAAAACAAAGATGCCCCGTGACGCGAACGACGCCGAGAGCGATCCGCCCTCGTTGCTGGCATCGTTCGTCCCCCCGCGCGCGGTGGCGTCGTTTTTGTGGGCGGTGATCCGCCGCGTGGCACCCCGCGAGACGCTGGGCGGGCGGCGCTCCCGCGCGTCGCTCAGAAATTTCCTGCTTCGCCTGACGTCGCTCCGCCGCTCGGAGAGATGCACGCTGCACGAGGCGATGCGCGGCGCGCGCACCTCAGAGTTCCCCTGGTTGTTCGGGAAGCGTCTCGGAACCCGCGCGTTCGAGGACGACGAGTCAGTTTCCTCGTCGTCGCGAAGAGGAAACAAGAGTGGAAGGACCGGGCCCGTGACTTCCTACCTCGCTCGGCGGCGGCGCCTGCGTCGGTGGTTCCGGTTCCTCATAGACGAGGTGGCCGTGCCTTTGCTCCGCGCGCACTTCTACTGCACGGAGACGGAGGCCAACCGCAACCGCATGTTCTTCTACCGCAAGGGCGTCTGGGCGCGGCTCACCGCCGCGCACCTCGCCGCGACCACCGAGGACGAAGCGGGGGAGACCAAGACGCCTTTGCCCAAGCGCCTCGCTTCGGCTCCGGTGGACCCCGCCGCCGCCGCCACCACCAATCGCAAGCCGTACGCGCGTTTGAAGAAGCCCTCGGCGCGGTACGCGCTGCAGAGGCACTTGCTCGGCTTCTCGCGCCTGCGTTTGCTCCCCAAGCACAGCGGTTTAAGACCGGTCGCGATGCTCGGTCGACCCGCGGTGGCGTCGTTCGCGCCGCCGGGCGGGCGCAACGGAAAGAGTCTGAGTTTGCAGGAAAGACAAAGAGGCGACACAGAGCGACAAAGAGGCGATAAAAAGCGTCCCGGCCGCGTCTCGCTGGCGTTCCGGCCCGTCAACGCCGGATTGCAGAGCGTGTTCGACGTGTTGCGTTTCGAGTCCAAGCGCCGGCCGGAGGTGATGGGCGCGAACGTCTCGGACTACCACGACGTGCGCGCGCGGTTAGTGCCGTTCATCCGCCGGTGGCGCGCGAGGCAAAGGCGCTTGGCTTTGGAACGGAGTTGGGAAACGAGAACGGAGCCGCGGGAGTTAAACGGAGACGAAACGAAGACGAAAACGAAACGGGCGCCGGCGAACGGCGGCGTCGTCGCCGGTCCCGCGCCCGTCGTCGAGCGTCCGTTCATCGTCGCCGCGGACGTCAAGGGCGCGTTCGACAGCATCCCGCTGGAGGCTTTGGAGCGCGTCGCCGCCGCGCTGGTGGAGGCGCCCGCGTACGACGTACAAAGGCTGACGCGCGTCACCGGCGGCGCGGGCGGCGTAGGCGTCCGCGCCAAAACCGCCCGCCACGCGACGCGCGCCTTTTCGCGCGAAGAGGACGCGAACGCGTCTCGCGACAATTCCAAAGTCTCCTCCGGCGGCGTCTGCATCGACCTGGCGTCTCCCACGCGCGTGCATCGCGCGCGCGTGCTCGAGCTCCTGCACGAGCACCTGCGCAAAAACGTCGTGCGCTCGGGGGGCGTTTATTTGCTCCAGAAGGTGGGCATCCCGCAGGGCTCGGTTTTGTCCACGCTCCTGTGCGGCGTCTTTTACGCGCACCTCGAGTCCGCGCACGGCTTGCGCGACGGCGGCGGCGTTCGTTCAAACCGAGACTCCTCAGTCGTTGTTTCGAACGAACAAGAGACGGACGGCGTGTTGTGTCGATGGACGGACGATTTGCTGTACGTCAGTACAGCTCGCGCGCCGGCGGAGCGGTTCCTCAAAGCGGCGACGCGCGGGTTCGAGGAACACGGCTGCGTGATGAACGCCGGCAAGACCTCCACGAACTTCGATGGACGCGGAGAACAATTGTCTGGGTCTCGAAAGTGCGTGGCTTGGTGCGGCTTGCTCATCGACTCGGAGACTTTGGAGTGCACGGTGGATTACGCGCGCTACGCCGGCGACCGCGCGCGCGAAGCCGTGACGACGCCCGGCTTTGCGGGCGGCGGCGGCGGCGTCGGGGACCCGTACAAACACTTAGGCCGGAAAATATGCGCGTACCTGCGCCCGAAGGCTATCCCGCTGCTTTACGACCGCTCCGTGAACAGCCCGCTGACGGCGAAGCTGAACGTGTACCAGAACTTCCTCATGGCCGCCGTCAAGACCCACTGCTACGTCGCGGCGACGACGCCGCGGCGGCCCGGGCGGCGAAGCGACGAAAAGACGGGAAAAAACGCGAAAAAAAATAACGGGCCGGGGCCGGGGCCCTCCGCCGCTCGCGTGTGCGCGGCGCTCGCGGAGGGCATCGCGTACATGGAGCGCGCGACGTGTTCTCGAGCGAGCGGGAAAGGCAAAAAGGCGAGGCGCCGCGCGCGCGCCGTCGCGCGAACGCACGTACGGTTCCTGGGCCTCTCGGCGTTTTTAGTCACGTTTTCGCGTAAAAAGACGAGGCACGCCGGGACGGTGGCCGCGCTGCGCGCCGCGCTCGCGACGCCGGAGATGCGCGCGTGTGCGCGGAGGCTTAAACCGGTGCTCGAGGACCCGCGGAACGACGTGTTCGGGGAGATCAGGTTCTGACGGCGACGAAAAGCAAAAGCGCCGTAAGTGTTAGGGGTCGAGACGACTTTTAGTCGCGCGACAAAAAAAGAAAACAATCTCGCGCGCGTCTCCGAGACGCGCCGAGGCTCGGAAACGCGCGTCCGAAGATGGACGTCGGCGTCGTCGAATATGTTTTTTTCGCCGAGACGTCGGGCCGCCACTTCTCCGCGCGCGTGGAACTCCGAAGCCGACGCGCCGACTTCGCGCGCTGGACCCGAAAGCCGTTAAGAGAAAAGACACACGCGTCGCGCTCCATGCCCGTAGCGCTTCGCGAAGCGCGCCGCGGCGCGGCGGCGGCGGCGATCTTCTCTCTGTCGCTCGCTCTCTCCGCGCCTTCCTTCTCCGCCTTCGCGCACGAGGGGGTTGACCCCCCCCCCTGCCCCTCGATCGCGCTGGACGACGTGCGCGTCCTCGCGGCGCCCTGCGCCGACCCCGCGATGGCGTGCGACCTGGACGCGGGATGCATCGGCGCCGTGATATCGTACGTCGGAAACCGCGTGGACCTGTCTTCTTTCGACGAAGCGCCGCCCGCGGAGTACGTCGCCGACTGCGTCGCGCCCTTCGCGCTGTCCGAGGAGGTGACGTCCACCATCCCCCAGGAGACGCTGGGCGCGATGATCGCGTGCGACTTCGAAGCGGTCACGGCCAGGTTCGAGCGCGACTTCGCGCCCGCGACCGCGACCGCGACCGCGACCGCGCCCGCGCCCGCGTGAGAAGGCGAAACGCGGCGGTTGCGCGTTTTCGAGGAGCCGACCCGAGGCTCGAGGCTCGTCGCGCGTCCGCGATCGAACTGGACCAGTCCAGTTTTTTTCGGGCGCGCCGAATCGAGGACGTTCTCGAGTCACAGACCGTGGATTTCTAAACAAATCAGATTTTTGCAAACGTTTTTTTGCCATGTGTTCACATTCACGGTTCGAGAGGTAGTTTTACGGTTCGTAATTCAGATTCAGATTTTTGCAAACACACGAGCGCAAAATTAGAGGCTCTGGTGCTTCCCCGAGCGCCTCGAGAGAAAATCCAAATCGCGACGTCATCGACGGTTCACGACTCGAGGTTTCGCTCGATCGCAGACATCGTGTGACAGTGACGTCTCCACATTTCAGCCTCCTCGACGTGTTCCGCGCGCGCCCCGCCCGCGGCCGCATACCGAAGCGCACACGTTGCCGTCCGCTTTTCTTCACACGCACTGAAGATGGCTTCTTGCGTCGCCAAGAGCGCCGTGTTCGCGTCCGCCGCGCGCCCGAACAAGGCCGCGGCCGGCGCCAAGTCCTCCCGCGCTGCCTCCAAGCTGTGGACTCCCAGGTCCGCCGCGGTGGACTCGCCCACGATCATCGTCGAGGGCGACGCCGAGTCCAAGATGGCCGGCCTCACCGCGAAGAGGCGCGAGGTGATCATGGACATGGAGGACTTCGCCGAGACCGAGGTACGCGCGCGTCCCGTCCCGAGACCGCGCGCGCGCGCGCGGAAACCTTTCGCGTCTCCCGCGCGAACGGCCACGCCGGGGCGGCTCTTCCGGAGTCAGATAAAGCGCACGCCCCCGCGTTCGGTCGCTGTCCCTGAAGACGCGACGCCTTCCGCGTCTCTCTCCCCGTTCGCGGTCGCGCGCGCGCGCAGCCCCCGCTGACGCCTTTTCCAAACACGCGCCCTCTTCTCCCCTCTCGCCGCCCTCGACAGCTCCTGAAGCTCCTGAAGCCCACGTCCACGAACTGGCAGCCCCAAGATCTGCTGCCCAACCCCGAGTCGCCCGATTTCCTCGACGAGGTCGCCGCGATCCAGAAGCGCGGCGCGAACATCCCCGACGACCACCTCGTCGTGCTCGTCGGTGACATGATCACCGAGGAGGCGCTCCCCACGTACATGAACATGCTCAACACGCTGGAGGGCACGAAGGACAAGACGGGCGCGGACGACACCGCGTGGGCGCGCTGGACGCGTCAATGGACCGCGGAAGAGAACCGACACGGCGACTTGATGAACAAGTACCTGTGGCTTACCGGCCGCGTGGCGATGAAGCCCGTGGAGACGACGATCCAGAACCTCGTGGGCGCTGGTATGAACCCCAAGACCGAGAACAACCCGTACCTCGGGTTCGTGTACACCTCCTTCCAGGAACGCGCGACGAAGATCTCGCACGGGAACACCGCGAGGTTCGCCAAGGAGCACGGCGACGAGCAGCTCGCGACGATTTGCGGTCTCATCGCCGCCGACGAGGGCAGACACGAGATCGCGTACCAGCGCATCATCGACGAGGTGATGAAGCGCGACCAGGACGGCGCGGTCCTCGCGTTCGCGGACATGATGAAGAAGCAGATCGTCATGCCCGCGCACCTCATGGATGACGGCGAGCACCGCGCGCGCACCGGGCGCGACTTGTTTTCCGATTTCGCCACCGTCGCCGACTCCACCGGTACGTACACCGCGGACGATTACGCGAGCATCATGGAGCACCTCATCAAGCGCTGGAAAATCGCGGACGTCAACTGCGAGTCCGGCGAGGCGGCGGAGGCGCAGGAGTACCTCATGAAGCAGCCGGCGAGGATCCGCAAGCTCGCCGAGTTTGGCGCGCGCAAGGCGGCGAAGAAGACGCCCGTCGCCGAATCCTTCTCCTGGATCTTCGGCCGAACCGTCGAGGGGCGCTTCTGAGTGTTTCTGTTTCCAACAAACGCGCATCTTCCGTCTGAGGTGAGGGCGACAATGCCGCGACGCCGGAGGGCCTGAAAAGGAAAAAGGCGCGGCGAAGAGAAGAACGATCCGTTCGTCTTGGACGAGGAGCGCGCGCGTGTGTAGAGACCGCGAGGCGCGGAGAGACGGAGGCGCGAGCGGACGCGCGGGCGTTTTCAATTCGACGTGAATGCATCGCACGAAAACGAGCGCGCTCGCAGCATATCGCGTCTTGTTTCGGACAACCGCTTCGATACCGAGCGAGCGTCGGTTTTTTTCAAACTTTTTCCTCCGTCCAAGACCGATCTCCCACACCCTTCGAAGCGAGGCGCGCACATCCCGCCGCGCGGAGTGCGTGACTCGCGCGCGTTCCCCGGAGAGACGCACGCGGGCGTTCCGTCGCCATGGCGGTCGAGGGCGCGTCCGCCGCCTCCATGGAGCGGAGCAAGGACAGCAACACCGCCGCGCTCGTGCGCCGACTCGTGCGCACGACTTTGACGCGGCGGGGCGCGCGCGACGCGTCCGAGGCGGACGTCGACCGCGTCTACCGCTACGCGCTGCGCGTCGTGGGCAGCTCGCTGCACGCCTCGGTGGAGCCGGACGAGAACGCCGCGGCGGACGCCATCCGTCGGCGGCTGAGCCGGGAGGGCAAACCCGCGGCCGCGGGCGTGGAGTTCGCCGAGCTCCATCGCCGACTCGCGCAACAGCCGGGTTTGAACAGCAGGTGGGCGCTGCTGCACACGCTGCTCCGCATCGCGGAGAACGCGGCCGCGGAGAACGCGGCGGTTTCCCAACCCGGAGGCGCGGACGCCGCCGCGGCGGCGCTCCTGGCGAACCCCCTGAGCGCCTCCGCGGAGAGGGGAGGCTTGCCCGCGCTTTCGGATGACGCGACAAACGCGAGCGCCGCCGCGATGAGTCCCGCGGACGTCGCCGACGCGCTCGCGGCGGCGCGCGCGCTCGCCGCCGGAGACGGCTCGACGCTCGGCCTGGAGCACGCGGGCGCGCGTCAGCTCGCGCACGCAGAGCTCGCCGCGGAGTCTATAAAAAACATGGAGCTGGGCGAGCCCGAACTCGTCCGAGACGTGCTCTTCGCGTGCCAGGGCATCGACGGAGCGAATCTTCGCTTCGACGCGCGACGCGACGCGTACGTCGTCGACGACGACGCGGCGGTGTCTCCCGGCGCGCGTCGGCTCGCGGAGAAGCTCGCCGAACTGGGATGGCTGTTCCGCAAGGTGAGCGCGTGTGCGGAAGGGCGCGCGGAGACTTCGGAGAGAGCTTCGGAGGCGGAGCGGGATTTGACCGCCGCCGAGGACTCCGCGGAGGCGGATCGGGACTTGACCGCCGCCTCTGGCGGCGACGATTTGGCCGCCGAGGCGGGGAGCACCCGGCAGGCGTTCCGCGCCGCCGCGCGCGCCGAGCTGGCCGAGTACTACCGCCTGATCGCCGTGCTCGAGGCGCAGGCGCAGGTGCCCATGGCGTCCGCGCTCGAGAATCGCGTTTCTCGACTCGAACCCGACGCGTCCTCGAACGCGTCCTCCTCCTACGTCTCGCTGCGGCGCCTCTCCGTGTGGCTGGCGGAGCCCGCGCGGCGGCTGCGCCTGCTGGCGGTGCTCTGCGACGCGACGCGCGGAAAGAAGGGCGGCGCGCTGCTTCGCGCGCTGCACGAGCACGCCAAGCACGGCGACCCCGCGACGCGCACCACCGTTTGTCGGCTGTTGGAGGCGTCTTCGAAACCGACGCTGTCTATGCTGCAGACGTGGGTGACTCGCGGCGAGCTGGACGACCCGCGCGGCGAGTTCTTCGTCGCGTCCGACGACGCCGTTCCCGAGGAGGACGCGTGGCGGCGCGGGTACTTCGTGGAAAAAGACATGCTCCCCCCGTTCGTGGACGAGGGTTTGGCCGTCGACGCGCTCAAGGCTGGCAAATCGATCGATTTCCTGCGGCGCCGGTGTAAACCCGGCGACTTCGCGAAGTGGGCGGAACACGTCTCTTTCGTGTTAAGCGCGGCTCGAAACGCGGGCGGTTTGCGGTACGGCGACGACGCCGCGACGCGCGCGTTGGTGAGCGAGGCGAAGCGGAGGGTCGACGGCGTGTTGAGAACGGCGCTCTTCGAGTCGTACGGTTTCTACGACCACGTCTCCGCGGCGAAGCGGTACCTGCTGATGGGCCAGGGCGACTTCCACGCCGTGCTGATGGACGCCGTGGGCGAGGTGTTGGACGAGCCCGCCAGCAACGTGAGCGCGTACGCGCTGACGGGCGCGCTCGAGACGGCGACGAGAGCGTCCAACGCGCAGTTCGACCCGCCGACGATTTTGGATAAGCTTCGCGTCGCGACGGCTCGCGGAGGCGTCGGAACGGAGGAAACCGGGTGGGACGTCTTTTCGTTGCGGTACGTCGTTCAAGCGCCGCTGGATGTGGTGTTCACGCCGGACGTCCACAAGAAGTACGCGCGCGTGTTTACGTTTTTGTGGCGTCTGAAACGAGTCGAGGTGGCGTTAAACGCGGCGTGGGCGACGATGAAGCCCAACGTCGCGGCTTCGCTCGAACGCGACGGCGTCGCCGGCGCGACGGGCGCGGCGCTCGCGGTGGAGCTCCGGCGGTGCCACTCTCTGCGCGGCGAGATGCACCACTTCGTGTCAAACTTGCAGTACTACGTGATGTTCGAGGTTTTAGAGGGGAGCTGGGACGCGTTCACGAAAGAGTTAAATGACGCGGAGGACCTGGACGCGCTCGTGCAGGCGCACGACGCGTACCTGGAGGCTGTGACGGTGAAGTCGCTGCTGGGCGCGAAATCGCAGCTTCTGGCGCACACGCTCGGCGCCATCTTCGACGCCATCCTGCGCTTCCGCGCGTTCGCCGACCGCCTGTACGAGGTGGCGAAGGACGCGGCGATGCGCCGCCAGCTCGCGCAGCTGCGCGTCGAGCAGCGCGAGAAGACCGGCGAGCAGGGGGGGTGGGGGACCGTGCCGGGGGAGGACCCGAGCGGAGGCGACGGGTTGCTGAGCGGCGATTTCGTGCGGGAGATGCGCGCGCAGCTCGACGCGCTCTCGGACGAGTACGCGAAGATGCTGGACGGGTTCCTGAACCTCCTGCCGCTCCAGACGCACGTCGACCTGCGGTTCCTACTGTTCCGGCTGGACTTCTCCGAGTTCTACTCGGAGAAGGAACGGGGGCGGTCGGTCGCGAGGTAGTAGCGGAGGTTGTAGCGCGGCGGAGGTGTTTTTTCGAAGAACACAATCAGCGCGGTCGTCTCAAAAAAACATCGTGCGTTCAAAGTGCTTCAGTCGCGCGGAAAACCAAAAAAAGACCCGACCCGCCTTTCAAAAGCGGTTTCGCGCGCGCTGCGTGTAGGGCACGGTGCCTATTTTTCCGGCAACTTCGAGGGCACTGATTGTCTTCGGGTTTTTTTTTTCCGGTTCACGAACCCTCGAGCGGAGCCCGATGGCGCGCTCCGTCCACGTCTTCGGCTTTTCGCGCCAATCTGTTTGTCACGTCGGCCAATCAGGCAGTCGCGCGCCAGTTGGTTTTTATCTCTGCTTCGTCGGTTCGGCACCGGGGGGTTCGACGCCCGCGCCTGCCCGCCACCGCGCGCCGCGCCCGGAAAGGACGCGCACGGGCTCTCCGAACCCGACGTCGCACCTTCGGGCGGGCTTCCGAAGCGCGAAGGCAACCGCGTTGGGCATCGCGCGTCGCTCGCGGGGGAAGAAGGCGTCGGGATTTACAACGACTCCAAGAACTGGCGATCGCTGACGCGTCGATCCGTTCGTCCGGGTGAGTGCGGGTGAGGACGCGCGGCGCGAAAGGAGTCGGTCGGTCTCGAACGATGCCGCTCGCGATGCGCGGCGCCGTGGCGCTGGCCCCGCGCCATGCCGCGGCGGCGCGAGGCGCGCGACCCGCCGGCGGTCGCGGACAAGACGCGCGCCCCGCGCTCGATCGACGCGGTGTCGGCACGAAAAGACCTTCGGCATCCGCTCGTTCCGGCCGACGCGGCGTGGTCGTGCGCGCCTCCGCCGATCTCGCCGCGCCGCCGGCGGTGCTTCCCACGGTCGTGCAGCGCCTCGCGGACGTCGCCGAGGGCTACGAGGGCGTGCTTGACGCGCCGGACGTCTCCGTGACCACCGCCGCCGCGTTCAGCGCGCTGTCCCCGCGTCTGGACTCGACGCAGGAGGGCTTTTCGCTGTTCCGCGGCGTGGTGCGCGGCGCGCAATCCGCGATGGGCCTCGTCGGGGACGGCGTGGACCCCTCGAAACTGCCCACCGGCGGGGTGGTGGAGTCGCTGCTCGAGCCCGGGAAGGTGCTGGGGGACGTCGTGACGCAGACGCGCGGCGAAGCCTCGCTCGGGTCCGCCATCGACGACGCCGAGTGGACCAAGGTTGTGAACTCGGTGGACGTGGACATCGGATTGCTGTTGCTGTCCGTCGTGACGGTGACCCCGCTGTGCCGCTTCCTGAACGTCTCTCCCGTGTTGGGGTTTTTAGGTGTCGGTTTGCTGTTGAACCAAGAGGGCGTGTTCAGCGAGAACCGGGAGGTTGACCAGTTCTGCGAGCTCGGGATCCAGTTCCTGCTCTTCGAGATGGGATTAGAGCTCTCCGTGTCGCGACTCAAGGCGCTCGGCAAGTACGCCTTCGGGTTGGGACTGAACCAGGTGATCTTCGGGAACGCCCTGTTCGCCGCGGCGCTGCTGCCCGCGGGCAACGCGCTCGGCACCGCGGTGTTGGAAAAAGTGCAGAGCGGCATCGGCGTGGACGAGCTTCTGCAGATCAAGTCGCCGCTGGAGGCGGTGATCATCGGATTCGGAATGACGCTCTCTTCGAGCGCGCTCGGGTTACAGCTCATGTCCGATCGCGGCGTGATGACCAGCAAAGTCGGCACCGCCAGTCTCGGCGTTTTGCTGTTCCAGGACCTCGCCGTGGTGCCGTTCATCATCCTGCTGCCCATCCTGCAGAAGCTGCAGGGCGGCGAGCTCGGCGCGGACGGCGGGCTGGACTACGGCATCATGGCGGCGACGACGGCGACGAGCTTCCTGGACCTCGGCGTGTTGAGTTACCTGGGTTTCTTCCTCGCCGAGAGGATGTACGGGCTCGTGAAAAAGCTGGAATGCGGCACGGACGTGTTCGTGGCGCTGTCGCTGTTGGTGCTGTTTGGTTTTTCCAACGCCACCGCCGCCATCGGGTTCTCCGACTCCCTCGGCGCGTTCCTCGCCGGCCTGGTGCTCGCCGGCACGCCCTACGCGCACGACATCATCGCCGAACTGCGAGCGTTCAAGGGTTTGTTCCTGTCGCTCTTCTTCGTCACCATCGGCACCACGATCGACCTCCCGCTCGCGATGGACCTGTTCCCCATCGTCGCGGTGATGACCGCGGGTTTGATGGCGGGCAAAATCGGGGTGATCACCGCGCTCGGACCCATCACCGGCCTCACATGGCGCGAGTCGCTCGTCGCCGGCGCGTTCTTAGCGCAGGGCGGCGAGTTCGCGTTTGTCATCTTCGGACAAGCCACCAGCGGAGGCGCGGGGAGCCTGTTTCCGCAGAACCTGGACGAGCTGCTCGTGGTGGTGGTGATCGCGTCCATGGCGCTCACGCCGCTCGCGGTGGACCTGGCGCTGAAGATCGCGGGCCCGAGCCTTGATTTGAGCAGCCTTAGCGACGCGCCCGAGGACCAGATGCTGACCACCGTGGACGAGGGGGACTTTTTCGACAGCGGCTCGTGGGACGCGAGCAGCGCGGACAGCGCGGATTTCGTGAACCTCGCGGACCTCACCGCGGACCTGCGCGTGGCGGACGGCAAAGCCACCGTCGCGTCAGACTCGGCCTCGGACTCGTGCGACTGGGCGGGGGACTCCGAGGAGGCGAAGGCGTGCGAGGTGGCCAGCGACATCGACGCGCAGAGGAAAAACGCGCGCGCCAGGAGCGTGGACGACGCCGACGTCGTCGAGGGGATCGAAGTCAAATGAATAGACTATTTGCGCTAAGAAGAGAGCGTCATTTTGGGTGTTGACCGCGTGTTTGAGTTTGTCGCGTTGTGATCGGTATTGTAGACTACCAAAGGTACTACCGGCCGGTGTACCCGAACGTCGTCGTCACCGTCGCGGCTGTGTCGTCTACGCGTCGTCGACGTGTCGTCGACGCGTCGACGCGTCTGCGTCTCGCTCCACCGCCGCGCGCACGCGCTCGAGAGCGCGCCGCGACTCGCGCAGCGCCGCCATGAGCCGGGTCTCGTTCAGGCGTCGCTCCTCGCGCTCGACGCGCAGGCGGCAGTCCACGTGCTCGAGCCGCATCTTGAGCGAACGCACCTCCTCGCGCAGGTCTCGGTCCGCGGTCAACACACCGAGCGACGAATCGGGATCCGCGGGTTTTGGACCGGCGGTGGTTACATACGCCGGCGATACCTCCGCCGCCGCGCGGTTCGGGGTTGCGCGCTTTTTCCGCAAAAACGTCGCCGCGTTTTTGTTTTTGTCCGCGAGGTCCGCCTCGCGGTCGCCAAACGCGTCCGCGGAAGGCACAGAAACGTAGCCTCGGCGGACGTTCTCGTCGGTCGCGGGCACGTCGGGCGCGATACGGTCCGCGAGACTTCCTTCCAAATCGACCTCGTTCGTCTCGAGGCGCGCTTTTACGTTCGTTCCACCGAGATCGGGACCAGAGGCCTCTTTGTCGTTCTTCGGCGGAACGGCGGACTGACAAAGAAAAGGCTCCTCCGGCGGAGCGTTTGACGCGCGGCGCTGTACTCCGCGCTCGGGCGACCCCGGCGCTTCCGGCGGCTCTTTTTCCGAAAACACGTTTTCGTTTTCGTTTTCGTCCGCGTAACGGGCTTGCAAAACCTCGGGTGCCGCGTCGGCGGTCGCGGCGACCGCCAGGTCCGCCAGTCGGGCGAGAAAGCCGCCGTCAGAACGCCGCTCAAGTTCTTCGTCGTTATCAATCGCGCCAAAGCGCGTTTGCGTCGTGCGCGAGTCGCGCTTCTCCCCCGCGCGTTTCTGCTTTCGCGCGTTTTGCGCGTTTTCGGTCGTTCCACTTCCCGACGCGCCCGGGTGCGGGTACCGGTGCAAGTCCAGGTACTCGACGTCGTGCTTGGCCTCCAGAAACTCGAGATCGAGCGACTCGTAGAAGATGATTTGTTTCAGTTTTTTGTTTTTGGTTTTGGTCGCCCTCGACTCGGCGCGCGAAAACGCGGCGTTAGCGGCTTCCCAGTTTTTCGCCTCGGTCGCGCACGCCGCGTATACGCCGCTCGGTCGGTTTCCAAACAGCAGCTGGTGCTCGGTGGTCACCAGCCGCACCCAGCGCAGAGGGTACTTGTCGTCCGCGAAGATGGCCTCGCGGCGCGGGTTCCCGTCGCGGTCGACGCGCAGACGGAAGATGCGGCCGAGCCGGCGATCGGAGTCGGGGTTCCACTCCTCGGAAAAACAATTTGTTCTTCTTCGTTTCGGGTGGATTTCCACCCGCGGTCGAGAGGGAAATACGAGCGCCGATAAGGGTTGACCATTCGTCTTCCTCTTCGTCGCCGCGCCTTTGGGAAGGTCACCGAGCGCCGGAACGTCTTCGCGCGGGCGTTTACGCTGGTCCCGGGGCGTGGGAGACGCCGGCCGGGGAGGGTACGCGTGGTCGACGGACTCGGGCGCGTTCGCGCGCGTCCCGGGCGTGGGCGCGCGCGCGAGCGGCGACCGCGCGATGGGGACGCACGACCCGTCGTCTTTCCATCGGATGTGGACATTTTGCCAAGGGGGGCCGGGCACTGCGTGCTGGACACGCGCCGCGGGAGGATTCCCGGTCTCGTTGAACGCGTTGATGATCGCCGCGACCAGTGCGCGGGTCTCGGAGCGCGACGACCCCTGGAGCCGGGGGTCGGGTTCCATGCTTCGTGCGCGCGCGTCGGGCGCGTGGCGTTCTGCCGCCTCGGGAGTCCTCGGGAGTGGCGGGGACACTTTTTCGTTTGGCTTTTCGGAACCGCCGAGAGAAACGCCCGTCGCACTTCTCGCGGCACTCGTTGCCTCGACCGTTCGCCATGGACCCTCTCGCGCCGTCCATCACCTTCTACGACAAGGAGTCCGGTAAAGGTCGCACGACGTACCTCGGTGCGTGCCTTCGCGGGACATCACTCGGCACGCGCGTCGCGCGTACCCCGTCGCGCGTCGTCGGCGCGTCCCGAGGATCCTCTGACGCCGTCTCGCCTCCCGCGTTCGCGCATCATCGCAGGCAGCCTCATCCCGGAGCAGCTCTTCACCCCCACCCCGGGACTGTGGTTCACGAACCAAGGATACGAGGTGAGACACGCCACGCGCGCGTTCGTCGCACGTTCGCGCCTGCGGCTCTTCCCACGCGATGTCCGCGCTCCGCTCCGACCGTCCCGCGACCTCGACCGTCCGTCTCGGGATGACGAAACGTTCGCTGACACGAAAACGCCAAAACCCGTTTCACTTTCTTTCCGCGCAGCTCATCGAGAAGCTGACCGCGCACTACGAGGAGGACCCATACCCGTCCGACGAGGCGATGGAGGCGATGGCGAAGCAGTACGGCGCCCCGGACTCCGCCAAAATCGAGTCGTTCTTCGTGAACATGCGGCTGAAGCACCAGGAGACGTTCCAGTGAGAGAGGCGTGAAATACAAACGAGTTTTCCCTCGAGCGCTCCGACAGTCCTGAGACTCGTTCGCGCTTTCGCGCGACACGTGGCGGAGCGACCCGCGATCGGCGGATAACACCACACCGCCCCGCGCGCCCGACCGGTCCCTCGGCGAAGCGCTCGTCGACCCCGGACGACGCGCATGGCGGCCCGCACACCTCTCGCGATGTCCGCGCGCGGAGGCGTCCTCGTGCCCCCGCGCGCGGCGCACACCGCGGCCAGACGCGCGCGTCCCATCGTCGCACCCGCGGTGGGCACCCGCATCGCGAGGGCGGTCCCGGCGCGCGCCGCGGAGGCTCCCGCGGGGTCTACGGATGACGCCGTCGAGGACGTCCGGGAGTGCGAGCCCTCGGACCGGGGACGAGCGCTCGTCCCCGCGCCCCGCGCGTCCCGCCGCGCGATGCTCGCGGCTCCCCCCGCGCTCTCCCTCGGGTTGGGCCTCGGCGCGATGGCGTTCTCCGCGCCCGCCTCCGCGCGGAGCGCCTCCGCGGCGCTTTCTTCCGCCTCGGCGAGTCCCGCGACGCTCCCGCCTCCGCCCCCCTTCGCGTCCGTCGGGGTGGAGACGTTGCGCGACCCGGCGCTGTACAACGGCCTCGCCACCGCCGACCGCGCGAAACGCGGACTGGACGGTCTGTTACCCGTCGCGACGACGACGCCCGAGTTAGAAGTGGCGCGCGCGTCGGCGGCGGTGGACGCGTGCGAGTCGCCCATGACGAAATACCGCCAACTCGTGTCTCTGCTCAACACGGACGAGCGCACGTTCTACGCTCTGCTGGAGTCGAGGACCGCGGACTTGTTGCCGATCCTGTACACGCCCACCGTGGGCGACGCCTGCTTGCAGTACGGCACGCTGACACAGAGACCGCCGGGCATCACCGTGTCTCTGAGGGATTTGGGAAACGTCCCCAACCTGCTCGCGCGTTGGCCCAAAAGTGACGTGCGCGTCGCCGTCATCACCGACGGCGAACGCATCCTCGGTCTCGGCGACTTGGGCGCGAACGGCATGGGCATCAGCGCGGGTAAGAGCATGGTGTACGCGGCGTGCGGTTTACGACCTGAGTGGCTCCTTCCGATTCAGTTGGACACCGGCACGAACAACGAGACGTTACTGAACGACCCGCTCTACGTCGGCGACCGCGCGCGACGCGAACGCGGCGAGGCGTACGACGCGTTGCTTGAAGAGCTCGTTTCGTCGTTACAAGCTCGGTACGGGCGAAACGTCTTGATTCACTTCGAGGATTTCGCCCCTAGAAACGCGTTCCGCGTGTTGCAGAAGTTCAGAAGCGCGTCCTCCTCGACTTTGGTGATCAACGACGACATACAAGGCACGGCGGCGGTGACTGTCGCGGGCGCTTCCGCGGCGTGCCGCGCGGTTGGCAAAAAACTCACGGAGCAACGCGTTTTGTTTTTCGGCGCGGGGCAGGCGAATATCGGCGCGGCGAACTTACTGACGCTGGCCATGACCGAGGCGGACAAAACGTTGTCTTTAGAGGACGCCAGGAAAAAAGTTTGGCTCGTGGACAGCAAAGGCCTGGTGTACGACGGGCGCCCCGCGGATAAAGGGAGCCTCTCCCCGGACAAGGCGCCGTTCGCGGCGAATCTGACAGAGCTGCAAAGCGCGTTTTCGCGTTCAAACAAAAAAAACGGACTGGACCCGACGTCTCTGACAGACGTCGTCGCGGCGACGCGGTGCTCGCTGTTGGTGGGCGCGGCCGCGATACCCGGCGCGTTCGACGAGTCCGTCGTAAGGCAGATGTCTAAGCAGAACGACCGGCCGATCATCTTCGCGCTCTCCAACCCCACCTCCAAGGCGGAGTGCACCGCAAAACAGGCGTACGAGTGGTCCAACGGTTCCGCCGTGTTTGCGAGCGGCACCAAGTTCCCCGACCAAACCGTGCGCGATGGAAAAACCGGCGCGACGCGTGCGAGACGGCCCGGGTTCGCGAACAACGCGTTTATTTTTCCCGGCGTCGCGCTCGGAAGCCTGGCGAGCGGCGCGTCGAAGGTCACGGACAAGATGTTCCTCGCCGCCGCGCTCGCCTTGGCGAGTCTCGTGACCGAAGAGGATCTGGAAAAAGGCGCGGTGTACCCGCCCACGTCGACGATTCGCGAAGCGGCGTTTTTCGTCGGCGCGGGCGTCGCCGCCGCCGCCGCGGAGGAATTCGTCGCCAGGCCGGGCGCGTGCGCCGGGGGCGCGATTCCAAAAGCTGGCGGGAAGGCGGTGCCTTCGCTGGATGCGGCGCCGGGAGAAAACGACAGAGCAGCCGCGTGCGTGAACTGGGAGGCGTGCGTCAGGGATTACGCCAAGACGTGCCTGTGACGCCGAGCCGTGAAGGAGGCGACTTGTCATTGAAATGTTTTTTGCGCTCGCCGTCCGGATGCCCGAAACGCCGGCGCACGAAAACGAAAAGAACCGCTCGCCTCCTCGGGTCCGACGAGGCGTTACGTCCGAGGACGCGCGCGCGCGTTCCGCCACACGCTCTCGCGCAGGGACCCCGCGACGCACGCGCGCACCCATTAACGCTCCGCATCCTCACAGAACCATGACTGCCACCACCGAGCACGCCCGCGCGCCCGCCGCCGCGGACGAGACCCCCGCGCCGAAGCCCATCACCATCCGCGTCAAGGTGACGCACGCGGTGAGCAATCACGTCTCCATGGATCACCTGACGCACTACCGCGAGGTGGACATCCTGGACGACGGCAGCGATACCCTCGCGGACGTCAAACGACGGTTCGCGGCGAGCGAGGGCATCGACGTGACCGTCGTGCGGTTCCTGTGGTTCGACCGGACCATCGGTTTGAACCACGTGGACGACGACTCGAAACGCGCGCTCGAGGAGGAGGGAAAGACGCTCACAGAGTTGAACGTCATGTTTTGGCTGAAAAAGTTCCCGCACTGGCACTTGGTCGCGACGTTCGTGGAACGCAAGCCCCTGGGCGCGCTCGAGCGCGTGCACCGCACCGTCGCCGTGGTCAACAAGGGGTTCAAGGACGGGAGCTCGAAGCTCGACCGGTACATCAACACGAAGCGGAAACAGAAAACCTGGAACACGCTCGTCTACGGCGCGCCGACGCCGCACGACGCTCGGTACCCGGAGACGATGCCCGCGGACGCGTGAGAAGACGCTTTCGCTTTCGCGTTCGCTTTCGCTTTCGTTTCGTTGCATCGCGCGAAGCGACGAACGCTCGCGGAGCGCGTCTCCGCGCGCGGACCGTGCCGGCCGGAGGAAAGGGACGATACCCATCAAAAGGAGAGCGAGCGGATGGACTGTCGAAGCGAGATCGTATCGGTATGTAGACTAGCGTAACGTAATCGCGTAACGTCTCCGCGCGCGTATCGCACAGATTTTCTCGCGCTCACCTCGCCGCGAACGCGGCGGCGTCCCTTCGCGGCCCGAGCCGCGCGAAGGCGCCGTGCGTCGGCGCGACGATCGTGAACGCGTCGATGACCAGAGGAGGGCGACCTTCGTGGTCATCGGAAGGATCCCCGGCGCTCACCTGTTCCCACGTCAGAACCGCGTCGGAGCGAACGACGACGCGCGAAAACGTGAAATCAGAGGTTTCGCCGCGCGACGCTTTTGGCGCGAAGCCGCTCGTGAACGCGCACCAAGGCGCCGCGCGATGACTTCCGACGACGTCCGCGCATCGACCGCGCGTAGGTGGGTACGCGGTGCCGTTCAGGGCTTCTTTCGCGACTCGAGCCGCGTCGAGCATCTCTTTGTTTCCGCCGGAGCCGGTGGTGACGTGCACGGTGGCGCGCGGCTGAAAGTAGGCGTCCATTGGGATGTCGTTTTCGCTCGCCGCCGTCGTCACGCCCGCCATCTCGACCGCCTCGTCGAACACGGGGAAGTACCGCTCGTAGTCGTGGACGTGCCCGAAGAACGCGAGGTCCACGCCGTGGTCGTACAGCAGACGCTCCACGTTCCAAGAGCGAGCGTTCCTTTTTTGGGTTCGCGCGAGAACCTCGAGGCGCTTCCGAGGAAGGACGTTCGACGCGGCGGCGCGGTCAACGTCGTACCCTCCGCGCGCGCACGAACTCGCGGCGTAGTCCCCGGCGCACGAGCTCATGATCCCGAGCCTGGCGGCTTCTTTCTCCGCGTCGCATCGAGATTCTCCGCTTTCGTTTGAGGCTCGCGACTCGGCGCAGTACATGGGACGGTGCGCGTGCGCCACGACCCACGGCGTTAAAGAGCGGTTCACGCTCTTTAAATCAAACGCGAGCCATTCGTACATGCGGTCCGCGTACGCCGCGTCGAAGTATTGAGGGTAGAAGAACGCCTCGCTGTTCCACGCCACCACGTGTACGGGGCCGAGGTCGAAGCTGTAGTAGTGGTTGTCGTGTTGTTTGGAGTCGGGAAAAGAAGGTGGAACGCCGCGCGACGGGTCGGCGCGAACGTCGGAGACGCCGACGGCGCGAACGTCGCCGAACGGCATGAGGAACCGCGCCTTGTAGTGCGAGAAGTTGTAGGCGCGCTCGTGGTTTCCCGCGCTCACCATGTACGGCACGTACGCGGCGATGGGCTCGATGTCCCGGAGAAACGCGTCACCGTTGCGCCCGTTCGAGGAGTCCAGGTCGTATCCCAAGTCGCCGCAGTGCAGCATCGCGTCCGGGAAAGCCAAGACGGAGGCGGTTTCGGAGGTTTCGCGCCCGACGGATTTTTTTTTTCCCGCATCCTCCGCGACGGAAAGAGAGAACTTGTTTTTCTTTTCGTTTTCGCCGCCCGGCGCGTACTCTCGCGGTCCCTTCGGGCCGTGGATCTCGCGCACGACCGCGCGTATCGCGCTTTTGGACTCGAGGTGCCCGACGTCGCACCACGCCAGGACAGAGAGGGGAGACGAAGGCGTGACCTGCGCCTTCGACCGCTTCGCGCGGAACGCGAACCAACGCGAGAAGGAGGCTTCGTTTTCGCGTGGCGCGTTCGTCTCGAGAAGCGACTTCAAAGCGCCTCCGTTCGAGGAGCCCGGGTCACCGACGCGGTACGCGTACGCCGCGCCCGCGCGGAGGCCGCGCAGGGTGGCGAAGTGCATGTACCGCACCAGCTTCTCGTCGCCGCCGTCCACGAACGCGCTGGATACGCCCTGAGCGTGGAGGGTCGGGCCGTCGTCGAGCAGCCGGTACTCCACGACCGAGGCTTCGGGTTTCCCGAGCGTCATATACCCGACGACCATGCTGTCGTCGTCGCGCCCGAACGCGAGGTGCACGCCCTGGGGGGAGGGCGAGGAGGCGGTGACTGCGGCGGTCGCGTGAACGAGCGCGAGCGCCGCCGCGAGGAGGTGGGGCAGGGATACGCGGAACATGGGCTGCGCGGGAAAAGTATAAAAAACGAAGGACCCCAAGAGCAGTTTCTTTCGGCCGCGCGAGTGAAGACGTTTTCAGCCCGCGGTGCCGCAGAGACACTTCAAGCCGCGCACGTCGACACGAACGGCGAGACCATGCCTATCCTATTGCGTCTGCGCACCAGGTACGTCGCTGCGGGTCCGCGCATCCCTCTTTCGCGTCGCCGGGACGTGTCTCCCCGTCCCTCCCCCCCGTGCTCCCCAGATCTGGCGCGCGATTCGACGCGTCCCCGACGAGCGGCATCTGACTCGTCCCCTCTCGCGCCTCGCGTCCCGCGTCCCGCAGGGACGGCACCGAGCGTCTCCAGGTGGAGGACACGTGTACTTTGCGCGAGCTCCGCGGTGCCATCGAGACGCAGCTGCGCGTCCCCGAGGCGGACCAGACCCTGTCTCTGCGCCAGGAGCTCCTGCTGAGCAAGGGCGACCTGAGCGAGTTCGACGACCTGAAACCCGGCCGGAAGAACGACGGCAAGAAGTTGAGCGCTCTCGGCGTGGAGCACGGCGCGATGGTGTATTTGCGGTACAGCGTCGCGCGAGACCCGACGCCCACGATGGCCGCGCAGCACAGGTCAGATTTAAGGGGAGGCAAGATGACGGTCGAGACCATGATCGCAAAACAGACGCGCATCGAGAGTCAGCAAAGCGCGCGGTGCGCGTCGGTGTCTCTAGACGCGCAGTGCGCGAACAAATTCCAGAGCTACGTCAACGGCGTCCTCGGTTTCGCGCAGATGCGGTTCGGGTGGATGTACGGCGTCGAGAAAGAAGCGAGTCCCGCGGATTCGAACGCCGATAACGAAGAGTCGGAAAAGCCGTTGCCTTTGATCGAAGTGCACGCGATTTACGAGCCCGAACAGGAGGGCACGCCGGACCGGTTCGACGTCTCCGCGCGAAGCGGCGAGGAGGATGCGCGCGCCGACGCGCTGGCGTCGTCGCTGGGTTTGAAAAAAGTCGGCATGGTGTTCAACGTCTCGACGTCTGCGGCGCGCGACTACACGCTCAGCGCGTTCGAGGTGCGGACCATGGCGGAGTGCCAGGCGCGGTACGGGCCGACCTTCGTCACGGCGGTGGTGATGATGCTGGAGGACGAGGACGAGGACGGGGAAGTGACGAAGAGCGTGTCGTTTGAGCCGTTCCAAGTCTCGGAGCAGTGCGTGCGATTGTTCACGGACGGTTGGTTCGCCGAGACGCCCGCGACGGACGCGGGGTTGACGCGTTTGAACAAAGAGGTGATCGTGGTGGACAAGGTGTCGAAGGACGTCACCGAGGTGGACAATGACCGGTTCTTAGTGCCGGTGAAGATCCTGGACCACACCGGGCCGCTCTCCACGACGTTCCCGGTCGAAAACAGGCTGCACCCGATTCAAACCGCGGAGGATTTAAGAGACGCGTTAAAAGCGAACGGAAAGCCGTACGCCGAGCGCCTGCGCGATTTTCACCTGCTCCTGTTCCTGTCCAAGCACCTCGACCCGGCGGACATGGCGATGGTGGCGACGCAGGCGAACGCGCCGGGAGGGGAAATACAGGAGGGACACAAGATCATCATCGACTCGCTCGCGGGGATGTGAGGCGAACGAAAAAAGCATGTTGCGGCTTGGCGTCCGTCGTTCATTTTTTTACGGTACTTTTTCGAAAGTAACACGAGTCTGCTAGTCTACGATTTGTTGAGCATCGCCTTCGCCTCGCCCTGCCGCTCCTGCAGTTCCTCCGAGGCGTACTTCGCGAGCAGGTCCTTTTTCTTCTTCTCCAACACGAGCGCCTCGATCTGCTCCTTCTCGGGGAGGGGAACGTGCGCGACGAACGAACGGTCCGACCCGAGCGCGCCGTCCGCGTCGCCGCCGCCGTCGCCGCCGCCCTCCGCCAGTCGCCGCGCGCGCGCCGCGTCGAATTCGTCGCACTTGCGTTTCCGCAAGATCTTCGTCGCCTCCGCCTCCTCGCGCAGCAGCACGCCGTCTTCTTCGTCCCGGAAGCCGTAGTAGTCCGCGTCTATGCTCTTGTGCATCTGGTGCCTGGTCCGGCGCACCGTCCGCTTCGCGGGCCGATCGAACAGAGCCTTCACGCCGGGCAGCTGTTTCGCCGCGCCGAAATATTTGTATCCGCGTCGGTCTCCGGCGCCGGCGTCCGCGCCTTCGTCGCCGCCCGGCCCCGCACCGCCCTGCGCCGCGTAGTTTGGCCCGCCCAGCTTCAGAATCTGCCGCTCCCAGTGTCCCTTCTCGCGGATCAGCTTGTTGATCTCGTCGTTCAAATCACGGAGGCGGTGCTCGCCCAGGCCCGCGTTTTGGATCTCCATCACCTTCTTGCCGATCTCGCGCAAAATCTCCTGGCGCCACTTGTCCGCGGCGTTCAGATCGCGACACTCCGTCGCGAGGTACGGGCGCCGCTCCTTGTCCCCGCCGCGCAGAGCCTTCTGCTTGTCCGCGATGAACTTGTTGAACATGTTCTGCGGGAACGCGAAGAGAGGCGGGACGAACAGGATTCGCGGTCAGTGAGCGCTCGAGGCGGAAATTAAACCTAGTGCGGTGCGTCGCGCGCGCGCGAGGCGGGTGTGGAGGACGCTCGGCCGGCTTCGACTGAGGTTCCGGAAACGTCTTGGAGAGACGTACCCCCGACTTCTCCTCATTGCGCGCCATCTTCGCGTCGACGGAACCCCGCCGCCGCGCCGAGAAGAGTGGCGGGACCAAGAATCGATGCGTCGCGCTGAAGCGACGAAGACGCTTTCGATGGACGACGTTGGAAAAGCGAAGTGCGTGCGAAAAACGTTGGAGAGCGTTTTCAGACGGCGCTCTGACGAACGACGGCGTCCGACGACGCGGCGCGAACGCGACGCGGACGGAGCGACGAATCACCTTTTTGTCTCATCACACAAACACCCTCTGCCGTCACTCTCGCGCGTCGATGGGACGTTTCATGTCGTCGTCTACGTGCGACGTTCTCGTCTCGCGCGGAGATCTCGCGCGGCGGCGTTTTTTTTTTATCACTGAAAAAAAAAAGTCGTCACGGGCATCGCTTGTGGATGAGCCCCGCGCCGTGCTCTTCGTACTCCGCCTTGGAGAGCCACATCTGCTGGAACGACCCGAGCGACGCGAGGATGGACCCCCCGATCCACGTGCTGAACTTGCGTTCGACGGTGTTCACTGAGGCGGTCACCTTGACGCGCACGTTGGTGGGCGCGCGATCGTGCAGCTCGGACTCGAGCCGCTCGCGTAAGCCGGCGAACAGCGATCCGCCGCCGGCGACGACGACGCCGCCGAAAAGATCTTTGCGCGCGTCCACGTCGCACGCGTTGATGGTGTCCAGGATGATCTCCGCGAGGCCTTTCAGAGGTGAGCCGTCGGGCATGCGCCAGTCCGGCGTCTCGGCGGAAGGAAGACCGAGACTCTCCACCAGATCCGGATTGAAGAGCAACTCCGGGATCTTGAAGCGCTCGGCGCCGAGCTCGATTACCGTTCCGTCGGGTAACTCGTACGCCACCGAGGGGACGTTTTTGAAATCGGCGTCGTTGAACGCCTTGTCCGACACGCGACACGTCGTCTCCTTGACGTCCGCCGCGATCTCCATCTGCTTGTACAGGCGGTACGCGGGCGTCGTCGAACCTAAACCCTTGACGTCTTTCACGTCAAACGACTCGCCGTCATTTGAACGCGTCCGCGTGAACTCGTACCGCGGTTTCACTAAAACCTTTTTGGTTTTCTCGAGGTACTTGAGCACGACTTTGGTGAGCGCGTCGCCGCCGAGCGGCGATCGAGTGACGGCCTTTCTTAACGCGTAGCCGTCGTGCACGGCGGTCACGGTGGTGCCCCCCGCGCCGAGGTCTACTACCAACGCGGTGGCGCGACCGGAGGCGAACGCGGTGAGAACCGGGTTCTTGGCCAAAAAAACCGCCGGCGGGTTATGCTTCTCAAACAGAAGCTCCACCATTTTTTCGCGCGTCTCGCGGCTCACGTGCACGGGCTCGCCCAGTAAGATCGGGTGCTCGTCCGACTGCACGACTAGACGTTTGCGTAACGTGTGCTCCCAGATAGCCTCCACGGCGTCCCAGTCTTTGGTTTCGCCGTCGGTTTCGTCGAACGGGCTCGTCAAGTCGCAATGGTCGCGTCTGAACGAAACGTCGTCGACGTAGTAGTGGTTTTTTTTGCTCGGATCGTCGTTGATCCCGGGCGTCTTGGGTTTCTCCCCCTTCTTCTTCTCCTCCTCCTCCTCCGCCTCTTCCTCCTTCTCCTTCTCCGCCTTCTTGCCGCGAGACTTCGAGCGCGCGGTAGTCTTGGCCTCCTTCATCTCGACGTCGTCGGAGGTTCCGAGCCGATCCTTCGGGATCCAGCCCACGGCGGCCGGGAACACGGCCTTCGGGGTGTCCTCGCCCGCGTACCCCGCCTTCACCGTGTGCGTCCCCATGTCCACCACGATCGCGGAGACCTCATCTGTTTCGTGTGGAAGTGTCGGTCGGCGCGGGGAAGCGAGGGAAGGGTTCGACGTGTCAGCGCGTGACGTGACGATGTCATCCGCTTTTCGAGCGCGGAAGGGATCGCGCCACCTCGACGCGACGCGCGAGGGAACGGCGACCGCGACCGCGAGACGATCGGAACGACGGAACCACGGACGCGCTTCATCTCGAGAATCGTCGAGAGACCCCGAAGGTCGCGCGCGCGGTGGGATCGGACGCACCTCCGCCGTACATGACGCCTGCTGATCAGTTGCGTCCGCTTCGAGTGGATTTCTTGGCGCGCTTTCGCGGATTCTCGCGAAGGGAATCTGATCGGCGGCCGCCCGTGTGCACACCCTCGGTCTCGTCGAGACACGCGCTGTGACGTCGATGCGAGACAGTCGCACTGCGTCGCGAGTCGACGGATCGCCCGAAACGGACCCGCGTGCGGCGACGGCGCGTCGTTGTGCCGCGCGCGGCGAGCGCGTCGCGCAGCAATTCAGGTTTTCGTCTTCGTCGGCGGAACACCGGTCAAACAGACCGCCACCCCACCGCATTCGACGGGCGACGAATTTTGCCACCTCTGACGTCTGAGCGCGAGTGAAAAAAGGGCGTGTATCGATATTCGAAGTCAAAACGAAGTGAACTCCGGTTCCTCCTCCTCCTCCTCCTCCCCCTCTGCTTCGTCCGCCGGCTTCGCCGCCGGAGGTTCCGGCGGTATCCCGGCATCGGCGAGCTCGAGCGCGCGTTTCGCGCCTTTCGCGGAGGTGACGAATGCCTCCCACTCCTTGGTGACGAACCCGCTACTCTTCATGGTGCACTTCCCGTCGCGCCACCGAACGAAAAACTCGATCCACGCGCCGACGTAGAACCGATCGAGCGCGTCCCACACCGACCCCAAAGAGTTGGCTGTCGCGTTCAAATGACCCAGACGCAGCGCTTTCAACGCCGCCTTCGTGACGTTTATGCCCAGCGGCGCCATGGGGAACTCGTACGTAGAGTCGCGCGACAACGCGAAGATGGTCGACGCGATCTCCGCGTCGAAACCGCCGTCGCCGGCGACGAGACAGAACAACTGCAGTAAGCCGAGCATGCCGCAGCCTCTCAAGTCCGTCGCCGGGTCCGAGCCCTGGAACCCCAATCGTTCCCAGTGCGCGCCCACACGCGCGGGAGGCGTTGATGTGCCTAAAAACCGCATGTACGTCGCGTTCAGCAGATGAACGTGCGTCGCGTCCGAGTCGTCCATCGCGGTTTTGGCGGCGGCAAACACCGCGTAGCGCTCGTCGACGAGCGACGCCGATACCTTCGCCGGCTTCGAACCCGCGACCATCGCGAGCAGGAACCCGCAGCATCCACCGCTCGACGCGGGTGTCTCCTCCACCTCCAGCGACAGACGCAGGTCGGGCTCGATCTCGTCCTCGGCGAAGTACGCGCGCGCCGCCGAGTACGACAGGGGGAGACTCGGCGCGACGCGTGCCTTTTTTTGTCTCGGCGCCGTCGCCGGCGCGTCGCCCTCGGCGCGCGCGCTCGAACCGACGGGAGTCGAGCAGTCGCCCGCGGCGCTTCGACTCGACTCGGCGTCGCGCTCGGCGTTCGCCGCGTCCCACTCGTCCGGCTCTGCGTCGCCGGCGGCGTGGGAACCCTCCTCGCGAGCGAAGCCGTCCCCGGCGGGTCGCGCGCGCGCATCCGCATCCTCCGCATCCTCCGCCTCCGAAACGCCCGACGCCTCCTCCTCCTCCTCCTCCTCCTCCTCCTCCTCCTCCGCGAATGTCTCCATGGGCATGCTCTTGACGTTCGTGACCAGCGCGGTGGGCATGGGCCTGGCCTTGAACTCCACGCGGTGCGTCGCGCCCGAGCGGGCCTCGCCCTCGAACGCGTACAAAAACTCGTCGTCGTCGTCCCCGGCGCCTTCGGCGGCGGCGCTCGACTCGGCGAGGCCGGCGGCCATTTTCTTTTCCTCCTCGTCGTCCAGCTCGAGCTCGAACTTGTCCTCGTACTTCTCCGCCAGCCGCCGCACGCCCATCTTTGAGGCGACGTGAGAGGCGGACGCCTCCGCCGCCGTGTCCAGCGCGTCGATGGCGTCGATGGCGGCGTCGCCGGAGGAGGCGTCGGAACGCGGAGGACGGGAAGTCGCGCGCGAGTTTGAGTCGTCGCGCGCGACGAACTCCGCCGCCTCCGCGTCGAAACCGCCGTCGTCGCCGAACGCGTCGAGGACCGGCACGTTCGTGGGGACGGGGTCTTCTTTTCTTTCGTGCATCGGTCGCGTCGGTCGCGTCGCGTCGGTCGATCGGTCGGTCGAGGTCTTCGCGACGACGTCGTCGTCGCCGTCGCCGTCGCCGTCGTCGTCGTCGGAATCCTCGTCGCTGCTGCTGGTGTCGCCTCCGGTGCCCATCAGCGAGCCGGAGACGCGCGCCGGGGCGGCCTCGGCCTGCGACGCCTCGGCCTTGGCGCGCGCGGCGAGCGCCGCCGCGGTCGGCGCGGACGCGCCGGAGCCGCCGCGGACGGGCGCGAGCGCGCGCGGCGCCGCGAGCGGCTTCGCGCCTCCGATGGCAGGCAGAGGCGCGAGTTGTTGTGGCTTTCGCAGCGGAGGCAACGACGTCAAGGGGTTGGCCTTGGCGACCGGCGCGGCCGGCGCGCTCGCCGACGCGGGCAGGTCCTTCCCCGGCGTCCCGAGGAGCTCATCGTCGAGCACCTCCACGTCCAGCTCATCGTCAAGCACCTCCACGTCCAGGTCGTCCAGGTCGTCCATCGCGCGCCCGCGAGTGGTCGAGGGAAGGTGCCCAGATGATGCATCGCGACGGTCGTAAACGGGTCGAATCGCGACGAAGAGTGAAAAAAACTGAACGAACTGACTTGTTACGAAAGGTCCTCTCCCCGAACGCTCTCCCGCGCGCGCGAGTCCCTTTACACGCCATTAGATACCGATACCCGCCATCAGCGCGTCTCCGCGTCTCCGCGTGTCACGCGCTGCTACGCAGAAAGGAGTCGACTCACTTGGTGCTGTCCTTGAGGTAGGCGATGAGGTCGGCGCGGTCCTGCGGCTTTTTAAGCCCGGCAAAAACCATCTTCGTGCCGGGAATGTACTTCTTGGGGTTGAGCAGGTAGTCGTAGAGCGTCTCCTCGCCCCACTTCACGCCCTTGTTCTTGTTCGCGGCGGAGTACGCGAAACCCTCCGTCGTGCCGGAGACGCGCCCGAACAGACCGCCGAGGTTGGGGCCCTGCGTTTGGGTGTAACGCGAGTCGCGAAGTCAGCGCGCGCCGCGGAGGATGACGTATTCGGATGAAACCGAAAAAGGAGAAACACACTCGCGTCGCCGCGGTCGATCGCTCACGCTGGCGTCACGGAATCATCGAGCCGAGCGCCTGCAGGTGGCAACCGCCCGCGCTGGCGTGCGATCGGTCGGTGAGGTTTTTCGCGGCGGGGGATCGGGGGTCGGTCGCGCGCGCGGGGCCGTCGGCGGTCGGCGCGCGGGCGGTTCCTGTTCGCGTCGCGACGCGACGTACCTGCTTGTGGCCGCCGCCGGCCTCGGCGACGTGGCACTGCGCGCACTTGGTCTTGAAGATCTTCGCGCCTGCGAAAGCAGACATTCAAGATGGGAACGGAGGGTGAGCTGGAGAACGACCGGGGGTGACGCGCGCGTCGGTCGAGCGCGCGAGTCGATGCGCCGCGCGTTCGCGCGTGTCTCGACGTACCCTTGGCGACGTCACCGGCGGGAGCCTCAGCGAAGGAAGCCATGTTTCTCTGCGTGTGTGCGGAGAGCAATGCCGCGACAACCCTGACGGCGACCGAAGACGGCTCTCAGGATATTTTTCGTGGCTCCGAGCCCGCCTGACGGCCTGAGACGAGATCCACTTCGATTCCCAGACCGCAAGCGAGCTGACTCAGAGCGGCGGGGCGACGAGCTCGAATCTCGAATCGTAGGACGCCACTCCACACCGCGCCCCGGCTGGCGACGCCACCGGCGAGTCAGTCTCTCGTCGATTCGCGGGCGCGCGGGTGTCGAGCGAGACGCAGACGCGGTCTTCGTGACCGTGGCGGGCGCGCGGTTCCACGCGGCGGGCGTCTCAGCACCCCGGGTGCCGTTCAGATTTTCGCCATGCCGTCCGCCGGCGTGGACAACACGCAGCGTCGGAAGTGGGACAAGGACGAGTACGCTGCGCGCGCGGCCGAGCGCGAGAAGGCGGAGGATGAGAAGTACGGCGCGAAGGGCGGCAAACCCGCGCGCCCGCCCGCGGGCGCGATCGTCGAGCGCAAGGAGCTGAACGTGAGCAGCATCATCCAGCGCGACTACAAGAAGGAGCTCGAGGCGAGAGTCGGGACGAAGACCATCGTCAACCTGGACACGGGCGAGGGGCTGGGTTTCAAGTGCAAGGAGACCGGCGTGATTCTCAAGGACAGCATGGCGTACCTGGACCACATCAACGGGAAGAAGCAGCAGAAGGCGCTGGGGATGTCCATGCGCGTCGAGCGGAGCACGGTGGACCAGGTCAAGGCGCGCTTCGAGAGCGCCAAGCGGAAAAAGGCGGAGGCGGAGGATGCCAAGGTTTTGGATTTCGCCGCGCGCGTCGCCGCCGCCGCGGAGGAAGAGGAGCGGCTCCGCGCGGAGCGCCAGGAACGCAAGAAGGCGAAGAAGGAGGCGAAGAAGGCTGACGGGGGGGACGACGGCCTGGGGGGGATGGACCCGGAGATGGCGGCGATGATGGGTTTCTCGGGGTTCGGGGGGGGCAAAAAATGATTCTCAATCTAACGCGAGCTGGTTGTACTATGACGCGCTCCTATGAATGCATTACTACCCCTCGTCCCTCCCGCGCGTCCCCGGCGACGCCCTGCGTCCCCTCGCGAAGGCGCGGGGACGCGCCGGGTTC
>ENA-OUOG01000626-OUOG01000626.1-marine-metagenome-genome-assembly--contig:-NODE-626-length-45654-cov-4.856704_pt1 | contig 45654 bp, 40 predicted proteins | sample MGYA00248635_ERZ508505 | MGnify/ENA primary metagenome ERZ508505 (study PRJEB26176, sample SAMN06267871) | marine metagenome | isolation source: Saanich Inlet, British Columbia, Canada | place: Pacific...
ATATCAGGAGATACCTTTCCCATCATACTCTTCATTATATCAGGAGATACCTTTCCCATCATACTCTTCATTATATCAGGAGATACATTGCCATCTTCTGTGGCTTTACGATACAGATCGTCTACACGTAATCCTCCTTGAATAGTTCTTTTCGATGTTTTGTTTTGCTTACCCTTTTTATCCCCGCGTTTACGATAAGGAAACATTTTCTGGGGTGTTTTCTTCTTTTGGTTTTTAACAGATTTCTTTTTATTTGTCATTCTATACTCTATATAATCGCGACAAAAAATTGAAACTAAATAGAATGTATTTGTTATAATAAAATGAATGATTGCGTTCAAATCGATACAATAAATCCTCCCCTTACTGTATCTCCATATTCTTCAACTATGTTGAACAATGTTGAAAAACAAGGAGATATAGAAAAACAATCGAAAACAAAATTCAAGAAAACCCAAAAGAAAAAGCAAGAATTATCTAAACATCAAAAGAACAAGTTGTGGTCGATCTTTGATATAGATAAGAAAGACTTGGTAATCGATAACGATGACAATAATACAGATTGTAAAAAAGTGGAAGAATCCCATGACGAACCCAATATTGTATATTCACGAAACAATGAATTATGTATAAAATGTAATGCACAGGTCATGCTTACAGAAGACAAAATGTCTATATGTTCAAATGTAGAATGCGGTACATTACAGAAAGGAAGTCTTGATTATTCGCCCGAATGGCGGTTTTATGGTGCAGATGATAGACAATCAAAAGACCCTTCGCGGTGCGGTAATCCCATCAATCCACTGTTAATGGAGTCATCGTTTGGTTGTAAAGTTCTTTCCACGACAAAATCGTCTTATCAAATGAAACGTATTCGTAAATGGACGGAATGGCAATCAATGCCACATCGCGAGAAGGCTTTATATGACGAGTTTCAATTCATTACAATAATGGCTATGAATGCGAACATTCCACGTATATTTATCGACCACGCAATGGTAATTCATAAAGATATTTCTGAACAAAAGATGTTTAGGGGTGTAAATAGAGACGGTATAAAGGCGGCATCTATTTATTTGTCTTGCCGTTTAAATGGTTGTCCACGTTCGCCGTATGAAATAGCAGAAATATTCAAATTAGACAAATCAGACGCAACAAATGGATGTTCAATGGCAGTGAATATTCTTCATAATATAGAACGCAGTGTGAATTCATCACAACAAACCCAATTAGCAACCATTCAACCAAGTTCATTTATCGACCGATATTGTAGTAAACTAAACTTCAACGAAGAACTAATACAAGTGGTGAAGTTTGTTACATCCAAAGTGTCCAAACAGCACATCATTACAGATAATATTCCACAAGCAATTGCCGCTGGTATTATCTACTTTGTAGGAATACGATGCAATCAAAAAATTTCGAAACTGGATATTAAACAAAATTGTGATATTAGCGAGGTAACGATAAATAAATGCTTCAAAAAGTTGGATGCTCACCCACAGCCATTGATTCCAAATGTAATATTACAAAAATATAATAAATAAACGGTCTAATCATTTTAGTAAGAATAACAAAATCTTTTTTATAGATTGAATATATAGATAATAATGGAGGATTATATTGCACAAAAGATGGAAGAATTAAAAAAAAAACAAACACAAGAACAAGCAGCTATTGTAGCTAAAAAGAAAGAGGAAGAAGAAGCCGCTGCAAAAATAAAAGCAGAACAGGAAGCTGTCGAAGCCAAGAAGAAACAGGAGGAAGAAGCAGCAGCAGCCAAGAAGAAACAGGAGGAAGAAGCAGCAGCAGCCAAGAAGAAACAGGAGGAAGAAGCAGCAGCCGCCAAGAAGAAACAGGAGGAAGAAGCAGCCGCTGCCAAAGTAAAAGCAGAACAAAACGCAACAGAAGCACGAATGGAGGATTATATTGAAAAGAAAATGGCGGAATTAAAGAAAAAACAAACTGAAGAACAGGCTGCTATTGTAGCTAAAAAGAAGGAGGAAGAAGCAGCAGCAGCCAAGAAGAAACAGGAGGAAGAAGCCGCAGCGGCAAAAGTAAAAGCAGAACAAGAAGCTGCTGAAGCCAAGAAGAAACAGGAGGAAGAGGTTGCAGCTGCAAAAGTAAAAGCAGAACAAGAAGCTGCTGAAGCCAAGAAGAAACAGGAGGAAGAGGCCGCAGCTGCCAAAGTAAAAGCAGAACAAGAAGCAGCTGATGCCAAGAAGAAACAAGAGGAAGAAGCCGCAGCCAAATTAAAAGCAGAAATCGATTCTGTTCCCAAATTGATATTTATTGTTCCATACAGGGATAGGCAGCAACATAAAGAATTCTTCGCAAACCATATGAAAAAACTGATGGAAGATTACGAGCCAAAGAGCTATAAGATTTATTATATTCATCAAAAAGACAAGCGTACATTTAACCGAGGCGGCATGAAAAATATTGGGTTTCTAATGGTGAAGGACAAATACCCAAAATATTATAAAGACATAACCTTGGTATTTAATGATGTTGATACGATGCCTTATACAAAGAATTTCTTGAATTATAATACTACACACGGGGTGGTGAAACATTTTTATGGGTACAAGTTCGCACTGGGTGGAATAGTATCTATAAAGGCTGGTGATTTTGAGAAAACGAATGGATTTCCTAATTTCTGGGCGTGGGGATACGAGGACAATTTATTGAAGAAACGGGTGGAAGCTTCTGGACTACGCATTAGTTATGACCAGTTTTACCCGATTCATGACAAGAATATTTTGCAAATGAAGGATGGGTTTCACAGAATCATTAACCGTAAGGAATACGATGCTTATATGGCGAATACGTCTGCTGGTATCCGAAATGTGAGCAATTTGAAATATACAGTGAATGAAGGGACTGGTTTCGTTGACGTTACAGCATTTGACGTGGAGAACCCAAATAACCCAGAAGATTTGATTGAATACGACGCTCGCAAAGGGAACCGACCATTCGGGAAACGCCGTTCTGCGTTGATGAGAATGGCATTATAATATAATCATACATTCTATATACTATGGAATTCATAGTATATACATTTACATATTTAGTAGCAAAGCAGTTTAGTAGCCAATCCAATTTCATTATCTGTTTCCCAAATGCCAGAGATTTTAATGACTAATTGGGTCGGATTCATTTTTTTCTTATGTAAGTTACGATAGAGTTTCATATTTCCAGAATGTAATTGCTTGGATAATACAGGTGATAAAGATTTATTTACCCCGTAAATCATTCTATAATTTGTTAGTAATGAATTTTCTATTTTTACAAAGTCGCTTACGTATGACATATTCGAGTCCTTATAAGGAGAAAATACCAATTCGCTGTTTTGATTAGTATTTATAATACGGTAATCTACAATAGGAAATTCAAAATGTAATCCATTCATAACAAAAAAGGAATTCGAATACAATAATCGAGAGAAACTCCCATTTACAATAATATTCTTCTTCTTGTCCATGAAAAATGTATTGTTGGTATCAAATTGAAAATGATTTATTAATATATTCATTCGCTACTGTATATATAAAAATAGTGTTTATTACGTTTTGTAATAACATTTGATACATATACAAAAAATATATAGCTATTTATTATAATATTATAAAATGAATGAAATATTTACGCAATCACATCAACCCATCATTTCTTGGAAAGGACAAACCTTATCCCAGATTACAAGTTCTATAACGAAAAATAATCCAACGATGGGTGATAATAAAAAGCTATTCTTTTTGCCTCCTCCATTGAAAATTTATAGACGCGAATTAGTTACAAATGATGTATCATGCAATAGCAACATATCTGCATCTATCTCTTTAATGGACACACCGGGGGGTTCTATTGTGAATTCAAGTGCATCTTCGTGTGGAGGTTTAGTAAATACATTAGACCCAACTTTGACAAGTAACCGTAGTGATATTCCAGGTAATTTCACTGCAACGCAATGTGTAGTTGGCACACCCGAATCAAACGCACGAGCACGCGTAAGAAGCAGTGGCATGGTTCGCCGTAAATATGACGCTGGAAACAATAAGGTGAATTATTACACAAACAATAAGCAATATTTGAATAGCAGAAGCCGTAGTTTTGAACAAAATCAATACAACTACATTCAATTCGGTGATTCAACCGCAACTCCCGGAAGCGCTCTTTCGGTAAGTAATTTATACAAACCAAATACAAGCGGAAATTCTGTATGTAAAAAACATTATTTTGCATCCGATACCAGTTTCCAATACCAATGGTTTGCAGATTTGGATACTAATTCAGTCGAAACCATCTATACTGTTGATATTTCTGCGGGATATTACGATTTGGGGGACATTAACAATGTATTATTTTCCACCATGGCGAACAATTATCATTATTATGTAAAACCCGATAATCAAACCAAAGACCATTTACTGGAATTCAGATTAGATAATTTAACGAATACAACAAAGATTCAATCTACGGCTATTGCAGAGAGTTATATTGATGCGAATTTCTATGTGAAAGCAACAATCCTTGGTGAAAATGATACAATTATTGACCCATCTTGGGATACTCCATTAAATGCAAATGGCATTGAAAGCCCTCGTATTATTTTATATAAGGACAGTGATTTTACAAACGCATTAGGATTTAGTTTCACTGATGCAAGCTACTCATTCCCAACCGACGCAAACGCAGCTACTGACGCCGCAAGCGGTGAAACCGTGAATGTGCGTACATTTACATCTAATTCTACAACATCCTTCAATTCACGATACCCTACCCTAACTTATAAACCAAACAATTACCAGTTTGCACAACAAGGTGCGGTTTCATCCAGCTCATTGGTTACACGCAAGAAATACAATACGATTACAACTGCGGCAAGTTCTTATACAAGTTCTTATGGACTGCACGTAGCAAATGCGTTAGCATACGGTGTGCCATCGAACGGATACACAGAGAAAGAAAAATATGGATATGATGTTCCAAATGTTCCTACCGTAGATTCAACCGGAAATTATAAACAATGCCGTAAAACAACCATTCGCGGTGGTTAAATATATACGCCGAAGTACATGTATTCAATATGAGAATACATGTAGGTAAATTACGAATGACAATCTATGATTCATCTATTAGATGATGAATGGGAATATTATGTTTGATACACCATTTTTTACATTTTTCAATATTATTTTTAATCAAGTATTCGATTTTTTCTTGTTTGTGTTTGTTGTCAATCAATAATAAAGTATAATGTATATTTTCTATTTGTTGCTGACCAAAAATAGCATTGTATTCTTCTATCTTGGTATGAAAATAATAAGGTATTTGAATAGATAATAAACGATGGGTGTATAAAGGTGAATTGCTTACAGGGCGTATCATTTTTTCAAACGCCCGATGTAATATTCCAAAGAACCGCTGATTCGAGCTGTGATAAAACCCTTTACAAATAATATATTTTTCAGAGTTAGCATACCGACTGGTGTGTGGTTTCATAATATATACCTTTTCATAAAAAGAAGACAAAATATACAATAAATCAATTGTGTGTTGCATAAAACTATCAAATATTTTCAATACAAAACTTCCTCCTCTCTTTTGTAGGCAAAGTGCGAACGCTACTTGTGCAAACAAAAGCTTACTAACATTTACTTCCTGTAAATTGAAATCGCCTGAAAAATCAAAGCCACCATCACCGGTTACAATATCCATGGAAGAACCGTATTTTTCACATACGTAAACAAAATTATCAATATTCAAAATATCACCACTATTGTCGCTTCCATATTCCAAATAAATATTTTTATTTTGCTGTAAGTAATTCTTTGTCTTCTTCCATCCAGGGACGTTGGGGTCGTTTGCATCACTTGCAATGGTCATACCGTAATATATATCATGCGGGTTTTTGCGAATATTACAGAGTGCCTCAATAAACCCACCTGGTCCTTCTGCCAGATGAAAACTGCGGATATCTCTGGGTATATCGTGTAATTTGAACGTATGTAAAACTTCTACCATTTTGAAATAGGAACGTGATAATGGACTATAAAAAGCTACACAATAATTTTTCAAGGGGACATTTGTGTGAATGTATTCATATGGGTTTGTATATTTCTTGAAAATATCCCAATCTTTCTCCATTAATTCAATGCGTTCTTTTAATTCATATACATAGTGTGTTTGGGAATGTGAAATAATATTGTCGGGTTGTTCCATATCATCTACAAAATCTATATACATAAATGAAAAAATATTTGTTTTGGGTAATAAATAATATGTCATAAGAAGTATTATTTACACTGGTTATAATAGTACAAGTGTTAATTTTAAACTGTTTCATAAGAGTTTATTGATTTAGTCTTCACCTATTACAATGCTTTCTTTTTTTTTCTCAATTTGTTTTAGTTCATTTGGTTGGTCAGTTTCATTTTGTTCTTTTTCCTTGGCTTCCTTCGCGCGTTGGATTTGAATAGCGGGTGGAGTTACATCAGGGGTTCCTGGAAATTCTGGTGTTTCTGTATTTTCACTAGGCGCTTCATATTCTTCATCATCTAGAGTGTTTGGAATAATCGATACAATCTTTTCTATTTTATCAATATTCACATTATTCATTTTCTTAAACACATAATACCGGTTCATAAACGAGATTTTCTTTTCAATTTCATTCATATTCAATGCTTTCGCATAATCATTTGCCCTTTCAGGGTATTCTTTCACTTCTTGTTCCATTTGAGAATAAAGTTCGGAAAACATTCCACTTCCGTGAGGTAGCCCCATATGCTGGGCGTCTTCATCTGATACCAATACGAACCCATAATTCTCCATTGTGCGAACAAAGAAATCATATTGAACCAAATATTCTTGGAATACCTTATTAATACTTTCCTGGTAAATACCAATGGTATAATTCAAGCTTTCTTCATCCTTTGGGAGTCCGGTTTGGTCGTACAATTTTACAATTTCATACACTTTGTTATTGTTTTGTTTGAATACAACGCTTTCATCTTTCTGTTTATCCTGTAATAATTTGAATACTGTATCACCGTCATAAGTAGTTGCAATAAAATATCCATCCAACTTTGTACATTCGCTAATATTTCGCATAAACCCGTGTAGGGTATTTCTGTTTTCAAAGAAATAATGAATAGCAAATTGACACGAACTTACATTGAATCCGTCTTCGCCTACTGCATAATGAGGATATACTCCTGCACCCAAAACATTTTTATCCTTGGAACCAATTCCAAATACAGCTTGGGTAGTTTGTTTATCACGTTCACTATTCATAGCAGTTCCATCACGGATGCGTGCTCCACTGTTTCCGTGTACAAATAATGCGTGTGGCATCTTATTATACTTTTTACGATTATTCAAATATCGAGCACACGCACCGTCGACCGGATTATGAATATTATCACGCGACACATCAATTCCAAATACAAAGTTCAGTTTGCTACGAATCCATTTGGGTAAATCGCCCGCCTTTCCAACAGCATAGTCAATCAAGTTATCTTTGGGATTTGACACGCCCATAATCAATTTCTTTTTTACGTATAAGTTATGGAAATCGCGTAAAGAACGTGTCTGTGTTTCTACCTTTGTATTGCGATAATATACTTCTGTATCTTCCAAATATTCTGGGATATTACTTCCCGTTCTTATCATGTCTTCTGTAATGGGGTGATGAATCGTATGCCAATTACTATTTGCAACGTGGTATGCATTACCATAGTTTCTTAGTCCTGCTTTCAATTCAGCAGTTTTATCATGACGAACCCGAATGGGAACCCATTTCCATTGGTCTTTATTTTCGTGTACATACTTAAACTCAACAATCACGTTTTCTTCGAAATATTCGCCATCTTCCGTAGTCATAACCGAGTATCCGTCGTGGGATTTTAGTTCAATGTTACATAAATGGGCATCAACCATAGATGGGTTTGTTGGCTGAAAAGGAACAGGCTTGTATCCATCACGATTATCATAATTACTTTCACTCGGTAAATCACCTTGGATAATTTGAGCACACGGATTTAAATAGCCGTGTTTTGACTGGTCATAACCACAATATAGAATAAGGGTCTTGTATTGTGTAACAGGATTACCGGTTTGGGTTTGTTTTCCATCTTCAAATACATTGTATACCTTATCCTGATTGTTCGTATCTTTCTGGACGGAAACCAAGAAATCAATGGTATTGTATTGTGGGGGTTTCCATTTGAACGAAAAGTCCCACGTGGATTTATATAGAGGACCAGGTTCTCCATCTTCCATAGACCCACCCACGGGTAAATAGGCAGGGGTAAAGATAAGACCATCTGTTTCGTATTCAAGTTGCCCGTCATTTATTCTTGATAATACATTATTACAGCACTTAAAGATGTCTTTAATATCCGAAGCCGCTTCGAATTCTTTGATTTGAAAACGAACGCCGGAAGACATTTGTTTTTTATCAGGTTTAACTTCTTGGTCGTGGGATTTATCCAAAATGGAAATAGCATCCAATTTTCGCATAAAATCGCCCAATTTCAAATAACGGGATTCAGTTTCGGACACTTCGCCTTCTTCGCCTTCATCTTCTTCGGAAACCACTATTTCTTTACTGTAAAATGGCAGTTTTCGTGTAGATTTTTTATTAATACAATAAACATCAAAAGCAGCATATACGTGAATATCTTTACCGTGTTTGTCCTTTTTAATATACTCACCATCCACTATACTGGAAAACAATTGTTTGTTCTTGGTAATCGCACCAGAGAAACGGACATTCATATTGGTATCTATAAAGTAAATCTTTCCCTTACTATTTACAAAACACAACATACGGTCTCCATCTGCCTTATCGGTGACAGTATACTCCACTCGAATATTGGGTGTAACGGAGTCTTCTAATTCTGGAACAATATTCTCCATTTGCAATGTATATGAACTGGGACCAACGAAGTATTTGGAGGTGATTTTTCCAACGTCTTCGTCTTTTCCGTGAACAATACGAATGTATTCATTCAATATGTCGGTGCATTCATAATAAGAGATAGGATAAGGTGTTTGTTGAAGTCCAGACAATACAAAGCGAATACATTTTCGCAAGTCTTGTAGTAATAACACAGGATTGCTGTAAGGCGTTCCGTTCCCAACACGCGAATTATCCACCTCCAATTCAATCTCATATTGTTCTACATTATCCAAGACGCCGGCATCTTGAATGGTATACTGGGGAATAGGAATATAATTGTTTCGTTTGGAGGTTTTGACAATACTAACATCAGCAAATACAGGATATTGTGGATGTTCAAACCGAACCCGATTAATTAAACGGAAAATCTTTTTATTGTCTCTCCATTTACTAATAATAGAACGTCCAATGGCAGTGCTTGTATGAAAATCTTGCTCTGTTTGAAACGAGACGCGGAAATTAAAATCATTCATATCAACTTTACGTATCGGTTGATTTTGTGCGTCATAAGCAGGCATTTTTTTCGTGAATTTGATTTTATTTAATAAAGTAGATGGCATATTAATTAGCTTTGAAATATCGTTGGTTTCACAATATTGTTGTATCATATCATTACCTACAATTTCCGCACGCACATTAGACATACGGGTGCGTCCATTGGCATCCAGATATTCACTTTGAATACGCAATAGTTGTAAGCCCTTTGTATCCCCTGCCTTAAACCCACACGCATTTAACTTTTGAATTACATTATCGTAATTATTCTTTGTAATAGGACGTCTCAATTTATGATTTGTACCAAAACGGATTTCTAATTCATTTGTTTTGTTGCCACTGCTAAGATATGGATTTGTTCCCACATATTGCTTAACAATATTGTTGAAATCTTGTTTGGTAGCCTTTTCTACCACATTGTGTGCTTCTTCTTTTTTCATTTCTGTTGAACTCATTATGATTTAACTGTATATAGATAAATCATATTTTATTTTAGTGTTTCAATTTTACCATTTTACCATTTTACCATTTTACCATTTTACCATTTTATTTGGTGTAAAAGACATTCGTATAAATCTTGTTTTTTCATAGCGTAATCCATTTGTAGATTGGATGCCATTTCTTGTAACTGATTCACCTTGTAAAACGATAATGGGCGTAGTGGTTTGCTATAACTTTCTAAACTTATACGATTATTTTTTAGTAGTTGTATTTCTTCAACAGAACAGTCGGGCTGAATATGAAAACAATTATCGTTATCCAAATGGAGGACAATGGTTTCATCTGCTCCTTCATATTGAATGTCCCAATAACTTTTTTGTTGCATATGGACTATGAAAATGTTTTTTTGAAAGTAGCACGCATAAGCAAGGATGTTATCCAATGAACTCTTTTTTATGTTGGTTAATAAGTCAGAATATACTTCTTCAATAGCAACTTTTGTGATTTTCTGATTAACTTGTTTCCAACGGCTTGGGTTTTGCTTTAATGTATCTACTATTTTTTGATGAATTTCTAACTTTTGTACACCTTCATTAAATGTAATTCTATTATAATCTACATATCCGTATTCGCCTATGTATAACGACCAAAATAATGAATCCCGCTGTCTGGGTGTAATATAGGGTAATACAGGTGTTCCTGATTGCTGGGGTTTGACCGTTTTTTCATTTGAAATAGTAGAGTCATTCGTATGAGTAGCAATAGGTTGTTCTTTTTTTACAATAGGTATAATGGTTACGGGTGTTTCATTCTCAATACTATCGTGCAACATTCGTTCGTCCAATTTTGCAATCAAGTCGCATACATTATTGTTTTCCGAATAACAATAAAATATTTTATCAGCAATTACGGTCATATTATAGAGTTATATGATATAGGCACGCTGTCTTTATCTTGTTTTTCATCAAAGAATGATTTCTTGAACTCTTCCTTTTGGTATTCAACTGTTTTCAGTGAGGTTTTTTGTTCGTCAATGTATTCCAAATATTTTTCAATGTCTTTAATTAAGTGGTCGGGTAAAAAAGACATATTAATAAAAACGCCATTCTTGTTTTCACTTAATTTGATTTTGTTTTCTGTAATAATACGTAAAATTTCAATGTGATGATGCTGGTCTAATCTTTCAATACGCGCTTTTAATGCTTCTAAATCTTTGGCAACTATGCTATTTTTATCATTCGACATGTACAAAGTAATATTACTTGAATAAAAAAATATATATTTATATGTTTTTTTACAAAGTCCTTTATCGGGTTCTAAGGTTCAAAAGATGGTAATAGTAGGGTATCATCAGAATTGTCGCCACCCTTTACTTCCTTGTAATTCATTTTCTCTTTTCTTAATTCACCAATGATACAAATATAAGGGTCATTTAATTCAAACCGCACACCGATAACGTCTGTTTGAATAAGCTGGTTTTCACGAATGTTTTGAAAGTAGTTATCATTGTGATGATGGTCCCTTGCAATGAATACATTAATGGGGACATTGCCATCTTCGTCTCTTACTTCGCCGTGAATACCCGCCTTTGTAATGGTTTTACTAACACATTGAATAGTATGTCCTTCTACTGGATAGCAGACCATACATTCAAATGTGGTTTGGAATTCAATATGTTCATTGTTAATCGTGCCATTGGAATAGTTCAAAATACGAATAGAACCTGGGCGAATAAATCCTTCAACAATACACTTACCTTCTAATTGATGAGCTAAGCGAGCTTCCAAGTTTTGTTTTACGTTGCTACCTACTTCGCTTACACCTAAATGAATTTTTCTTGATAACAATGAACGATTGTATACGCCAAAGTCCTTTTTCTCTTTATTTACAGGGGGTTTGTTTTGTTGTTGTTGCGATTGCATGATTTATACTATATTATACCTATATCTTTATCTTTTTTTGTGATTCAATTTTTTCTTATGGGTTCTTCTCGAACCTTGTGTTTTTGTATGCGTATTCTTTTTAATGGTTTTCTTTGCTTTCCTTCTTGTATGAGCTTTCTTTTTACGCATCTTACGCTTCTTTTGTGATTTGTTTCCACCGTTACTTGGAGGTTTTGGAAAGGGAGCTGATTCGTCCAAGACTTTGTTTAGTTCAGTTTTACATTGATTTGACAATTTGTTAAACGCCGTCTTATTTACTGAAATATTGTCTTCGTTTGTAGTTTTGACAATGGTCGCAGCAACAACAGGTAGAGTTTCGACAGTGGTCGCATAAACACTTGGTATCTGCTGACTATACTTCACTTTTATCCTATTAAATATATTTTGTAAGTCAGGATTTCCGCTTACTATTTCATTGTAATCATCATTTTTCTCTATACTTTCAAAGTTTGAAATATCAATCTCTTTTTCTAATAATTTTTTTATTGTTTCCGCGTAAGCACCAAATATTTCTTTGGGATATATTTTACCAAAATGTTTGCGACCATCCTTTGTATGTTTTATAGCACTCAATAATGCAATATCAAAAACATTTTTATCCTCTACATCCCTAATATCAAGGTATTCTTTTATTTTTGATGGGTCGGTGTTATCAAGAATCGAATTAACGTGACCGAGTAAATTGTTATGCAGACGGTGTTCTTTAATTGAAGGACTATTTTCACGAATATCTACCAAAATATCCGTATTCATACTGCTTTTATAATTTTTAACAAGTATCATTAATAATGTTTTCCCTTCAAAAGAGTTTTCCATTTCAATCGGGTCGCTGCCGTCTTTGATCCCTAAAAACTTATAATTCATATTTATAATACCATTATTCCCCATTGTCAAATAAATCTTGTTCTTAATTACATAATCAATAATAGACTTAGTATGCGGTAAAGCTAATATAAACTCTTTACAATATACGAATATAGTTGTTAGTAACGCATCAAAAAGTGATTTATGTTTATCTGTATTTATTAAACTTAGTAATACGGTTTCATTTGTTTTTTTATAATAATCTGACAACACCTTATCAAATTTAATAAACATTGAAGTTAATCTTACTATAACACCCATAGAAACGGTGTTTGGTTTTTCATTATCTATCCCCCTATTGTAGCATAATTGAAGCGACTCAATGAATTGATTTTTTAATTTTTCAACAATTTTTTCATCAATGTCCAATAAATCAAATCCATCCAAAAGGCTTTCAAATAAGTGAGAATAACGAAGACATTGTTTTGTTTCTATATTCATAACTACTACCATTAAGGCATTCAGGTTTTTTCCATTTGCATAATCGTGTTCAATAAGAGCATATTTTAACTTATTCGTCATTGCGGACAATTTGTTTTGATACTTCCTCAAATCAACCCCCAATGAGAACTTTTCTTTGCTTTTTACTCCTATTATGTTTTCATAAAATTTCTTCTTTTTTTTAATATCAGCTATTAACATTCTCACCGATTTATAACATCTTCTTTCAATTGCAATCTGCAATGGGTTTAGATCTGTGTCATAATATAACGCTAATCCTTCCCCGTTTTCTAAATTTCTTTCAGGACCCGATATTTTTTTTAACTCAATCAATAAATCATACATATCATCACATTCGTCTGGTGTGTATTTAGACATTTTTTCCAATATTGGATCGGTTCTATTCTTACCACCAGATATTTGGGTTGTACGTTTTATTGTGTCCATACGTTTAACTATATAATTACACTACATTATATAATTAGATTATTCACTATTTACCCTTTTTCTTTGGTGCTTCAAATAGATGATTGTTCATATTACGTTCTGCTAATGACAGAAACCATAATTTGGACTCTCGTTTTTCTTTATTATACGAACGTAATAACAGTTCAATGAACGTACACAAAGTTGCATTTGTAAAAAGAGACTTCTTAAAAGCCTTGTCTTTTTGGTTTGTTTCAGCCCATTTATTCAAGTAATCTTCATTGTATTTGTTGTCTTGTTTGGTAATGCTATTCAAGTAATTATAAATATCACTTACCGTAGAATTATTACAAACGCGACCTAAGTAATTACCTACTACCTTCGATTGTTTCAATTTGAACTCAATCTCCCCGCTCTTTTTATTTACTAAAAACCCATATAATTTACTTAGGTTGTTTCGCGTAAAAATGTGTTGTTCTAATCCTGTTTTATAATTCCTTAATAGCGCATCATTAATGGGTACAAGCTGGTTGTTTTCAATCTTGAATAATGATACCTTGTTTGTGTAAAACAAGAACAAGTCTTTGTATCCAGATAATTGGTGTGCGTTCATATAGGATAATACTGATTCTTTGTAGTCGTGGCTATTTGCTTGTAACATATAATTGAATAATGCTTCTTTTTTATTCCACTCTAATAAATCCAAATAGTGGTCTACTTTCAATTGTTTCCAGTGTTCTTCCATAACCCCACCAAGTTCTTCCATTACCAATGCCTTTGTGATGTCTGCCCGGTAATACCAAGTCTTCTTATCTTGACTACTATTCTCAATCGTGCTAACCATAGCAGACAGTAAAAGGGATGCATTATCAATAGACGCCAATTCTTCTATATTGTTTTCAATGATACCCGTGGTCGTGCTATGGAGTTGATTGCTTGGTAACTTGGTAGGAATACGAACGTTAGTATGTTTCTCTTTGTATTGAATAGGAACAGTGCGTTCATATAGGGAAATGTATTCATCGGTAATTTCCAATGGCTGGAATAAAATATAGTCTCCTTTTCTAATTAAATACCCCTTACGGTTATATTGGTCCATTATATAATCATTTTTGTTAGTTGTGAAACGTTCTAATGCGAACTCAATGTGGTCTTCGTTATAAGCGTTATTTGCATTGATTAATTGAACCAATGCTTCGTGATGATAGAAAATATTTTCTTTGAATAACTCACGTAATCGTTTGGTAATAGGCAAAATGCTATTCTTGGCAAAATCACTGCTATTCGTATATTGGAAAGTTGTTTCTTTGTTGTATCCGTCTTGAAGCATACATTTGAAATCACAAGATTCCATATAATCGCAAGTAGAACTGTATGCTTTGTCTCCTATTTTATATGATTTGGAAGAAGTCATGGTGGAACTTAATATTTGTAATTCTGTATTCATTTTCGTTTCTGTAAAATTGGTTTGGTCGTGATTTAACAAGCAGTCCGTCGCTACCTCTTTCAATAATCGGGTAACTTTTCCGATTTTCGTTGCTTTTATTTCCGCATAGCGGTAAATATATAAATCAACCGTTTCTTTTTGTTCAACTGGGGTTGTGCTGTGGAAATAAATTTCGACATTTCGTTGGTTTAATTCCAAGTCGCAATGACTGTTATTACGAACGCTTCTACCAATGATTTGCTCCATGCGATTGGTATTGTACCATGGTTCCAATAAATGGGTTTGGCGAATGTTCTTGAAATCTAACCCCTCCGCAGCAGCACGTGTAATTAGCACAACCTTTACCCGGCTACCGTCTGCATTATTTGGGTGTGTAATATATTTCAAATCCTCGATGTTATTTGCGGATAATTCTTTTTCACCCGTAATCATTACATAGCGCGCTTGTTGAAAGGGTCTACCTGTTATATCATATTCATCCATTGTTTTCATTGTGAGACTATCCACTTTGGGGCGTGGATGGTTTTCTGAAAACAGCGATTTTGCTTGTTTTGAACTGCTATAACGAGCAAACCCCATTTCTTCCAATGCTAATGCCATTGGAATGATACCCGCGCTCAAATAGTGAGAATACACCATAATGATACCTTTTGCCCCTTCTTTAATCATTTTTGTAATTTTTGCAATCTTATGACTGTAATTGCGAATATGGTCTTGATGAAAAATAGGTGTGTCAATTTTATATTCGTAATCATAAACACTATTGGTCTCTTTGTCTACTTTATGGCTCATTGCTCTCTTCAAACCAGAAACACCGATTAGTTGTTTTATTGTTTCTTGTTTGTATTCTGAATTATCAATCATCTCTTGGAGACCTTCAACGGGAAATACAATGTTAAGGGCTTCCAACGGTTTTTGTAGGAAGGTGTATCCAAATGATTCCATATTTTCAAATTTACTGTAATCTTCACCATCAGCCATATTCTGTTTCATATATTCCATAACATAGTTGTATCCAGTGGTTTGGTATTCTTCCATTGAATGGGTATATAAATCCATATGTTGAATACCTGTTTCCAATGGATTATTATTCATTTGGAGTTCAGGTTTGTTTTCAATAATATTTGTATAGTTTTCCTTTACTACTGCATCCAATGCGTTCATTTGTTGGTTATCCACATTAATAGTAGCATCCATATTCATAAAATCACTGGGGTATAACCGGTGAGGAAATGTATATGGGTTTTCACCGCGCACATAAGAGATATATCCATTTAACTTGCGTTTTAACAATTGGGCTCCCTTTTCATCTCCCGTTGGTTGTTGGAATAATCCCGGGGCGGAATCCAATAAATTACCATCCTTATCAAAGACATCGCTTACCTTTATCTTACTTCGCTTATCAACCGCATTCAATAAATTGGTAAACCATACAACTTCTTGGGGACTATTGTACATTGGAGTCGCCGATAACAATAACAGACGAAAGTAATCACAATACTTGGTAATTTGAAATAACATATCCACTAATATTTTATCTTTTTTGTCGTCGGTGTTTCTGATATTATGGAATTCATCAATAATAAATAAACTATTATCAATATATTTTCGGATGCGCTTTTCGCGCTTTTTCTCAATCATTTGTTCGTCGTTTGATTCGTTTTGTGGATGAATAATCTTGTATAGTTTATTTGTTAATTCGCGGTAGCCTATAAAAATATAATTATCATTAATAATCGACTGAATCGTATTGACCACCTTATCGTAAGATTGATTTTTCACATTCATCGGGTTGATTTCGTTTAAAAAGTTCTCTCCAACGCATGTATGTAAGTTCCATTGTCCGTTGGTTTGCTTTAACTTACGTTCGTCGAATAACTGTAAACGAAAATTCTTTTGAACGGCAGGTGATGCGACAATACATATTTTACCACTGAACAATGACTTTGTCTTTATAGTAGACGTTTGTTTTTGGTATTGGCGTGCCTCCTCTGCAATGCCTATTGCACTGCACGTTTTTCCACTACCTAATCCGTGGAACAATAATAAGGCATTATAAGGAGTATGTAATGACAAGAAATTACGAACAAACGTTTGATGCGGCATTAATGAAAATTCTTTATTACACATTTCTTCGGATTTTTCTTGAATGTCTGCAATTTCGCCATCGTATCGGGTTGACGCAAATTCTTGGCGCTGTGCTATTTTCAACTGTAATTCTGGGTCATTTAATTCTGGATATAAAAAGTCATATTCTTTTGCTTCTTGTTTCATTTCTGCAAACTGTGAATAATGCATACGCTCTTTCTCCTCTTGGGATTTACCTTCATAATCCTTCAATAATTGTTCTTGTTGTGTGGTAGGTGTATAAGCTGTTTCTTCCTTTTCTTCTTCCTTTTCTTCTTCCTTTGCTTCTTCCTTTTCTTCTTCCTTTTCTTCTTCCGCGACACTTCGTTCAATCTCATCATTCACAAGCAAAGGGGTTTGGACTGGGTCTTCTTGGACGTCGGTTGCCATACGGGGTTCCTTTAATGTATCGTCTTTCTTCGCTCCCTGTTGCATTTCAAGCTCGTTTTTATCAATACACACCTTACCATATTCTTTTGTATTAACACAACGAGACCCGCGCTGGCATTGTTCATCCTTTTCTACGCACGATTCACCCACTTTTTTAATTCGTTTTTTTCTGGTTACATTCTTATTTGTATTAGGTGTTTGTTTCTTTGTAGAAGACATATTACTTAATATATATGTATATAAATTTTATTTACGTATATATTTTTTGTATGTATTTACATATTCACGTTTAACCTACTAACAGAACGCAACCATCTGATAATGTGATAACATATTATCTACATTGCAAAGCATTTTCTTTTTTTCTAAATTATAAGAACGTATGCTTTCCAAACATTGACTCAATGATTTCCACTCGATTTTACTGACTTCACTTTTTTCATAATTATTCAATAACCCACTATTTTGATAATTTATCATCCCCACAAAGTACTTGTGTTTATAGGACTTGTAATTAGACCCAGTAAAGTTTTCTTCAAATGGACTAATGTTTTGAATATTATTTATAACATCACTCGATAATCCAGTTTCTTCTGTAAATTCGCGCATAGCACAATCATAATCCTTCTCTTGATAATTACGGCGTCCTTTTGGGAATCCCCATTCTGGTTCTTCCCATTGTTCATATTTAGAGCTTTCCTCTACTAAGTCTCTCAGGGTCAAGAATTCGTCTTTATAATAAGAGCCATTTTTCAATATAATAAACTTATTACGCGAACTCCCTTCTTCTTTGCGATACTCAATTGAAAGCTTATCATTTCCCCAAACCTTTTTCCATAACTCATCAAAGGATTTTTCAACCAAATTTTGTTTTTCAACTGCCGTCATTTGCTTCAAAATATTCATAATATAGTCCTTATTTCCCAATGTATATTTTCCACGAATAAAGTTGATATATCCCAACGTATCTTTTCGACGTATCATTAAATACTCACGTTTATTTTGTGAATTATACCGAAAGGTTATGAATCCAATACTTGTAATCGGCATTTTACAATGATTATAGGAATGACCTTCTTTTCCACAGTTATTACAGTAGTTATTACTATTATTACTATTATTACTATTATTACTATTATTACTATTATTATGATGACGATGACTTGTGTTATGGTTTTGCATTATATGTAATATAAAACTCGCTACAATAGCTAGAAAGCTAATCTTTATATATATTACATAATAGACAGTATCAATGGATTTTGAACCAGAAGTATGGGGACCACATTATTGGTTCTTTCTACACACAATAGCAGAGTCTTATCCTTTGTACCCGAATGAAACAACAAAAAAGAAATACTACGAGCTTATTAACAATTTCCCATTATTCATACCCGTAGAAGAAATCGGCAACAAATTTAGTGTTGTATTAGACAAGTTCCCAGTTTCTCCTTATTTAGACAATCGCGATTCTTTTGTAAAATGGGTTCATTTTATTCATAATAAATACAACATTATGCTCGGGAAACCAGAAATATCATTACCATTAGCATTAGAATTATATAGAGGTCATTATGATAATCATGTATCCAGGCGAATAAAAAAATGGAAGTACAAGAAACATGTTATTTTTGCAACAGCTATTTTGTCATGTATAGTATTGATTTACTACCTATACAAGTAATCTCTGTGGAGGGAACTATTATGGAAGACATAAAATCTACTTGTATTATAGATAACCATGAAATTAGAACTATTTTTGTTAGCCGCAACCATTTTCATTGTAGCAAATATTTACACAGATGGGAAATATATAAAAATAATGATGACCTGGAAGAAATATTACCAAATGGCAGGAGTTGTCATTGCTGCTTTTGTTATATATGTCCTTATCAAAAAGAATCCATTACGTGCCCGTGAAATGATGACTACTACAAATGATTTATTAAAGGTATTACCCGTCGACCGTAATACAACGAAAATGATTTCTCCTATTTTAGATTTTACAACAAGACAGGGATTCACCAGTTCCATACAACAAGGTGGTTCAAATCCAGTGGTTGGACTACCCGACTATTCAACACCACAACATATTCAAAATCGCATTTTACAATCTGGTAAAACCAAAACAAAACGTTCTGTAAGCGAGACCAAGAAGAAATTCGTCGCATCAAGACAAAACTGGTGTTGTAATGATTGTAAATCGCAACTATCTGCTTGGTTTGAAGTAGACCACGTTGTCCGTCTTGAAAATGGCGGCTCAAATCACGTAGATAATTTAGTAGCTCTGTGTCGTGAATGTCATGGTAAAAAAACAGCAATGGAGAATTTATAATGTATAGATATTATAAGATACTTATACATTTCAATGTCCTCAAATGAATCAATGTCTGACAAATACACAAAAGATGCATCTGATGGGTTTCTTTCTTCCGTATCTAACATAATTTCAATGCCATTTAAATTCCTCGGAGGAATCCCATCAGGAGTAGACGTAAGAGACCCATTAGTGTTCATTATAATTAAATACATATTTATGTTTGTTTCAATCGTCGCACTGGTAATATTTCTTGTAATTACACACGAAAATCGTAGTTATACGAAAGAAAACGTTCCTTTACATATGGGTACCTTTTTAGTATTATTGCTATTGAATCTTGGATTAATATTTACAAACACACCGTCAACCAGCTTCTTATATAATTCCTATACTGTTGGGTTTGCTGTTCTATTCTTGGCACTATGTATCTATTTTTTCTCAACCAACAATCAAATGGGCAGTGAAATTTTTAGTTATGTAAGCGGATTTGGATTATTTATTGTAATTGTATGTGCCCTTGCTATTTTATTCTACTTCACAAGTAAATATTTACAACGAATGGATGGAGTTCCCGGATTCATCGTTCAATTCATCTTCTACATTCCTTGTTTGTTGATAAAATTTATTGAATTCATGAAAAAACAATTAAACGAAACGACAAGCACCGTATTTTTCCTATACATATTTTTAATATTAGCTATACTGATTTACGTATACTTACCCCAAATAACGCAATTCTTTATGCTTGGAGGAGCAAAAATTGTAGGTGCCCAAGAAGATACATTCAATGGATTTAACTTAATGCTTACTGCCATTGCGTCTTTCTTTTTAATTGCGCTTGCGGGTATTAACAGTATGTTTGCGGGTATTGCTATATTCTTTACAATGATTGGAACGTATTTTGTAGGATTACAAGAAGAAAGTTTCACTGGGTTTAACTTGCTAATCACTTCAATCGTATCCTTTTTTGTAAGTGGTGCTGCGTCTGCCGCTGGTTTCTTCACCGACACAGGACTTAATATTGCCGGAGGGTTATCGAGCATTGCCGTTTTTTGTGCTTTGATAATTCCTTATTTGGTTGGAATAATGGAAGAAGGATTCAATGGATTTAATTTATTTATAAGTCTGATTGCTGGTCTCATTCTTGCGGGAGTTGCTGGTATGGGTAGTATATTCACAGCAATAGCAATGGTCGCAATACTTGCAGTAGGTTATTTTGCTGGGTTGAAAAACGACACTGTTTCTGGGTTTAACATCCTACTCCCAGTCATATTAGCATTTATTTTAGCTGGGTTAGCTGGTGCTGGTTCTTTTTTCGCATCCGTTGGTGCTTCGGCAGGTAGTGGCGCAAACGCTGGTGTAGCGGGTGTATCTGGTATGGCTGGTGGTGAAGAAGCCGCTGGCAGCTCGGGCAGCAGTGGTGGAGGAATTTTCTCTGCAATCAAGAAATTCGGCTTACTACAATATGGTATTGTTTTATTAACTACATTTATGCTAGTGCTGGCATACTTCTTCTTCCCTTACATCAGTCAATACTTCTCCACACGTAATGCTGTCGTATTATTACCAAAAACGACCGATATCGACAATGAAAAAGTAGTTGCCGGAAGTGAAGAATGGATGCAACGAGATACGGCAGGTAAAAGACAATATAATCAAAACTTTTCCTTGTCGTGTTGGATTTTTTTAAATAACCAACCAACGAATTATAGTTCCTATGCAGAAGAAACCACCATATTAGAGTTTGCAGAAGGAGCACCCAAAGTAACATATGAGAATGCGAAGAATAGCAATGATGAAAACGATAAATTAAACATTTACTTTACGAATCACGAAGAATATTACAATGAATCCATTACATTACCCATTAAGAAACAAAAATGGAATAATTTGGTATTCAACTATAACTCTCAATACGCAGATGTTTTCTTGAATGGAAAATTAGAACGAACATTGAACCTGGCGAATAAACCACCACAGTTTGATAACAGTCAATTCCTCGTTGTTGGGGCGAATAAGGGATTAGACGGTGCGGTTTCGAATATTACATATTACCCATATCCATTAACAAAAACAGAAGTAGTCGCCTTGTATAATATTTATAGTGTCCGTAATTCCCCTGATTATATTCAATAATTTTCTTACAAAAAGATATAAGAAAAGTATATACAATGAACTTGTTACTTGTTGGTTTAGGCGTATTAATCATTTTACTTATTTATATTTTATATGTTTACTTCACCGGTCAAGAATCTACTTTAACCAAAGAAGGAAATTTGAAAACGGGCTTACCTTATGTAACCAGCATTGATAATCCTACAAATACACGTTATTCATATGGTATTTGGATATATGTAAACACGTGGGACCCTAATGTTGAGAAAACGATTTTTAAACGCGATAATAGCTTACACGTTTACTTAGACCAAACCGCGCCTATATTAAAATGTTCAATGAAGATGAGTGATGAAACAGACGAAGAAATCATTGTCACAGATAACTTCCCTCTTCAAAAATGGACGAATGTTATTGTAAGCGTAGATAACCAATTTATGGATGTATATTTGGATGGTAAGTTAGTAAAATCACAACGCTTCTTCAAACCCGAAAGCAGTGTAATGCCCAAGACTCCTAACGATAGCGACCCTATTATGTTTGGTAACTTTGATGCATACATTAAGGATTTCAAACGTTGGACAGAACCAATGGACCCACAAACTGCATGGAATGAATACCTCAAAGGAAGCGAACACGATAATGTTTTAAAATCATTATCCAGCTACGGCATCGATGTGTCCGTATTCAGAAACAACGAACTACAAAACACCTTTTCCCTATTCTAAGGTGAACAAATAATTTTTATCATTATAGTATAGTATAAAAATTATTAATGGATAGATTAAGAGAAACAGAAGTAAATCTACCTACACGCGAAGACGTAGGAAATGCTATGGACAGTTTAGGAAACACGGTTAACGAAACCAGAGAGCAAGTCAGCAACCAGTTAGATGAGTTCTCAAAACAAGCAGCCGTTGGTGCGGGTGCTACAATGGGATTTCTGCAATCAAACAATATCTTTGCTAGGTTTGCCTTTATAATCCTGGTATTAATTCTATTTTTAGTTATTTTAAATGTAGGTATCCTTTTACTTAACCGTTTTTTGGGACCACAAGATAACCCTTATTTAATTCAAGGAATGGTTGACGGTACAAGTCAACAAGTTATTCCACAAGACACAAATGCATCAAACGCTGTACCTATTTATCGTTCAAATAATGAAAAAGAAGGCGCTGAATTTACTTGGTCTTTCTGGTTGTATATTAGTGATTTAGGTAATGATACTACCGGTCAGAAATTCCAACACATTTTCAGCAAAGGCGATGGATACTTCGATGAAACAACCAATAAAGCATCTGTAAATAACTCTCCCGGAGTATATTTAGAACCCGGTGTTAACAACTTACATATCCTTATGGATACCGTAGATTACAAAGATACAAATAATACCATTGTGATTGAGAACGTTCCATTAAACAAATGGTTTCACGTTGCTGTCCGTCTCGAAAATAAAGTGGTTGATGCTTATGTGAATGGTGTTATCTCCAACCGTATTGTATTAAATAACGTAATCAAACAAAATTACCACGATGTCCATATTAGTAAAAATGGAGGGTTCAATGGAAAACTGTCTAATTTACGATACTATCGAGAAGCTTTAACAGTATTTGAAATCAACTCAATTGTTAAAAATGGACCCAATTTATCCGTAGTGGATATTAATCTGAATGCTACAACCAATTACTATTCTTATTTATCAAGCTCTTGGTATGCATCCAAATACTAAGCGTTGTAGTTTAATGAATACATCCTCTTATAGAGAGTGGTAATAAAAAAAATGTAGATAATGTATGCTATTATAGTATATATTATTCGTAATGAGTAGCGACAATGTTTGTGATCAAATTAAACAACGTAAAAAACAAATGGTCTTTTCTGTCCCTCCCATACGCCTTGAAAAGGCAAGTCCTTATCCATCTTATACAAAATTACAATTAGATATGAGACGCAAAGCTGAAATATTACAATACAAAGGGAATTCACAAGCCTCCAAAGGAAACAATCCCACCAAAAAACAACAGTTTCGTCAAGTGATTAGCGGATACAACCAATTCCGTTCCTATGCTACATTGTATAATACAGAAGCTACTGTTGTTTATGACGAATCTACCGATATTAGTTCCGTTACATATACAACGACTGCTTCCAAAGTTGCTGATGTCAGCACTTGTGGTATTGTATATAGTTCCAGTAGAAACTCCGGAGTCCCCGGTCCTGCTATCCAATTATATTTAGACCCAGACGTTCCATTATACAACTACAAAACCACCACAGAAGCGGTCGGTGTTCAAAACACAGATGTTACTGATAAAATACGATTTGCTATTGGAGAGAATATTTACATTGGCGACGATGTCAGTGGGAATTTATTTTCATTATCCGTTCAAAGCGGTATTGACCAGAATGTATATAACTTTGAATTTGAAATCCCATTCAGTTATTATATTACAGGAACGGCTACTACTGACTTATCCGCTGACTTTTACAATGGAAATACATTAGAAACCGCTTTTCAGGATTTATCATTCAATATGGAAACCGTGCCATTCAACTTCTATACTATGTACAGTAGTCAGCTCGTTGATAATGGAAATTCGACCCCTACCATTGAAGTTGTTAGTGATATTAGCAATGGGTTTGCATTCGACTTATCGAACGTGGATTTCGGAGACCCCACAGACCTTTCTTATCAATTCCAAGGCATTGTATATGGCGGTATTATCAAGGTATCCAATGTCACATTAGCTACACCAAATGGAGCCGTATATGACTTTAAGCTCGAACCAAATGTATCCATTTTGACAAATAATAATGCCAATATTGTTTCTGATTTATCTGAAAACTTTACCCCAAATCCTATACAAATGGGTGTTATTTGTAATATTACTGAAAATTACACAGGTGTAGATGGGTCGGCTAACTTGACACGTATGACACTAAATTCCTTACCAGCAGACATAAGCTACAATACTTTCCGTATCAAAATGATCGATTATGATGGGAACGAAACCATTTTTGATAATCCATTTATCAAAAACACTCTTACCTCTTAGCTAATCCCAATACGTTAAATCCATTTCACGGCGTTCTTTTGATAACTGAGAACTATGGTAATCAAAAAAGATTTCATCCATACGATTTTTACAACAATGCAATATATACAACACATGACTTAACGCATTCTCCATAAGCTCTATATAAAAAGGCGATAACTCACTACACCCAGGATCTTCAATATAACACTTTCCTAACTGTTCCATATTTTCAAACACCCATTCCGGTTCCCAACGTTTAATTGGAAGTTGTTTCCCGTGCTCATAAATATATTTTACAGAACGGAACAATAACTCTACCTTCTTAACCACACCGTCTTGGTTATAACTCTCTTTATATAGCGAAGGTTCTCGTATGTATTCACGTATCCAATTAATATCTTGTATCATCTCGTCGTTAATTGTAATACTACCATAATCCGTCTTGATGTATTGTAATGCATTATAAATAGCATCTTCATTCACGTCTGGATTGAATACAAGTTCCTCATCGCTTCTCTGTTTCTTAACTGGATATAACACAAATAATGTTTTATCTCGCAACTCATTTTCAATAAAACGCTTCTCTTGGTAAGATAGTTCTTCATTGTAATAATCTCCACCACGAACTGTATCAATCCCATATAACTTCATATAACGTTTTACATGATAATTCCATTCCATAAAATCTTGAATTGGGATTATAAACTCAATCGATACAGGGGCGTATTTCTGTAACAACTCATATTGTGATTCTGCATCATCCAATATCTCTTCTTCACACTTGTCACAATAAGACAAATGTAGAAACCTCATTTGGTTCGCTAATATCATTACATACAAAGCTGTACCGTTCATTACACCACCCGATAACATTAATAAATAATAATATTGTTTATTATTTATTTCATTTCAAGATATTAATAATAATTACTTTATTGTGTGGTTTGCGCTTTCAAAGGATGAAATGCATGACCACTGGTATTTCCGTTAAATTGGGGCTGAACACAACTTGCGTGATTTGGGAATACTTGTCCGGACAAACAAGGTTCATCTTTACCTAACTCAACACATCCACGGCGTCCATTGTATTCACCTACCAAACACCATTTTCCTTTACCTGAAGTGATTGGCTTTTGAATCGAATTTTCGCTTTTGTCGCTTTCTGGGATGTTAATGCGGGTGGTTCCACTTTCACTCAACACGTTTTGTAAAGATGGACGACTGGCGTCTTTCAAAAGGTCTCCTACACTATCTAATGTTCCGCCAGCAATCTCAACACCAGCAGTAGCTGTTGTAGTAAACAGTGCCGCTATTTGTTCAATTAAGATACCCATAGTAAATCCAATAATTGAAACAATACGTGTAACTAATGGTCTAAATATATCAACAATGCGTTGTAAAAATCCTCCCAGCATTTGTAAAACATTCACCCCCGCCAATGAAAATACAATTAATACGACCAAAATAATAGTCAAAATACGATTCATATTCACTAAATCACTCGATACTTCTGTGGTTGATACTTTGGATAAGCTTCTTGTCAAACTTTTAGTAGCAGATTCCATATTACTATCTTATATAATGAACATATATTTTGTTCGTTTGGATTTATATTTCTTTATGCATTTGTAATGTAATGGGACTATCATACATTATGGATTCAGTATTATATATATGTTTAGCAATTACTTTTGTATTAATATTATTAATCGTGTATCATTTTAAACAACGGGTTTCTGCTTTAGAAGCAAAACAAGATACGATGTTTGAATTGGTGAATAATATGGTTCAAGAAATGCAAAATATACGTGCCAATTCAATGCCGCCATCTATGCCGCCATCTATGCCGCCATCTATGCCGCCATCTATGCAACAGGAAATGCACGACGCTATATTTAGCGAACTCAGTGGTATGCCTTCTATGATACATATTGGTGGAAATCAAGGATTTATGAACGTTCATAATACCGAAGACCACAGTGTAGAGGAATTGGAAACTGATGATGAAGACGACGATTCGGAAGAAGACGATGATGATGATGAAGAAGACGATACGGAGGATGAAGACGATTCGGAGGATGAAGAACAAGACATCAATAGCATAAAACAAATCCAAGTCGAATCTACCACATTATTAGATGAAATTCCAAGCGAACATCTTTCCACTAACGATGTTGAGGAAACTATCATAGATGATACAGATGCGCTTGTTGAAATTGACTATGAAAAGGAGAAAGAATTATCTGTTTCTAAAAGCGATGAACTACACACAGAATCATTGGAAGAAGTTATTGCCACAGATAATGAGCAAGAATCTGCCAATATGAAATATAAAGACCTTGATTTACGACAATTAAAAGCCCTTGCGAATGAACGGGGGTTGGCAACCAATACCAATCGTATGAAAAAAGCCAAGTTGATTGATATTTTAGAAAAAGCTGATGCAACCGAAAATAACCTTGACCCTTCCCTTATTGACGAATAAACATATGTAGCAACAAAAATATATACATATGTTTTATAGAACATGTTCCAAGAATTAAATAATCAATTTCAAAAATTAATGAGCACCGTATACCAATCTGAACCTACTTATTATGGATATTCTACCAACAATAAACACCCCGAGTTTCCACCTCTAATGAACGATGGACGTTCCCTTGTTTCAAACTGGCAACCTGAATCCCACTTGAACGACCGTTTGGTAAAACAAAACAATATCAAATCAAACTGGGAATACAGACACTACTTACAACAAAACGCCCCACAAATTATGGAATCCAATTTCAAACTTAGTTCCAATGATACTGGTTTCATGGTTCAACCTGCTGCAAAAATGTCTATCCAATCCAATCAATTCGGCCATTTAGAAACATACCCTTATTCCTACAAAAGTATTATGGATGAAAACAAACCCAAGGGATACGTATTAAGCGACTTGAAATCCAACTACCTTACCCGTGAACAGTTGGAAGCTCGTCGTGTTGCCCCCAGTGTTCAAATCCCAAAATAGATTGTAATTATTCATCTAATAACATCAATGCCATTGCTGCGTAATTATGTAAATCAATCAACGTATCACGCATTCCTTCTTGACTTACCAAATGAACACCATTTTTCGTGATAGAAATGCCCCGTTGTAATTTATCTTCCATTCGCATCAAAACCCCCACGACGCCATACTTTGCAAATGCGTCTCCATAATCCTTGTTTTTCTGGATAAATAACTCCAATCCTTCTTGTTGAACCTTTTTCATTTGTTCAATACGCGTGATATGTGTAGCAGAATCATCACCTTTTTCCATATTGTATGGTATATCTATCCATACAATGTATTATCTATACTGTTTCACAATTGAATAGTTCAAAAAGCATTTCAATAAAAATACATCTAAACAGCTTCTTATAAAGGTGTTCATAGGTCTCTCCATTATGAAAATTATTAGCTTTGATATTGGGATAAAGAACATGGCATTATGTATTATTGATTGTTCCGCATCTATCCAGATTGAAAACTGGAATATTTTAAATCTAATAGAAGATGAGAAACAAGAAGATGTTATATGTAATCAACACGGTAAAAGCACCAAGAAAAAATGTACATCAAAAGCAAAATTCAAAAAAGGTTCCCAGTTTTTTTGTAAGAAACACGCAACCAGCTGTTCTTTTATGATACCCACCAAAGACCTACAACTTACTAAATTAAAAAACAAAAAGAAAGATGATCTGCTACAATGGGGTAAACAGCATTATTTATTTTTAGAAGACAAAGCTCTTTCCAAACAAGAAATGGTCTCCGCCGTCGATAACTATTTGAAAGCACATTGTTTAGAAGAAATTATTAAACCAAAAATCAAAGCAAGTCAATGTGATTTGATTAGTATCGGAAGAGCAATGAAAGAATTATTAAATGCCTTTGATTTAAATGACATAGATTACGCTATTATTGAAAACCAAATATCACCTATTGCGAACCGTATGACGACTATTCAAGGAATGCTAGCACAATATTTTATTATGAAATACCCAAATTGCAATATTGAATTCATTTCTTCTGCCAACAAACTGAAACCGTTTAGCAAAATGGAATTGACTGAAAAACCAAACGTGGAGAAAGGGACTACAACCAAAAACGTAAATCCGAATTATAAGGCACATAAACAAGACAGTGTATCTATCTGTTCTACAATTGTGGCAAACAATTTTTCGCAATGGAGTACCAGTTTAGAAATAAAAAAGAAAGATGATTTAGCAGATGCATTTCTACAAGGATTATGGTACTTATTTCATAAAAATAATATAAGTTATGCGGACGATTTAAAAATAAATATTGTTTCCTTATCATAATGGAAGTATTAGACCTAGATTTTGGTAAATTAGATGACCCTATTTCGTTGGACATGCCATCCAGTTCTGCCGGAGTAGGTTTAGAACTATTAATGAATGACAAGCAGAAATCAGTGAGTGTTGGAAATTCTCATTTAGGTGAGCTCGATACTTTAGAAAACGAATTGAATGAACTTTCTGGAAACACCCCTTCTGGGTCCTCTATGCCACCGTCTATTGATGATAATAACGCAAAACTATTTGGTATCACTACTGATCTTCCCAAAACACTATCGTTTGATAACCTCGAACTCAATAAAGACAGTGGTATTGCAAATTTAAACCCCACCATTAATGCATCTGATAGTAAATTGGGAGAAGCTACATCCAGCACATTCGGGGGGTTTGCCAAAACGTGGGATGGGTTCATGAAATCAAATGATACACCTAACAAAGAACCGGTATACGTTGAAAAAACATTGACAGAACGTGAGCGAAGAAGAAAGAAACGTGCCATGTTGAAAAAATTAGAAGATTGGCAAGAAAAGGGAACCATCAAAACCAGCTCCCGTTTTGACATGGAATCTAATTACGAAGAAATCGAAGATGAATATGAGACTGCTATGGAAGACAAACGTAAGAAAGACAGTGTCAAACTACAAGGTTGGTGGTTTATGACATTTATCAACTCGATTGAATACGCGAATACAATGTTCAATCCATTTGACTTAAATTTGGATGGTTGGGGAGAACAAGTAAGTGAAGATTTAGATAGTTATGAAGAAATATTTAGCGAATTACACGAAAAATATAAAGGCGGTAAAATGGCACCAGAGCTTTCACTGTTATTACGTGTCGGGTTTAGCGCTGCTGTATTAAACTTTTCGAACAAAGCATTGTCAAGCGCTACGCCTGCCTTCAACGACGTAATCAAACAAAGTCCTGAATTAATGAAAATGTTTACAAATGCTACTGTTGATTCTATGAGTCAAGATTCTCCTGGATTTGCTATGGCGAATCAATTCATGCAAGACAATACACGACCCAAGGGACCTCCACCACCTGCATCTGTTGAAACAAAGAATATGCCAGCCCCTCCAAGACCCGGTATGACATATACCAGTTCCAGTAATCGTCCTGATATTAACAATGGACGGGGTTCCAATCCTATGTTCAAAGAAGAAGGTATTTCATTAGATAAAGCTGCACCTATTGAAGCACAAGAGAGAAGCTCACGTTCTGCCAGACCCGAAATGAAAGGCCCACAGAATAGCGACATCGACAATATCTTATCTGGATTAAAAACCCGAAATGTTAACATTCATACACAAAAAGATACTGGAAACATGGGAGCTCCATCAAAACAAATCAATGTCAGTGAAAAGAAAAATAATGATTCCCTATTATCCGTTAGCTCATTAAAAGAAATGGATATTCCAAATATGCCAAAAAGCAGCAAACGTAAAAATAATTCTGCGAAAAATGTAATGAGTCTGGATATTTAGGCTGCTATATATTGCGTTCAAATAAAACAAAAAAGTTGAGTAAAAACCCATATAAATAATTAGTACTTCATTATGGAAATAGTAATTATTTCACATGTCAGACAATAATCCGAAAAATGAAATAATACGCCCCGGGAAAAAACAAACGGTTGTTTTTTGTGTTCCCGGTAAAGAGTTCACAAGCAACTTCTTTTTATCATGGTCTGAAACGATTACCAGTCTTGCGGATAAATATAACATTATTGTATCAAATAAATATAGTCCACAAGTCAACTTTGCTCGTACTATGTGCTTAGGTGGTAATGTGTTGTCAGGACCAGACCAAGACCCATTTAATGGCGACTTGGATTATGATGTAATTATGTGGTTAGATAGTGATATGGTATTCAATTCCAGCATGGTAAATTATTTAATCGAAGCTTGTATTTATAAGTATCCTGTTGTTTCTGGAACATATGCATTAGAAGGTGGAGAACATATGTGTTGTGTGGAGAATTGGGATGAAGAACTTTATATGGAAAAAGGCAGTTTTGAGTTTATGAAAATAGAAGAAGCCAAACACCGAGTCGATACGAATAATCACTGGGTAAAATGCGCCTATACGGGGATGGGGTGTATGGCTATTCGTAAAGGAGTCATCGAGGATGACCGTATTAAATATCCGTGGTTTTTCCGAGATATTACTACTATGACTCCCAAAGATAAAGCTAAAACGGTTATTCGTGAAGGAACCAGTGAAGACGTTTCCTTTATCCGTAATTTAATTGATGGGGGGATCATCGACGGTGTAATGGTTAATCTTCAACTCCGATTTGGACACGAAAAAGCAGCTGTTTATTAACTCTTCTATTCATAATGAAACATATTCATTATGAATCTTTTATCAAACTGTAATTATACAAATACTGTATTTAATTGCTGACTTACTTGGACGAAAGTAGTGCATTTTGCCATTTGTTTAATGGTCGGAGCATTAATATACGTGCACGTACTACGTAATCCTCCCAAATAATCCAATACGGTATCCTGTAATGCCCCCTTGTATTTTATTCTAATTTGTCGTCCTTCCGACGAACGATACTTTGCCATTGCCCCATAATGCTTCTCCATTGCCATTTGCGAACTCATTCCATAAAACATTTTGTACTTTTCACCATTCGATTCTGATATAATTTCTCCAGGATTCTCGTCGTGCCCCGCAAACGCACCTCCTACCATTACAAAATCAGCACCCCCACCAAACGCTTTCGCCATATCACCCGGACAAGTTACTCCACCATCCCCTATAATACACCCTCCCACTCCATGCGCCGCATCTCCACATTCGATAATCGCAGATAATTGAGGCATACCTACTCCCGTCTTTAAACGAGTTGTACACGCTGCGCCAGGTCCTATACCTATTTTCACTACATCCACCTTCCCATTTAATATGAGTTCTTCTACCATTTCACGTGTAACGACATTCCCTGCTACAATTATTTTATCTGGATACAATCCTCGCACTTTACGACAAAAAGATACCAGTTTCTCAATATATCCATTTGCCACATCAATACAAATCCATTTACACGAAACAACACTCAAAATTGTTTGTAATTTTTCAAAATCATTATCACTTATTCCTGTTGATACCATAAACAAATCTGGATCTAATGAATACTTCTGTTGTGCCTCAATATAGTCTTCGCTCGTATAGAATTTTGTCATTGCTGTTATTATTCTATGTTTATGAAGTTCATTATACACCTCAAACGTGCCCGTTGTATCCATGTTTGCGGAAATAATCGGCACACCTTTCCATATGTAAGAAGAATGCTTGAACTTAAACTCCCGTTCTAAATTAACTTCTGAACGACTATTAATTGTTGAACGCTTTGGACGAATCAATACATTCGAAAAATCTAACTTCAGACCACTGTCTATCTTATTCATAGATATATTGTAGATATATGAATTATTCTTTATACACTTTCGAAAAAAACAATACACATCTATTCGTGTATTGCTTTTTCTTTTTCTTTTTCTTTTTCTTTTTCTTCCTGCTAATTACATTTTTTCCCACATACATAAGAGATTCGCCGTATAGCGTGTATTTACAAAACTATGAATATGTGCTACCATTTCTAACGGGATGTTTTTTTCTGCCATTATCTTTGCAAATTCTTCGGAAGCCCCGTCCAGCTTCAAGAATCGTATAAAATCAAAACTGTGTCGTGGAGTATAAGTACGCTGTTCTTCGTCTAATGAATACAGATCGTTCTTAACAGATATTGAACGAATACACTCGTGTTTATCATCCCATTGATAATCAGTCCAATACCCACGCCTCAATGATACCATTTTTCCTTTTCCTTCATATCCTAATAATTCAATTGGGCTATAGATAAACTTTTGCCATAATTGACCTACATAATTTGCATTATAATCATATTGGTTGCCTATTAATTCATAATCTACATCACTATCACTTTCATAACTGTCTGATTCATAATGGTCTGATCCATACGCTGACATATTTACTCTATTATTTGTTGAAATTTGTTGTCTATCATACCACAATAAAAATATTTCAATTTTTATTTATCAATCTTACTTCGCCTTCTTATACATCTGTATCATTTCTTCTTTCGCTGTTTTATAATCAACAATTGGTGCTGGGTAAGTAGTTACATCACTCCCGTAATTTTTATGAGCATCATACCAGTTATGAATATCCCTTGCTGGAACATCCTTTAATTCTGGCACCCATTCTTTAATGTATTCACAATCTTTATCAAATTTTTCACTTTGTATAAATGGATTCATGTCGCGGAAATAAGGCTTCATATCTACCCCCGTCCCACTTATCCCTTGCCAGTTTCCATTATTCGAAGCTATATCATAATCCGTTAACTGCGTTGCGAAGTATTTTTCACCAATCCGCCAATCAACCCGTAATGTTTTTATTAACACACTTGCCGCTGTCATCCTACCACGATTATGCATATATCCCGTTGCATTCATTTCACGCATTGCTGCATCCACCAAAGGAAACCCAGTTGCTCCCTCTTTCCACTTTTTAATATGTGTTCTATTATTTACCCAATCCAGATTACGATACTTCTCTTGGTAAGAATTCCCTACCACTTGCGGGTAACAATTCAATACGTGTGCGAAAAATTCACGCCAATACAGCTCACTAATCAATCCATGGTTTTTATTATATTCTGATGAAAATGAAAAATATACTTCACGAATAGATACACACCCGAATTTTATATACGCCGATAAATGACTCGTCTTCTTTGGAAAATAATCACGTGTATCCAAATAATGCTTTTGCTGTTTTACCGCTTGTCTTAATCTCTGCATACCTAATGTTCGCCCACCACGAACCAATATGTTATCATTAATAGTAGTGAAACGTGAAAGTGCATCGTTTAACCCTATCGAATTCGAATACCTTCCCTTCATTTTCTTGAATACAGTCGCATAAGGTGTCCCCACAGAAGGCATCACTCGTCGCTGAATTGCATCCTTGTAAAATGGCGTGTATTTCTTATATGCCTGTCCAGTACTTTGCACCAAAATACTTCCGGGTTCGTGCAAATAGTAATCATTGGAAGATTCACATTCTATGTCGTTTGCAGAACACCACCTTTTAATCTTTTGGTCTCTTTTCTTTGCATAAGGACTATAATCCGTATTGAACATTACCTTTTCTATTCCTTCGTTCTTTATCAACTCCGGAATAATTTCATATTGATTCCCATAAAAACAATGCAGTTGAGACCCCTTCTTCATCAGTTGTTCATCTAAATCGGACAACGATTCAATCATGAATTGTACTGCATTATCCGATTTATATTTATTTGATGCATCTACTTGCTCATGTGTGAAAAAAAAACAACAATATATTTCCTTACATTCTTCAGCTAACGCGAACAAACTTACATTGTCGTGAATACGAAAATCACGACGAAATATAAATAACCCTTTTTCATAATCCTTTCCCATTATGATACTCTATACAATACCATACGAAAAAAGATATTAAAAACTAAACGCTATTTCTGTATTATGGTATTGTTTTCAGACATCCCTTTCATAACAGAAATGTACGGCAAGTTGCAACCATACGCCGATGCGACCTACAATTTGGGAATGTCTTGCGGTATTTTCTTATTCAAACATTATATTAACACCTATACATACTTTCAACAAACATACAATCATTTATACCAAGAATACCCCTATTTTACATTAGCAATGGATGAATTATCCTTCTATCACTGCAAGTTTTATTCTTGGATTGGCAATTATCACACTGAACCAAACGAAAAAGGATGGATTCTTACACAGTTTCTTATGAAGAATAAAAAAGTAATCAATGACAAATGCTACGAACCGTGTTTACAAAAACTACCATCCTATTTATATAAAGAATTAAAATGCACGCCACAAAAAACCATCGACCAAACGTCATCCAAATATGATGAATCTGTTGACGCTATGAAATCTATCGTTTTTGGAAGTGATAAAATACAAGAAGGTCTTTCAATCATTAAACTATATGATAATTACACTTGCCGTAGTGTGTTTCACGATATTCCTATATGCGTTGATACATTACATCCGATTGAACCTTGCAAAAACCATTTCATCAATGTTGAATATACACACCCTACTCTTCATTATACCATTCCTATTGACTTAACAAATATGTATTTAGTAAACAACATTGTATTATCCCCATTATTTTTACACTATATTTTGTCTTTACAACCTCTCCCTTATATTATCGATAATGACTACATTATTAACATTATGGACCAAGATATTAACATGCTCACATTAACATACGACAAATATATTCTATTTGACAAAGAACAATATTACATTAAAGAATGGACGAGTCCTGGTAAATATATGGGTTCCGACGCAAGTAGTAAGTCCAGTCATAACTCTTTATCTGATATTGAAAGCGACACCAATAACGATGAAACCCGTAAACACAGCCCTCATCCAGAATACTCTTCTGACTCTATGTAAGTTGTTTCCAAAAATATAATAAAGATTAATATATCTATTAGTGTATATAGAATCTCTGTATTCTATGACCAAATATAACGAAAATGGTCAACCCCGTATGTTGAGGAACAAATGGAATCTATTTTACCATCTACCAAATAACGGCGATTGGTCATTAACCAGCTATGTCCCTGTTATGGAAAATATTGAAAACGCTGATTCCATTTTACTATTAAACGAAAAAATTTCAGATATTGTTGTAAAAAATTGTATGTTATTTGTAATGAAACAAGGGATTACCCCTCTTTGGGAAGACCCCGAAAATAGAAACGGAGGCTGCTTTTCATACAAGATTTTAAACAAACACGTTTATGACATCTGGAAACAACTCTTCTTTCTAATATGCGGTGAAAGCCTTTTTACTGATAAAGACTATAATGATAACGTCAATGGTATTACCATATCACCCAAGAAGAACTTTTGTATTATCAAAATATGGATGAAAACGACTACCCACCAAGACATTAAAAAAGTATCCCATATTCCTAACCTTATTGCGAATGAATGCATCTTTAAAGCACACGCCCCTGAATATTAGAACAAAAATTGATATTTCATAGTATTTACTAATGTATAATGTAGTATTATTATACATTATGAAGACAGAAACCCTATTCATCCCCGCAGTCAATAAAGAAATCATTTTCACCATTGGAGAAAATGCACAAGACAATTTTGATATTATTGATGATGCACACCCAAATGACCTATGGTTTCATATTCATAACGAATCTTCGTGCCACGTCATCGCTTCTATGCCGCGTGATGAAAAATTAAACAAAAAACAAATCCACAAAATTATTACACAAGGTTCCTGTATATGTAAAAAAAATTCTAAATACAAGTCCAATAAAGATGTTGAAATTGTATATTCTTATATTTGTAATGTTGTTAAAACACATATCATCGGACAAGTGAATGTATCCAACCAAAAATTCATTACCATTTAGTTTCACCATATTGTTATTCCTATAATGGCGGTAAAGGCACCAAACATAATTTAATCTCACCTAATGACGCTACATCATACTTTACAATCAATGGTAAATCATTGCCCAAATACATCTCCAAATGACTACATAACGGCGTACATTTGATAAAATGACTCAAATGTTTTAATGAAAACTCCCCTTGAAATACATCCGACGCATCAATACGCTGGATAAAATTCATATTACCATCCGATTCTGACCGCAATATTTTTGAACTGGCAAACCCTCCCTCACAAGAAAACATCAAATCATTTCCTGTTGACTTTATTTCAATACGGTCTGAAATTGCATTCAAATCACGAATAATCTTTTGGAAATCTGTTGATGGCATATTAATTACCGTGGAATATTCTACATCTGGAATACGCATCTCTTCCATATCTGGCTCTATCAATCTTAATTTTTGATTATAACACTGACGAATATCTCCATTATCATACTGTAAACCTAAATGAGATACCACACCATCATGATAATCCGATTTGTCTATGTAAATTGAAAGAGTATCATCATTCGACATAGTCGATATTACCTTGAACAAATGCAATGTATTTGCACAAATAATTATCTTTTCCGGAATACAATGATATTTTTCAAACCTATCCGCCTGTAAAAATACATTTACCAAAATCGTATGCGTCTTGTCGAAATTTATTATCTTCATTCCATCTTTTGTAAACGTTATTGTTGCATCCGTTAATATATCTTTTATAGCTGTTATCATATTACGAATTGGCTGGATTTGTACGGATTTAATAGTCAATACATTATTCTCTTCATTCATTTCTATGATCCGTGGAATATGTATTTGAATACGTTTGTTTTTATGTGTTTTGCGTTTGAATTAGTTTTTTTATTTTTTCTTATATGTTTTTGCCTTCCCTTTCTTTACATTCTTTTTCGTGCGTTTTGCTTTAGAAAAAGAACCACACGTTTTATTATTCTTTTTGCACGTCTTTTTTGCAAGGGCAAGCGGCTTACTATTCTTCGCACAACCTTCTTCCAATATATGGTAATCAATTACACTCGATTTTCCACCAGTTAAAGCACTCCCTAACCGGGCTAACCCCCACGATTCTGCCGTTTGATTCGGACGAGAACCACTCGAATAATACGCTCCACGCCCTTTATTTACTATATCTTCTAATGCTTGTACAGAACATTTCGTTTTTTTTGATAATTCCGGCGACGGAACCAAGTTATCTACCTTGTATATCTTTTTTGCATTTTCTACGTGCTTCGACGGTTTTGATACAAACGAGGTTAAAGGTTCCCTTGATACATATTTCCCTTTTTTATATTGTTGTTGGGCTTTCTTCAAATTTTTTAATTGCTTCTTCTTGTCTTTTTCGGACAATGATTTAGGAACATAATGTTGCGGAACTAAATTCATTAATTTATAATATAAAAAGAAAATAATACCATATAATATACAATGGCTACTCCATTAAACAGTCAAGGATACGAAGCTCTTAACACTGGTATTATTGAGATTTTGAAACAAGGTAAGCGTGCTATGATTAGCATTTATACTAACGCAGAAGGAACTACCCCCGCTTCTGATTCTCGCGGAACCCTTGTTGACCGTGAAGTTTTGAGCGCAAGTTATACCGCTTCTTATAAAGATGAAAGTGGACAAGATACCAACCCTTTTGTTGTTATTAAGTTCAAGGAAGGTGAGTTCATCGATTACTTTACCAGCGTTGACTACGTTGAGGATCACTGGTATGTATTGAAATCAGTTGATATCCCTAAAAAAACCTTCTAAGTCTGGTTATGAAAAATTGAAATCGCTTTATCATCTTATCACAATCAAACAAGTTCAATAATCATTTAGACAATGACAACATATCGCAATATTTATTGTCATTATCCTGTTTCTAAAATTATCTACTCCAATGATAGTTTTACCCATTCATTCACTGGGTATCTGAAAGAGCAACTTGAACTCTTTCATAAAGTGCCAAGCGAACGTGAGAATAAAAAGTTTTGTTTATGTTTTAACCAAGACTACAACAAGACTATAAGTGATGAAGACAGGAAATCCGCTGTGTTCTTTTATGTCAAATTGAAGAAATTAAGAGCCATGTATTTACAGTTGACATTTTACTTTAAACAATTTAATATTGGTTCCAATGATAGCATCAATCGATATCTTATCGTTCTTACTCGTAAAGTAGATCAACATAAAAAATCAATTGAAGAATATCTAATTGATTACCATTCCTTATACAGTGAAAAACAAAAAAAATATTTAAACATAGTTAACACCACATTAACTAACTTTGTAAAATTAATAAATAGTCGCACCGACTCTGTTAACGATGTATTACGAGCAGAAACCCCCTTACCCGAAGATTTGTTCCCTGTTATTTGTGAGTATATTGGTCATTAGACTATTATTCCCTAATTGTTTCCGAAAAAGGTTTAGAAACACAGCACTATATCAGTATATACTTACAGTGTATTATGACCTCTTACGCCTTTCTTACTGCTACTGAAAATGAACTATTACAATCCCCTTTTATTGGATTAACCGAAGACGAAAAGCTTACTCGTAAATTTGCAATGGCAAAGGTTGACGCACGAGACAGAAAGAAAGCTTTTTTTAATAAGAACGCGCACAAGCTTACAAAAATTATGGAACACGTTGAAAAGCACGAAACTTCCCAATACGGTTCCGAAGAAAAATACCGTGTAAATAAAACTGCTGGAAAACAAATATTCGCATTGGGATACGTTACAAAGGGATTGGAACTTTTGAATACTGCAATACAACACCGACTTACCACTCGTGATAAGTACGATGCTGGCGTTTTGTCTGATATGGTTGAATACAATACTTATCACGACAGAATGGTTCGCATTATGAATGGTAGAAAACCTGTGAAAAGGTCTGCATAAACACCCATACAATACAAAAATAAGAAGTTATTATTTCTTATTTTTTATAGAGGTATTTTTTATTAAGAAAGTACGCAAAAAGATAAACACTGTTTTCACACTGATAAAAATATAGACGTATTATTATTATTATTACAGCTATATTCGTAATACTTTATATATTTTTATAGAGGTATTTTTTATTAAGAAAGTACAAAAAGAGCACAAAAAGAGCACAAAAAGAGCACAAAAAGAGCACAAAAAGAGCATAAAACTGTTATATTATAAAAATAAAATAACAATTTACAAGACTGTTATCATAACAAAGAAATACATTAACTGCAATAATATTAATTTCAATGCCTTAAAAAAACGCATATTTAACGCATATTTAACGCAAAAGAGCATAAAAAGGGCATAAAAAGGGCATAAAAAGGGCATAAAAAGGGCATAAAACTTTTATATTATAAAAATAAAATAACAATTTACAACACTGTTATCATAACAAAGAAATACATTAACTACAATAATATTAATTTCAATGCCTTAAAAAATCGCATATTTATCGCATATTTATCGCATATTTATCGCAAAAGAGCTAAAAGAGCCAAAAAATTAAGGTTTTTTACCATATACACTTTACCCTGACATTAGATGTTTTGAAACAGTGACTTCTTTCATTACATTCCGCATAATTCGATTACGAAATTTGCTTGATTCTTGCTCGTTCCCTCCACCTAATATATTACACGCTATATCCATGAATAATTCACATTCAGTTGAATTAGCTACCAAGTGGTTCGGGTTCTGTTGTTGCCAAATGGGTAGTTGTTCATAGTTTTTATTGGCGATTTGTTCTACAATAGATTGTAACTTGTCCTTTTGTTCATTATCCTTTTCCCATTTATTATCCTCCTTAATATACAATGTTTCACGCTTCAAATCAGTACAATGAAGAGGACGGTTATAAATATCCAATTGATTTAGTTTGTTCATAAAAATACGGGATATACCTTCTACATAACCCAACCGACCTGTCTCGGCTACATCAAACGGGCATACCTCTAATGTATTAATGAAGTCTTCTATATTCATTGCGTCTTTACATTTTTCATTCAAAAAGAAATTCAAATTAAAATGATTGTTCTGAACGGTTTGAACGTTCGTGATATTATTAATAGTCGTATGATTTTGTCCCATATTTTCTACTAATAGCTTTTTAATTAAATGGAATTCGGTTTTAACCTCATTTATCTCATCTGAATTCATCTTGTGTTTTTGTGTTTGTAAATGCCTTGTATAGTTTCTTTTTGTAGTTGTAGAGAAATTACATTCTTTACAAAAATATATATTATTTTGTTCAGCACATAAAATATGCTTTTGTGTTTTTAAATGTCTATCCAAATTTGATTTTTTTGTTGTTTCAAAATTGCAATGATCACATACAAATTTTTTTGGGTTAGTTTTTATTTTATTTTGCTTCAATATTGTAGCCATTGTAAGTTTATATGTATAGACATATATTTTTATCTATATTATGCTATTATTATTTTATTAGGATTTATCAGTATCAAAAAGCTGCCTCTAAAAAGATGCTAAAACTGGTCGTTTTGCCTCTTTTTTTTTGACACCATACTTAAATAAATAATAATAAATATAGCTCGGTAAATGGTAAGAATGTTATTTTTCGGTGATTGTTTTTTTTGCTCTTTTTTGCCCAAAAACTGGCAAAAATAAAATTTGTTTTTTTTGCTTCAAAAAACAAAAAAAATTTACGCAGCCAATTTTTTTCACTTAAAAACCAAAATCAGACCATTATGCTGTGAAGCCATTTTTTTGCAAAAATTGTGACAAAACTTTTTTCAGAAAAAATAAAATGGACATTTTAAAAATGTCCAAAAAAAATATTTTGAAAATACTTTTGCAACAAAAATTTTGCAAAACGCCAAAATACCCCCTTTTTACTATCCTTTTCTTTGAAATCTTATAATTTTTTTACAAGATTCTTAATTTTAAGGGGGTCATTTTTTCAAAAAATTTTCACCGAAAATGACGTTTGCCGGTATCCCCTTGATTTTCAAGAAAGTTGTTTTTGGTCATACAGAAATCGTTAATTTAAGGGGGTAAAATATCGCAAAATCGTCATCCATTTCTCTGTATTTCCATATTTTTTTTACAAGATTATCGATTTTAAGGGGGTAAAATAGAAATACCACTCATCTCGAAAAAAATCACTATGCTATTTTGCCAATATCCATATTTCACGCACAGAAATAGGCATTTTAGGGGGGTATTTTTAAGAACAAAAAAAAGTTCTTAAAAATCAACGTGAATGAAAAAATAATGTTTGTTATATGTTATCCAGCCATTTTTTGAACTTTTTTTGATTATGTTAATAAAATAAGAAAAAACGTAATAATTTCACCCCCCAAAATACGTGAATTTTGTATCAAATTTTTAAGAAACATAGAAATAGCATAGTAATTTCTTTTTCACGACCCCCCAGAATTGGGTAATGTTGAACGACTAAATATGGAATTGTCGATTTTAGTAGGGTATTTTTCCATAAAAAAGTTCTTAAAAAAAATCTCTCATATTTTACCCCCTTAAAATCCACATTTTAGAAAAAAGACGGACAAGAATCGGCAAAAATGACCCGTTGATTTTGGGTATTTTTGAGGAAAAATACACAAGAATATGGATTTTAAGGGGGTCGAAAAACGTCATTTTCGAAGAAAAATCGGAAGTTTTCGAGTAAATCAGAGATTTCAATGAAAATAGCGTTCAAATTTGGAGGTACCCCCCAGAATTGGCAAATTTCATAGACACGCCTACGAATTTACCCAAAATAGGGGGGTCATCACGAACACGAATAAAAAATGGTGATAAAAAATATATACAATATATACAATACATATACATCCAACCGTTAAATGGAGTCATATAATTATTAACCGAACAATTTACACATATTGATGGACTCTAAATCATTTTCTTGTGTTTCAAACAACTTATGCAATATACCATCGTCGCGGATTCTGACAGTGTAATCTTGTTGTATATTATTGCGACCAAAGCGTCCGAGTGCTTGTATTGTTTTTTGTTGCGTCATATTATTCAAGTCTTTACCAATGAATCCGTGGCAGAATTGGTAGTTTGTTCCGTAAATGTAGTCAGAGGAAGCAATAATCATATATAATTTTTGTTCGTATGCTAATCGCTTAATGACTTCTTTGTATTGAACGTGTGCATCTTCTATAAACAACCCAATGCCTAATAGTAGTAATAATTTCAATGTATTTTCAATAGGCAATGCCATAATATCACGAATGCTTTGTTCGTCAATATTGGAAACGAAGCAGCGGTCGTTAATATTTCCAAAATAATTCCATAATTGCTGATGTTGTACGCTGTTCGGAATATATTTTGGGTCCAATGAAATCGACCGAATATCTTTGCGTAGTTTCTCAATTTGTGCGTGGCATTTCCGGGATTCGTTAGTCATTCGGTCGCTATCTTTTGAACTTTTTTTATCATTCTCGCTGGATGCACCAAAGGTTTTTGATTCATAAACTTCAATTTCGCGTTCGAGAGTGTCAATTTTCTTGGCAATTTCGTCATTTTTTGTAATCTTGTATAATACATTTTGTAGCACGTTATCTGGAATCTTGGTTTGTTGAATATAAAAGGTTCCAATTTTATTGACATCTTCGCATAAGAATAATGTAGGGCCATCCGTTAATGTATTGGCATCTGTGGTAGTTACTAATAATCCGCCGGTGTTTTTGTAAGGTTTGGGGTTTTGTTCGAATGCAGAAGTCATACTAATGCTACGGAATATATCTTGTCCGGCTAATTCATCGTTAGTGAAAGGAAGTGAGGAATGAGATTCACTTTTTTGTTTTACCAAGGGAGGTGTAAAGCGTGATTCGTGGTTTTCAGAAAAGTACTTATGGAGAGTGTTCCATTGTTCTTCGGTAATACTGGATAAAGCTTCAAGATAGTAAATTTTCAAACTATTCATATGAATGTCTTCCAGATGGTTTTCAAAATAGTTATTGATTTGTAGGGATGGATCTAAGAATTGTGATTTATTCAAGAACAATACGATTTTAATAATTTCTTGTAAGTCAAAATACCGTAGCAATGTTTTATTGTTATTGCAGTGAATCAAACAATGCTGTAATTCGTGAAAGTCGCTATATAGGTAATGGGGTAAAACGGGTTTGCCTTCTTTATTCAGTATAGGAATCGATTTACGACAGTCGTAGCTATGAATATAATGAACTATGGAATTGTCGAATTTGTTTGAAAAGCTTTGTCGAACAGGTTCAATTTCGTGTTCGGGTGGTAATGTAGCACAAGATAAAACAACCGAAGGGATTTTATTATGAACCCAATTATTACGTATGGTTTCGTGTAGGTCGTGATTTTCATAATCCATAGTAATCGTAGGTTCATCCCAATAGGTAATGATTTGTTGTGCGTCATTAAATTCGAGCATATATTCCATAGCAGTTAAATAGGAGTGAACATCACATATCATAAGTTGAACGTTTGTTCCGACACTATTGTCTACTTTACCAATACCACCAGATTTACGGTGTTTGGTATATTCAACAGCCGAGAAATAATGAAGGCGTATATCTTCTTTGCTATTACATCCAAATGCGAACGCAACTTTTTTTTCAATAGAAATACAGGATTTCGCCAATGCTAACCCAATATGACGTGCAACACAAACGAAGATGACGCGGTAATTTTCAGATAATCCAATGGGGGATAATGTTTTCCCAGTGCCTGTGGGGGCAGTATAAAATACAAGTTTGGGTTGAAAAGGGGTAGTATCAGAAGGCGGGGTAAAATAAGTAAATAAATCTTTTTGGTGTTGGAAGAGTGTAATATCTTGGTATTTCAATAAATAATGGTTTTGTTCGATGTACTCATATGCACGTTCAATCATCGTGGTAGCGTTTGTGTTGGCAGCGGCGTATTGTAAGTAAGGTTCCATTGTTTGCAATACATATGTATTGATGTGTCGGATAGATGATTTGCGTAATTGAACGATGGTATATAAGTGGCAAGCATAGAAATTCAAGCCTTTATGGAAGCATTTCAATAAGTCGTGAAACAGGGAGATAAGTAAGAATTCGAATATGTATTGACTATTTTCTTTAATTGTGGCGTCTAAGTTTTGAATGCGAATCATATCTGCGCTATTTAAGCGACGTAAATCATTGTCAGGTGTATTCAGTGTGGTCGTATGAGAAGATATATCAAAATTCTTACCATATTTGCGAATACTTTTTTGTAGTGTATCTTGGAAGTATTTTTTGTAAAGCATAGATTCGATGACAGGGGTATTTTGTATTTTTGTAAAGGAAAACAGGGAGGTATGGTAATTGGAGAAGATATTTACATTGGAGAATCCGTCTTGAATGAGTTTCAAGATACGTTTCTCACTGCTGGAAACAGGGACTTCAAGGTTGTCCCATTCGCGCTTAGAAAGTTTGGTTTGTGATAAATCCATTTTGTAAAATTGTTTGTATAGAATGGGAAGTGAATATTAATTTCAATTTTTGGTGTGTAATTATTGATGAATGAGATGGAAAAAGAATAAAAGAATAATAGAATAAAATAAAATAAACGTAAATGAATTACTCTTGTAATGGAATGCTTCAAGGATGGTTTAAAGCAAAGCGGTTATTGATGTCATTTGAAGATGTGCAAAAGGTGATTGCTAATAGAAATAATTACATTATAATAAATACGATGCCGTTAAACGAACAACATTGTTTAATACCGAATACAATATCGTGTGTAGAAGAAGAAGCCCAAATAAATCAGATCGGAAGAGCACACG
>ENA-OUOG01000627-OUOG01000627.1-marine-metagenome-genome-assembly--contig:-NODE-627-length-45606-cov-5.261196_pt1 | contig 45606 bp, 25 predicted proteins | sample MGYA00248635_ERZ508505 | MGnify/ENA primary metagenome ERZ508505 (study PRJEB26176, sample SAMN06267871) | marine metagenome | isolation source: Saanich Inlet, British Columbia, Canada | place: Pacific...
TCGCCGAGCGCGAGGCAATTCTCATCCGGGTCGTCGTCTCCCGCCAGGACCATCACGTCGTCGTCGTCCACGAGGGGCCCCGCGCCGGCGTCCGATTCGGTCCCGTTTGTTTTAATCTCGGCGGAACGCAAACGCAGGCCGAAACTCGTCGGGAAAAACCCGAGCGTCTCAAGCGCGTCCCGGTCCAGCCCCGCCGCCGCGCCGCCGAACACGTCGGGGCCGACCAGCGGCCGGTCGGGGGCGCCTGCAGCCCCCCCCGCGCCCATGGGCTGGTCCGGAGGCGGCGGGCCCGGCGGGGGGGGCGGTGCGCCTCCCGCCATCATCGAGGGACCGCCGCCGCCCATGGCGCCCATGGCGCCCATGGCGCCCATGGCGCCCATGGGCGCCATCGCGCCGCCGTAGCCGCCGCCGTAGCCGCCGCCGTAGCCGCCTTCGGGCGCGCCGTGCGGGTACGCCGCGCTCGGCCCGTCTTGGTCGCCGTCGAAGGTCTGGATGCGCTCTTGCATCGCCAGCTCCAGCCGCTTGTGCCTGATCTTCGAGCAGTACTCGCGCCATCTGGGCTCAGTGAATCCGTAGTTGAAGTACGCCGAGAGGTCGGCGCCCGGCTGACGCCACGGCGCGACGTCGATGTTGTCGAGGTCGAGGTCGAAGACGCCGCCGTGCCCGAGCGCGAGGAACTCCTTGTACTCGTCGGGGGGGATGAACCGCGCCCCTCCCCCCCCGCCGGGAAGCAGACGCACGCCCGTGACCTCGTCAAAACGCGCATTCGGAGGTTGGCGGTTGTACGTGTTCCACTCGCCGTTGTCCATGCGCAAACTCGGAGGAGGGTTCCCGCGAGGCCCGGCGTACCGAGGGCACGCGCCGCCGGGCGCGCCGGGGGGGGGTCTCGGGGGGGGCGGGCCGCCCGGCCCGCCGCGCGCGCCCAGACCCTCCGCCAGAGCCGAGCCGTGCGGCACGCCGGCCGGCGCGTCGCCCCGGAACGAAGACGGGCGGCCGGGCGGGGGAGCCGGCGGGGGGGGGCCGCGAGGGGCGCCCGGCGGCGGCGCCGGCGGCGGCGGCGCGCCGCGCACGTACGTCTTGCTGTTGTGCCTGATGTCCTGCTTGGTTACCGGCGGCGGGGGAGGAGGGACGTTCTGTAGAGTCGCCTCGGCGCTCTCTCGCGCCTCCTCGCCGCCCGCGTCACCCTCCGCGTCGTATTCGTCGTCATCGCCGCCCTGCGCGTAGAGCGCCTCGGTGTCGTCGAGGACGATCTTGAAATCGTCGGGGTCGTCCGGGTCCCCGACGTCCGGCTCGTTCAACGCGATGTCGAAGTCGTCGTCGCTGTCGTCGTCGTCGGGTTTCGTCTCCGCGTTTGTCTCCGCGGGCGGCGGCGCGTGCACGGGCTCCTCCACGGGCGCGGGCGCGGTCTTCGGGATCTTAAATCCTCCGCCCGACGGTTTCGGCTGCGGGGCGGCCGGTAATTCCACGGCGTCGTCGTCGTCGCCGTAGAGCTCGTCGTACAGAGCGTCGTCATCGTCGCCGCCCATCCCTGTCGCGTCGCGCCTCGCGCGATACGGATCTCGGGTACGCACCGCTCGTGCGTCGCCGGAGTGACGCGGGAGGCCGGGTCGCGGGGCCGATCAGTCAGACGATCGGGAAAACCTCTCGGCCGCGGTGATTTTCGCCCAGGAGCTCTCTGGCTCTGAGCACTGCACGACTGCAGTTTCGAGCGCGAAACGTCGTCGAGGCCGAGATCTGCGCCTCGTGCGTCCCGCGCCCATCTCTCAAACAGCCGCGCGCCTCCGACCCCGACGCAGCGAGGCTCGGTCGGGACTCGGACCCGTCTCGTTTCGAGCCCGTCGCTCGCCGAGATGAGCGCGTCCCCCGCGTACGCTCTGCGCGCGGAGTGCCGCGGGCACGAGGATGACGTGCGAGGCGTCGCCGTGGTGGCCCCCGACGCGTTCGCGACGTGCTCGCGAGACAAGACCGTACGCGTGTGGCGCGAGGCGATCGGGGACGACGGCTACGCCACCGCCGCGGTGTGCGTCGGGCACACCTCGTTCGTCACCGCGCTCGCGCGCGTGCCCGCGGACGCGACGCCGAGCCTCCCCTCCGGCGGACTCGTGTCCGGATCGAGGGACAAGTCTGTCATCGTCTGGAACGACGCCACAAACGAGCCCGTCGCGAAGCTCGCGGGCCACTCCTTGGACGTCACCGCCGTCTGCGTGCTGCGCGACGGCACGATCGTCTCCGGCGCCATGGACAAGAGCATAAGGATGTGGGACGCGTCGTCCGGAAAGTGCGTGCGAACAATCGCCGACGCGCACGGAAGCTCCGTGCTCGCGCTGCTCGCGCTTCCCGACTCAGACGGGTTTCTCTCCGGCTCGGCGGATAAGACCATCAAGCGCTGGGACATAGGACACACGACGGACTCGGGCGGAAACGCCTCTTCTTCACTCACGCCCTCTAAGACGATCACAGGGCACGCAGACACCGTGCGTGGCCTGGCGCTCATGCCGAACGTCGGGTTCCTGAGCGCGTCGCACGATTGCACGGCGCGTTTGTGGACGCTCGAAGGCGAAACAGTCTGCGTCTTTATTGGGCACGCCGCGCTCGTGTACTCGGCGTCTTGCGTCTCTGTTTCCTCTCAAACCGGGAGTCTCGTGATCACCGGCTCGGAAGACAACACCGCTAAGCTGTGGAACCCGAACGACGGGTCGTGCCTCCAGACGATCGCGCACCCCGGGTGCGTCTGGGCGGTGTCCGCGTTTCCTTCCGGAGGAGACGGAGGGGACGGAGGGGACCTCGTGACTTGCTGCGCGGACGGCGTCGCTCGCGTGTGGACGCGTGACGAAAAACGAAAGAACCACGGCGCGCAACGAGCGCTGGACGACGCGCTCGTCGCCGTCGCCGAGGCGAAGGCTCAGGCGTCAATAGAAGAGCAAAAAAAGAAGATCAAGACGGAACCCCCCGAATCTTTACACGCGCCGGGGGAGGCGGACGGCCAAACCAAGGTCATCGCGGAAACCGGCGGATCGATCGCCGCGTACGCGTGGAGCGCGGGTACACAATCGTGGGAACGTCTAGGGGAGGTCACGGGCGTGGACGATACTCTAAACGGCAAGAAGACGCTGGACGGGGTTTCGTACGACTTCGTGTTCGACGTGGACATTCAGGAGGGCGCGCCCGTCTTGAAGCTGCCGTTCAACGTCGGAGACAACCCGTACGACGCCGCGGAGCGGTTTTTGGAGAACAACGGCCTGGACCCCGGGTACCGCGAACAGGTGGTCAACTTCATCGTGCAGAACGTGGGCGAGGACGCGTTCGCCGGCGCGGGCGCGAACCTCTCGGCGGACCCGTTCACGGGCGCGGGCGCGTACGTCCCCGGGACGGGCGTCACGACGGGCGCGGGCGCGGACCGATCGGCGGACCCGTTCACGGGCGCGGGAGCGTACGTTCCGAGCGCGAACGCGCCAAAGGCCGGCGGTTCCTCAAACGCGTCGTTTAAATACGTCCCCGCGAAGCCGCACCAGTGCGTGGTCTTCCCGACTTTAACTTCTTCGTTCGACAAGATGCTCGCGAAAACAAAAGAGCTCGGCGCCACGGAGGAGGAGCTCCAGGCGTTCGCGCGCGCCGCGTCGGTCGCCGCGGAGGACTCCGATACCGCCGCGGCGATGGATCTAAACTCGACGCGCGTTTTGGAAAAGGCACTAAACGACTGGCCAACCGAGTCTCTGTTCCCGCTGCTGGACCTTTGCAAAGCGTTGTCTTTGCGGTTCGACGAAAAGCGACTCCAATCGGAGTTAAGTGGCTCGACCGCCACCGCGATGATGGCGGCGTGCGCTCGCGCGTCGCGCCCGCCCGCCACAAACCCCAACCTGCTCACGGCGGCGCGCCTCTTCGCGAACGCGTTCAAGTGTGAAACGACGCGTCGCGTCTTTTTATTAAACGCGTCGCAGATTCTCGACGGGCTCGCGGCGATTACCTCGACGGCGGACGCGAAGCCGGCGTTGCGGCTCGCGCTCGCGACCGCTCTGTTGAACTTCGCCGCGCACTTCGAGCCGAGCAAAAGCGACGACGAGGCGATTGCCGCGCGGGAGGTGGCGCCGCAGGCGGCGGCGGTCGGCGCCGAGCTCCTGATGAACGCGACGGATCTCGCGGCGAACGACGGCGCCGAGTCGGACGCCTCCGCCGTCGTTTTCCGCGCGCTCGTCGCGCTCGGGACGCTCGCGGCGAAATCCGCCGAGACGAAATCTCTGCTCCGCGACCTCGGCGTTCGCGAGCTCGCCGACTCGCTCGCGCGTTCGCGACCCGAGGGGAAAACCAACGTCACTTCGGCGGCGGAGGACGTCAAGAAGGCGCTCGCGGAATAGAAGGCGGACTCGGGACTATCTGCGAATCACCGCGCGACGAGAGGGCGAGTCGACGAGACGGCGGTCGCGACAATATTGGAGCGACGTCCGATTCTTTTCGCATTTTTTGACGAGAGATTTTTTTTTGAACAAAGGTGGCAACTTTCGACGTCGACGGGTCGCGTCTCTCGCACGGAAACTCGACGCTCGTTTACGGCGTCTTTTCGGCTTCCCACGGGGCGCCCTCGCGTTGGCGCTTCCCGCTCACGCGTTCCGGCTGGACGCGCCCTTCTGCGTGTTCGAGGGCGTCGCCTTCCAGTCCTTCTTCCTCGGGCCGATGTTTCCCGGTTTGGGCCGGAACTCGCTCGAGCGTCCGTCGTCGCGGACCGCGACGTGCTTCATGCCGACGGTCTTCGCGTCGCAGTAGCCCTCGCTGTCGACGCTCACCTGCGAGGCAAAGAAGTCGTACCAGCCCTTGACGCCGTGCAGGTTCAAGGGCCCGCGGCGCTGGGGTATCTCCTCCAGCGCCTGGCCGGCGTGTAACGTGTATCCCATGAACGAGGCGAGCGGCGAGCGTGAGGCGGGAGGAGGTTCGAGCTTTGCGGTCGCGAGTGACGCCGCGGCGCGTCGCGGGGGCACAGAAACGAACTTTTCGCGCGAGCGCGACCGCCTCGGGAACGTCGACCGTCGTCGCGCCCGAGGCGGTCGACGAGTCGAGGCGTCGGACGGGCGAGACAAAAAGCGCGGCGGACGTTTCGCCTCCCTTCTCGAAAGGACGCAGAAGCCGAAAACGCGCCGAGAGGCGTAAAAAGAGACGAGGGAAAACACAAACTTTCACCGAACCGAACCCGGGGAGCGGACGAGCGCTTTTTGAGCTACGGTATCACCGTTAGGCAACACAACACAACACGAGCTACGCGTATCGAACGGGACCAGGGACCCGCGTGTCGATCAACGTCACTTCTTCCCCCCCCGCCCCCCCTTATTCCCGCGGTTATTTTTTGGACTCTTAACGCTCCTCCCCGCGCTTTTGCTCTCGTTTTGAGTCGTCTTGGAACGCTTTCGCGGTTGCTTGCTCGTCGTACTCTTTAATCGCTCCACAGAGCCGCCTGTCGTCGTCGTCGTCGTCGCCTCGAGCTTTCCGTTCGTCATCGGGACGAACGTCATCGCGCTCGGGTCACGCCGCGCGGCGGAGGGCGCGACCGAGCCCGACGCGTCGAGGACGGTGTATGCGTACTTAGTCTTCGGCGGCGGCAGCACGACGCTCGCCAGCGCGCCGTCCACCGCCACCGGAAGCGGCGGCATGCGTTGCATGATCCCACCCGTCACGCGCATCGTCTCCAGTATGTCCAGTAACGTGTCGCGGAACTCCGTTAAGAGAGAAATGCGTTCCTTCGGGGATAAAAGGGCGGTGTTCGTTTCGCGAGCGACGGTTTTCGCGTCGGAGGTTTCGCCGTGAGACGAAATCCCGAGCGACGCGGATCCGTCGCGCGCGGCGTCGTCGTCGCGAAGCCGCGCGATGATGGCGCCGTTGGAAACGAGCCGCCCGTACAGACGGCGGTCGATCGCGCCGACGCCCGCGGTGATCTCGACCCCGCCGTGGTCCTCCAGCGCGCCGGACGGCGCCGCGGGGGGGGGGACGCGAAACACGTGCGCCGAGGGGGGAGCCGCGCCGGGCGGAGGCATCCCCGGAGGCATCCCCGGAGGCATGCCCGCGAGGGGGTACGCGTGGGGGTACATCCCCGGCGGCATACCGGGCGGGTGGTGCGCGTACCCGGGGACGCCCGGGACGGGCAACACGCCCGTCCCCATGCCTCCCCCCATGGCGCCGTATCCCGGGGGACCGCCCTGCACGCGCCCGCCGAGGATGTGTCCGCCGCCGCCGCGCGCGTTTGAAATCGTCGCCGCGCCGCCCAGCGCGTCCGCGCCGTTAACGCCGACTCGCGCCTCCCCGCTTCCGGGCATGGGCATGGAGAACACCGATCTCGGTCGGCCTGTACCGGTCCCACCAACGTTCGCGCTTCGGTTCGAACCCTGGGTAGGGCCCCGTCGGCGTCCCTCGGCGCCGCCGCCCTTATCGCCGCCGCTCTTCTTCGCGTTTCGCTCGGCGCGGATTTCCGCGCCGTTTAGAGCCTTTTTTTCGCCGCCCGCCCCCGGGATCGAACCCGCGCCGGCGCCGAGATGCGCGTTCGCGCTCGGATCTCCCGCGCTCGCCTTGCGGCGCTTGTTCGTGCCCTTCTCGCCCAACTGCTTGCGCTTCATCCAGCGCACGCGGAGCGCGACGTCGCGCACGCCCTTCGCGGGGAGATGCGCGGCGATCTTCACGTATCGCCATAAACCTCCGTACGCCGACTCCGGAAACGTCTCGAGGCCCTTCTCCAAAACGCTCTGCTCTTCCAGCGACCACGACACGTCGTACAGGTTGGTGCCCATCTTCGTGGGCTGGCTGGAATGTGTGTCGGACACGAGTGGGAGCGCGTGTGCGTCGTTCGCGGTCGACGGCGTTTTAACGTCGACCGCGATCGCGTTTTTATCATCCGTCGCTTTTTTCGCCCCCGGAGAAGAAGTTCCCGTCGCGACGGTCTCCGTCCCGGTCGTGGCGTCGCCACGCACGGGGGGGGCGGGAGTCGCGCGCACGAGCGGAGCCTCGTTTGTCACGCCCTTCGCCGTCTCGGACGTGCTCGGCTCGGTGGTGGTGTCAGTCGCGCCCGCGCGGTTCATCTTCGCGATTTCGCCTGGAGCCGGGTGGATGGCGGGAGGGGTCAGCGCGCGGACGCGACGCGACGCGCGACGGTACGGTGGCTTCGTTCGGATCGCAGAGGGTTAGGTCGCGAGAGGCGACGAAGCGTCGGCGGGCGGGTGCGGCGCGCGAAACCACCCGACGGCGCCCGAAAAGCCTCGCCGCGTGTCTCGAGTACGACGCGGAACACGCGGCGCGCGTTTCGCCGACCGACGGCGGTCGCGCCCGCGGCCACCCCGCAGCGCCGGTCGCGCGCGCGACGCGCGTGGATTCGCTTTTTTCTTCGCAGCGCGGGAATCAAAAATGGCGCTTTCGAACGCGCGGGTCGGCGTCTGCCGTCGCCGACGCGAACGTACCTCGACCGCGCGGAGACGCGGTCCCCCGTCGTCTGCGACCTTCCCGACGCGGGCCGCGCCGAGGGTACCCGAGGGGGTGACCCACTGGGAGTGACCCGCACCTGCCGTCGGACCTCTTTACGGCACTTCGTTTCCACCGCTAACCGCCTCGAAGCGCTTTTTTGGAGATTTTTTCGCACCTCGCTGTTTCGCGCGCGATGAACTTTTTCGACTCGGACGCGAACGGAAGCGCGAAACCTTTCTCTTGTTCCCAGAGCGCTCCGCGCTGGCGCGCGACGATGGCGTCCCGTCCTGCGACGACGGTGGAGCGCACGTACGTGTCGTTCTACGTCCCCGACGTGCACGGCGCGCGGGGCCACGACCAGGTGGTGCTCAAGCACCCCAACGGACTGTGCGTCGTGTGCCTGTCGCCCGAGCACCCCATGTGCGCGGCGGCGGGGTCGAGCGGCGGGGGCGCCGGCGACGCGTCCGCGGAGACCACGGGCAAGCGCAAGCGAGACGAGGACGACGAGCGCGGGGATGAAGACGCGACGGCGAAGGCGACCGCTTCTTCTGTGCGAGATGCGCGATCGGACGCGACGTCTCCCGGAGACGTCGCCCGCGGCGAGGCGTCCATTCCGGAAACGCGCGACGTTCCCGAGAAGACGCCCGCGTCGTCCGCGCCGACTAAGAACCCTCGAGACGAACGTCAAAAGCTCGCGCCGAGTGCTTACGCCGCGCTCGCGTCGGTGGACTTCTCCTGCGGCAAGGACGTCAAGTCTCGAGACGGCAAAAGCTCTGTCGATACGTCAGCCCAGGTGTTTCTCAGCGGCAAGAAGAAGAAGGGCGCGAAGACGCTGATGGAGAACAGCGGCGTGTGCGCGTTGATTGACGCGTCGTCCGATCGATGGATCGCGCGCGCGTGCGTGCGGGGTAAGCTCCTCGAGCGCAACGAGACGCTCTTGAAACATCCGGGTCTGGTGACTTCGGACCCTCTCGGACGCGGGTTCCTGGTGATTCTCGAGCCGAAACCAGAGGACCTCGAGAGGCTGCGGCGCGTCGCGATGGACAAGCCAGCCTACGACGCGCACGTCGCCGCCAGAAGAGCGAAAAACGCGGGGTAGCCACCGTCGTGAAACGTAGATGACGTCGTGTCGCAATCACCAAACCCCTACTCGTCTCGCGCGATGGTACGCCTCTACTCTTCGTCGCTCGCTATTTGTCGTTCGCGTCGAGCCCCGCGCGACGAGCATCCGCGTCACTCTCCTTCGTGTCGTCCCGCAGGTTCACGAACGCGTTGAGCAGACCCTGACCGACGGAATCCGGAACCCCGCCCTTGTCGTTGAGGTCCTTGAGCGCCTTCTTTTTAGCAACCTCGTTCGCGGTGATGTCCGCCTCGAGGCGCTCCTGGTCCCGCTCCAGCGCCGCGATGCTCTCCTCGCGGGTCACGCGCACGATCACGCCGCCCGGGCGGAACTGGAACGACCGCGCCGGAGGTCGCGGGTCGCCGGGCCGACGCTCGCGCGCCGCGATGTCTTGCTTCCTCAACGCGCGCAAACACTCGCGGTTGCCCTGTCGCTTTCGGTCCAACTCGACACCCGTCCTGCTCGTCAGCTTCAGCGCCTCCCCCGCCACCTCCGCGCGCTGAATGCCAGCCTTCAGCTGCTCCACCGAGTCCATGGCCTCCTGGACGACGCGACGCGGAACCGCCGCGCGAGTCGCGAAGTGACGCGGGAAGCGACGAGAGCTGATGTCACGACGACGTGCGCCTTTTTTTTTTTTTTCACACACGCCGCGGTACGCGCCAAACGGCGGTAACGTATGACTAGACTAATCACAAAGACTTCTTCCCCCCTCGCGCCTTAACTTTCCCCTTGGGGATCCCTTTAAACGTCCTGTGGCTCAGGAACAACATGCCCAGGAAGAACGCCGTCTCGAGCGCCCCCTCGGGCGCGTCGACGGCGAGTCCTGACCCGAAGAAACCGCCCAAAGCGCACCCGAGCGCGAGCGCCGCGCCGATTTTCGCGTCGACGTTTCCCATTCGCGCGTGTGAAATTAAAGCGGCGGCGGATGGCGGGAGCATCGCTAACAGGGACGTCCCGAGAACTGTGGCTTGCGTGAGCGGCGTCGTCAACGCTAGTAAAGGCGTCACGATGGTCCCGCCGCCGATGCCCAGCAGACCGGAAGCGAAACCGGCGCACGCGCCGATGGCGGCGAGCGACGACGCGTGTAACGGCGCCGTCGCGTCGAACGCGGAGTTCTCGGTTTTCTCATTCTCGTCGTCGGCGGAGGTCTCGCCGCGCTTCGCGAACGCCAGCGCCTTGAGGGGCACCAGCGGCGCCGCGCAGAGCAGGAAGTACGCCAGCGCGCGTTTTAGCGCGATGCCGTCCAGCGCGGCCGTGGCGCGCGCGCCGAGCGGCGCGGAGACCATCGCGGCGGCGCCGATGACGGCGGCGGCGGCGAAATCGATCTGGCCGCCCTGCACGAAGTTCACCGTCGACACCGAGGCGGTTGCGAGCACCGCGACGAGGGACGTGCCCGTGATGACGCGCTGGGGAATCGGGACGGTGGCGGTCATCGCGGGGACGATCAGAACACCCCCGCCCACGCCCACGAGCGACCCGAACACGCCCGCGCCCAACCCGAGGGGCAACCCGAGGCGCGTCGCCGTGTCCCTGTGCGCCGAGGTGTACACTTCGCACGCGCCCGCGTGGTCCCCGACATGTTTCGGGAGCTTCGAGGACGAGAAGAACCCTGACGCGCGCGGCGCGAGCGGGGGTGGCGGCAGGGCGCCCGTCGTCGTGCACCGCGACGGCGCCCTCCACGCCGTCGAGGCCGCGGCGCCGAGGCGCGCGGCCACGCACGCCGAGGCGCGCCGCATCGTTCTGCTGATGTGATGGTGATGACGAGGAGCGACGAGGATTGACGCCTCGAAGTTTTTCACAAAAAAAACGAACGACGCGCATAAAGATTCGCGAAACGACACATCTAAAGAACAAACGCGCGATGGAGCGCGCTCTCTCAGAACACTCGTCACTCGTCTCAGAAGTCGTCCCCGTCGCTCCCGTCGCTCCCGAGCCATTCCGCGTCGTCCGCGGCTCGGTGCACCGCGGTAAGGCCTGTGGCGTCCTCCAGGAACGTCGGGTCTTTGAACGCGGCGAGCAAAAACGAGTCGCGAGCGTCGGCGCGACGCTTTTTTTTTTCTTCGGAGACTGGAGACTCGGGAGACTCTTCGTCCTCGTCCTCTTCCAGCCCTCGGAACAGGCGCACCACCTTTCTCGAGCACGCCGTGCACTTGTCGAACGCGGGCGCGGCGAACAGCGTCTGCGCGTACGAGCTGACGTGGCCGCGGATCTGGTGAGGCACGATGCCGAGCGCAGTCGGGGGCGCCTCGCCGACGCCGGGCGCGCCGACGTGCGCGGGCGGCTGCGCGTTTTCGGTCGTATCGGAACTCCCCGACGCGTCCCTCGCCTCGTCGCCTCGCCACTGCCTGAGCGCGACGAGCATCTCCGCGGCGAGCGCGCCCGCGATGGGCGCCAGCCCGGGCCGGGTCACCGTGCACTGCTGGTCCAAAGTGCGGTCGCGCGTGGAGTCGCCCGGGGCCATCACGTCGTTGCAGAAGTAACACCCGAGCCGATCGAAACGCGGCGCGCTTGTTTTCGGCAATTCGTCCGACGACCCTTTTCCTTTCACAAACGCCGCGCGCCTCGGCGTAGAAACCCCCGCGCCGTGTCGCATGACCAGGTACGAGTCGAACCCGAGCGCGGCGTTTATCAGCGTGGTGTCGTTCGCGGCGCACAGTAACGTCGGGAGCCACCGAGACTCGCGCGTGTCGGTGAGACAAAAAACCGCGTCGTGCTCCTTTACCAACGCCTCGAGTTTTTCGACGTCTCCCAACACGCGCGCTTTGTCGTGCGACGCAACCGGGTGCCCGGGCATCGGCACCGACATCGTGACGCCAACCGCTTCTACGCCCGGGAAGACGCGCGCGAGGTTCGCCGCCGCAGCTTCCGACTTTAGCTTGCCTCCGTCCAGGCAGTCTTTAAACTCGAACAGCGACTGGCGCACGGGGTTGGAGAACGAAACCACGCCGGAGTCCACGAACGTGAACGACCGAACGCCCCACCCGAGAAGGCACCGAGCGACCGCGCACCCGAGCGTCCCCGCGCCGACGATAAGACACCGCGTCTCGGCTATTTTTTTCAGGTCCAGGTCGGGAAGTAAGCGCCACCGCATGAGTTTCAGGTTGAGCTCCGCGGCGGCGATCGCCAAGCGGGTCGGGTCCATGCTCTCGCCGAGGTCCGCGCGGCGCGGGCCGGCGCGGCCCTTCGGGTTCAACTCCCAGCCGACGACGGGGAAAGGACAAACCTGCGTGTCGGAAAAGTCCGAGTCCGAGTCGATTCTCGCACGCGCGCGCGTCTCCGATATCGTCCCCTCCGGGAAGACCAGCTCGAACACTACGCTGTGTTCCGAAGAGACGCGCCCCGCGCGTTTGCGCACGCTGAGCACCGACAGACGTCTGTCGTCCCCCAGGTCGAAGCGCGCCGCCGCGAGCGTGGTGAGGTTGCGCAACGCCCAGCCCGGGTGGTCCGGGTTCGAGCACGGGTCGAGAAAGGAGAGGTACACGTTTTCCTCGGAGTCGTCGTCTTCGTCGGTCCCGTCGGCGTCGCTCTTTTCGGCTTTTCGTTGTCTCGCGGCGCGGCACGCCGCGAGCATCGCGTTCATCTCCGTCAAGGGCGCGTGCGTGATTTTCCGTGCGCCCGTTTCGTGCGACACCCGCGTCGCCCACGCGAACGCGGGGTTCGTTTGGTCGAGGAAGTTTTGTAACGACTCGGCGAGTTCGTCGAAGACTCCGCGTTTTCGTAAAGAGGGCGCCGTTTGCACCGCGGCGTTCGTCTTGAGCGCCGGGAAGCAGAACCAGTACGAGAAGGTCCAACTCTTCAAATCCGCGAACGTCAAGACGAGAAAAGGAACGAGTAAAGATGGATCTTCCAACGCCTCGCCCGAGACGACGCTTCGCCAGAGTTTTTGGCCCGCTTCGTTTTGCATCGCGACTCGATCGAAAGCCTTGAACCGCTCGAACGTGTTGACGTTCCGCAGCGAGCCGGGCATGCGCATGCGGCCGGACGCGGTTGCGTCGCCGGACGTCGCCGACCACGCCTCGAACGCGCGCCGGTCCAGCTGCGCGGGGGAGGAAACCTCTTTGTGCGTGGCGCACGCGAACTGCGCGTCCACGGGCACGGAGTCCTCGCTCAGGCCGAAGGTGTCCAGCTTACGGCGCGCGAGCTCGGCCCAGAACGTCGGGTCCACGGCGCTCTGCCAGGGCTCGAACCGCAGCACCTCCGTGGCGGGCGCGCCGACATCGGGCGGGGCGCTCGGGTCCGTCATCGCGCCGAACGCCGCCTCGCGGGAGCTCGACGCGCGCGGTCCGGATCTGAACACGCTGACGCATCGAGGAGGAAGGCGCGAAAAAGCGACCTCGTTTTCAGAATTCGCGGGAGATGGTGAGCTGGCTGACTCGTCACGAGAGAAAGGAACAAACGGTCTTGCCGCGGGCTCGCCCGGCACTGTCGAGTCGCGCGGCCGCACGCTCGACGCGCTCGACGCGCCCACCGCGGCTCCCCCGATGGGCTCGACCGTCTCGACGCCCACGCCGCCGGACCCGGAGGGTGCGTCCTGCACCCCGCGACCGCGTCGCCGGGTGGAAAAAACCCTCCCCGTTTCCCGCGGCGCGCCCGTACGCGTTCGTCGACGTCCCATCTCGACTCTCGACACGCGCTGACCCCACCACCCGCGCGCAGTCCCGCCTCCCGGCGAGTCCCCTCCCGCCGTCCCGCGGCTGAGCGGCACGTTCGCGCTCCTCGGCCTCGCCGCGCGGTCGCCGCGCGTCAGCGAGACCGCGTCGGCGCCTCCGCCCGCCCACGACGGGTTGGCCATCCGAAAAAACGACGCGCCCTCCAATCGCGCCGCCGCGTCGGCGGCGTCGTCGGCGGCGTCGTCTCCCGGCGACCGCGCGACGGAGGGTGAGCTGTTCCTGCGGACGTGGGAGACGGACAGGATTCAAACCAGAGATCGGCTGCACGAGCGGCTGTATTAGTCGAGCGCGTATCTAGATAGACGATAGGAAGAGGCGCTACGCAGTGTGAAACGCGGTGTACGATTATAACCGAAAGATCGCGACGACGTGCGAGAAAACGACACGACGTCACCCGAAAAACGCGTGCGCGAGCGCGTCTCGAGCCGAGACGCGACGCGCGCGGTCCGGGACGACGAGCGCGTCGACGAGCGCCCAGCCCGCGCCTCCGTTGGCGTCCAGCGCGGCGAAGTCGTATCCGGTGGCGGCGCTCTTCTCTTGGCGCCACCTCTGTACGTCCCAGTTCATTTTTTCCAGCTCCGACACGCACGCGTCGAGGTTCGCCGGTGGGCGCAACCCGACCACCGCCAGCTGCAGCAGGGTCACGCCCGCGCTGACGCAGTCGAACTTGGCGGGCTGGTGCGCGCGCCACAGCTTCGCGGCGTTCTCTTTCGTCGGCCGCGGCGCGCCCTCCGGCAGCAGAAACATCTCGTCGTCTCGGCAGTACCGCGGGTCCGCGGGCCCGACCCCGGGGTAGTAGTTGAGCAACGGAGACTCTGCGTTTGCGCTTTCGTCGGGAAGACACAACGCGGCGGCGCCCAAGTCAATGAGCTTCAGCTTCCCCTCGTCGCGCTCGGCGACGATGACGTTCGCCGGTTTCACGTCACGGTGCACGACGCCGACTTCGTGCAGGCGCGCCAGGTTCTCGAGAAGCGCCCTCATGGCGTGCCTCGCGACGCCGAGCTCGGTCGCGTCGTCGCACCGCATCGCCGTCGCCAGGTTACTCGACCCTTTCAACATCAGCGACTCCACCGTGTTCTCGCCCTCGTTCGCCCACATCAGCCACAAACCCTCGGTGAGCGTGCCGTTGTACAGCTCGCCGCCGTCCTTCGGGCCGAGCTCGAGACATCCCATGAACCGCGCGCACGCGCCCCGCGCTTTGGCGTGCACGTGGTAGTTCAGGTCCATCTCGCACTCGAGCAGCTCCTCCGCCGCCAGCACATCGGCTTTGGCGTTTTTTAAAATGACATCCTGCGTGCCCTTCTGCGAATCGCCGGCGAACGTGCCCCGGAACACCGTGCCGAAGTTGCCGCTGCCCAGCGCGCCCTTCCCAATCTCGACGCGAACGTCCTTCGGCTCCACCCCCGGCGTGCGGCGAAGCACCTTGGGCGCCTTGCGCTTCGCGGCACGCTTCTCCTCCCAGTACCGCTTCGAGTTGGCGGTCTGCGTCAGCATGTCCGCGTCGTCTTCGTACACGACGCGCTCGACGACGAGCGTGATGGTGGTACAATCCGTCTCCGCCGCGAGCTCGTCGACGATGTTTTCGTACCACGCGTTTTCCAGGCGACACTCCTCCGACTGCTCGAACGAGCAGCTCAGCAGGACATCCCCAACCTGGAGCATGCCCGAGAGGTCCGCGTTGCCGTTCTCGACGATCTCGGTCACGATCGCCCCCTTGTTCTTCTCCGTCAAAGGCTCGAGCACCAAGCCCATCGGGCGCGTCAGCGTCACGGTCACGCGTTTCTTCACCTCGTCCACCACCTTGGCGGTGGCGTCCGCTTCTTCCTCATCCTTCGACCCAACGCCGAACAAGCCCTGCAGGAACGCGCGGGGGGGGACGGCGCGGCGCGCGGCGAGGCGAGCCCGGAAGACGGGCCGCGACGCGGTCTGGCGTGTGCGGTGCGGGTAACAGACGTCGCGGGCGTGAAGCGGGGTCAGCCGGATGCGTCGCGGAACGAAACGATCGGTCGTGTCGTGGATAAAGAGGCGACCAATCGCGGGAGCACCGATCGCGAAAGCCACCGTGGCCGCGGTGCGGGAGGCGTACCTGGCGCAGCGCGTTCGCGGGGCGCCCGACCGCGATCGCGGAGCCGAGGGCGGCGACGGACATGCCCGCTGGCGGGAGCGGCGGGTGTCGCGTGCGAGGTGTGAGGGGGCGTCCGGAGCGAGGAAGAGGATGATGAGGTGGCAGTGACAGAGTGAGAAACTGAAATTTCGATTCGATGATCAGTTGGTCTTGCGCTTGCCCGCGCGCGCGCCGCGCTTCTTTGCGGAAGACCCCCCTTTGCTGTACAGGAGCATCTGCGCTAAGATCGCCCAGTTCATGAACGAGCTCATGCCGTACGCCAGGAGCATGGAAACGCCGCCGCCTTCCTGCGCGGTGGTGAAGATGCGCGCCGCGGAACCTAAAGACATGAGCGCTTGCGACGCAAACGACAGCTCTCCCGTGGATTTGGTTTGGAAGTTTGCGGCAATCTGCGGCGCGCGCCCGGCGATGAGCACGGCGGTCGTGCAGTTGTACAAAGTCTCCAGCGCTTTGTCGGAGACGTTCGCCAGGACGCCGAACGCCAGAAGCGCGACCGTCGCGACGTGCGCGGCGAACGCGAACGCGACGGCGCCGGCGCGGCGGTCGTTCGCGTCATTCTTTCCCTTGGCGTTCTTCTTCTCGCCGTCGCGAAAGCCTCGGATGAGCGCTAAGATGACGAGGTTCTGTAGGAGGATGAAGAAGAGCTCGGCGTACGCGGCGAGCGCGATGCCGCTCCGCGCGAAGTACGCGATGGCCACCGTGCCGGACAGAACCTCGGACCGGAACATGGAGACCCGCAGGCCTTTCGCGGACCCGTTCGCCACGATCCGGCTGATCTGGGGCACCTTCACCAGCACCGCGCCCGCGACGATGCCCAGCGACAGACCCTTGCTCACGCCGAAGGAGACGCACTCGGAGCTGGGGAGCGCGCCGCGGGTCAGGGTCGCGCGGAACTCCCCGACGCATCGCTCGACGGACGCGGGCGACATCGTGTCGGCGCGCGTCGGGTCCAATGACGCGCGGTCCGCCCGAGTGAAACGGCACCCGGCAACGGCCACAACAACGACGACCCGGCACCGACACGCGACGAGCGGATCTCCGAATCTCGATCCTTCCACTTGTCCCGGATAGCGGCGTCCGAAACACCGCCGGACCCCATCTCGTCGCGCGCCGCCGCACGGACCCAAGCCGCCATGGCCGCCGTCACCCGCGCCGTCCTCGCCGCGCCCGCCGCGCGCCTCTCGAGCCGTCGCGTCGCCCCGCAGGTGCGCGCCGCGACCTCCCGACGCCGCGCGCGCGCGCGCGTCCGCGACCACGTCATCTTCTCGCCTCTCCGCGCGTCCGACCCGGGATCGCCTCGGCGGGCCCTCGCCGACCCGCGTGCACGGCGCTCTCTCCCCGCCCCCCGGAGTCGAGCGCTCGTCCGCGACCGGCTTCGCGCGCCGCGTGTCGCCTTTCGCTCGATTCCGCCGACGACGCGACCGCGAGCGCCCGCGCGCGTCATCCATCATCCGCCTTCGGCGTGACTGACCGCCTCGCCCCGTCCCCTCTCTCCGCGCGACGCGTTCGTGTGCCGCCGCGTCGTCTCGCGTCGACGACAGACTCGCGCGCTTCCCTCGCGCGCTTCTCGCGGCGCTTCCCTCGTCGTGCGCTCGACCGTGAGCATCGAGCATCAGGGCAAGACGTACGAGGTGGAGTGCGACGGGTTCGACTCCATCCTGGATGCCGCGCTCGACGCCGGCATTGAGGATCTCTCCTACGACTGCAAGATGGGCGTCTGCATGACGTGCCCGTCCAAGGTGACCGGAGGCAAGGTCACGCAGGACGGCGCGATGCTCAGCGACGACGTCGCGGACATGGGGTACGCGCTGCTGTGCGTCGCGCTCCCCGACGGGGAGGACGTCAAGATCGAGACCGTCACCGAGGAGGAGCTGCTCGACGTGCAGCTCTGCGCGTGAGAGACGTGACGACGATGCTTGATTGATGGAGGTCGAAAAAGACCGAGAAAGTACCGGTAGCGATGATTCGTATGGAAACCAGTCTCGAATTATTATTTAACCTTTTTGTCGGACTTTTTGCCCCCACCGGGGATGAGGTTCTTCAGGCTCATTTTCTTTTTCGGGGGCGGCGACGCCTGCTTCGGGGGGGTGGTAAAGTAGCTGGAGAAATCGAACGAGGCGGAGGGGGACACCTCCGGCTGCTTGGGCGGCGCGGGCGGTCGCAGCAGGAACTCGCTCCAGACCCAGAGCGCTCCGAAGAACACCCAGAAGAACGCCAGCCACTGCGGCTTCCATATGCTGACGTCCATGTCGTCCAGGAAGGGCTTCACCCAGTACCGGCAGAGCTGCAGGCCGAAGCTCCGGCCCCACCACTTCGCGATTTGGATGTTCGCGCGCTCGTCGTCTTTGAACGACCACGCGCACCCCAGGCACACGACGGCCATGGAGAACAGCTCGCCGGACCACCCGGCCATCATCTGCCGCTGCGTCGCGTCCGCGAAGACGGTCGGGATGGGCGTCGCCAGGGGGAAGTACGGGTGGAGCTCCGTCTTTGTCATCTTCATGAAGACACCCATCGACGTGACCGACAGCGCGAGCAGGTTCGCGCCGACGAACGTCAGCCAGGTCTTCCCGCTTCGCAGCGGGAAGCCAAACGTCGCTTTGGCTTTCGCGGGCGCGCCGGACATCGCGCGAGGCGACGCGAACGCGGAGGGAGCGCGGCTCTGTCTGCGGCGCGACGCGACGTTTTGGCGCCAATTCGCCGAACAAAAAAAAGCGCGTCAACGGCCGCAAAGATGGCGGGAAGCCGGGAACGCGAACCCGGATTCCACGGTCTGCGACGCGCGCGTGTTGCGATTCGGCCGCGATCCGCTTTATTACCGCGACAGAGGACCGACTCTCGGAATGCCCGAAATGAAAAGCAAAATATCTCGCGCGTTGCCACGACGATTCGGTCGCTCGTCGCGTCGGACGCATTCAAGCACCCGCGCGTCGCACCACGCACGCACGACTCGAGACCCCGCGCACGCGATGTTGGCACACACCGCCGCCAGGCCGCTGCCCGTGCACTGCGCGGAGCGAAAGGTGCGTCGCGTCGCGCGTCGACCCCCCGCGCGAGATGGAAATATCGCCACCGCCGAGGACGCTTTTTTTCGTTGTTATCGAGCGCGTCGTCGCCGCGCGGGATCGCGCCCCCCGAGGACGCGACGCTGACCGCGCGCACCCTCCACCCCATCTACGTCTTCCCTCTCAGGAGCGCTTCAACCTCAAGGCGTCGCGTTCGTCGCGCGTGTTCCGCCGCGCGGGCGGTCTGCGCGGCCGCCGCGGCGACCGCGCCGAGCCGCACGCCTCTCCCGAGCGCGCGTCGCCCGAGGCGTCCGCGCCCGCCTCCTCTTCCTCCCCCGCCGGCAAGTACGCCTCCAACGTGGTGTCCATCCAGCGGGGCAGCGAGCTGGACGCGCTCAAGAGCCTGTCCAGCCTGGTGTACGACACCAAGCACGCGGTGAACGAGCTCGCGGTGCTCGGCCCCCAAGCCGCCACGGTCTCGCCCTCCATCTTGTTACACGCGCTCTCCGAGAATCGCTCCGCGGACGTCGGCTCGATCGAGGGCGCGCTGTTCTACGATCGGTGCCTTCTCGAGAACGTGCAGGGCCACACCGAGGAGGCGCGCATGGACTGCGTGCTGGACAAGTCGTTCGTCAACCTGGCGGCGATGATGGCGAGCCGCGTCGAGGGGGTGGTGTCGGTGGAGGTTGTCGAGTCGCGACTCGCCGCAAACGACCGCGACGCCATCGTCGGCAAAGCGCGGCGCATGGCGGAGATGTTCCGCGAGCTGGACGTGGACGTCGCCGAGCGCGTGCTGTTCAAGATCCCGTGCACGTGGGAGGGCGTGCAGGCGGTCGAGACGCTGGAGCGCGAGGACATCAAGTGCCACGTCACGCAGGTGTACAGCCTCGAGCAGGCCGCCGCGGCGGCGCGCGCGGGCGCGAGCCTCGTGCAGACGTACGTCGGGCGCGTGCGCACGTGGTACCAGAAGCACCCCGTGTCTTTGGTTCACAACCACCTGGCGGAGACGTCTGATTCCGGGATCGAGCTCGTGAAGCAGATCGCCGCGCTTATTAAGAAGGAGAACCTGGACACGAAGGTGATCGCCGCGTCGGTGAAGAACCGCAAAGACGCCGTGGCGCTCGCGGGGTGCGATTACGTCCTGCTCAACGACCGCGTCGTTTCCACTTTGAACAGCGAGCTGTGCGTGGACGGTTTTTTGCAAAACGCGTTTTTAAACAACGCCAACGTCCCTGACGTGGGTGAGATTTACCAGGAACGCTTCGAGGCGGCGGTGGCGAACTCGCCCGCGGCGGAGGAGATGCAATTCGCGCTCGCGCAAAACGCCGCCGCCGATAAAAAGCTGAAAGAGTTCATCACGCAGAAAGTGTTGCCCGGGGTGGGGCAGTGAGGCGTAAGGCGATTGCGTTCGTTTCTATCCTATACGCGCGTGTATTATTAACGCGCGACACGGACAATGAGACGCGACGAGAAGAAGAAGAGACAGAGACCTCCTATTAGGCGGAGACGACGACGACGAACGGATGAATGAACGATTACGATTCGGTCGGTGATACGTTGAAAGTACGAAAAGACGACAAGACGACAAGACTAACATACCCAATGTTGCGCCTATCGCTCATCACTCTCTCCCGCCTCCGTCTCTTCCTTCGCTCGGTTTCGGTGGAACGCCGCGAACGCCGCGAACGCGTCGTTCGCTATCGCTTCCCGCGCGGCGGCGAAGAACCGCAGGAAGTGGAACTGATTGTGCGCGTCCAGGAGCACGGACGCGGTCATCTCGCGGCACTGTAACAGGTGGTGCACGTACGCGCGCGTGTGGTGAGCGCAGGTGTGGCACGCGCAGTTCTCGAGCAAAGGCCGCGTGTCCGTGCGGTACTTCAGGCTCCACAGGTTCAGGGAAAACGCGTCCGACCCGGAAAAAAGCGTCTCGTCGTCGTCGGCGGAGTCGCGTCGTCGCTTCTTAGACGCGCCCGTCCGCGTCTTCGCGTCCTCCCCCTCCTCCTTCGCGTCCTTCGCGTCCACCGGGAAGCGCAGCGCCCTTCCCGCGAGGGTCATGACGTGTGCGAACGCGTTATCCATTAAGTCCACCCCGTTTTCGATCATGGCGATCAAATCGAGCGGCGCGCCGACGCCCGCCACGTGCACCGGCTTTTCGCGCGGAAGCTCGGCGACGCACGCCGCGACTAAAGAGGCGCGCGCCGCGCCCGGCGCCTCGCCCGTGCCCAACCCGCCGATCGAGAAACCGAACACGGGATCGCGACGACTCGTTTTTTTCTTCGCGTTCGTCTCGTTACTAGCCGGCGGCTCACCAAGCGCATCCGTCGACGCGTCAAAACCGAGGCATCGCGACGCCGCGGCTTTGGCGCTTAAACGCCGAGCCTCCACGTCGCACCCGCCCTGCACGGACGCGAACATCGCGACGGGAGGCGTACCGGGGTTGGCGTTTTTTTCATCCGTTTCGTTCGCCGCCGCGCACGCGTCGAGCCAGTTCGCGGTGCGTTCCACAGCGGCTCGCGTCTTCTTGGCGTTAACGCCCTCCACGCTGTGTTGCTCGTCCGCCAGCTGCACGAACGCGTGCGGCCGCGTGGCAAACACCCACCGCATGTACTCCTCCACCGACACCTTCTTAGCGCCGACGGGCGTGCCGACGTACGTCGCACTCGCATCGTTAGAGGGCTTGGCGTGCTGGTCGAAGGTGATGGCGTCGCGCGCGGTGGCGAGCGCGAAGGTCGGCGCGCTGCCGAAGTACGCGCGACCGCCCCCGGGGCAGTTCGAGACGTGCGTCGGAGGCAAATGGTCCATGAAGTGTACCAGGCACACCTGGAACGCGCGCGCCTCGGGGGGAAGCGTCGCCAGCACGTCGGGCGTCAGATGCGCGGGCTCGCCCCGGCGCGTGTACGTCAGGCACGCGGGGGTGGCGATGCGCACGGGCTCGTCTCGCCCGTCCACGCCGCCGGGAACGGACAGCACGCCGAGCCGAGGGCCGGCCGTCGACGCGCGGGGGGCGTCGCCGACGACGGTCCACGTCAACTCGCGCATCGCGGCGAAGCACGCGAGGCTTCGAGTGGGGGGGCGGCGGCGGCGGTGGAGACGAAAAGCGACGAGCGGAACCGCCGCTCTCGTTTTCTGGGAACTCGCACGTCAAATTTGACAACGACCGACTCACACGTCTCCGCGCACGGGCGGTGCGCCGCGTCCGCGGGAGAGTCTCGTCGCGATGGAAGAGCTACAGAAGGTGCGGTTTCGAAATCGGCGGGGCCGTTCGTTCGGGTATCGGTAGGCCACGCCGCCGGTCCCCGCGCGATCGTCGTGCTTTTGCCCTAACTCGACGAGCCAATCTCCAAACGCCTCCGCGTCGCGCTGACCCCTCCCGCCTCTCCCCTCCCCCGCAGGCGAAGCGCGAGCGCCTGGAGCAGATGCGCAAGATGGGCATCGGCAAGTTCCAGAAGGTTCGTCAGGCGCGCGTCGCCTCCTCCGTCGCGATCGAGCGACGCGTTCGGAACCTCGGACGCGCGTCGTGGGCACCCGGTCCATCTTCGCGCTCAAAAAGCGCTCTTCTCGCGTCTGACCTTTTCTCCCTCCGCTCACGACGAACAGGACGAAGGGCAGACGGACGCGATGAGACAAAACGTCCAAACAAACGAAGACGTCCGAAACAAAGACCCTCTGAGTAGTAAACCTTCGTTTGACCCGTGGTCGCCTCCGCACGGTTGGGTCGGCGCGCCTGCGGTGGGCTCGCTCGTCGCGGATGTCTTCGTGCCCAGCAAGACGCCTCTGGACGAGCGGTGGAGCGCGCGCGTGCCTCCCGAGAGACGGTACACGCCGGAGGACGCGCTTCGGCTCGCGTCGGCCGCCGCGGGCGGCAGGAAAGTAGAGCTCGTCATCGACCTCACGAACTCGAACCGGTACTACGACCCGGCGGCGTTTGAAAAAAAAGGCGCCGCGCACGTGAAAGTCGCGTGCGTCGGGAAAGACGCGCCGCCCGATGCCGTCGCGGTGTCGCGCTTCGTGTACGAGGTTTGTAAGTTCATAGCCGAGCGCGGCCGAGACGGGCGAGGGAAAAACGGGGTGATTTTAGTGCACTGCACGCACGGGTTCAACCGGACGGGCGCCGCGCTCGTGCACTACATGCAGCGCACGCGACCGTGGCCGAAACTCAACGAGCACCTTTGCGAGTTCGCCGCCGCGCGGCCGAGCAGTGACGCCGTGCCGTCATCCTCCACGGCGCCGTGCGGGATATACAAGCCCGAGTACATACAAAGTCTGTTCGACGAGTACCTCGAGCGTCGGTTCCGCACCACCGCGGCGCCGCCGTTACCGGCGTGGAAACTCGAAAGTCCGGCAGACGAAGGTGGAAAGGCGGAAACCGACGCGCCGCCGGTGCCGGACTCGGCGGTGCCCGCGGATGATTTGTTCGGCGCCTCCAACCCCGAATACCTCGCGACGTCCGCGACGTCGCGCGCGCCGCGCCCGGGCGGCGACGCACCCATCGGCTCCGTGTCCGCGGACGCCGGCGGCGGCGCGCTCGGTGACGCTTCCCGCCGAACCACCGCGGGAGGCAACCTGGACGGCTCGCGCATGCACCACGACGACGTCTTGGGCGAAGTCGTCTTCGAGGGCCAGGCGCGCGAGATCCGCAACGTGGTGCTTTGGCTTTGCGGCCAGGAGGGTTCGCGTTTCCCCGGGTCTCAGCCGGTGAGCCTGGCGCGCGACAACATGCACGAGCTGGCGCGTCGCGAGTACCACGTGACGTGGAAGGCGGACGGCACCAGGTACATGCTGCTGTGCATGCGCGACGGCGCCTACCTGGTGGACCGCAAGTTCGCCGTGCGTCGCGTCGTCGTTCGTTTCCCGGCGCCGCTCAAGACGCACGGCGTGGCGACGCACAACGCGACACTTTTAGACGGCGAGATGGTGGTTGATGATCTGCCGGACGGAAGCCAACGGCGGCGATTTCTGGTGTACGACTGCGTCGCGGCGTTTGGGGAAAAACTCATCGATAAACCGTTCGTCGAGCGGTACGGTATAATCACAAAGAGCGTCGTCGACCCGCGCGGCGCGTTTCTCGCCGAAGCCGGCAAGAGCGGGTCGTACGATTTCTCCAAGGAGCCGTTCAGCGTGCGGCGGAAGGATTTCGCGCCCCTCGCGGGCACGGAGAAGTTCGTAAGAGAGTTTATTCCGAAGCTGACGCACGAGTGCGACGGGCTCATCTTCCAACCCAGCCGCGCGCGATACGAAAACGGAACCATGCCTCATCTGCTCAAGTGGAAGTTCACGCACCTCAACTCGGTGGACTTTCTGTTGCGGCTCGATTCGCGAGGCGCGGGAGACGGTAAAGGCGTGATCCCGCGTTTGTTCGTGGGGGGAGAGCGTGAGACGCTCGTGGACGTGCGCGAGCCCTCCGGTTTGTTCGCGCTGCGGGGCAGCCACGAGGACGGGGACGGGGACGAAGAGCATCCTGGGGCGGGGACCGAACGTCTGAGAGATGTCGCGGCGGACGGGTCGACGCTTCGCGACCTCGACGGGCGCATCGTGGAGTGCGCGTGGGACAAAGTCGCGCGCTTCGCGTTCGACGACGACTCGGAGAGGAAACACGAGAGCGGCGCTCATTCTTCGGGGGCTTGGCGGTACATGCGCGTTCGCTCGGACAAGGACGCGCCCAACTTCGTCACCGTGTACAAGCACACGCTGCAGAGCATCCTGGACGACATCACGGAGGACGAGATCGTCGATTTCGTGGGCGAGACTCTGTCTAAGCGCCGAAGCGAAACCGCCGACGCGGGGCTGGGGTACGCGCCGCCGGTGTGATGATGGGACGCGTGTGTGTATCGCTAAGAGATTTATTACTACGGCCTCGTTATCGGGCGTCTATCGTTCGCGGCGGCTAAGTTTTTTCTTTTTTCGTACGTTTCGCGTGGTCTCTGTTCGTCGTCGGGGAGCGCTCCCCTTCTTTCGTCTCGACGGGAGTCTTCTAGACGACGGGCGTTCAGAAGAGCGCGGCGCCGTTGGTGAACTTCTCCGCGAAGAGGAGCGCGACGAGGCCGATCATGGCGCCGCGGCCGTTGGTCATCTCGGACTCGGCGCGGAAGATGGAGAAGTCCTTGGGGGCCTTCTCGAGGCCGGACTCCTCGTTGCCGCGGAGCACGGGCGCGAGCGACGCCGCCAGCACGGCGAGCACGGTGACGGGGATGAGGAACATGCCCGGCGCGGGGAAGGTGGAGGACTTGACGACGCCGTCCGCGAGGGTGAACGTGCGGGTGTTGATCACCTGGCGGAACAGGCCCTGGTCGTTGGCGAACTCGCCCTGGAGCGCGAGCATCCAGCCGATCATGGCGACGCGGCCGTTAATGATCTCGATGGCGCGGGGCTCCTTGAAGGCGACCATGGCGTTGTTGAGCATGGACATGTCGTCGCCCAGGGGCGCGGCCTCCGCGACGGAGCCGTCGGCGGGGTCGATGGCGGCGGAGAACGCCGCGGGCGCCGCGGGAGCCTCGGCCTTCTCGGTCCACTCCGCGTCCGCCGCGGTGACCGCGTCGGCGACGGTGGTGGGGGTCTCGGAGGACTCGCCCTCGGCGCGGGTCTTGACGACCGCGCGGCGCGCGGACTTGGCAGCCTTGGCGCGGAGCGCGACGCGCGCGGGCGCGGCGAAGGTGGAGGTGGTGAGGGCGAACATGCTGATGGTGGTGGTGGTGGTGGGAGGTGACGTGCGTGCGGAAGTGCGCGCATGGGTGACAAAAAGCGGCTTTCCAGTGCGCACGTGGCGCGTTTTCTTGTCGCTTTCCGAGGCTGTGAAGCGTCGTCGCGAACCCGTCGACGTGGTCGCACGAGGAGGCGGAACGGCGTGCGACGGAAATCCGCCGAGCGCCTCGAGGGTTTATTTACGAGTCATTTCGCTCGATGCACGTTTCCGGAAAAACTCCCGCGAAAACGAGACGACTGACCGCTTCCAGATCGACATTCACGCGCTTTCCTGTGTCGCATCTCCCGACGGTTCAGGTGCGTCGGTGCTTTCCTTCTCTCGACCGGGCGAGTCGCGCACGTTCTTCCGCGCGAAGCCGCCTCCGCACGAACGACGATGTTCTCCATCGCCGCCACCCTCCCGCGCGTCGCCGCGACCCCCCGCGCGGGGTCCCGCGCCGCCGCGCGCCCCGCGCGCGTCGCGGTCGCCGCGCGCGCCTCCGTCGGGTCGGACGGCGCCGTGGTGTTCACCTCCGCGGATTTCGACGCGGGGGTCTCGACCGTCGCCGTCGCCGAGCGCGAGGAGGCCGTCGAGGAGGTTTCCGAGGAGGTCGCCGAGGCGTCCACCCCCGAGCCCGTCCCCGAGCCGGCCGCCGAGCCCGTGGCGTCGACCGCGTCCCCCGCCCCCGCCGCGGCGAAGCCCCCCACCCCGGACCCCGAGGATTCGCTCTTATCTTCCGTGCTCGCCGCGTTTGCTAACCGCCGCGCCGTCGAGACCATCAACGGCCGCGTCGCGATGCTGGGCTTCGTGAACGCCATCTCCGCGGAGCAGGCGACGCACGCGACGCTCTTCGAGCAGTTCCCCGCAGCGCTCGGGTCCGTCGCGCTCATCACCCTCGCGTCGCTCGCGCCCAAGCTCCGCAAGAACCCGCAGGCGCCGCTGGACGGCATCACCGAGGACGCCGAAGCCTTTTTCGTCTTCAAAAGCGACGCCGAGCGCTTAAACGGCCGCGCGGCGATGGTGGGCATCACCGCCTGGGCGCTCATCGAGGCCGTGACCGGCACCGCGGCGCTCTGATGCTCTCGTCCTCTAGCTAGGCGAACACTTTTTAACCCCGGCTATTTATGTATTCATCATGGATTCGAGACGGTTCATTTTATCATCATCGCGATATCACACACTCTACTCTCACACACTCTACGCTCCAAGCCTCACACCTGGTCGAAATCGAACGGGCTGTCTTTGGACTTGAAGATGATCACATCGTTCAGATCAACCTTGAGGTGAATGTACTGATGCGTCTCGTGCGAAAACGACGCGCCGAAATGTTTTCCGACAACCGCGTGGTACACCCCATCCGTCGCCAGGCCCGAACTCGGGTACCTAGAGTCGTAGCCCTTCTTGATCGCCTGCGCCACGTCCTTGTACTGCGTGTGCTTGTCGAACGCAGAGCAAGCCTCCTGCGAATGTGTGGGGTGTGGCGTGGACGTACGGACGACGCGTCAGTCGCGAACGCGGAAGCGAGACGGGTTAAAAATATGGAGACAAAACATGGAAGCCTCGTCTCGTTCTCGCGTGGGGTTCCAAATCGAGCGCGAAGGGTGAATTTCGCGCGCGGAGAAGCGCGGAGATGATGGACGAGACGGTCCGGTGGCGCGTCGAGAGCGCGCGCGCGCTTTCGGCGCCGTCTCCCGCGACGCACCTCGATCGCAGCCTTCTCGTGCTCGTCGTTCATGAAGCTCAGCACGATGGACACGTCGTGCTCTTTCCGCGCCACCTCCTCGCCCTCGGCGCCGGGCTCGCCCTCCTCCGGTTTGACCTCCGCCATCGCAGCGCCCGCCCCCGGGTGCGCCTTCGCTGGGTTCGCCGCCCGGTGCCGCGCGGGGCGGTCTGGAACGGCGGGCGTGTGCGCGAGTCCGATCGACCCGAGCGCGCCGCGAGTAGTGAGACCGGCGCGCGTCGGCTCGACGAGTCGGCAGCCGAGGAGAAGCGCGAAAACACGCCGAACGGCCTCCAAAGAATGAAGCGAAAATGCGCCGAGCGCGCAGTTGGTGTTGCCATATTTTTCGCAAGCCGCACAGCGCAAGCAGTCTAGCAAAACGTCGAATCGGAAAGGGGAACTTTCGGAGCGTTTCGTGTTCCGAGAAGCGCACTTCGACGCCGCGCGCGCTCTCGGACGCACCTCGCCTCCGCCGCGCGCGATGTCGACGCCCGGCCGCGGTCTGTCGCACGGCGGCATTCGGTGGGAGCCCCCCTCCTCCGTGCGCATCGACGAGCTGGAGAACGTGGCGACGCACAACGCGTACCCCGCGCCCGCGGTGACGCCCGGGCGCGGCATCCTGAAGACGCCCGGGCGGGTCAAGACCCCCGCCGCGAGCGCCGCGCGCACGCCCAAGGCTTGGAACAACAACCCCAACGCCAACCACAGGGTGACGTCCCCGGAGAACCTCGACGTTTCAAACGCGGGGTGGAGGACCCCCGGCGCGGCGAAGACGGCGCAGTTCGCCAGGACGCCCGCGCGCACGCCCGGGATGGACGCGCACGCGTCTCGTCCGATGAGCGTTTTCAATCCCCCGGGCGCGGCGGCGCCCGCCGCGACGACGACGCCCGCTCGCCTCTCCGCGGCGTCGCGCACGCCCGGCGCCGGAGCCACGACCCCGGGCGGCTCGCTTTTCTCGCGGGCGCCCGCGCGCGTCGCGGTGGACGCCGGCGCGAAGACCCCGACCCACCGGCGGTACAGGCAACTCATGACGTCTCATCGCGGACCCAAGACGCCCGGCGTCGATGGCGACGACGGGCCGGCGGCGGTTCTCAAGACGCTCCCCAACGCGACGCAGGCAGCTTACTGGCTGAGGCGCGCGGCGCGGGAGGAGCACAGAGGCAACTTCGAAGAGGCGATGAGCTTCCTGGAGCAGGGCATAAAGAGGCACGCGCGGCCGAGCGAGGAGCTCATCGACGCGAAGGCGACGCTCGAGGAGAAGATGACGCGGATGAATGACGCGGCGACACGGAAGGACGACGCGTCCGCTGACGACGAGCGTCCCGCGGCGACGCGCTCGACCCCCGCGGTCGCGCCGGCGAAGACGCCGAGCGCGGCGAGCGCGCCGCTTGTCTCGGCGCGTGTCGGTCCGTCCCCGGCGGAGAAACACTGCGACGCCGCCATCGACAAGCTGGACGCGATTCTGCGATCGCCCAAGCCTCTGACGCTGGCGTCGCTCCGGGCGAGCGCCAAGAAAGCCGCGCGAGAAGATGCGACGCCGCCGACCGCGACGCCACCCTCCGCGACGGTGACGTTCGCGCGTGGCGCGACGCCCTCCACGGCGGCGTACGTGCTGCAGCGCCAGCTGACGCCCAACTCGGAGTTTGCCGCGCTGGAGACGGCGGTTGCGGCGGAGGCGGAGGAGCAGAGACGCGTCGCGGCGGAGGACGCACTCGCCGCGAAGGAGGCGTCTATGGCGATGTTGATGCGTCAGGAATCCGTGCGCGCGTCGTTCACGGCGAGCCCGAGGTCGAGACCGCCCAAGTCGCCGGGCGCCAAGGCGTCGGCGCTCTCGCGCACCGCCAGCGTAGCCTCGGCGACGGTGCTCGGGACGCCGCCCGCGCGCGTCGCCGTCAGGTCTTCTTCCGTCGAGGCTTTCAACGAGTCTCCGAGGCTCTCGTCCTCGGAAATCTCGTCGGAGATGCTCTCGCCGGGGACGATGCTGCCTTCGCTGCCGACGCCCACCGCCGAGATTCCGGCGGCGTTCAATGCCTCGGTGGGACCCGGGCCTTCCCCCGGGAAAGCGGCGCGCGAGGCGTGCGAGAAGGACGGCGTGTCGCCGACGGCGGCGGTGGCGGATGCCGTGGCGCGCGCGACGCCGGGCTCGGTCGAGACGCGCCGGGGGCGCTCGAGCCGATCGCCGACGGTATCACGTACGAACGACACGACGAACGATGTCGGTGCGATCGACACTGGTGTTCCCGACAAGCGTCTCGTTTCGCCTCGATCGGTGCCTCTTCCGAAGACGCCGTTTGGAGAGCCTCGGTCGTTCGCGACGCCCGCCGCGCTTTCGGCGGTGACCCCGATCGCGCCCAACGCGGCGCGGCGTATCGCGACGCCGGGCAAGGGCAAAGGCGGCTCGCCTTTATCGGTGTTCGCGCGGATGATGGCGAAGGTGATCGTGGACGCCGCGGACGAACAGAAACAGACGCCCAAAAGGACTTCCGCGGCGGAGTCGGCGACCGCCGCGCTCGCGGACACGCCGGAGAAGTGATGCGTAACGTTTTCGTATGTGTTTTATGCGCGTAAAGAAGATTTCAACAAGATGTCTACGCGAGAACTCTTTGTCATCTTAATCGTTCGAGCCACGTCTCGATTCGAGCCACAGCGTCCCGCGCGGTGGGCCGTTCCCGCCAGTCTTTCTGCAACAGGAACGCCACCACGTCCCGCAAAGGCGCGCGCGCGTCTGGGATCTCGTCGTTCTTTTCTCGCCCCGCCGCTTTTCTCGCCGGCCACGTCACCTTCCCGCTGAGCACGGCGAGCGCGAGGCTTCCCCCCGTCTGCCCCATCGCGTCCTCGAAGGGCGACCGCCCCCCCGCGTCGCCCGCGAACAGCAGGCACCCGAGCGACCAAACGTCCACGCGCTCGTCGATGTCGCACAACGACGGCGTGTCGAAGAGCTCGGGAGCGCGGAAAGGCGCCGTGCACTCGCGCGCCGCGCGCTCCTGCACGCGCAGCGCGCCGGCGCGGTCGTTGACGGAAATCCGCGCGGGGCGGGTTGAACCGAAATCCATCAGCACGGCTCGTAGCCCCCCCGTTTGTTCCATGGACGACTCTAAAAGCACGTTCCCCGGTTTGACGTCCCTGTGCGCTAAAGGGCCCATTTGTTCGTGCTCGTGCAAATACACCAGCGCCAAACAGACTTGTCTCGCGACGCTCAAGAGTTGTTTCATCGTAAACGCCGCGCCCGGCGGTTTCGCGACGCACCGGTCCAACATCGTTCCCTCTGAAAACACAGGGAACACCATGTGCGCGCGTCGTCGCGACGAGACCGCGTTGGACGCACCGTTCGCCTCGACGCGAGGGTTACTAGGATCCACCTCCGCGCGCAAAAGCGGGAGGACGTTGGGGTGGTCCAGCGCGCGCATCACCGCGATTTCCCGCTCCACGGCGGAGTTCCCGAACCGGGCGGGTCCCGAACGCCCATCGCCCTCGTCCTCGTCCTCGTCCTCGTCCTGGCCGTCCTGCAGAAGCACGCGCTTGAGCGCGAAGTCCTGCCCGCGCGCGTCCGGCACCTCGCGGACCAGGTACACGTACGAGAACCCGCCCTCCCCCAGCGGTCTCTGCACCGCGAACCGCGTGCGCTCCACGGTCACCTCCTCCGGGGGCATGATCTGTTTCGCCGCGGCGTCTAGGAACCGGTACAGGTACTGCAGCCCGAAGGCGGTGCCGCACCCCGCCTGCGCCTCCATCGGAGCCGGCGAGCGCGAGGCACGCGCGACGCGCGTCTGACGGGCGCCGGCCGAACCGCGCGGCGGAGACTGCGGGGTCGCCGTCGCGCGGACGAGACGTCTCGTCACATCTAGAAAACTTCGCAGCGTATTTTCGTGCACTGTCGTCAGATGAACGAAAAAAGCGAAGCCCTTCTTCCACTCGCTCGCGCGCGCGGCGCGGCGGGTCGACGTGGTCGCCGCCGCGATGGCATCTACGTCGCACTACGACGTCTTGGGCTTGGTCGGGGAGGGAAAAAACGCGTCGACCGAGGAGATCAAGCGGGCGTACAAATCCGCGGCGTTGCGGTGTCATCCGGACAAAAACGGCGGGGACGTCGCCGCCTTCGTCGCGGTCAACCGGGCGTTCGAGACGCTGAGCGACCCGGCGTCGAGGCGCGCGTACGACGCGGCTCTGACGTCTCGGCTGAGGCAGGTGGTGGTCTCGGACGAAATCGACCTGGAGGACATGGACGTGGAGGAGGCGGGGCCGCCGGTGACGAGGACGACCGCCGGCGAAGGCGGAGACCCGGACTTTGATTTAGGATGGGACGAAACCCCGTTGCGGTACACGTATCCGTGTCGCTGCGGCGACAGGTACGAGGTGGACGGAGAGGACCTGCACGAAGATTTCGACTTCGTGGACGTGCCGTGCGCGAGCTGCTCGCTGTTCACGAGGGTGCGCTACGTGCAGGCGGACGAATGAACGAAGAACCCGCGTTCGAATACCTTCAACCGGTAGTGATAGGCATAGTCTAACGCGAACGCCATTTGGCGCCAAAAGCGTTTTTATCAAACCGCTTTTGACGCGTCGCGCCTGCGCCGCACGAGCGACGAGAACGCCGTCATCCCCGTCGCCGCGGACGGATCTTTCCCTGTGCCGTACGGCCCCGGTTTCGTCTCCAGAAACGCAGCCTCCTGCGTCGCCGCGACGGAAACGAGCGTCTCTTCGTCCCACCACCTGATGTCGCCGTTGCCGAGCAGCGCGTTCAACGCGACGACTTTGGAGCCGTGGTACCGCGCCAGCTTTTCGCGCGTCGTCGGCGAGATAGCGACGCCGTCGTCGCACGTCTCGAGAAAAGCGGAAGGCAGAGCCGCGACGTACCGGTCACCTCGCGACGCGTCGACGTTTTCGCCGAACGCACCGTACGGCATGCCCAGCGCCGATGTCGCGTCTCCGTCGAAATCGGCGTCGGCGCCGAATTCGTCGCCGAAGATGGCGAGGAGAGCGTCTTGGTACGCCTCGCGTCTTTTCTTCAGAGAGCGCGAAAAAAAAGTGGTCGTCGCCGTCTCCGTCGCCTTCTTCGCCGCCTTCTTGTCGCCGCCCAGGGTCGCCGTTTCGCTCTCGTCTCTCCCTTCCTCCTCGCCGACGCGCGCGGCGCCTTCCGCGGCGGCCGCCGCCGCCCTCGCCTGAGCCCTACGCAGGTCGATGGAGACGCTCACCGGGTCCACTAAAGGCAAACCCAGCAGCCGCCACCCGACGACGGCGACGGCGAGCGTGGGAAGCCCGCTCTGTTTCGCCTGGTCGGCGGTGACCACCATGACGTTCTGCGCCGGGACTCTTTCGTACATTCGGCGCAGGTGGTCCACCCACGCGCCGGCGCGCACCGGCGAGAAGCCCAGCTCGCCGCGCGCGTCGCAAGACGCGCGCTCGTCGTCGGAGAGTCCCGGGTTCGAGCACCCGCCGGGGCACCCCGGCCACGCCGCGAACCCCTTCTCCGCCGCCGCCGCCGCGCAGCACGACCGCTTCGCCTCGAACGAAGACTCCATCGTCCCCAGGAGCAGACCGTCCGACCCGCACGTCTCCGCGATGTGCAAATCGACGTCCAACGCCACCTCGAAGCCGTGTCGGGAGTACGAGACGTTTTCGACGGAAACGGTTTCGTCGTCGCGCCTCCCGACCTCGGCGACGGCGTTCGCGTCAAAATCAAACGCGCTTTTTGTTTTTTCAGGCGTCGCCCACTTCGTGACGGCGTGCCGGTGCTCGAGCAGCGTCTCCGCGAAGACGGACGCGGCGTGGTCGATGGGGTTGGTGAGGATCGCCACCACGCGCGCGTCGTCGCCGCCCATCGCCTCGCACATGCGCAAAGGCGCCCAGCCGGTGTACAGCAAATCTTTTGTGTTCTGGAACCGCGGGACGCTGAGAAACGGGCTCCCGTCCTCGCCGCACCGGTGGAAGTGCGCGTCGAGGTACGCCTTCTGCGCTTCCAGCGGCGCGGGCTGACGCCGCCACCGCGCGTCCGCGAAGAAACGCTCACCGTCGTCGTCGCTCGGCCACCGAGTCGAAGGATGCCACCCCAACGAAGACGAAGACGCGTCTGAGACAACCGAGACCCGATTCGCGAAGGCCTCGTCCTCGCCCTCGCCCTCGCCCTCGCCCTCGCGCGTCTCGCCGCCGCGCGTCACCACGCCCGTCGGGACCGAAGCCGCCGGCTTTTTTGTCTCGACGTACGTCACGCCGCTTTCCTCCTCCGCTTTCCTCCTCTCGTGCGGACGCGTCTCCTTACGCAAGCTCTCCTCCAGCTTCCCCGCGCACGCCACCTGCTTCGCCTCGAGGAACGCCGCGAGCGCATCCGCCGGCGCGCCCGCCGCGCCCGCCAGCAGAAAATCCGGGAACCGACGGGTTCCTACGTCGTTTCGCAGCGTCGCGCCGCCCGAGGTGGCCTCGCACCCGCGGTAGGCGCCGACCGCCTGCGAGGAGTTGGCGATCGTGCCCACCTGCACGCTGCGCCCGTCGTGCCCCTGGGGGGGGGACGAGGGGTACCCGGGCGACGACGTCATGCGCACCATCGAGTACATCGAGAAGGCCGCCACCGCGGTGCACGCGGTCCAGAACACCACGGGCTCGCCGACCCGCCACAGCCACGCCAACGTGGACTCGCGCGGGGGTTTCGCGTCGCGGTCGAGCTCGCCCGAACCCGCCTCGAACCGAGGCGAGCCCTCCGAGGAGCCCCGGTCGGAGACGCTGCCGTACGACCCGGGCGTGTCCCGCCACCGCACATCGGACCCGTCGGACGCCTCGGACGGGCCGACGCCGGACTCGACGAAACCCGACTCCAGGTCGCGGGCATCGCGCGACGCCATCGTCGCGGGAACGCCCTGTGTCGCGTCCGCCGATGACACCGCGCGCGAACGACCCACCCGGTCTTCCCGATGCGCCCCAGGCCGCCGCCTGCGCGCTCCGCTCTGGCGCGGGCCGCGCGGAAAACATCTCAACACCCTTCCGAAGTTTTGTAAGAGTACGAAGTAGTGCTGGTTTTCGTAAATCGTAGACTGATTATCCACTAGCGTTATTTTCATTTTTCGTCATTTCAGCATTAAAAATCCGAGCCATACTCGCTCCTTCACACGAAAACGCTCTGATGGGATCGTCGTCGACGCGCGTCATCCGTCAGTGCTTCCTCACGTGGTACGCGTCCTTGATGGGCCCCTTGGCGGCGAGCGCGGCGGCTTTCGCGGCTTTGCGCTCCGCGGAGGTGAGCTTCTTGTTGTCCTTCGCCTCCGTCAGCGAGAAGTCCTCGCCGTCTCCCTTCTTCAGCGCGCGCCGCTCGGCGACGGAGAGCTTCTTTTCTTTCCCCGCGATGGCTTGCGCTTTCACCACGCCGTCGCCGACGAGCCACGTCTCGTTGCACAGCTCGTTGATGAACGCCTTGTTGTGCGAGATCGTTAACACGCCCCCCTTGAAGTCAGAAAGCGCCTTCGTCAGAGCTGCCAGCGTGTCGTTGTCTAAGTAGTTCGTGGGCTCATCCAGCGCGATGATGTGCGGGTTGATCCACATCGCCGCCGCTAACACGAGCCTCGACTTTTGGCCGCCGGACATGCGCTTGATCTTGCCCATCGCCAGATCTTCGTCGATGCCGAACTCCGCCAAGTGCAGCCGCACCTCTTCTTTCGTTAAAGGCCTCAAGTCCATGCCGCTGTGCATCGCCTTGAGCTTCTCGTCGAAGTTACGCACCATCTTCATCACGAACTCGTCCTTCTTCTGCAAAGACGTGATGGGTTCCCAGTCCGTGTCGTTCTCCTTGCGACCCGCGCGGCGGCACTCGTAAAACAACGTCTTGCCGCGTTCCTGGCGGCCGATGATCTCGCAAATCGCGCCGCGCTCCTGCGACTGCGCGAGCTCATCCTTTGAAAGGTTGTGGCTCGAGCGCTTCGCGATCTCCTTGTCCCGGCCGAGGTAGAAGCGGTTCTGCAGGTACTCTAAAGGCGTGTGGTTGATGGACTCCTCCAGGTGGTGCATGGAGTGCTGCGCGATGTACGCTAAACGCAGGTTGTGGTGCTGCCACACGTCCCCGACGCCCTCGTCCGGGCTCAGCTCGCCGATGAGCAGCTTCATCAAAGTCGTCTTCCCCGCGCCGTTCAGACCGACCAGCGCGGCGCGCGAGTCCTGCGTGATCTTCACGTTCGCCGCGGTTAAAATTTGCTTCGTCGTACCGGGGTACGTGAACGAGACGTCCTTCATGTACATGATGCACTTGCTGCGGTTCTTCACGCCCTCCAGGGGACCGGGATCGGGGAACCGAATCGGCTTGATGTGCGAGGGCTGGTTATCGCCGATGGAGGAGATGGCGAACTTGGGCGCGGGCGAATCGCGACCGTCGGAGGCGGTCGTCTCGTCGATGCCGCCCATCTTGTCCAGAGAGGCGGAGGAGCCGCCGACCTCGTTCAGGCCGCCGCCGACGGACGCCACCTTGGAGATGGCGTTGTCCGGGCTCGGCAGCGCGGCGACGATCTCCGGCTTCAGCGACTGGAAGTCGCGGAAGCCCATGGGGTAGTAGGTGAGGTTCTTGTCGTGCAGGTGGATGACGTCCGTCAGCACGTCCGCGAGGAAGTCGTAGTCGTGCGACACCAAACAGATGGTGGTCTTGGTGAGGCTCTTCAGGTAGTTGGACAGCCACGCGATGGCGGCGGTGTCCAGGTGGTTCGTGGGCTCGTCCAGCAGAAGCACCTCGGCGTCCCATAACATGGCGCGCGCGATGGCGAGCTTCATGCGCCACCCGCCCGAGAGCGACTGGATCGTCGCCGCCATCTTGACGTCGTCGAAGCCAACCTCTTTTAACGTGTTGACCACCGTTTCTTTCGTGACGCCCTCCGGGACGTTCGCCACCATGAAGTCCACGATCGTCTCCTGCTTCTCCGATAAGATCTCGTGCTGGATGTAGTACACCGAGACGTCCGCGGGGAAACCGGCGATGTCCTTCGCCGCGACGCGGTTCAGCAGCGTCGTCTTGCCGGTGCCGTTCTGGCCGACGATGCCGTACACCTTGCCTCGCTCCAGCGAGAAGTTCGTTCGCTGCAGCAAAACCCGACCCGCGAAAGCCAGGATGATGCCCTGAAGGTCCACGATGTAGTCCTTCTGCTCGTCCGAAACCAGCGCGGACTCGTCCAGACCCTTGTACTCGAGCACGGCGGTCTGCGCGGCGGCGACGAGCGCCTCCTCCCACGCGTCGCGCGCCGCGGCGTCCGCGCCCTTGGGCGCCGCGAGAAGCGCCTGCAGCTCCAGCTTCACGTCGTTCGCCAGGATCGAGGGAGGCATGCGCAGCGGCGCCATCTCGATGACCCACCCGCCGAGCGCCGCGGCGTACGAGATGGTCAGAGCGTCGGCGCCGACCAAAGACGCTTTCCCCCGCTCCAGCGCGGCGGAGACGAAATCCGCCCCCGCCTTCTTCTCGGCGGCGGACCCGTTCGCGCCGAGGCCCTTCAGCAGGCTCTCCTTGGCCTTCGACGCGCACTCTCTCAAGTCGGGGTGCGTGTGCTCCTCGCACTTCACGAGCTCGGGCTCCAGAGCGGGGATGAACGGCGTGAGGTCGCGGACGTCGTCCACCAGCGCGCAGATGTTCCCGCACGTCACCGCCGCCTTCTTTTTGATATCCATCGCGCGCTCGCGCAAGCCGCGCATGATCACCGGCAGAATCACCGCCAACGAGGGCGCGTCCATGGAGTTCACGAACGTCGTCTCCATCAACCGGTCGAGGCACTCCTCCGTTTCGCTCTGCGGGCTTCGAATCGCGCGCATCACTAACGGGAGCATTCCCAGAATCTCGGCGTTCTTCACGCAGCGGCAGATGGGAGCCATCACGGCTTCCGCCACAGCCGTCACCTTGGGGTGCGTGTCGAACACCGTCTCCAGGAACGCGGGGAAAATCTCGGGCAAAGTGCGCATGAAGTACCCCGGGACGCGCGTCGCGAGGTCGCCGCACACGCCCAGCGCGCTCACCTTGCTCTGCCACGCCTTGTGCTCCAGCGCCGCCGTCAGCGCCGGCGCCAGAAGCTTCATCGCCGTCACGGGGAGCGCCTTCACCACAGCCGCGATGGCCGTCTCGGCGCCGTGCCGGACGTCCGCGTTTAAATCGCCGCGCATCGTGAACACCACCGGCGCGAGGGTCACCGCGGAGGGCTCGAACTGACGCCCGGCGGTCAAACAGCAGTGCGCGTACAGAGCCAGAGCGCCCGCGCGCGCGTCGGCGTCTTTTTTGTTCGACAGCGCCGCCGTCGTCGCCGACGTCACGCCCGTCGAGTTAACCGAGTCGCCGCCGAGGCCCTTCAGGAGCCCCGCGACGGACGCCGCCGCGGCTCGGCGCGCGTTCGCGTCGCCTTCCGCGGCGAGGGCTTTGGTGTTGAACTCGTTCACCATGGAAAGAATCTGCTCCTCCGGAACCGCGTCCACGAGGAGCGCGGCGGCGCGCGACGCCACGAAGCACCCGTCGTCCCCGAGCGAGCCGAGCGCGTTCAGGACGCGGCGGAGCGCCTCCTCGCGCGCGGCGAGCTCGTCGGCGGGCAGGGAGGTGGCGGCGAGGTGGCCGTAGAGCGCGACGACGGCGCCGCGCGCGAGGTCCTTGCCGCGCGTCGCGGACGCGACGCCGGCCTCGCCGTCCACGGCGGACGCGAGCGCGGCGAGCAGGTCCGCGGATTTGCCGCTCGCGGCGTCGCCGGAGACGGCGGCTCGCGCGACGGAGAGCGCGGCGTCGCGCACCTCCTCGGCGGCGTCGCCCATCGCGGCGACCACCACGGAGGTGGGCAGCGAGCCGTCCAGGATGGCCTGCACGAAGGGGGCGTGCTCGGCCTCGAGCACGGCCTCCTTCGCCGCGGTCACCTCCTCCGCCGAGCGGTCGTCGGTGGAATCGGCGGACACGCCGCTGAAGTCGGACAGCGCGCCGAAGGAGGCGTTCGCGGGGATCTTCCCGCTGTCGTGCCAGAGGAGAGTGGGGGGGGGGAGGGTGTCAGCGCGCGGGCGCGCGAGGCGAGGCGCGGGAGGCGAGACGCGCGTCCGAGCTCGGCGGGACGACGAGGCGTCGGTCCGCACCGCGAGATCGGTTCGGGATACGCCGCCTTCGGGCGAAGCGGACCGTCGGACCCCGAACCGACGAGACGCGCGGGCGGTCGGGAGAGGGCGCCCGAGGAGACGCACCGGTGCTCGAGCGTGATGGACATGGCGTGCGTGCGTGTACGACTCCGCTCGCTCGCGTTCGACCGAGACTCGCCACCAGTCGCGCGCGCGTGTGTGGCGACCCGCACGATCGAAACGCTCTGAAGCGCGTGGACGCCGCCGCCATCGGTTTGGCGCCACTCAATCCAAAAGCCGGTCCGCGCCAATTTTCTCTCCTTTTCTGGGGCTGCCAGACGTCGGACCGAAAAAGGCGTTTTCGGAGTCAGATTCGTTTTTTTGACCAAAACGTAGACTACCTTGCACGAACCGCCGCGTTCGTCTCACGACCACCTGTTCCCCGAGACGGCTCGCCCCCGGGCCCGCGAACCGCGCGTCGAGGTGGGCGCGCGGTTCGCGCCCCACACCGGCCTCCGCGGCCCAGCGCCCGGGTCGTTCTCCTTGGACGCGGCGCTGTGTGAGCCCTTCTTCCCGGCGTCGCGCTCCGCCGCCGCCAAACGCGCCGCGCGCCGCTGCAAGCCGGCGACGCGCGGCGCTCTTTCGAATTTGCGAATGTCGTCCGGGCGCACGGTGTACCCCTCCGGCACGAGCGCGTTGAAGTCCCCCCCGCGCATCGCCTGCGACTCGGAGACGCCGATGGGCGCGTCCGCGCGCACGAACCCGGAGCGAACCACGAACGACGCCACGTCGGTGCCGACGAAGGATCGGCGAAAGTCGGAGCTCTCGTCGCGTTTTTGTCGCGCCTCCTCCGTCTCCGCCGCGAGACTTTTCGCCGCGGCGGTCCCCAGCGCGCCCCCGGCCGCCATCTCCGTGCGTATCTTGTGCAGCTGGTGCTCCAAGTCGCGCTCGCGCTCGGCCAGGTCCCGCTCGCGCTCGAGCCGACGAGCCTCGTCGCGCGCGGACTCCAAGTCCACGTCGCGGCGCTCGAGCTCCGCCTGAAGTTTGGAAATCTTGACGTCGAGGGGCGTCGACGGCTTTTGCGCCCGAACATGGGGCGCGCCGCTCATCTCCGAAGACGCCTCCTCGAACGAGTCCCGTCCCGTCGAGTCGCGAGGAAACGCGCCGTGAGAGGGAGGCTCGAGACCCTCCCGCGCGGGGAACGTCGAGCCGACGTGCGTCTCCAGGCCGGGCACGTCCGCGTACCGAAGCGCGGAGACGTCGACGCGTTTGGGCCTCCGCGCGCCGACTTCGGGCGAGCGCGGGAGTTGCCTCTGGGGGGTCAAAGCGCTCGCGTCGTCGTCCGCGGGGAGCGCCCTTGGAACGCCCGGTGAGGGGACTCCGGAAGTCTTCTCCTTCTCCTGTGCAGAGGTAACGAACGCCTCTTGCGAGTTCTCTTCCAACGCGGAGTCGTTGTCGAGCGCGAGCGTGTCTCGTTCGGAAACGGAGTCTTTCTCCGCCGCCGGCGCGGCGGAGTCTTCCTCCGCCGCGGCTTCTCCGTCTTCGGCGTGCACGATCTCGGCGCCCTCGTACGTCTCCCGTGCGTACGCTTCCGTCTCTCCGATCCGTCCCGCGTCGGAGTGGGGCCGCGCGGGAGGAAGACTCCCGAGGGACGCTCTTGGCGAGTTAGTCACACGGTACTCGCCCAAATCATCCGGCCGCTCCAGCAGCCGCTCCTTCATCTCGCGCTCCACGCGTTCCTGCTCGATCACCTCCTGGATGCGGCGCTCGATCTTGGCATCCTCCAGCTCCTCGCGCAGCTCCTGCAGACGCTTCTGCTCGCGCTTCGCGCGCACCTGCGCGTCCAGGTCAGCCACGAGCTGACGCCGGCGAGCCTCCGCGGCGTCCAGGGCGCGCGCGTCCACGAACCCGCCGCCGCCCTCGGAGAAGCGCGTGAATTGACCGCCGTCGGCGACTTTCGCGCCGCCGTTCCCCGAGCCACTAAACGGATCGCCCCCCCCGAGGTAAAAGGAGGAGGGCCCTCCGCCCGCGCGCGCCAACGGCGAGGAGTACTCGCCGTTGCCCGGGTTGACGCCGCGGCGGGGCACGCCCTGCATGGACTCGCGGGGAGGCGACGTGAGTATCTGCGAATGGTGCGACAGTCTCTCTACGCCGCCGCGGTCCGAAGAAACGTTTTCTTCCCTCGTCGGAAGAAAACCCGGATTCATCCGTTCGCGCCGCGCGCGTTCCTCCGCGGCGCGTTTCTTGAGCGCCACCTGCTCGTCCAGCTGCGCCTTGAACTGCGCGCGCTTCGCCTCCGCGAGCGCCGCCTCGCGCACCGCGCGCGAGTCGAAGCGCATGTCGATCGGGTCCACGCCACCCACCGCGAACGACTTCTTCGAGCGCGGCGCGCGCGCTCGAAACGCGTCAAAATCGGTCGCGGGGTCCCACTGGTCGGCGTGCCCGGGGAAGGCGCCAACCGCCGGAACGGCTCTCGACGGCGGAACACGGTGCTCTCCACGTTCTCCGCGTTCGCGCTCCGCACGAAACGGACCACCCGGTGACACGGTCTCCGCGGCGAAACCTACCTCGCCGGCGTACGGCGTAGGTACAGGCGCGTGTGTGTCGTTCGAGCGCGCGTTGTCGTCGTTCGGGTTTGACTCGAACTCGTCTCGGCCGTGGTCGCCGATGTCGTCGCCGACGTCGTCCCACGACGGGTACCGCCGGACGCCGCCGTCGTCGGGGCTGCCGAACGACGCGCTTGTCAGCCCGGGGACCTCGGACCGGTCCACGACGACGTGGTGGTGCGAGGACTCGAAGGAGTCGCGCGGGCCCGCGCCGGGGTAGGCGCCCACCGGGCGCCGCGCCGGCGATTCGCGCTCGGCATCGGCGAGCGCCGCGCGCTCGAGCTCGAGCTGCTCCAGGGCGCGGCGCTCGCGCGCCAGGTACTGCGCGTTGCGCTCGGCTTCCTTGGCTGTCGTTCGCGTTCGGCGGGTGGTGAGGGACGTGTAAAGTCAGAGCTCGGTCGAAAGACGCGTCCGGAGCGAGTCTCGCGCTCGCGCTCGACGCCTCCCTCGCGCGCGTCGAGGCCGTTGAGAGAGACGGAAGAAACGTCTTTCTGGCGCGCGGCACGCACTGAGTTCATCCAGGTGCTTCTGGTGCTCGCTGCGCGGGATCTCGGGCTTGCGCCTGCGGCCGGCGGGTGCGCCCCTGCGCCGCGCGTTCGCGACGGGGGGCGGGCCCGACTTGGGGCCGAACTGCATGTCGAGTGCGGGTGAGAGTGCACGCCTGGGCGCGCGAAGAGGATGGGAATCGTGGAACGATGAGAGAGCCGTTTATCGGAAGACGCGAATTTTTCGACTGTTTGCTCGATCGGCCGCAGCCCGCAGCGCACGGGCGCGGCGCGTTGACTCGCCGCTGAATCTTGGAAAACGGCACCCACGACCGTCTCGGAAAACGCGCCCGACAATTCGGGGCGCGGGGGCAGCACCGAGGCGGGCTGGGGCGCCCGGGGGGGCGCTCGGAGCCGATCGGGGGCCCCTCGGGTGTGTCGTCCACAGTGCCGGGCGCGCATTAAGCGCGTCGGGAACCCTCGAACCCCCCCCCCGTCTCTGTGACGCCGCGCAAGCTCCGACGACGGCTCGGAAAATCGACGACGATGAGCACCCTTTTCACCATCCGCGAAGTGAACGACGCCACCTTCCCCCACCACGGGATGTCCGGTCGCCTCGACGAGCTTCTGCGCTCGCCCGGGTCGCAGCCCGTGCGGTGCGTGGCGACCGCGCCGGGCCACGTCGTGGTGAGCGTCGCGGGCGGGAAGTACCTGCACGCGTTCTCCGCGCGAACGAAGAATCCGTCTCAAAGTGAAGACGCGGCGACGAAACCCGCCATGAGCTTGGAACACCCTCGCGACGCGTTCGTGACTACGTCACAAACGCGTCGGCCGCATTCCGACCTCGAACCCGAGCGTTTCGAGACATCCTCTTTGCTGTCTTTCCACGGCGCGTCCCCCGTGTCGCGCGTCGTCTTCGTCCCCGCGGGCGCTGAGGAGTTCTCCGCCGAGAAAGAAAAAACGCCGCTCGCGCTCCTCGCCGTGCAGGAAGACGGCGGCGTCGCCGCGTGGCGCTGGGTCGAAACGAACAAAAGCGCGTTATCGACGAAGTTGAACGGAACAGACGACGAGAACGACGATGAAACAAAACACTTCGGTCGCGAAGTTCGCGGTGCGCGTTGGAGCGCGTGCGCGCCGCCGTCGTTCGCGGGCGGGCCGCCGCTGATCGTCGAGCCGCCGGCGAATGCGTTTGCGTTTGTTAAAAACCATTCGCGACGCGGTCGCGTGGTCGACGCGTCGCTCGTGACGACTCTCGAAAACGGACGGCGGCGCGTCAAGCTGGCGTGTCTGACATCCGGACAAAGGCAGGAGGAAGAGTCGGAAGAGTCGGAAGGCCCGCGTCGTGGAAGCACGTGTTCGTCGTGGCTCGTCCTGCTCGACGTCTGTTTCTTAGATGACCTCTGTTTCTTAGACGACCGAGGAAATTTACGAGACGTCGGAGTTCTTCGCGGGGAGAAAAAAAAACCAGACGAGACGAGCCGAGGGACGACGCCCGCGCGGTTCGGGAAATTCGAAAACCGCCACGAAGCGCTCGCGCCCGTCCCTCTCAACTCCACAGTGCTCTCCGCGGGCGGCGACGAGTTCTGGGTCGTCGCGAATGGGGGGGGCGCCGCGAACGGAGCCGTCGCGACTCGGTGGGCCGTCGGCGCGGCGAACGGGCAAACGCGCGCGACGCGCCGCGTCGACCTCTCCGCCGCCGCCGCCGCCGCCGACGCGGCGGCGGCCGCCGCGGACGGCGTCTCCTCTCGCGCCGCGGCGGAGCGCACGCGGAAAGGGCGGCTCGCGACGTGCCTGCACTACCCGTCGCGCGAGCTGCTCGCCGTGACCGATCGCGGGAACGTGCTGTGCTTGTCGCCGGGGCTGCGTTCGTTCGATTCCGGGACGGACGAAGCCCGCGACGCCTCCGCCTCCGCGGCGGAGCGCGAGAAGAGCTCAAAACAAAAAGCAGAGCACTCCGTGCGGCACGTCGGGCGCCTCCGCGGGTTCGCGGACGACTTCGCGAATCCCGCCAAGTCGTGGCACGTCTCGAACGCGCTCGTCGCGCACGGACCGTTCCTGTACCTCGCGTGGCGCTTCGGCGGATCGGCCGAGACGCGGCGCGCGGGCGAAGACGCGTTTGAGGAAAGAAAACGCGACGGGGAACCGCCGGAGACTGATGACTCATACGCGGAGGATACGAAATCGCACGATTCAACGCCGATCGGCTCGGCGGTTTCGGCGTACCACCTGAGCTCCGGCGTTTCGCTCGGGACCGTCCAAATCCCGGCGCTCCCGGCGCTCGCGAGCGGCGCCGCGAACGACGCGCGTCGCGCGACCGGCGCGGATGAAAAAAACGGGACGACTGAGCGAACGAAAACGCTCTCCGCTAACGCTCCGAAACGCGCGTACGACGCCGCGCGACTCGTCGACGGCGGCGCGTTTTGGGGCCCTCCCGCGTTTTTGCTCGCGACGGACGCGTACTCGAGCGCCGCCGGCGTCTTCGTCGTCGCGCCCGCGCCGGCGGCGGCGACGCTCGCGCGCGTGTACGTCGGCGAGGACGCGGACGTGACGCGTGGAAAACATCGACGCGCGCGTTCCTCGACTTCCTTTCGTGAAAGAGCGCACGCCGAGATGTCGTGCCTGCTCTCGGCGCGGCGCGAGTGCGCGTGGTTCGGCGGGTCGCTGGAACGCCTGGACGCCTCTTTGGCGCTCGCGACGGCCGAGCTCGACATCGACGCGCGCGCGCGCGGGACCCCGCGTCTCTCGTACGAACGTCTCTTCTCCGACGACGCCGAGAAATCTCGGGGGAAGAACCAGAGACATCCTCCGATGTCGGAGGAAACGACCGAGGAGGTGTTCCTGTCGCCCACGCGCGCGCGCGTCGCCGAGCCCGCGCTCGTGCTCCGCGCGCGCGAGAAAGCTCGCGCGGAGACAAACAATCGAAACGATGACGCGTGGCGCGTCGTCGCCGACGAGACGCGCGCGTTTTTCAAAAAGAACTACCCAAAGAACGTCGAGGTGTCGGCGAACGTCGCCACCGTCTCTCCTCCGAGCGACGCCGACGCCGCAAAAGCGTTCGCGGTGTTCTCCGAGCTGGGCGCCGCGGAGGCGCGCGACGTGCACGGCGCGCTGGCGGCCGGCGGCGCGGCGGGCGCGGACGCCGATGATGACGCGACTTTTGCGACTTTTGCGACTTTTGCACGTCACGACGTCCGTCTCACGGAGCGCGAGACGAAGGGGTTCGCGCGCGCCGGGCTCGCCGCGCTCGACGCGGCGGCGTCGGCGGCGGCGCCGTGGGCGAGCGAAGACTTTTTTGGCGGCGAAAAAGAAAAAGAAAAACAACAAGTCGCCGTCTTCGAGGCGGAGGGAAGAGACGCGCTTCGAGCCGTCGCGGCTCGCGCGCGGCGCCTCGGCTCCGAGACCGAACCCCTCGCGTCGATCTCCGACGACGTCTCAACGCGCGAGACGCTCGGGGACGATTTCCGCGACGTCCTTTCGTTTCTGTCGTCGCGCGGCGACGGAGACGGAGACTCTCCGGAGGCGCCGCCTTCGTCTTCCCTGGAAGCCGCGGCGGCGCTTCTGGCGACGACGACGACGGTCGTCGCGAGCGCGAGCGAAGAGAAAGCACGCGACGAGAGCGACGCGTTCGCGTCGGTGTGCGTGTGCGCGCACGTCGCGCGGCCGCGCCTGGTGGTGTGGCTGGTGGCGCGCGCGTCGGCGCGCGCGGCGAGGGCGGGCTCCTTCGCGGACGCGCGCGCCGCGGCGCGCGTCCTCGCGACGCGCGCGCTGGCCGCGGCGCCCCCCCTCCCCGAGACGCACGCGCACACCGCCGCCGCGGAGTCGCGCGCGGCTCTGCTGACGCTCGCGGGGCACGCGCACGCGGCGACGTGGCTCTTGCTCACGCGGGGCGCCGCCGAGCACGCGCGTCCGGCGGAGGCGTACGAATCTTTCCCCGCGTCCGACTTTCCGCGGACAGACAAAGAGCGGCGTCTGTTGGTGAAAACCTCTTCGCGCGGCTGGGGCTCGGCGGCGCGTCTGCTTTATTTCGGCGGGGAGGCGTGTTTAAGCGCCGACCTCGCGGCGGGGGGGGAGGTGTTCGAGACTTTGGCGTCGGCGCTGCGCCACGTCGCGCGACGCGCGGCGTTGACCGAAAAATCGTCGGACAAAAGCGCTTCTTTTCATCTCCCCGAGGCGGAGCCCGCGACGGCGGCGGCGCACACGCTCCGCGCGGCGCAGAAGCTGGCGGAGGCGATGGAAGGACTTCCTCGATCTTTTGGGAGACGACGGTCACTTGACCCGGTTGACCCCCAGGGAGGGGTCGGGTCCTTCGATTACGGGACGGACGCGCTGGAGAGGCTGGTCGCGGCGGCGGCGACGCGCCTGGCGGGGCTGACGGATTTGATTGAAAAAAACGCGAGAGCGTCGCCGTGAAATCGCGCGCGACGCGGCGGAGGCGATCGTGCGGCGGGCGACGCGCGCGTACGTGGCCGCTGTCGTAGTCTAACGAGCTAGCTAGTCCTATATCAGCTACGTTTCATCTGCTAGCTTAGTGGGAATCGGTATCCCCTCGCCCCTCGTCGACGTCTCGCGTGTTTCGGGATTTGCACGCCGCGCAGAAGCGCTTCAGCTTGCCGTGCGGGCAGCCGTTGCAGTCCACGCAGTCGTGCTTCCGCTTGCCATGCGGGCAGGGGTTGCAATCCACGCAGTGGTGTTTCCGCTTGCCATGCGGGCAGGGGTTACAGTCCGCGCAGTTGC
>ENA-OUOG01000628-OUOG01000628.1-marine-metagenome-genome-assembly--contig:-NODE-628-length-45597-cov-5.656898_pt1 | contig 45597 bp, 26 predicted proteins | sample MGYA00248635_ERZ508505 | MGnify/ENA primary metagenome ERZ508505 (study PRJEB26176, sample SAMN06267871) | marine metagenome | isolation source: Saanich Inlet, British Columbia, Canada | place: Pacific...
GCTGCGCTCGCGGAGGCGCAGGCGCAGACCTCCGCCGCGGCGGAACGAGCGGCGGGGGAGGCGGAGGCGGAACGAGCAGCCGCGGAGTCGGCGGCGCGCGCGGCGGCTGAGAAAATCGCTTCGCTCGAGGCGGCGCTCGCCGACGCGGAGGCGCGGAGGGCGGAGGCGGAGCGAGCCGCCGCGGACGCCGCCGCGGCGCGGACCTCGGCCGAGGCGGAGACGCAGCGGGTGGCGTCGCTCGAGGCTGCGCTCGCGGAGGCGCAGGCGCAGAAGGCGGTCGCGGAACGAGCGGCGGAGGACGCCGCGGCGAGCGCCGAGGCTCAGAAAGCCGCCGCGGACGCGAGCGCGCGGGAGCTCGCCGAGCTGGAATCCGCGCGCTCCGCCTCCGAGGCGAAGCGCGCCGCCGCCGAACGCGCGGCGGAGGAAGCTGACGCGAAGCGGGTCGCCGCGGAACAGGCGGTCGCCGAGACGGAGGCGCGGGTGATCGCCGAGAAGGAGTCTAAGGAAACGGGTGAGGCGGCGGCGGCGGCGAAGACGGCTTCGTTGGAAGCCGCGCTGGCCGAGGCGGAGACGCGGATGGCGGACGCAGAGCGCGGGGCGGCGAGCGCCGAAGCGGCGAAGTCGGCGGCGGAACAGACCGCGGCGGACGCGAGCGCGCAGAGAGCCGCCGCGGAGCGCGCGGCTTCCGAAGCCGAGGCTCAGCGAGCCGCCGCGGAGCGCGCGGCTTCTGAAGCCGAAGCGAGGGCTTCCGAGGCTGCGGCGCGGGCGGCTTCCGATGCCTCCCGGCGGGAGGACAGCGAGCTCGCGGCTGCCGCGCGGCGACACAAGGCGGATTTCGAGGCGGCGAAGGAGATCATCGCGTTGAAGGAGAAACAGCTGCTCGATATGGACGACGTGCGCGAGGAGCGCGACGTGCTGGCGCAGATGGTTCGCGCGCTGCGCGCGCAGGAGGCGCAGAAAACCAAAGTCGCGATGCCCAAATGGCTCGGCGGAGGCCGCGATCCGTGATTCACGACGCGATCAATCGCCGTTATTGTATGATACTCTTCACGTAACGCGACGCGCGCCGCGCTAACACTCGTGACCTACCCGAGCTTTGGTCTCGTACCGCCGCTTCTCGTACCGCGCTTTTTGTCTCACCACTTCTCCGCCTCGCCTTCTTTCACGCCTCCACCCCGAACGCGGTGAGGTGGTCCTTGAGCTTGGGCAGGTTGATGGCCCCCTCGCGCTTGCTCCCCTCCACCGGCTCGCCGTTTTTGAAGAGCATGATGGTCGGCAACCCGTACACGCCGTACTTCTCCACCAGGTCCGGGTTGGGGTCCACCTCGATCTTGACGATCTTCACCTTCGCGGCGTCGTACTCCGCCTCAGCCTTCTCCACCACCTTGCTGATCAGCTTGCACGGGCCGCACCACGTCGCCCAGAAGTCCACCAGCACAGGGACGTCAGACTGTCGTGTGAGAAAAAAAAGATGAAGAGAGGCGTGAAGCGTCAGTGAGAGTCTTCTTGTTTTGAAAGCGTGGGTCGGCTCACGCTCTGCGCGGGCGAAAAACCATTCATCTTGAATCACTACGAGCGTGGGGAGCGCGGAGAGGCGGTCGACGGAGGCGGGTCGGCCGACGCGACGACGAGAGACGGAGGGACACGCACGTCGAGCACTTCCGCCTGGAAGTCGGCGCCGGCCACCTCCTTGACCGCGCGGGTGGTGAGCGCGCGCGCCTTGCAGGCGACGCGCGCGGGCGCGGCGAGCGCCTTGCGCGAGGCGCACCGGTACGGCGCGCGCAGAGACACGCGCGCGCCGAGCGCGGCGTTGGGGGCGAAGGTGGCGGCCATGTCTGCTTCGGTCGACTCTTTCGGACGCGAGGGCGCGGCTTCGGAGCGGGGACGTGCGGTCGTGGAGACGCGCGCGCGGGTGTGGAGACGCACCTCGATCGATCCGACACAGTCACGGTTTCCGCAGGTGACACGTCACGACTGCTGCGTTTCCCGCGAGTGACACATTTGCGATTGCGCGACGGGAAGATTCGGATGGATAACCAGTCAGGCTGCACTCGAGACATTCGGGCCCGTGCGTCGTTTTCTCGTGCGCGGTCTTTCCACGACGCCACAGCGTTGGCTTTTCCTGGCGCGCGTAACAACGCGCGTCGCGGCGGAGTGTGGATGTCGGACCCGCCCGATGCGCCGCCGGACTCCGGCCTCCCCGAGGGCGTCTCGCTCGAGACCGCCTCGGGCGTCGCGGTGCTTCGCGTCTCCTTCGACGGCGACGACGAGCGCGCGAGGCGCGACGCCGAGGAGCGGGCTCGGATGGCGCGCGCGGAGCGGGACGAGCGGGCGGAGACGACCGTGTTGCGCCACCCCGAGACGAACGTCCCCGTGGAGATCATAGGCACCGCGCACGTCAGCGCGCTCGCGGCGAGGCAGACGCGCGAGCTCATCTTGCGCACCAAGCCGGACGTCGTCGTGCTCGAGCTGGACCCAAACAGGCTGGCGAGCATGTTGCGCGACGCGCAGTTGCGAACGCCCGCCAGGCACCTCGCGGAGACCAACGTCCAGACGCACCTCGACGCGCTGCGCGTGTTGTACCGCGGGCGAACCGTCCAGGTCATCGGGGGACTGGCGTACGCCGCGGTGGGGGCCGTGCTCGGGAGTACGCCGGGCGCGGAGTTCCTCGCCGCCATCGACGCCGCCAAGGAGACGGGCGCGACAGTCGCGCTCGGCGACGTGGACGCGAACGTCACGACTAAACGCCTGTTCGCGCGGACCAAGTGGCGAAAGGCGCTGCGAAGAGCCGCGGATCGGTCGAATCGGTCGAATCGGTCGTCACCGGAGACAGAACGCTCGGAGAGCGATGCCGAGCGGGCTCCGCCGCTCGGCGACGACGCGACAAAAAAGAACAAAACAACGCGCGCGCCGGTTTCCGTGACGTTCCCCGACGGCTCGGAGCGGCCGGCGCCCGTGGCGACGCCCGAGGCGGCTGTGCGTTTGATGGCGGACGCCGGGTGCGACGCGCGCGGCGCGGAGCGAGGCGCGTGGCACCTCGTGATGCACGCGGACCCGGACCCGGAGGATCTGCTGGCGGTGCGCGCGTGCGCCGCGAAGGTGGTCGAGCTCGTGCGCTCGGAGGCGTACCTCGAGAAGCACGGGACCTTCGACGGGGACGTGACATGCACAGAAACAGAAACAGAAAAGACGACGAGCGGCACGCCGACCGAAGGGCGGGTGTCGTTTTCCGGCGGGTGGGCGATGGACCAGACGCTCCGCGCTGACCGCGACTTGGTATTAGCGCACTCTCTGTACCGGAGCGCGTCTGGTGCCGTTTCCAAAAACGGGGATCGCGTCGCGCCGCGGCGGGTGGTTGGCGTGGTGGGCGCCGCGCACGTGCGCGGCGTGAAGCGGGAGTGGCCAAAGGTTCGCGAACAGAGCAGTGTTAATCGGTTCGATTCCGCACTCGCGTTGACGCCGGAGGAGTGTACGCTGGAGGGTGCGCGTTTGCGCTTCGGACGCGACGCCGTCGGGTGGTGGGACCAGCCCGGGTACTCGGAAACCGCCGCGGCGGCGGCGGCCGGTTTGGGCGTGCTGGGTCTGAGCGGGTTCGGCGCGCGGCGCGCGGAGACGACGAGCGTCCAAAACGCTTTCGCGACACGCGTTTCTTCGCGTCTGAACCGTTTAGCGTGGTTCGGCGTCGCTTCCGTGGTCGGCGCGGGGGTCGTAGGCACCGCGCTCACCGCGCACGCCATGGTCGAGCTAGGAAGGTTCGCCGCCAAGCTCGAGCGCGCGGCGATGGCGGCGGAAGCCTCGGGCTTGGCGGCGCCCAAAAAGAACGAGCTGCGGAGCGAGCGGTGGTTCGAGACGGACGCGCTCGGGCGCTCCGTGAAGAACGTCTTCGTGGACGCCGTGAACGTCGCCAGGCCGTACGACACGCGAGGAGGGAGGTGGGGAGAGGACGACGTCGAGCGGTAGCGGTCTGCGATTTGATCGTATCATAAAAACGCGCAAAAAACGTCACATTTCCTCGTCCGCGCGCGACACGGAGGACGAGACGACGATCCCCGGCCGGCCGAACAGGCCACCCGACTGGCGACGACCGGCGTGAGACGCGGTCGTCTTTTCCGTCTCTTCCGTCTCTCCGAAAACAACCTTCGTTTGTTCCTCCGGTTTCGCCGCCGCCAAAACGGGAGGGCGGTGCGCCGGCGGCCGCGCCGCGCGCGTCGCTCGTTCCTTCTCCAGCTTCTCCTCGAGCAGCTCCTTCTCGCGCCGCATCGCGCGCGCAGCCTCTTCCCGCCGAAGCGCGTCCAGGCGCGCGATCTCGAGACGCGCGGTCTCAGCCCTCGCGGCTTTCGACCGCTCGCGCTCGAGACGCTCGCTCTCGAGACGCGCCGCCGCCGCAGTCTCCGCGGCCTTCGCCTTCTCGGCGGCGTCCTCCTCCGCCTTTCTCGTCTCCGCGTCCGCCGGCTTGTCGCCGCCGAACAGCAGCGCGCGCGCCGCGGGCACGGGCGCGACAAAAACCTCCTCCTCGCGAGGAAGGGGAAGGGTCGGTTGGTTTTCGACGCGCGATTGCATCGTCGGACCGATTGCGTACGACGCCGCGACGCCGTTACTCGCGCGGCGCGACGCGCGCCCGCCCGGCGTCCGCCCGCCCGGCGAGAACACGCCGGGCGCCGCCATCGACGCCGCCACGTTGGCGCCCTTGTGGAAGGTGCCGGCTCCGGCTCTAGATCCGTCGTCGTCGTCGTCGTCGTCGCCCGCCGCCGCGTCCGGGCCGTGCCACCCCTTCCACTCGGACGCGTACGCGTCGTCGTCGTCGGCGGAGGCGGACGCGTCCTCCGCGTCCGCCGTCCCGGGCGCGCCCGCTCTGCGCGCTTTTTTGGCGGCGAGCGGCGGCCCCTCCGGCAGGAACGGGTTCCACAGCGCCGCCGCGGAGATCCAGGCGACGACGGCCATGAGCCACGCGAGGTTGACGAGCGCGGCGCACAGGAAGTAGGTGTGGTAGTGCGGCTTGTTCCCGATGGCGGTTCCGACGATGAGGAACATCAGGCACGCCTCGAATACCTGCAAAGCGGCGAAGAGGGGCAGCGGGAAGATGGCGTCTCTTCGGTCCACGGAGAGGAAGGATTTGCGCGGGCAGGTTTTGCTGCGCCACCAGAAGCGCCCCTTCTTGTCCGTCGCGTTCGCCACGAACATGGAGGGCGGCCAAATCATGGTCGCGACCAGGAGCTTGGAGTCGTCCAGGGTGGGGAGGTACACGACGCGCCCTTTGAAGAGCCGCTCGGGCCACCATTTTCGTTTAGGCGAGACGATCACGCGTTCGACGGCGACCAGCTTTTTCCACACGCCGCGGTCGGGCACGCCGCCGCCGACTACACGCGGCCAGAAGCGCAGCGCGATTAAAACCAACGTGGCGTGCATGAAAAACACGAAAAACACCCACCCGCCCTTCACCGCGGAGAAGAGCGCGATGAGGGAGACGCGCGCGGAGAGCTCGAGGAACCGAAACGCGCTCTTCGCGACCGTCTCGCTGAGGTGCGCTTTGTGCGCGCGCCAATACTGTCGCCAAGTGAGCGACGGCGGTTTTTCGTGTAAGTCCAACGACACGAAACACAGCGTCGCGGAGGTGATCGCGCCTAGGACGGCGAGGAACAACAAAGTGTCGAACCCCGATCGGCCGGGGCACACGAGCTCGGGGGACGAGCACTTCATGCCGACGTACGCCTGTAAGGTCGCCACCGGGAGTAAGAGGAAAACAGTGTCCACTAACTGCATACCCCTTAAATCCATCTCGGCTTTCCTCTGTCTTAAGTCCTTCACTCGTAAAGCGCGCCACGCCGCGAACGCCGTGCCGAGCTGGCACATCGACGCCACCGCGCCCGCGGTTCTCACCATCTTCTTGAAGTCGAGTTTCGTGAAACCAAACACCCGCGTCGCGTTTTTCCCGGAGAGCTCCTCTATTTCCCGCGGCGTCGGCATCGGGTAGTGTAAAAGCCAGTACGCCGTCGTCGCCGACCCCGAGAGCAGGAAGAACAGAAACACGGCGGCGAACCAGCCCCACCCGCCGTTGTCGCCCATGAGCGCGAACCGCCGTAGTTCGCGGATCAGCTGCGTCTTGGCGTAAAAATCTAACGCGATGCCGAGAAGCAAGATGTACTTCTGCGCGGGCTGCATCTCGGGGCCGAGCGCGTCGATGCGGTCGAGGACGGATTTGCTGATCGGGAGCGGGGTCATCACCGCGGTCAGACCGTCGTGGCCGCCCGTTTTTTTCGCGTCGTTTGCCAGATTCCGCGCCTTGTGCTTCTTCTGCGCGGAGGGCGCGGGCACGGGCGCGGCGGACCGCTTCGGGAGCAACATCGCCGCGCGCGATTCGGTGACCCGGTACGCGTTGCTGGCCAAATCGCTCGGGCGAAGCGGAAAAACTCTCGGAACCGGACCGCCGCCGGAACCGCCGTTCGCGCCGTCGTCGCCCTCCGCGTTTTCCTTCGCGCGCTCGTCCGTCTCCGCGACGATCACCACCGCCTCGCGCGCGTTCGCGTCCACGCGGGACACCGGCGAGACGCTCGTCGCCGCGGCGGCGGCGACAAGTTGCGCGCGCGCGCGCGCCTCCTCGTCGGCGCGGCGGTCCTCCGCGGAAGACTCCGAGCCGCGCGTCGCCTCCTCGCGGTTCCCGAGGCTCGCAGGCTCGTCCAGCGCGGGGCTCGAGGCGATCGCCGGCCCCGCGGAGGGGCTCGGCGTCGGCGAAACGGCTTCTCTCGCGTCGTCGTCCGCCGGCGCGAACGACTCGGGCGTCTCGGGAACGGCGGACGAATCATCAGGCGAGCCGATGGGCGGCGGCGCCGGCGAGCTTTTACGCGCGACCGTCGCCTTCTCCACCTCCTCCGCGAACGCGTCGAAGTCGTACGGGTCCACGGTCACCTCCACCAGGTCCGCGCTGAGGTTTTTCCCCGCGTCGGAGGCGCGCGTCGCGGACGTCGACGACGGATCCAGAGTCGGCGGGAACGGGTCGTCGAGCGCGAGCGGGCTCATCCTGCGCGCGAGCGCGATCTCCTCCTCCTGCTCCTCGGGGAGCGCGTCGCGGAGGCTGCGCCTGGTCTTCGGAGGCATCACGGGCGTCTCGGGGGCGTTCCGGGAGGCGCGAAGGCGCTCCAGCGCGCCGCTGGTCGCCGCGGCGAACCCGCCCACGACGCTGCTCGTCAGCGAACCGCTCTTGGACCGTCTGTTTCGGTCCGAGCGCTTCTGAGAGGAGGACAGGAGCTCGCCCTGCGCCTCGCGCTCGGCCCAGTCCACCACCCGGGCGACGTGGCCGGGCGCGCCCTGAGTGAGGTGCGGCGACGCGGGCGAGCCCGCGCTCTGCGGCGAGACGGGCGCGAACTTGTCGCCCCGGATGGTGGGCGACGCGCCCCCGGGCGCGAGCGCGCCCGCGGCATCGGGAGACCCGAAGCGCTCGGGAGGCGTCTCGGGAACAGCCGACGGCGGGGTCGCATCGGGCGCGCGCGCGCCCGGGCTCGCACCTGGCGTGGTCGCGCGCGCGGGGGACACGCCGGGGGGGGCATCCCGGGGAGGGGTGCCCACGGCCATCGCGAGGCGTCCAGAGGTCGAGACGCGCGAACGGAAGTGCGCGCGTGTCGGAACGCAAAGTGTCGTTGTTGACAAGGCCTGCTTTTAACGGTCCGGAAGAACGGCCCGGAGGAGCTGCTCTTTTCTTTCCTCACAGTGTTTTGGGAAGATCGCGACCGACCGGAGATCATCGATTTTCGCGCTCCGGATCGTCTTACTGTTTTCGCATACGAAAAAAAAGCAAAACCAAAATATCGGACTACTTACCATACCTCTCACGTGCGGCTTCGTCAAGAATGGCCGGAGACGCAGTTTTGTCCGCTCCGACTAAGCCCTAGCTTGACTTGTGAAAAGGCCGGCATCCCGCCGCGGCTCTCCCTCTTTTGACTAGCGCGCGAACGCTAGCCATCATCCAGGATGGGGCGTATCATCCGGGGACAGCGTAAGGGTGCGGGGTCTGTTTTCACCTCGAACACCTCCAAGCGCAAGGGCGAAGCCAAGCACCGCCAGGCGGTACGTTCCCGGCCATCATCGCATCGCCACCGTGCGGGATCGCGAAGCGGGCCCGCCCGAGGGTTTTCGCCCCCGGACGACGCCTCCGCGCGGCCCGCACGTTCGCTCTCCAGGCGCCGCGCGGGCCGCACGACACGCGCGACGCGTGCCGAGTCGATTCCACACCTCGCGCGCGTTCGAAACACCTCGACGCGGCCGCGCTGGGCGCTGCACCAGCCGGCGTGCGCGTGTTTTTTTTTCGCATCGCGAGGCTCCGTCGCGACCCCGTTGCCGGAATGCCGGACTGACCCGACCACCCCCTTCCCCCCCTCAGGACTACGCCGAGCGCCATGGTTACATCAAGGGTGTTGTCACTGACATCATCCACGACCCCGGGCGCGGTGCCCCCCTCGCGAAGGTGCGTGTCGCCGCCGAGCCGCTCCGTCCCCGGCACGCGTTCGGTCCCGCGGTCGTAACCCTAAAAAACTCTCTCTTCGCAGCCATCAACACGTCGCGCTCCGACGACTCTCTTCGCGCTCCGACGCTCCGGCGCCCCGACGCTCCGACGCTGACGTTCTCTCCACGCAAACACGACGCCTTGACATGACTTTCGCAGGTGACTTTCCGCAACTCCAAGCGTTTCCAGCACCAGAAGGAGCTCTTCGTCGCCGCGGAGGGCACTTACACGGGCCAGTTTCTGTACTGCGGCAAGAAGGCGCAGCTCGTGGTGGGCAACGTTCTGCCCGTGGGCAACATGCCCGAGGGTTCCATCATCTGCAACGTCGAGGCGAAGCTCGGCGACCGCGGCGTTTTGGCCAAGGCGTCCGGCGAGTACTGCATCCTCATCTCGCACAACCCCGACACCGGCTTTTCCCGCATCAAGCTCCCTTCCGGCTCGAAGAAGACCATCCCTTCCGGTTGCCGCGCGACGGTTGGCCAGATTGCGGGCGGCGGGCGCTGCGACAAGCCCATGCTCAAGGCTGGCGCGAACTACCACAAGTTCAAGGTGAAGCGCGGTGCCACCTGGCCCAAGGTCAGAGGTGTGGCGATGAACCCCGTGGAGCACCCCCACGGTGGTGGTAACCACCAGCACATCGGCCACGCCTCGACGGTTCGCCGCAACAAGCCCCCCGGCGCCAAGGCTGGTCTCATCGCCGCGCGCCGCACCGGTCGCCTCAGAGGCGCGAAGGGCATCCAGGCGGCGAAGGCGAAGGAGGGCAACTAATTTTGTCAAAAATTGGTCGTCACGTTTTTCGTCTCCGCGCGAGTCTGGTGAGAGCGGCGGTCGTGGGTGTGTCCCGACGCCGGCGGACGTCGGGACGGGCGAAGGTTCGACTTCGGTTCGCGAATGCGCATCTTTGCAAATAGAGAAGAGAAAGTCTTTCCAGTATTCGCCGCCTTCGTCTCTTTTTTTTGAGTCGCCCGAAAGTGTTCGACGGAGCGGCGCCTGCGCAAGGATTTAATTACCTCCTCCGAGCCAAGCCCATCTCGAAGGAGGCAGTCTCCTTGCCACATCGAACGCCCGGCGCGCGCCGACCGACGCGGCGAGCTCTACTCGCCGCGCCGAAGGCACGCGCCGGAGCGACACGCACCTTTTTTTTTCATTCCAGATCCCACGTGGACTGCGACCATCACTGCGCACGACAAAAAAAAGCGCGGTCGCTCCGCGAACACCGCCACAGAGCAGACGCGCCCCCCGCGCGTCACCGCCGCTGGTCGTGCCGAGAACGACGGCGATGGCCGGCGCGCATGCTTCGGGGCATTAGGCGTCTGTGCCGAGTTTCGTTTCCCTCGCCTTCCCCGTCCCGGACGTCCCCGGGGAGGGCGGTCCTCATGGACGCCAACAGCGAGGATTGGCCCGCGCTGGGTCACGGAGCGGCGGGACGAGGCGTGCACGTGCGTTTCGACGCGCCCACGCCTATGGACCGCGACGAGGCACCGCCGAGCCGAGCTGTTCCCCGCGCGCGCGCCGACCGCCCCCCCGGGCTCGCGCCCGCCGCGCCGCGGTGGGACCCGCGACTCGGCGGGTTCCCCCCGCGGGGCCGAGGCCGAGGCCACGACGGAGGGTACCAGCACCGACCCCGGCGCGACTTTTCGGGTCGCGCTCTTTCGGACCCCGCGGAGGCGGCAAAGCGCGGGCTGGACCAGCGTTTGTGGGTCCCGACGCCTCCGCCGGACGCGTCCCATGACGAAAGAGAACGAAAAGAAAACACGTGTACCTTCCGCGTGATGAGTTACAACATCCTGGCGTCGTCGTTGGCGTCGGAGCACCCCGAGCTGTACCGAGGAGTGGACCCGCGGTTGATGCGGCCCGCGCGCCGGCGTCGCGTCTTGGTGGAGGAGATCAAAGCGTTAAAACCGGACGTGCTTTTTCTACAGGAGAACGACGCGTTCGCGTTCTTCAAACACGAGCTCGGTCGGTGCGGGTACGAAGGCAAACACGCGCCCCGAGGCGGAGGCAAGCTCGACGGGAGCAGCGTGTTTTTTAAGCGAGACGCGTTTCAGGAAATTCGCGACTTCGAGAGCATCGACTTCGAAGCCGCCGAGGTTGGCTTGCGGTCCAACGCCGCGGCGATCGTAACGCTGTCTGTGCGTGCTTCTTCGAAAACGGAAGAAAAGAACTCCTCACCTTTAATCGTGGTCGTGGGGTGCGTGCACGGTCTGTTTAACCCCAAGCGCGGCGACGTGAAGCTGGGGCAGATGCGTGTCTTTTTCAACGCCGTCGCGCGCGCTCGAGCAAGAGTAGCGGCGGCGACCGGTTGCTCGTTGGAACAAATACACTGCGTGCTCGGCGGGGACTTCAACTGCGCGCCTTCCTCGCCTCTGTACCACTTTTTGTACAATGGCTTCCTGGACGTCGACCGCGTGGACCGGCGCAGCCTGGCGGGGTGCCTGGTGAGGGGCGAGTCGATCGGCGGCGCGGATGGCGGCGTCGACGACGAGTTCGCGATGCTTCTCGAGACGGGCGGCTTCGACCGCGACGACGACGAGTGGGCAGCCTGGGACGAGCTTCGTGGCGAGCGCGGCGGGAACGACGTCGAGAAGCGTCTGCGCCGGTACTATTGGGACGGCGAGGGTCTGCGGTTGGCGCTGGGAACGGACGGGGAGACGACGGAGACGACTCCGGAACGATCGGAGGAGAGAGAGTCGTCTCCGTCGTCCCCTCCGGCGCGAAAAAAATCGTCTCGCGCGAAAAGAACGCACGAAGACGAATCCGTCGCGCCCAATTTACGATTTCGCGCGACGCACGCGTTGCGCGGCGCGCTGGCTTCGTGTTACCGCGCCGTCTCCGCCGACGGCGAAGAGGCGCCCGTCACGTCGTGGCACGCGCGGTTCAAGGGCACGGTGGATTACCTGTTCCACACGCGTGGGTTACGAACGCGGCGCGTCCTGATGCCGCCGAAGAAAATAAAAAACGCCGCGCAGCTCCCGTCGGAGGAGTTCGCCAGCGACCACTTCTGCGTCGTCGCAGACGTGGAGGCGGTCGCCGAAGAGGGGTAGTACGATATAACGCGCGAAAAAAACAGTCAAAAAACGCGAGACGGGGTCACATGCGTCGTACAACACACGGTGGTACATCTTCTTCACAAAAAGGCTTTTATCGTCACTGCGAACAGAACAGCTCGGAGAAATCGTGCGGCGCCGAATCGCGCAGGATGCGGTCCACGTGCGCGAGGTGCGTCTCGAGCTCCGACCGCGCGCGCGCCGAAACCGCGCTCGCCGCGGTGGCGCCCAGGAAGGACATGTTCTTGCGCACCGCGCCCAGCGTCAGAAGCCGCTCGAAAGGCGCCGCATCTAACGACTCGTACGCGTGACCGTTTTCGCGAAAAGGAAACGTATCGGCGCCGAATCCGTCGCGCGCCGCCGCGCACGTCTCGCGCCGCGCCGCCGGCATCAACGACCCCCTTTTTTCCGACGCGTCCTCTTTGAGGAGGAGCGCCTCGGCGTCCGCTGTCGTCGGCTGCGACGCGAAGAGGTCCCCGAGTCCGAGCGAGTCGGGGAGGACTCCTATTCCCGCGCTCAGACCGACGTCGTCGAGGTTTTCTTTCCCGAAGAAAAGCGCGTCGCCGTTTTCGTTTCGCGTCTCCGCGTCGCCCGCGGGGAGCGCCGGGAGCGCATCCTCCGCCTCGTCGAGAAACGCGTCGACGTCGTCGTTGAACTCGTCGGCGACGACGGTCGCGTCGTCGTCATCCTCGTCCGACGCCTCGGGGGGCGCGGCCCCCGCGAGAGCGGACGCGCGCCGTTCGCGGAGCTCCTCCGGCGCGCTCCCCGCGCGGAACGCCGACTCGCTCGCGCCGCTCGCGGAGCTCTCCGTCGCGCGCGAGGCCGAGGCTCGGCGCGCCGAGCCGGGGTGTAGGCTCGGCGCGTTTACAATTACTTCGTCAGCCTCCTCGCCGAAAACGAGCGGAGGCACGACGATGGCTTCGCGCGGCGCGCGCTCGCCCCGCGTCTCGGCGATCCACGCCGCCGCGGGCGTCTTCTCGTACAGCGCCGCCACTTTTTCGATCGAAACCCCGGCATCTCGCATCGCGGTCTCGTCGAGCTCAATCTTCCTCGTCTCGCCGTTCTTGACGAAGACGCGCGCCGCCTGCGTCGCGGTGACGTCGACGCCGCTCGCCATGGAAAACACGCGCGCGAAAAACGCATCCTCATCCGGGTTACGGTACCACCACGCCCCCTCTTCGAACGTCGGGCCGTACACGCTCTCCAGCACCGCGTGCACGCGGTCGCGGTAGGACTTATCCTTGAACGACCCGCGGCGGTGGCCGATCCGGCAGTGGCGCATCAGCGTCTTCGAGCGGCCGTGGATCACCCTGTCGCGCGTCGCGTCGAGTCGCGTCGAAAAAAGAAAAAAAAAGAATCCAGCGGGAACGCGAGGGGTCAGATTGCGCGCCGACGCGGCTGGCGAACGTTCCGGAAGGCGAGAGGGTGAATTGGAGAAAATTGCCGCGGCGCGGCCGGAAAGCGCGCCGGGGACGCACCTGCGACGGTCGGCCGCCTTCATCCGGCACGCCTCGGCCTTGGTCTTCTTCCTTATCGTCGCGGCACGCCGCGGCGCGGGCTTCGCGGCGGGCGCGGGCGCCTGCGGGAGCGGCTTCTGCGCCGCGCGGCGCAACGCGGGGGCACGAGTCTTCATCTCTCGGCGAACCCTGGGGGGGACCGCGGCGTCGCGGCGCGCGCGCGCGAGGAAACGCGCGCGAAGGCGAACACGCGAACCGCGGAGGTCGCGTGCGTGGCGGGAGTCGCTGCGCGCGGGCTCCGGCCGATCCGCGCCGCGTGTGCGCGCGCGAGGGAATGGCGGGCGCGACGCGAAACTCGCTTGAGACGAGTGTGCCCAAAGCAGTGCCAACAATGGGGGGTGCCCGAATCCGGCCATAACCTTGAAATCGTCGAGACTCAGGCACGCAGCGAGGCCAGCGACACCGCGGTCAAAGAAAGAAAGGCGTCTTTCACGTGAAACGTGCCGACCGATTTGGCTTGGAGTCACTGTTCGGTTGACGGGAGGCACCCGCGCGATGACGGTCCCGCCGTACGAGATCCCCGGGTTCGGGAAGGGCACGCTGCCTCCGAGTGCGCACGAGGCCGAGTCCTTCCTCGAGGAGGTGGAGGACGTGACGCGCCTGGTGGATGGCCTGCGCAGCGGCAAGGTGAGCGCCGAGTACGTCGATCGCGTGTTGCGGGAGAAGGACGAGGAGACGGCGAAGGATGAGACGCGCGCGAAACAGGCGGCGGAGGAGGCGGAGAAACACAAGTACGAGAACCTCTCTGAGGAGAAGAAGACCGAGGTTCGCGAGAAGGTGGCTGAGATGATGCGCGAGAAGGAAAGAAGAGAGAGGGCTCGGGAGCTGTACGCCAAGTACCAAGAGGAAAAGATGAATCAAAACGACGGATCTGATCCCGCAATCTCAAACGCGGCGAAGCGAAAAACGGCGACGGATTACACGAGCTGGGACTTGTGGACGCCCTCGGACGACGAGGATGACCCGTGGATGAAGTACACGCCGGGTGATAACCCGGCGTTCAAGGCGATGGAGGCCGATATCGACAAACGGCACGAGCGGCAAATCGCGCAGCGGCAAAATTCGCACCGCGCGCGCGAAACCGGGAACGCCGCGTTCAAAGCCGGTCAGTTCGCGGAGGCGCTCAAGACGTACGAGCACGGTCTGGAGAGCGATAAGCGGTCGATCGAGCTGCACGGTAACGCGGCGATGGCGGCGCTCAAGCTCGGGTGTTTCGCGCAGACCATCGAGCACTGCGACCGCGCGAACGAGCTCGCCGAGTTTTTTTTAGAGAGGCCAAACCACCCGACGGCGATCAAGTGCCTGCTGCGTCGCGCGGCGGCGCGCGACGCGCTCGCGCACTTCGCCGAGGCGGTCGCGGACCTGGAGAAGGCCGAGAGGCTCGACCCCGGCGACGAAGTAACGGGGGAAATCGCGACGAAGCTCGCCGCGGCGCGGCGCAGGCGGGAGGACGCCAAGGCGGAGCGCGCGCTCAAGAGGCGCCTCCGCGACGCGAAGGCGGCGACGAGCCGCGACGGCGACGTCGACGGCGACGTCGACGTCGACGTCGACGGCTCGGAACAGGACGCGTTCGCGCAGACCGTCCGCCTGGAGAAGCTGATGCGGCGCGTCGGAGGCACGGGGGGAACGTCTGAGGATGACGGTTTCGTGGACTACGACGCCATGGAGGCGCTTTTGGCGAAACACGAGTCGTGCCGTCTGTACGCGCGCGGCGGAGGCGGCGTGGGCATCGGCAAGCTCGCGTCGCGTCTGTCGAACCCCCCCGACGCGCGCGTCGGCGTCGGCGCCGCGAAGGCGCTCGCCGCCGCGTGCGTCGACGAGGCGAACTGCGAGTGCCTCGTCTCGGTACCGGAGCGCGTGACGGCGGTCGCGCGGTTCGCGTCGTCTTTAAAATGGAGGACCGGGACGGACGCGCTCGACGCTTCGTTTCACGCGTTGGAGGCGTTGCGCGAGTGTTCGCGCCACCTCGGACCGCGGTCCGCGGTCGTCGCGGCGTTTAAACGACTCGCGAGCGAAGAAAAAGTTTCTTCGCGGGAACCGAACGGTGCTGGTTCATCGACGCGCGCGTTCGGCGCGTTGAAGGATCAGTTACGTTTACCGGAAGTCGATCGCGACGTGGACGTGGACGAAGACGAAGACGCTTCCGACGAGACCAAAAAATCCGCGAAAGCGGCGAGGGCGCGAAACGCGCGGTGCGCTTTGGCCGTCTTCGGCAACCTCGCGCTCGACCCGGGCGCGCGCGCGCTGGCGAGACGCGACTTTTCGACTTCCGAGACGTCCACTTCTGTGACGACCGAAACGGAAAAGGAAGAAGACGCGTTCCCGCACGTCATCGGTCGCTGGATCGGGTCGCCTTTCGGCGACGCCGAGACGACGCGTCTGGCCGCGGCGGCGATCGGGAACGGGTGCGCCGATCCCGCGTGGCGCGCCGCGTGCGTCTCCGGCGTCCACGGCGCGAGCCTCTGCCAAAGGCTGTTCGACGCGCTTCCAGCTGGACCGTCTCGAAATCGCCCTCGCGACGCCGTCCCCGTCGGTCTCGGTCTCGGGCTGGCGGCGCGGCGAGACGCGCGAGACGGCGCCGACGCGCGCGAGACGCCTTCCGGCGCGAAAAAGAATGACCCGGCGGACGCGGCGACCGAGGGTCTCTCGCGTCTCGAGACCGCGGCGAGTGTCTTGGCGGCGCTCTCCAACGTCCTGCTCGAGCCGCGCGCGCGCGCGTGGGTGCGCGGTCACGCGGACCAGGCGGTTCAAAAGCTTCTGCCGTGGCTCTTCGCTCATACGACGACGACGGATGATCGTATCGCGGAGACGGAGGCGTCGGCGACGGCGGCGTCGCGCGCGGCCGCGACGCTTTCGCGGTGCGCGCGCGAACGGGAAGTCATCCTCGCGCTCCGGTCTGACCGCGGCGCGGGCGGCGCGTCGACCGTCGCGTCGTTCGTCGCGGCGACGGCACACAGAGTGCTCTCGATGGACGCGTCGGAATCGCCGTCGTTCGCGGCGGAATCGGCGGCGTTGGACGGCGGGACGCGCGCGTTGGCGCTCGTCGCGTCCTTCGCGGATGCCTTCGCGACGGACGCCAAAGAGGGAGACCGACTGGAGTGTTCCGTTTTGGCGTCGACGTTAGCGGACGCCGTCGCGTCGTCTCTGGCGGCGTGCGTTTCTTCGAGCGCGGTATCCGACGGCGTCGTCGGGAACGCCGCGCTCGCGCTGGGCGATTTCGCGCGCTTCGACTCGCTCTTTCCTTCGCTCGAGAAGACAGAGCCGGCGCTCGTGCCTTGCCTTCTCGCGGCGTGTCGCGAACGGAAGGGCGCCGCGCAGAAAAACGCCGCCATCGCGTGCGCGCGGCTGGCGAGGCACGCGCCGTTCATGGCGTCGCTCAAGGAACACCACGGGCTCGAGCTCATCTACTCATACGTCAAGCCGTGAGAGGTTGCCGCGAGAGAGATGGTCATTCCATAAGACGCGTTAGACACTACTCTCTTCCATCTCCTCCATCTCCTCGCTCTCCTCGCCGAAATCGCCCGCGTTCGTCCCAACCTCCTGGTACCCGAGCGAGCGTAGCAGCGCGCCGTGCGCCCGGTCGAACCGCGCGGCGTCGCGCGGCGTGAAGTGGCTGCGCCACGCGCCGGGGGGCACGGATGCTTTTTTTGTTTCGGCGAAGCGCGCCTGCGCGTCGACGCAGGCGTCGGCGAACGCGTCGACGTCGGCGCCGTCGCGCAGGCCGAACCACCGCCCGAGAAGTTCGAAGCCCGCGCGCGACGCGACGAGCATATCCTCGAAACGCACGAAACGCAACGAAACGTTTTTGTTTTTGTTCGCGAGCGTCGCGAACGCGCGCAGGCTCGACGCGAAAGCGAACGCTGAATCTTCGTTTTCTTCCGAGTCGTCTTCGTTTTCTTCGCGCGAAACAAAAGTGTCAGTGTCGTTCCGCGACGCGGCGGCGTCGAGGAACGACCGGAAAATACCAACACGTTTGTTCCCGAGACGCGCCCGAGACGCGAAACCCGCGAGGCGTTCGTCGTTCGGCCGGCGCGCGACCGCGGCGGTGAACGCGTCGATCTCGCGATCGATTCCCCATCGATCGGGCGAAAAGCCTCCGGGACCATCGGAGTCGGAATCGAAGTCGGAACGATGTTCGACATCGAGCGTGCTTCTGCGCGCGATGCGATCGAGGTACGCCTGCGTCACGACGTCCCGCGGGTCGCGCACGAAGAAAACCGCGCGGTACGAATAGGTCACGCCGGCGGTCTCGGCGGCGCGGAGGAGGTTCCCGAGCGACGCGTCCGCGCGCGCGGGCGACTCGAACGTGACGAACACGTTTCTGTCACCGACAGCGCTGGACTCGTCGAAGAGCGTCTCGAACGAAAGCGCGCCGGGTGACCCGTTTCCCGGCTCGGACGCCACCACGCGCCGGGGCGCGCATCGCGGCCGCGAGCGGCGGAGCGCAAACGCGGAGACGTTTTCGAACGAAACCTCCGGCGGCGACGCCGGCGCGCGCGCGGCGGCGAATTCGTCGTCGGCGTTTTCGGGAATATCCTCCTCTTCTTCGTTTTCGGGAATATCCCCGCCGCCGGTTTCGTCCCGGGCGTCCCCGCACGTCTCGCGCTCGAGCGCGCTCAGCGCGTCCGCGAAGAAGCGGTCGCCCGCGCCGCGGTGCGAGAGGTGCACCATGAGCGGGCCCGCGTCGACGGGGCGCTTTTTTTTTTGCGTTTCTTTTTTTCCGCTCGTCCCCGCTTTCCTCGGGACGCTTCTCCCGAACGGAAACACGGCGGGTTCGGGTTCGACTTTGCGCGTCGGGGACGCAGCCATCTCCGCGCACGCCGCGCGCAGGATGTCCTCGTCCGCGGCGACCGGCAGGGTCGCGATCTCCGCGAACACGAGCTGGTTCTCGAGGAAGCGCCGTTCGCGAGAAGCGCGCTGGCGTTCCTCGAGCCGCGCCTCGACGAAGTCCAGCACCGACTCGGGCACGACGGCGCGCTTCAGCCCGAGCTCGGTGACCTCGGGCCTGTGCAGGCGGTAGTGCTCGAAGACGGCGACGTACATCACGGCGGCGAACATCAGCGCCAGCGCCGTGGCGCGCGCGAGCCTGCGCTTGGACTGCATCAGGAACACCGCGAGGGGCATCACCCCGACGACGAACACGACGACCGCGAGGTCGAACCCGAGGGTATCGGAGTAGCGGTACATGTGGTTTCGTCCTATCTGAAAACGGGTGGTCTCGAGACGAGGTCCTCTCCCGCCGCGCGTCGGAGAGCGCACGCGGAGACCGCGAGCGCGCGTTCGTGTCGCACCGCACGCGACGCGCGCGAAGAGACGAGCCGAGACGCGGACGGGGTGGCGACCCCGGACGCGCGCGCGCGTGAGTTGTGTCGCGGGACCTGTCGAGAAACCGTTTATCCGTCGTTTCGACACGAGGCGTCGAGAACGAAGCACGGTTCGTTTCCCGTCGCGCGCGCTCGCTTCGACGCATCGTGCGGTCCCGCGCTTCTGGCGACTTCGGAAGACTCGAGAGCGCTTTTCGAGTCATCCCGCGACTCGGACTTCTCGGACGAGACTACGACCGTTCGCGGCCACGAGGGTCGCGACGTCCGAGAGGAGGAGAAATACCGAAAAAAAAGATTGAAAAATAAAAACCGCTTCGTCACCGAAACGCGTCGTAAATGGCCCACGCGCTCCCCAGGTGCCACAGCCCGTGGAACACCGCGTACGTGTTGTATTTCCCGCGCCGCTTCGCCTGCGCGGCGACGAACATGCACCCCACCGGCACCACAGACACACGAACCACCTCCAGCGCCGAGGCGCACGTCATGAGAAACGCGACGTACGCGTTGGCGCACACCACGTCGCACAGCAAAAGTCTCTCGACGAGCTTTTTTCTCGCGCGCGTGGGCGTCGGCAAAACAAGCGCGGAGGTCTTCCCGGTTCGAGCCGAAGCGGGGGCGTCGTCGCTTTTTTTTCTCTCTCGTCCAAAACGCGAGGACGTCGTTTTCGCCGTCGCTTTTAACCCCGGAACGAACCCGCACAACCCGCACACACCCGCGGCGCACCGGCCGCACGTCTGGGCTACGTTTTTGTCAATCTCGAGCTGGAACCCGTGAAACGCGGTGGACGCGGCGGCGATGACAAACACACACGCGCCGTGCACTTCGCTCGAGCCGCACACCGGCCGAAGACACTCCAGCCACACAGGCACGCCCCCCTCCGCGGCGCCGAGAGAACGCGCGAGCTGGTGCCTGACCACCGCCCAGCACAGGTACCAGTACGGAGCGTTGGTCAGCCAGAACGCCCACTTCACTCGGCGCGACAAGAGATGGCACAGCACGAAGTTGTGCGGCATCTCCTTGTTGCGATCGACGGGGGGGTGGCCGGCGCGGCGGCGACGCGCCGTCGCGACGTAGTCGATGATGTACCCTGCGACCATAGGGCGTCGAGTCGGGGGGAGGCGCGCGCCTCGACGTCCCCGGCGCGGGCCCCACGTGGGCCGCGCGCGGAGGAGTGAAACAGATCGGTCGAGAGGACGAACCGAAGATGCGCGCGCATCGAAATCGACGTGAAAAACTTCTTTTCGCGCCCTCCTCGTTCGTGTGTCGTGCGCCGCCCCACCCTCGCGCGGCCTGTTTCCCTCCGCGCGTCGCCATGAACGCGGTGTATCGCGCGATGGACGGCGGCTCCGGCCGCGTCGCTCTCTCGGAGGAGGCGCGCCGGCGCAAGGACCGCGACGCCGAGCGTCGCGCGAGACGCAAGGGTTACGCCGCTGGCCTGACTTCGGGCCTCGTGGACGCGTACTGGCGAGAAGCGACGGAGTGCGTGGGCAACCGAAGGGTCGCGCCCTCGCCCGCGCCGGTCACCATGAGCGGCGAACAGGCGGTCGCGTTCTTCTCGCGCACCGGCCTGCCCAACGGTGAGCAGCCGCGTCCGCGCGCCGACCGCGCGTGCCCGGACCCCGCCCCGCGGCGCGAGCACCGCGACCACGACCGCGAGACCACGAACGAAAGAGAAAGGGTTTGCTTTTCGAAGAGTGTTTTTCTCGCCACACGAACGACGCTGACCGCCGACGCTCGCGTCCCTAAAAAAAAACAAAAAAAAACCCCTCAGACGTGTTGGCGACGGTGTGGGATCTCGCCAAGTCCGGTCGCAAAGGCGACCCCCCCGGGTTGACCAAGCCCGAGTTCGAGCGCGCGGCGTGCTTGGTTTCGTTCGGGATCCACGAGAGCAAAGACTCTTTGCTGAACGCGGCGCAAAAAAAAACCACGTCGCGCGAAGCCAAGCGTCTGCGGTACGCAAAAGCCGGCATGTTTTGGAAGTTCGAGGCGTTCGACGTCCGGCCGGTGGAGAGCATGCCCGACGGGAAGCTCGTCGCGCGCGATGACGAACTGACGAAGAGCCTCTCCGTTTCAGACGCGAAGCGCCGTGAGAGAGAAGCCGTTCGCGCCGTCGCGAAGCCGCTCGTCGCGCCCATCTCTTTGCGCGTCCCGACGACGGGGAGACGGAAACGAAACCAAAGCGACGGGACGATAAATCGCGGCGCTTCCTCGTCGAGCGACGAGGAAGACGCTTCCTCGAAGCTCCCAAGCTCCCACACCGCGGAGGCTCACTGGGAGGCTCGTTTCCCGGAAGAAGAGGATTCTTTTTCTGAGAAGAAATCTCAAGGCGAAAAGACGCCGAACGGCGAAGGGTCCGTCGCCGATCCCTTCGCCGATCTCGTCGCCGCGCTCTCGGCGGCGCCGTCGACTCCGCCGAACAAAATCGTCGCGTCGACGTCGAGCCTTTCCCATCCCGCCGAAGCGAAAGCCGAAGCGGAACCGAAACGCACGCCGCATCTCCTGGACGAGGTCCCGGGCGTCGACGTCGACGTCGACGTCGACGTCTCGTTCGATCGGATGCGCCTCGAGGAAGCGCCGGAGGAAAAGAACGCGTCTCCCGCGGATAAAACGGTTGGCGTCTCGGCGTCGGACCCCGGTTTCGCGTTCGAGACGCTTCGCGGCCCGGAGGCGTTCGCGTTCGACTTCTCGGGACACGCGTTCGAGACGGGCGCCGACGCGGACGAGGCGGTCGACGAAGACGAAGAAGACCTCGCGCCGAAAAGAATGCGGAATCGCGCCGACGACGACGTCCTCGGCGGCGTCGCGCGAGGCTCGCCCGAGGAGACTAACGAGCCTTTTTCTTTCGACGACGGCTTCGCGAGGGAAAAAAGCTTTTTCGAGGACGACGGCGACGACGGCGCTCTTTTTTCGCCGCGCTCGCCGCGTCGGCCCGCGCGAGACCCCGAGATGGAGGAGTGGAGCGCGGCGTGTCGCACGTGGCCGTGGCTCGCGGGCGAGGCGAGAGCCGAGGAGCGGCGCGACGAGGAAGAGACGGAGGCGGAAGCGGGGTGGGCGGCGTTCTGAGGAGCTTCGCCGTCGACGTACTCAATAGCGTTTTCTTGTTTTCACTTGAACGTCTGACGTGCGCCGATGCCAACCGAACCGCGCGCTGACTCGGAAACGCGCTTCCTCGACTGGGAAAAGCGCCAGAAAGCGCGTTTCCGCACGAAATCTGACTCGCGTCCCGTCATTGCCCCGGCGCGCGCCTCGGCCATGGCGAGCATCGCCGCGGCGGGCGTCGCGGCCGCGGCCATCGGCGCGTGGTACACGCAGCGGAAGACCCCCGCGCTCTCGGACTTCACGGAACCGCCTAAGACCTGGGGCGAGTCCGTGGTGCGCCTGCACGAGGTTGTGCGAATCTCGTGGAAGGAGGCGCTGTCGAAATTGGGCATATGGAGGCTGGACCACCTGCTCGCCATCAGGCACCTGTCGTCCAGGGACATGTCCGACGACATCGCCGAGGACATCTCGAGGCTGGGCACGAAGGTGACCTTCTCGGAAGAGTGGCACGAGCGCCTGCGATTCATCGACCTCGCCATGCGGTACAATCGGCTGCTTCGAGGCGCGCGTTCGGTGGAGCAGATCGAGCAGAAGCTCGCCTCGATGGGCAGCACCAGCGTCACCGGGAACGCGGAGGACGCCGAGCCGAGAGCTACGATCTTGCTGTCGCAGCTGCGACCGGCGATCTTAAAGCCCGCGTACATCTTGGTCAAGGACAAACACGCCAAGCAGCTCTTCTTCGTGGTAAGAGGCACGCACAGCGTGCGGGACACGGTGACTTCGCTCACCGCGCATTCAAAGCCGCACCACCTCGTCGACGCGACCTCCGGCGCGGTGGTCCTGGGACGCGCGCACGCGGGGTTCCTGAGCACCGCGCGGTGGCTGGCGAAGATTATTAAACCTGACCTCGCGTCAGCTTTAGAAAACAACCCGGGGTTTGAGTTAACGATCGTCGGCCACAGCCTCGGCGCGGGCGTGGCGGTTGTGCTGACGCAGACGCTTCGCGAGTTAGAGGGCGGAGACAAATCGCGCAACGCGTTTGCCGACACGAAGTGCCTCGCGTTCGCGTGCCCCAGCGCGCTGTCGAAGGAGCTCTCGGAGTCGTGCGCGCCGTTCGTCACGACGGTGGTGTGCGGAGCGGACATCGTCCCCACGGTGAGCTTCTCCAAGGTTTCAGAGCTGCAGCAGCAGATCGTCTCCGCGGCGTGGGAGCAGCAGGTGCTCAAGAAGTGGCGCGAGACCACGCGCGCGATGGCGGCGGCGTGCGCGGCGCCGCGCAGGGACGGATCCGGCACGAGGGGCAAAGACGCGGGTGGCGCATCCGATGCGCTGAGTGATGCCCCGGGCCCCACCACCGGAGTCATCGATTCGTACGCGTCGTCCCTGCTCGGGCGCGTGCCGGGCGCGCTGACGTGCGGGTTCGGGGGACGGCGGCGGGATCCCGAAACGAGCGGGTCCGAGAGGAACCCCACGACCGCGGAGGAGGCTGTGGTGTCGGGGATGCGCGTTGTACGCTCGCCGAACGCGGGGGCGACGAGCGGGAACGACGACGATATAGACCGAGACGCGTTTTCGTTTTCGGCGGAGAGCGTCGACTCGGCGGTGGACCGGCTGGCGCACCTGCCCGGCGCGGCGGCGCGCGGCGGCGGGGTCCGCCCGCGGCGTTGGCTCGGCGCGCAGATGCGCTCGCTGCGCCGCAACCTCGGCGCGCCCCTGGCGGTTCCGGAGATGGCGCACACGGCGGGGAGCGGGAACAAGCTCACCAGGCTCGCCTCGATCGGCGGCGCTCTGCTGGCGGGGTGCGTCGCGCCGAGACAGAGATCGGCGGCGGAGACGACGGCGGATCGCGAAAGAGGGGAACGCGGCGTTTTCGCGACGGGGAACAAAAGCGCGTTTTCGCCGACTCGTGCCGACTCGCCGGAGCCGTCTTCGACGCGCAGAACGAACTCGTTCGGGGCGTTCGTCGGGCGCGCGTCGCCCACGTTGGCGGCGGCGGCTGCCGCGGAAGCCGCGCGCGGGACGAGTCTCGCGACGAGCGCGACCTCCGCCTCGGAAGCGGCTCTCCGACGCGAGAAAGAAAAAGAAGACTCCGCCTTACGCGATTCGCTTCTCGTGGACGACGACCTGGACCTGGACGCGCACGCGTCGCTGGGCGACTTATCGTCGTCGCGCATGCTCGAGCGCCTGGAGGGCGAGGCCGCGCAGGAGGTGCTCAAGCTGCAGGAGGAGCTCTCGGTGATCCAGGCGGCGGACGGCGCGGAGGATTTCGACGGGCTGTTGAGCGCGGAGACGTTCGAGACGTTCGAGCCGTTCGGACGTTCGGACGGAAAACACGAAGGTAGGAACGACTTCTCCGCGGACGGCGGCGCGCGCGCGCCGTTGCCCGCGCCGCGGACGACCACCTCCGACCCGGTGGCGCTTCTGGGCCCGGGCGCGCCCGAGGCGATCCGCGAGGCGGCTCGGACGGCGGACCGGTCGCTGGACGACGACCTCGCCGAGCCGGAGGAATCCGTGGATTACGAGACGCTGGCGGCGCGCGTCGCCACGGGAAAGGGGGGGAGCAACTGGTCCTCGGCTCCGCGGTCGTCGACGGAGAAGGACAAAAAAGAAATCAAGGAGGACGCCGACGCGTTCGCGGTGAAGCTGTACCCGGCGGGGCGGATCCTGCACATGGTGCTCGTGCCGTCTGACGACGCCGAGGAGGACGTCTTAAAAGACAAAGGAGAAGAGATCCGGGAAGAACTCGAACCCGGCGCTTCCGCGAAAGAAAACGAAAACCGAACCCAAGCGAAGCGCTACGAGCTCTACGCGGATGTCTCCGTGGAGGCGTACGACCGCATTCGGCTCTCGAAGACGATGCTCTCCGACCATTTCCTGCCCAAGTACATCGAGGCGCTGGAGGATGTGCGCGCGCGGTTGGAAGCCGAGAAGAAAAGCGGGACGAAGACCGAGACGGGGCTTCTTTAGTAGACTACTAGCTAGGGTCACCGCGCGTAGTGATATCGTAGCCGAACGCGTAAAACGCGTCGAGATAAAAAGCACCGCCGCGTCGGCTCGAGCGTCAAAAAAGCGAATCAGACGCGCCCCAGCCGCGTCGGCCGGCGGCGAGCGACGTCAGCGACGACCGCGCCGACGGCGCCGCCGAATCAGCCACCGACCCCCCACCTATTTCGGCGTCGGTCGCCCTTCCCGCCGCCTTCTCCCTCCCGCGCGCCGCGTCCGCCTTCTCCCCCACGAAGCCGTTGAAGTTGAGCCTGAGGAGCAGCCGCCTCAAGTACGGCGCCTTGGGGTCGCCGGCGAGCCGGTCCGAACGCAGCGTGTCGTATAACCCGCGCGACGTCGCTTCAAACGCCTCGCGCGCGCGTTCCATCTCCGCCGCAACGCGCGCCTCGTCCGGGTGGGGAGACCCGTCCAGAGGCAGCGTCTCGATCGCGCCGCAGACCGTCCGGGCCATCGCCAGCGTCGCCTCCACCGACTGCGTCACCGAGGGCAGGTCCAGGAAACTCTGCGCGCCGAGAGCCGCGAGGAACGCGCGGTGCGCGCGCTGCGCCTCGCCGAAATCCACGCCGTCGTCGTCGTCGTCGTCGTCGTCGTCGTTCTTCGCGGTCATCGCGTCGATCTTGTCCATCATCTCGGAAAAGCGCGCCTCGACGACGTCCGTCTGCAGGTAGGTGAGCCAGTTCTGCACCAGGAACGCCACGTCGCGCCGCGCGCGCTGGCACGCCTCCGCCGCGTCCGGCGGCGACGTCGGATCCGTGAACCGAAGCCTCCGCCGCCGCCGCGCCTCGCGCTCCTCCTCGGCGCGCAGCGCGCCGGGCGTCGTCGTCGCCGCGCCGGCGGCGACGCGGCGCAGCGTGACCCAGGCCCCGTCCAGCGCCGCGGCGGCGCGGCGCAGGCGGAGCAGGTACTTGAACATCTCGTCGTAGCGTCTAAGCGCGTCGCGCGTGAACAGCAAACCGAGCGGCCAGGGGACCGCGTACTCGAGGCTCAACTCGTCCCACGCGTCGTATTTGGGAACCGCGCGGTGGGATTCGGCCATTCCGCGCGAACCGGTTAAAGTATCCGAAGACGGAGCGTACGGCGAACCGAGCCTTATTCTGAACCGGCTCGCGAGCGCGTCGTCCGCGGCGGAGGACTTGGACTGCGCCTGCGCGAAGGGCACAGCGAGGTCCGCCTCCGCTGTGGACGCGCGCGGCGGCGCGGCGAGGAGCGCGCGCGCCTCCTCGAGGAAGCACTGGTAAAAGTCCCCGCGGCCGAGCAGCAGGTAGGCGCGCAGCGCGCGCAGGTGCCGCGGCAACTCCGCGTCCACCACCACCAACTTCCCCAGCCGGTCCGCCACGGGTTTGCGTATCCGCTCCACGACGCGCTCGAAGCGCGCGCGGTCGAACGCCTCGTCCGAGACGGCCAGCGACTGGATCTGCGCCGCGGCGGCGTCCAGCACGGCGTCGGGGAGGAGCGACGACGAAGAAGCGTCCGTGGCGTTTTTTCGCGCCGAGTCAAACGCCTCCTTTCCTTCCGCGTCCAGAGCGTTTCTCCGCGCGCCGCGTCGGAAGGCGCCGCGCGGATTCGACAAGACCCGAACCGCGCGCCCGGTGAACAGCGCAGCCTCCGCGGCGGGAAGCTCCACGCCGGGAGGTAACGCCTCGAGGCTCACCTGGAAACCGCGGTGCCACTCGCGCTCGCCGCCGTCGCGACGAGCCCTTCGCGCGGACCGAGACGAGGACGCGTGCGCGTGCGAAAACGAAAACGCGTCGTCGTCGTCGTCGTCTTCCGAGTCGGAGGCGCCGAAATACTCGCGTCCGGCGTCGAAAGCCTCTCCGTCGCGTCCGAAGTCTTCGTCCCCGTTCGTCACTCCCTCCAGATCTCCGTTTCCTAAATACACCCCCCCCTCGCCCCCGGCGCCTTTTATCGGCCGCACCCAGAACTCGCCGTGCGGGTCCACCAACCGGCCGTGCACGGTCCACGCGAGGAGCTGCTGGTACGCGGCGCGCGCGGCGCGCGCTTCGAGTTTTCTGAGCGCCCTTTCCAGCGCCGGCGCCCCCGCGGCGAGCGAGGCGGCGCGCAGGTGGTGAAGCAGCGCGGCGCCTTTGAGGGTGTTCGCGTCCGCGACGGGCTCGATGACCGCCCACAGCGAGGGCAACACCAGACTGAACTCTGAGAGCGCGGACTCGAGCGCCGCCGGAAGCGCCGGGACGATCCCGCGAAGGATGTCTTGTTCCAACTTCAAGATGGCGCTCTCGTAGTCGGTGAGGACATCCGCCACCCCCGAGGCGAGCGCGCGGCGGTACAGACTGCCGCCGTGCCCCCTCCTGGGCCCGAGCGTCTCCGCGCCGACCGCCGCCAGAGCGCCGGCCTCGTTCTCGCGCCGCACGAAGGACTCGAGCTCGCGGAAGGCGTAGCCGACGGCCACGAGCCGGTCGAGGCTGGCGCGCTCGGGAGGCTCCAGGATGCGCAGATCCGCGTTCACGGCGAAGCGCTCGGGCGCGGTCGCGGTCGCCGGCACCAAGACGATCACCTCGCCGGGGACGCCCAAGAGCGCCAGAAGCACCTCGGGGACCATCGCGGAGGAGGCCCGAGGCGCGGGGCTCGCAGTGCGCGGCCGCGAGTGGCGTCAGCTAGAGCTGTGCCCTTTTTTGAAAATCTCGGACAGGTGAGTGTTTTTTTCGGGGCCGGTCGCGTCAGGCGTCACGTGGGTTCAAAACGTCCCGGCTAACAATTCGTCGCGGCCGAGGGGGCTCCGGCCGCAGAGCTCTGCGGCGCGCGGCGCGACCTTCCCGCGCGGTCGAGGGCCGGCCCGCCCGTCGCGCCCCCCGCATCGCGCGATGCCTTCGGTCGCGTGGCGAGATGAGGACGAGGAGGCCGCCGTTCGCGACGAGGTGGACGGCGTGCTCGGTCGCCTGACCCGAGACTGGGCCGTCTCGCGCGACGACGCGCGCGGCGCGGGCCCGACGGGACGGACGGACGACGCCTCCGCCATCGACCTGGATGCCGTGTTCGGAGACGAAGAGACGCGCACGAAACAGAAGGGGGCGCGTTTCCTCCACCGCTCCGCCGAGGACGAGGAGGTGCGCGCGGTGCTGGAGTCCATGCGCCGCGCGACGCTGGGGCTCACCGAGCGGGACCTGCGTGCGATGCGCGCGCGCCGCGAGCGCAACGACGACGGCACGTTCGATCGCGTGCACTTGGACCGCGACGCGCCGGAGCCGTACGTCATGGACGGCGTCTTGCCTCCGTGGTACGCCAAGACGTGCTACAAGACGGTCGCGGTCGTCGCTCCCGACGACGGCATCGACCACGTGGGCGATGCGTTGGACGAAAAAAAAAAGCGCGTCTCGTTCGTCTCCGTGTACGACGGCTTCACCAAGTACGCGCCGGGCACGACGATATGCCACCCGTCGCGGCCGGACCACGGAGGCGGTTTGTACGTCTCGCGAACCATCGAGGGGTGCTTACGGCGCGACCGAGACCTCTTCCCGGAACGCAGCGCGTTGTTACACGCGCCGCGCGCCATCGCGAAGGTGCGTTGCTGGAACCCGGACCGAGCGGACGAACCCGTGTTCTACGGCAATAAGCTCGCGTTCACGTGCGTGCACGTGGACGAGATCCTGCCCTACCCCACCACCTGGGTTACGGGCGAGGCGGAGAAGCAGAGACAAGACGACAAGTCAAATAACGCGGGGTCGCCGAGTATCGCGCGTTATTCGCCGTCGGTTTATTCGCCGTCGGCGAGGACGAAAACCGACTCGCCGTCGGCGGAGCTCTCGTCGCCCGGCTCGGCGCGTTCTCCCGGCTCGGCGCGAAGGATGCGCGCGCGAAAAGAATCCGCCTCGCCGGGCTCGGCGTCGCCCTCTCCCTCCGGGAAGGACGCCGCGCGTTTGGAGCGTCAGCACGACTCGCTGCTGAGGGCGCAGGCGGAGACGGTACGGCTGGAGGAGGAGGTGCGGGCGATGGAGAGGCGGCTGGAACGCACGCGGTTCGGAGCCGGCGCCGATTAGTAACATCATAGCCTTTTGCTTTTTGATTCTTCGGCGGCGCGTTACCTTTGGGGCGATTCGAGATTGTCGGGTACGACGGTGAGCGCGAAGAGTCGCGTAGTCGCAAAGAGTCGCGTCATCGGACGTCTTACACACCAAAAAAAAAAACGCCGCGCCGCGCTCCGGACGTAAAGGACGTCACGTCTCCTCGCTCTCTTTCCGCGTCGTCACCAAAATCGCACTCTTCCGGCTCGCCGCGAACGAAGGCGTGTCACTCACATCTTCTCCGCCTCGCCGAAGTGCTTGGGCGGCGCGTTGGACTTGGTCATCGGGCGCTTGCACGGCTTGACGTCCCAGATGTCCTCGGCGTACTCTCGGATAGTGCGGTCGCTGCTGAACTTGCCGCTGCCCGCGACGGACAAGATGGACATCTTGTTCCAGCGCGCCTGGTCGGCGTACGCCTCGTCCACGCGCCGCTGCGCCTCGAGGTACGACTCGAAGTCGTTGGCGAGCAGGTAGTAATCCGCGCCGCCGCACACCGCGTCGCACACCGGGTGGAAAAAGTCCTCCCACCCGAAGGCCCCGCTGCGGATCTGGTCGATGATCTTGTAGAACCCCTCCGGGACGTTGAAGTACTCGCGCTCGCGCCGTAACCCGGGAACCGCGTCGGCTCTGTGCCCGAAGATGAACATGTTCCCCTCGCCGATCTCTTCCGCGATCTCCACGTTCGCGCCGTCCATCGTGCCGATGATCAAACACCCGTTCATAGCAAACTTCATGTTCGACGTGCCGCTCGCCTCCGTGCCGGCGGTGGAGATGTGCTGCGAGAGCTCCGCGCCCGGGACGATCACCTCCGCGGAGCTCACGTTGTAGTCGGGTAAGAAAACCACCTTGAGCATGTCACCGATCTCGGGGTCCTTGTTCACCGTCTCGCCCACCGCCGAGACGAGCTTGATGATGCGCTTGGCCATGTCGTACCCAGGGGCGGCTTTGCCGCCGACGATGCAGACGCGAGGCACCTGCTTCGCGCGCTCCTCCTTCGACATCGCCTTGAGCGCGTTGTAGCGGTGGATGATGGCGAAGACGTTCAGGAGCTGGCGCTTGTACTCGTGGATGCGCTTCACCTGGATGTCGAACAGCGCGTCCGTGGGCACGCGCGTGCCCGTCTTGTCAAACACCAAATCCGCCAGCCGCTGTTTGTTCTCGCGCTTGATCTCGCCCCATCGCTTTTGGAACGCGGGGTCCTCCGCGTATTCGCGCAGCCCCTGCAGGAGATCGAGCTCCTTGACCCACGCGCTGGTTCCCAGCGTCTCGGTGATGAGCTCGGAAAGAGCCGGGTTGCAGAACGCTAACCACCGCCGCTGCGTCACGCCGTTGGTCTTGTTCTGGAACTTCTCCGGCATCACCGCGTGGAACTCGCGGAAGATCGTGGTCTTGATGAGCTCGCTGTGAATCGCCGCGACGCCGTTCACGGTGTGGCTCGCGACGAGCGCGAGGTGCGCCATCCGCACGGACTTCTCGTACCCCTCGCCCTCCTCGATGATGGACATGCGCCCGATCTTGTCGTAGTCGTCCCCGATCACGCCTCTTAACTCCTGCGTGAACCGCCAGTTGATGTCGTAGATGATCTGCATGTGCCGCGGTAACACGTTCTCCACCAAGTCCACGGGCCACTTTTCAAGCGCTTCGGGAAGAACGGTGTGGTTCGTGAAGGAAAAAACGCGCGTCGTGATGTCCCACGCTTTGGTCCACCCCAAACCGTGCTCGTCCATTAACAAACGCATCAACTCGGGAACCCCGATCGTGGGGTGCGTGTCGTTGAGCTGCAGCGCGACTTTTTCCGGAAACGCGTCGAACGACGCGTCGTGCGTCACTAAGAACCGCCGGATGATATCCTGCAGCGTCGCGCTCACCATGAAGAACTGCTGCTTCAAACGTAACTCCTTCCCTTGGTACGTGCGGTCGTCCGGGTACAGAACCGCGCTGATGGTCTCCGCTCTCTGTTTCGCCAAAATCGCCTGCACGTAGTCGCCGGTGTTGAAACTCTCGAGGTCGAACTCTCGCGACGGTTTGGCGCTCCACAACCTCAGGTTGATCGTGTTGGGCGTGTTCCAGCCCGGAATGGGCGTGTCGTACGCCACCGCCGTGACTTCTTCGCCCGAGTCCCACTTAAAAACCTGGTGGTTATCGACATCCACGGTGCTGACGTGGCCGTAGAACTTGATCGGGTACGCGATGTTCGGCCGTTCGATCTCCCACGGGTTGCCGAAATTAAGCCAGTAATCGGGGTTCTCGTGCTGGAACCCGTCGTGCATCTCCTGGCGAAACATCCCGTACTGGTACCGGATGCCGTACCCCCACGCGGGTAAGTTCTCGCTCGCCATCGAGTCCAGGAAGCACGCGGCGAGCCTACCTAATCCGCCGTTGCCGAGCGCGGCGTCTCGCTCCTTCTCCACCAGATCCTCCAGCGAGTACCCGAGCTGCCTTAAGCCCTCCGAGAACGTGCCCTTCACCTCCAGGTTGTACAGCGAGTTGGTCAACGAGCGGCCCATGAGGAACTCCATGGACAAATAATACACGCGCTTGGGGTCCTGCTCGCGGAAGTACTGCTGCGTGTCGTTCCAGCTCTCGATCAAGCGGTCGCGCACGGAAAGCGACGTGGCCTTTTGCGGTGGGTTTGTTCGGTTTCGCGACAAAGGAGGCGACGAGAGGAAAGGTCAGCGCGCGCGCGTCGGAGTCGGAGAACGCGTCTGATTTGATGTACCGGAAAAAAACCCATTTCTTCGGGAAAAAACCTTTCACCGAATCGCGCGTGGAGTCAGTCACGCGCGTCTGACGTCTGACGGCATACGGCGGCAAATCAAATCGTACCTGGTACGCCTCAAAGTCGTCGAACCTGTACCTGCTCCTCCCGAGCGTGTACTCCACGTGGTTCACGATCGAGGACTGCACGGATAAAACGTCGTTCTTGATGTAGTTGTCCATCAGGGAATACAGCAGATCTTTTTGGCGGGGTTTCATGCCGTCCGGTCCGCTCGCGCTCTTCGCGCCATCCGGCGGGCGCGGCGCGCCGCTGGATTTGCTGTAGTGCGCATTGAGCACCACCTTGAGCACCTGCTCGATGTTGGCGAGGTCGTACGGGTCATCGACGCGCTCGCCGTCGTCGCCGGTGACGTAGAAGACGTCGGAAGTGAGGTCCTTCTCCATGTCCACCTCCGTGCGCTCGACGCTCAGCCCGAGGTCCTCCAGCGTGGACTTGAGCAGCTGCAAGATCCCCGGTCGGTTCGTGGCGCGGATGCTGATGACGGTGAAGGCGGGATCGGACGCGCCGTCCACGGTCACGGAAAGGTTCTCGTCGCCGTTCAGGTCGGAGACGCACGAGTCCTCGCCCGCGGGGGAGACCGCGCGCGGCGAGACGCGGCGCGGCGCGGGAACCCGCGCGGACCCGAGCGCGACCCCGCGCCGGAGACGCGGACGCGCGCCTGGCTGGGATCCGACGGGGCGAGGGGGCCTCGCGCAATTCGCGAGAGCCGCGCGGGAGGCCGCGGGCGCGAGCGCCGCCGTCGACGACATGGCGACGCGAGCGCGGTGCCAAACTCCTCGAGTTCGGGATCGACGGACACGAGGCGCGCCGGAGAGTGACACGCGCCGCGGGAAGCGGTCCGACTCGGCTCGCGTCGCCCGGCCCGAAGCCCCGATCGCGTCCCTGCAGAAAAACGACGCGCGAGTCCAGTCAGAAGGCAAAAAGCGTATGGGTCACAGTCAGCAAGCAACCTTTTTCAAACCCAAAATATCTCGCAAGCCGATGAGAGCATGAGACGCATGCAATGCCTGCCTGCGTTTCCAAACGCCGCGTCGTAAAAACGAGATGTCGCAGCGAAAGAGGGACTCGGCGCTCGGCGCGGTCGTCACACTCCTCGGCGCGGGTATCTCGGCCCGCTGGGCCTTCGGCGCGATGCCGAAGGCCCACGCGCGCCCGGCCGGTCGACGCGGCGCGGACAGGTCGCAGGTCCGACTCGACGGGTTCCTGTCCCCGCGCGGGGGCGTGACTCGGCCACATCGAGCGTCGGTGGGCACCCCATCGTCGGGCTCGGCGTTCGTGCGCTGCCCCGCGTGCGGCGCGGACGTGGCGATGCGCCTGCTGAACGACCACCTGGACAGTGGGAAGTGCGTGAGCGTCTCGACCGCGCGGGGCGATGAGCGGCGCGACGAGCGGCGACGCGACGGCGACGGCGACGGCGACAAAAGCCGTGTCGCGGATACCGCGTCGGCACATCATCTCTCGTCGGGCGATCCGACGAACGCACGGGATGCGCGTCGAACGATCGCGACGGACGCGTGGACAGTGTTGATGCGCCATGACGCCCGTCGAGAAGAAAAACAAAAAACCCTCACTTCCGAACGCGCTTCCGCTGGAAAAGACCCTCTCCGCCTTCCCGGCCACTTCGTCATAGAGGACTTCGTGACGGTCGCGGAGGAGACGGCGCTCGTGAAATTCCTGGATGACGAAAAACGTTCGGGCGCGCGTTGGAAGCTCAGCGGTTTCAACGGGAAACACTTGGGCAAAAAATGGGGCGTGGAGGTTGACTTGAAGCGCAGAACAGTCAAGACGGAGGGTGTACGACCCATGCCTCCGGAGCTGCTAAAAGTCGCGGCGAGACTCAGGGCCATTGCCGCGAGCGAACTCGATACGTCCTCGGACACTAACTCGAGCGACGACGTCGAGAAAGTGCGTAAAAAAGGTGTCAAAAAAATGCCTCGCGCCGTCGCGAGCGCCGTCGCGGGTTTCGCCCCGAACGAAGCCAACGCGATCGATTACCGACGTTTGTCGGGGATGGAGCTGCGGCCGCACTGCGACGACCGGCAGATGAGCTCCGGGGTTTTAGTGAATCTGTCGCTTTTAGGGGACTGCGTCATGACGTACGCTCGGGACGCGAAAAGAAAACAAAAAGCGACGCGAACATCCCTTCCCGACGTCGTATCACGCGAAGACGAAAACGAGACGCGCTCGGAAGAAACCGCGGTGGACGTGTTCTTGCCTCGGCGGTCCTTGCAAGTGCAGACCGGTGAGACCCGGTACGATTTCTCGCACGCCATCAGGAACGAGAACCTGCTGGCGGACAGGCGCGTGTCTGTGACGTTCCGGGAAAGCGCGCCGCCCGCCGCGAGGAGAAAAGCGCACTAGTACTTTGTAGAAAGTACGTACAAAATAAATTAGAGCCTCACAGGCGGGCAGGCACGAGCGCGACGCGCTGAACGATTTTGTGAACCTTTAGTCTCCCTTCGCTCAAAGAAGACGACGTCTGAACGTCCCCGCGTCAGAAAACGCTGCTCCACGCGAACGCGTCCGGGCCTATTTGCGCGCGTAACAGCGCCGCGACGAGCAGGAGCGGCCACGCCAGCTCGAACGCGGGCGTGTTCGCGACGCGACGCGCCGCCACGCGCGCGCCGCGAACCGCGTCACGCAAGTCCAGGTCCCGGAACGACGGGACCGGCGCCGCGTCGGGCGCCTTTACGTTTTCGTTCGAACTCGCCGCCGCCTCCGCCGCCGCGAGCGACGCCACCGCCGCGACGGTGGATTCGGATTCGTTCGCGCGACTCTCGACTCGAGTCTCCGCGCGCCGCTCCGAACCGCTCCGGTTCCGCGCCTCCCTAAGCCGGGCCTCCGCCTCCTTCTCGCGCAGTTGCTCGTGCAGGTGCTCGACGGTCTCGCGCAGCCGCGCGCGCCGCGCGGCTTCCTCCGCCAGAAAACACAACAGTCTGTCCCGGCCGAGATCAGCGGGCTTCCCCGGTGTCGTCTCCGGTGTCGTCTCTTTGTACGCGTACGCCGAGTCGACGTCCAGGAAACGATTCTCCTCGTCCGTTTCCTCCGCGGCGTCCCGCACGTCGTCTCCGCGTACGCGTACGCCGAGTCGACGTCCAGGAAACGCGCGTCCTCGTCCTCGGACGCGGCGTCCCGCACGTCGTCCACCAGCGTCGCCGCGTGCGCCTCCACCGCCTCGCGCAACGCCGCGCGCACGGAACCACCCACCGCGAGCAACACCGGGTCGTCCGCGTTTGGACCCGCCGCGTTTACGCCGCGCCCGAGACTCTCTTCGCAGGCGCGATCGACGGCGCGCGCGACGACGGCGTCCACTCGCTCCTCCAGCCGCCGCTCCCAGCGCCGCACCGCCTCCTCCGTGCGCCGCCGCGCCTCCTCGCGCGCGCGCGCCAGCGCCGCGGAGGACAGGGGACGCACGGAAACATCCCTCGGGAGAGGCGCGTCGCGAGCGGAGGACGCAAACGTTTGCGTCCGTCGGGTCCGATCGTCCGCGTTCGCGGCGCGCGCCGGCGTGCCTCGCGGAGACGGCCCTCCCGCGCTCCGGCGGCTCGAGCCGCCGTCGCTGCCCGGTCCCCTGTGCGATCCGCCCTCGCGCGCGCTCCCACCGAACACCGAGCCCTCGCGCACCTGCATCACCGAGAGCAGCGCGCGCCGCAACTCGGCGATGATCTCCGTCGCCTCGCGCAGTTTCCGCTCCTGCGCCGAGAAATCCTCCTCCGTCGCCGCGTCGCGCTCGGTGAGCTCGCTCTGCGCGTTCAGCCTCGCCTCGCGCTCGAGGTCCAGCTCGGTGGTCAGACGCTCCAGGTGCGTCTCTAGGGCACCCGCCTTGTCTCTTTCCACGGTGATCATCTCCAGCAGAGAGTGCACGGTCTCGTCCATTTCCTCCTGCGTCGGGGTCATCGCGTCATCCGGCACGTCGTCCTCGTCGTTTTCCGTGTTTCCGTTTCGGTCTTTCCGTTCTCTCGCCCCGACGCGCGCTCGGGTAGCCTCTTCCAGGTCCTCCACCAACCTTCTCTTGTCCGCCACCAGCTCCTTCACACGCATCTGCGTCTCGATCAGAAGCTCCTGCGTCTCGCGGAGCTCGGTCTGGAGCGACGCCTGGAAAGAAAGCTGCGCTCTTGGATTACTAGGATCGACCATCCCCGCGACAACCGTCTGCGTCGCGTTGTCCACCCGGGAGCGCGCGCCGCCCTGCTTCCTCGGGGACTCGCGCTGCGCCGCCGCAGACGTCGCCTCCGCGATCTTGCCCAGCGCGGTCTCCGCCTTGAGCGACGTGCGCATCAAGTCGTCCACGCGCACCCATTGTTTCGGGTCGCTCTTCTCTTTGTCGCTCCGAGCGGATGAGCGGCTGTGCTTTTTTTTTCCGTCGGACGGATCTTTCGGGATCGTCGCATCGTCCGCGGTCTGGTCGTCCCCGCTCTCGCGCGCGCGCGTCTCGGAAGACCGACGCCCGTGCGCCCCGCGCTCGTCCGAGTGGTGGCTTCCGCGTCGCTCGTCGCTCGCCATGCTCTCCGCGCGCCGCGGGGCGTCGCCGTAGTACGCCACGCGGGGCTGGCGCGCGGCATCCGAGTGTCTCTCCCCGTTCCGGCCGGACTGGCTCCCACCGTGCGCGCTCCCCGCGTAGGACGAGCCCGTCCGCGACTTGGCCACCTGGTACAACCCGGAAGACGTGCTGAAGATGCTCCCGTCACCGTGCCCGCCGTGGCCGGTCGGAGCAGCCGAGGAAGCACCCGCGGCGCCTCCTCGCGCGGCGAATCCGTCTCGCCGACCGTCGACGCCGACCGGGCCGTCGTCCGCCAACGACCCGCCGCTCGTCCCAGCCGCGGGTTGCGCCCCGCGACCGGACGTGCTCGCGCCGTACATCCGTGCGACGCCTCGCACCACCGGCGCTGCCCGCGCGCCTCGCTCTGGGAGCCGCGGGCCAACGGGCGTAAAAGGTGCATTCACGAAAGCTCTCGATGGATTTCACCGGCTCGGTTTCAAATCGCGCGGATGTGATCGCACGACTCTTTCGGGCCGAGCCGTCGACCCACGAAACGACGTGCAACGAAAAATTTCGTCGACGTTTCATAAAACGTCGGCGGGTCCCCGACATCGCGTCGATTGTCTCGTGCGCCGGCTGACGCGACGCACGCTCGTTTCGACGTTCGGACCCGATCGCGCGATGCCCGCCAAGACTCTCAGCGCCACTGTGGCGCTCGCGGCGCTCGCCGCCGTCCAGGCGTGCGAGATCTGCCACCTGCACTACTACCACAAGGTGCGCGAAACCCGAATGTCGGCATCTGTCGCGTCGGCGGAGCTTTTCATCCGCTTTTTCCCGTCCAACGCGCGCCGGAGCGCTGACCTCGCCCTCCCGTCGGCCTTCCGTTGATCGCAGGATGTCGCCTCCGCGACCGCGATGAGCTCTAACTCGTACTGCAAGGAGTACCAGTCGCAGGCGTGCTGCACCTCCGAGACCGCCTTAGCGTACGTCTCCCGAACGAACGCCGCACTTTTGATCTTCCCTACCCGAAACCGGCTAACGATGGGATGGGACCCAGTTGATCCCAAAAGCCGTTGTTTTTCGAGTCTCCTCGAACGCGCGCGGAGGAGGGGTTTTTTTTTTCGCCGATTCGACGCGTTCGTCGCTGACGTAGCATCGCCGCATTTCTCCTCCCCACAGCGTCGGCGACGCGCAGACCGGCTATTTGTACCCCGACCACAACCCCGCGAACGGGTGCGGGAAGCTCTCGAGCGCGTGCGAGCAGTTCTTCATCGAGGAGGGGTGCTTCTACGAGTGCGACCACAACCTCGGGAAGTGGCGCAAGCACGACGACTGCGACGAAGGCGAAAACGGTTGGGAGATCAAGGACATGCCCATCAAGGCGTCGTACTGCGACGCGTGGTACGAGGCGTGCAAGGGCCCCGAAAACAAGCTCTGCATGGGCTCGGGCTCCACCGAGGGTGCGCCCCAGTACGGCTACTTCGCGCAGCCCGACTGTCACACCGAGCAGGGCACCGCCGGGTGCAAGCGCATCGACGAGGTGTACACTTCCGGCTTCCACATGTGCGAGACCATGTGGGCGGGCTCGTTCAAGTACGAGAACGACACCAGCAAAGACGCGTACGTGATGTCCTTCGACGTGGGCACCACCAACCCCAACAACGCCATGTTCTACAACAAGAAGTACCCGCCCATGTGCCCCGGCGACCTCGGAGCGGTGAACCTCACCAACGCCGAGCTCGAGGGGTGCGACGCGAACGTCGTGGCGTACTCGCACTCGTACCTGGGCACCGCGCCCGAAGGCACGTACAAGGATCCCAACTCCGGGGCCGCCACGTCCGCGAGCGCCTTCGGCGCCGCCGCCGCGATCACGGCGGCGGCGGTTCTCCTCGCGTGAGTGCGATTTCTCGTACTCGACCAAACGCCGCGACGCGAGTCGAGTCGCTTTTTTTTTAACGCCGGCTCCGGCGGAAAAAGCCTCGTCTCGCGCCGCGCGCGTCACAAACGGCACTAGGGGTGCTCCGAGCTCTCGTTTCGGAATATTTTTCCGAACGGCTCGATGCTGAGATGATACCCTTCTAACCGGATCGCGATAATGCGCGCGTCGGGAAGTGCTACTCGCGTCGGCTTGTCTCTCTGACGGGCCGACGCGGGTTGTACTGCTGTTAGCTGCCGCTTAGTGTAGGAATAACGCGCGGGCGAGGACGCCAAGAAATAATCGTCCTCGACGCCATACCGCGCAGACGCCGCTGTCGATTTCGTTCGCTCAAGGGCGGACGCGAAAGACGCGCGCTCGTAAACGTAAAACGCGAATACCGACGCTTCTTTTGTATTACAACAAACGAAGCCGTTCGCAGAAACGTCACTCTTCTTCCGTCCTCGACTTCGCCGCGACAAAAGTCGACTGCACCGCCTTCCCCCCGTCGCGCATGCCCCTCTCGTACCCCGCGCGCATGCTGAACGCGTCCACCAGCACGTCCTCCGGGGGGCGCCAGTGCGCCTCGACCAGCCGCTCGATCCGCGCCAGCGTCGCCTCCGCGTCCGCTCCGGCGTCGGCGTCGGCGGTCAAAACCTCAGCCAAATACGGCGTCAGACCCGGGTTGGCCGCGAACAAGTATTTGCACACCTGCTTCAACTTGCCCAGCTTGAACTTCTCCAGGTCGCTCGCGCTGAGGCGCTTACTGGCGCGCACGCGCGTCCCGGGAAGCGCCTCTCCCGCGAACGCCTCCGCCGCGAACGCGCGCAGGAACCGCGTGATCGCCGCCGGCTCGTTTTCGTCGTGGTCGCCGAAAAGAAACGCGGAAGAGTCCCTCTCCGTCTCCGCTTTCGCGAAGTTCTCCGACTTCTCAAACTCCTCGCCTGATAAGTCTCTCCGTCTCTCCGCGAACGCGGCTTTGATCCGCCGGAAAATGAGCGGGTCCTGCACGGCGCCTCTTCCGATCATCACGCCCGCGCAGTTGGTTCGCTCCACAAGCTCGAACGCCTTCGCGGGGCTGGTGACGTCGCCGTTCCCCACCACCGGCACGTCCAGTAAATCAACCGCGAACGCGATGTCTTCCCATCGCGCGTTTCCCGTGTACCCTTCCCTCCGCGTGCGCGGGTGCAGCGTCACGAATTGCGCGCCTCCGGCTTGCGCGGCGAGCAGGTTTTCTTTCAGTAAACCGCGGTCGTCGTAGCCCGATCGCAGTTTCAAAGAAACTGCGCACCCCGTGCCTGCCACGCCCCTAGACACGGCGGCGACGCAATCGTACACCGCCTCCGGGTCGCGCAAAAGGGAACTGCCCGCGCCCTTTCCCGTGACGACGTTCGCGGGGCACCCGCAGTTCAGGTCCACGCGCGGTGCGTTTCCCTCCGTGGCGAGGAACTTAGCGCACTGTTCGATTAAATCGGGGTTCGAACCCATGAGCTGCGCGGCGAGCAGATTTCTTTCTTCCGCGGAGAAGTCTTCCCCGAGAAGCAGAAGTTCGTCCGCGGCGTAGCCGTTCAACGCGATGCCGCGCAGGAGCTTCTCGGGCTTGGCGCCCTGGGACAACGCGCCGGGGACGCGCGTGAACTCGCGACACGCCTCGTCGAACCCGCCGGTGGACCGCGCGAGCGCGCGTCTTAGCCGGCGGTCGCCCAGACCCTCCATCGGCGCGAGGAACAGAGGGGGGCACCCGCCCTCGGCGCCGCGCGCGAAGAGCGAGGCGTAGTCGCGTCGGGGGGGCGGCGAAGGCACCGCCGACGAGGATGACGAAGATGCGCTCGCGTCGCCGTCCCGAGCGGCCGCGAGCCTCGTCGGGGACCTCGAGGCGCTCGGCGCGCGCGGCACCGCGCGAGCCGCAAAGACCGCGCACGAGACCGACACCATCGTGTCCGGCGCGCGCGTGGCAGTGCCGCGCCGGGGAGGCGGCGGAGGCGTTCTCGGGCGCCACGTGCGAAAAACCGCCGACTTCGAGATGTCGTGCCGAGATGGATGTCGGAGTGCCTCAAAACGATGCGCGCGGCGACGGCGTGTCCCGCGACGCCTCGGTGCGCCCGGGGCGTCCCGCGATCGTGTCGTCCCTGGCGACGTCTGCCGCGCGCCTCCGAGCCCCGGCGTCGCCCGAGACGGTGCCGGACGAGCGCGCTCGGCGGTGCCGACGATGCGGGCGCCGCGCTCGAGTCTTGGATGATGTCGGAACCCACGGGCGCCTCCAATGGTTTCGACGGGCTCGGCGTGCAGGTGCGGTACCTCGGCAAGGACCGCGGGTACGCGGGCGTGGCGAGCCGCGCGATCGCGGCCGGGGACGTCCTGGTTCGGGTCCCTCGAAGCAAGATGCTCACCGCCGCGGACGCCAGGGCGTGCCCCTCCGTCGGCGCGGCGGCGCGCGAGCTCTCCGACCACCGCGCGCTCGTGCTGAAGCTCCTGCACGAGAAGGCCAAGTTCGACGAGGCTCAGGCTCTTCGTCGCGAAACGCGCGACGACGAAAACGACGGTCTCCAGGAAACGCCAGGAACCTCCGCGTTCGCGCCTTGGCTCGAGACTCTTCCCGACTTTGCAACCCTGGAGGAGGCGCACCCGCTGCTGTGGCGCCGCGAGCGCCGCGAGGCGTGCCTGAAGGGCTCGCCGACGCTGTGGCGAGTGGAGAGCGCGAAGGCGCGGAGCGCGGCGGACAAGATCGCCATCGTCTCCGCGCTCGCCGCGAACGAAGGCGAGACCGCGACGTTGCCTTCCGTGCGACATTTGACCATCGAGGACGTGCTGTGGGCGACCGCGATCGTCTCCAGCCGGGCGTTCTACCTGGAGAACGTCGACGCGTTCGACGCGTTCGACGAGAGCGACGAGAGCGACGAGACGGATGACAAAAACTCCGGCGACTTCCGCGACGACGGCGGCGACGACGCCGAGTTCGAGACGGTGTTCGCGTTCGGCTCGGACGACTTCGACGACGACGACGACGACTGGTCCTACGACGACGACGACGAGGACGTCTTCGAGGCGTTCGGGGGCGCCCCCGAACAGAAACGCGGCGATGACAAAGGCGAAGAAGAGCGCGACGTGTTCGACGAGACGATGGACGACGGCGACGACTTTGGCCTCGCGAAAAAAAAAAGCGTCAGCGCTTTGGCGTTGGTGCCTTGGGCGGACGCTTTGAACCACTCGCCGCGCGCGAGCGCCGTCGCGTCGCTCCGGTTCGACGCGCGCACAAACGTCGCCGAGCTCAGGGCGTCGCGCGCGTACGAGAAGAACGAGGAGGTCTTCGACACTTACGGCGTCGCCAAGACCCCCGCGGAGACCTTCCTGGCGTACGGGTTCGCCGCCTTCCCGCCGGACGTTTCTTCTTCGTCTTCGGAAGACGCCGCCGCCGCCGCCGCCGCCGCCGCCGACGACGACGAGGAGGAGGAGACCTCATCGTTCGCGGACGACGCGTGCGTGATCCCCGGCTCGTGGTTCTGGGCGGAGTCCGAAAAGGCTGAGCTGGAGCGAAACGCGGCCGACGCGTCCAACGCGCTCTCTCTGCTGGCGCGCGAGGAAGCCGCCGCGGGCGCGTCGCACCGGAGCGTCGTTCTGGGGTACCTCGTCGCCGCCGGCGCGGCGCCCGAAGACGTCGACATCACGCTGCGCGTGAAATCTGGCGGCGACCGAAACAAAGGCAAAACGTCTTCGAAGAGCTTGGCGCCCGTCGGTGACGCCGCTCTGCGCTGGTGCGCCGCGGCGACGGCGACGCGCGCCGAGCTCTTCGAAGCCGGGTGGCGCGGCCCGTTCTCGACGGACCCGGCGGCGGCGGCGACGACGGAGGCGAAAAAAAAACGCGCTCTGTCACGCGCCGAGGCGGCTCGCGTCGTGCACGCGCTGGGTTCGAACCAAGCCGCGCGCGCGCGCGCGCGCACCGCGCTCGCGCGCCTGGTGGCGCGGCTTCTGGAAAACTACCCCTCCTTCGCCAAAGAGCCGTCGCTCGCGGGGGGGGTGGGGCGCGCGCCTTCGGCGGGCGCGGACGCCGAGCCCGGGATCGGGATCGGGGTCGGGATCCCGCCGGGCTCGACCGCCGAGGCTCACGACGGGCGCGTCGCGACCGGGGACGCCGCGGCGGCGCTGGTGCTCGCGTCGGAGGCGCGCGCGATGCGTGCCGCGCTGGAAGCGCTCGTGGGGTGGACGTGAGCGAGGTCGGTATACGGGTAGTCTATTTATTACGGCGTTTCGTTTACCTTCGCGCAGCTAGTCTACAAGAGAGTGCGCTCCTCGTTTTTTTCGCGCAGTTCGGACGCAGTCCGCCAGATCGCAGATCGACGAAACGCACGCTGCGATTGGCTGGCACGGGAAGACACCAGCTGGCAGGCGGATGCGTGTCCCGACATAGGCCCCGCGCGCCTCAGGCACAACCGCGCGAGCCTTTCGCGAACATGCCCGTCACGCTCAACGCCCTCCCCGTCACCGTCTCGCGCGCCGCGACGCGGGCCGCGCCGCGGCGCTCCGCGCCCGCGCGCACCGCGCGCGCGCCCGTGGCGGTCCGCGCATCCGCGCACGCGAAAACGCCCGAGTCCCGAGGCTCGCTCGCGAGCGTCGGGCGAGGCATCGCGCTCGGCGCGGCGACGCTTTCCGTGACGCTGGCCGCCCCCCCCTCGGCGCACGCCATGGAGGGCGTGTTCGCCAACCCCGCGGTCCTCGGCGCGACGTGCGTCGCGGTGTGCTGGGGTATCCCCCAGACGCTCGGGATGGGGCTCCTCGCGAAGAAGGAAGAGAAGGGACGCGAGAAGTGCGCGGAGTGGGGCATCGACGTGAGCGACGTGGAGCAGGGCAACTGGGGACGCATCCGCGAGCGCGTCAAGCAGGAGGCCATTCGACGGGGAGAGGAAATGCCCAAGTTTTGAGTCGACTCCCGCTCAACGCCGGAGGGTGGGCCGGCCGTCGATCGACGGGTGATGACCAACCCAATCCAAGTGACGGAACGATAGTTGACAGTTGAAGCAACGAAAAAATCGCGTCTCGATCACTCTTCGGCGCACCGAAAACCTCGCTCGAAAGAAAATGCCCGCCGGATCCCGCGAAGGAGGCAAGGCCAAGCCTCTGAAGAAGCCCAAGGGCAAACAGGCCGACCTGGACGACGACGACATCGCGTTCAAGCAGAAGCAGAAGGAGGACGCCGCGAAGCTCAAGGCTCTGAAGGACCAGGCTGCCGGGAAGGGGTTCGGGGGCGGGATGAAAAAATCTGGGAAGAAGTGAAAGGGAGAGGACTCCGTAACGTGGTAGAGGGCATTTTGTTAACTCGTTCACTCCTCGCCGCGCAGTCCCCCCCCGACCCCGTACCTCCTCGCGCGGACGCCGCGTCCCCCCGACGGACACGTCGCGATGTCCGTCGCGGAGATCCGCATGTCTGTCCGGGTGCGGCCGACGAAACCGGGCGACCCAACCGCGGTGACGCCCGATCCAAAAACGGGCGCGCTCGCGCTCGCCTCCGGGGACGTCTTCCAGTACCCCTCGTCCGTCGTGGTGGGCTCGGACCAGGACTTGGCGTACGACGCGTTGTGCGCGCCGCTGGTGCGGCACGCGCTCACCGGGTACGACTGCACGCTCGTGGCGTACGGCCAGACGGGCAGCGGGAAGACGCACACCATGTTCGGCCCGCCGGGGTGCCTCGTTGAGGCGAGGGTGCGCCAGTGGCACGAGGAATCGTCGTCGTCGTCGTCGTCGTCGGACGCGCCGCGCGACTGGGGCGTGTTTCCTAGAGCCGTGCTGGAGCTGATGCGCACGCCCGGCGTGCGCTCCATACGCGCCTCCGCGGTGGAGGTGTACCACGAGAACGTGTTCGACCTGATGAACGCACGCGCGCAGCTCAGCCTGGGGAGCTCGCGGACCAAATTCGGACGACGCGTGTTTGGCGCCGCCGAGAGCGGGAGCGACGACGTCGCCGCGCGCGGCGGCCTGGGCGGGGTCCACCCTTCGTGCTGCACGTGCCACAAGTGCTTCGCGCTTGCGGAAGCAGAAAATAAAAGAATGCGACAACAGAGGGAAGCGACAAGAATTCGTCCAACCGCGTCGCGTACAAGTACGTCCAGAAGGTCATCTTCGGACGTTCCCGGCTCGACTCTCCAAAACCAAAACGTTCGCGAGACGTTCGCGACGGTCGGCGAGACGTCTGTGCCCTTAGACACGCCCGAGTCTTTGGCTCGGTTCGCGCGGTCCGTGGAGGCGACGCGCACGTCCAAGTCGCACAACTTGAACGACCGCTCGAGCCGCTCGCACTGCCTCGTGCGCGTGCGCGCCAAGACGTCTAATGGGACGTTTGTGAACGTGACGTTCGTCGACCTCGCCGGGTCGGAGCGCGTGGCGCGCACGGGCGCGACGGGTGACAAAGCGCACGAGGCGCGCGCCATCAACGCCTCTTTATCGGCGCTCGGCAGGGTGGTCAAGATGCTGTCTACGATACACACGAACCACGGACGAAGAGCCTCTTCGCAGACTCGCCCTCCGACCCAACACAAACACGTGCCGTATCGCGACGCGGCGTTAACGATGCTCCTGCGCGACGCCTTCGGAGGCGGGTCGGTCACGTCGGTGGTGATCAACGTCGCGGGCGAGCCGCGTCATTTGGACGAGACGGCGTGCTCGCTTCGGTTCGGCGAGCGCATGTGTTCCGTGCGGAACGCGCCCACGCGCGTGCTCGGCGACGTGAACGAAAACGCGCACCACCGCGGTGTCGGGTCGCCGAAGAAGATCGCCGCCTCATCCGCGCGACGCGACGCGAAAATAGCCGCGCTGCAAACGGCGCTCGAGGCGGCGACGGCGGAGCTCGACGCGCTCGCGCTCCGCGGCGACGCGGGAGGGTTCGTGCCGGGCGGACCTGTGACCGAGGTGCGCTCGCTGAAACGAGGCATGGAGAAGCTGCTTGTTTTGGACGCGGAGATCGCTGAGCTGCGCGTGCGTCTGGCGGAGGCGGAGGGGGAGATACGAAACGCGAAGGACGCGGCTTCACTAAAAAAAATCTCTTCGCTGCGCGTCGCGCTGGCGACGTCGTCCAATCGCGCCGAGGTTTTGCGCGGCGTCGTGGAACGCCAAAAAACAATAAAGGCCATCTGGTCTTTGCCCTCGGTGCCGTACGCCAGGAAAGCCGCGGAGGTGAGGCAGATACGAAGCGAGCTGGAGATGGAGGAGGCGTGAAGAGGGCGCGCGCGCGCGGAGCGTAGGACTAGTTAGTTCAAGCAACAAAAAGCGTTTTCGTCACATGAGCCGCTGGACCTGCCATGCCTGCACATGCGTGGAACCACTCTCTTCCGAGATCCATCGCGACGTCACACAGCCCCGGGTGCGCCCGGCCGCTGCCTTTCCCCGAGTCCGATGCGGGCCGCGCGCGCGGGCGCGGACGCCGCGCGCCGGGCGCTCGCGCGGGCGGGCGCGCGCGCCGGGCCCTCCCCCGCGTCTCCGCGGGTCACGTCTCTGGCGCGGCCGATGCGAAGGGTGGACGAAACGTACGCCACGTGGGCGGTTTCCGCCGGGAACGGCGACTTTGGACGTCTCGGCCACGGCCCAAGCGGTTCGGGCGACAACGCGCTGGGTTTGTCCAGCGCGTCGTTTCACAAGGTCAAACTCCCCGTGGACGTCGTCGCGGCGTCCGCGGGAGGCGCGCACACCGTGCTCGTCGGGAAAGACGGCGCCGTGTACACGTGCGGCCTGAACGATTTCGGGCAGCTCGGGCACTCCTTCGGCGCCGCGAAATTCATAGCGACGCCGACCAAAGTGGAGGGCCTCCCAACGCACGACCCCGTGGTGGCCGCGTGTGCGGGGCACTTCCACACGCTGTGCCTCACTCTAAGCGGCGAGGTATGGGCGTTCGGAAAGAACGACGTCTCGCAGTGCGGCCTAGGCGCGGCGAACGCGGAGCATCCGTCAATGGCTCCGTCAATGGCTCCGACGCCGCGATGGCTATCGTCGCTCTCGCCC